>Ga0164242_10003944_pt1 | contig 16764 bp, 11 predicted proteins | sample OricomgcompostMG_FD_108783 | JGI IMG/M metagenome (GOLD analysis project Ga0164242, IMG submission 108783) | Miracle-Growth compost microbial communities from Emeryville, California, USA - Original compost - Miracle growth compost (MG) ...
ATATGCACATTGCATTTTGCAGTGTTCGAGCAGAAGCGATGCGCTAAGTTTTCAGGAGGATTTAGGATGCCAACAGCAAAAGTAGCCGGAGCCAAAACAGCGGCGAAAAAACCAGCGGCCAAAGCGGCCAGCTCAACGAAAAAGGCAACTGCCAGTTCTGTGAGCAAAGCGAAAGTAGCAAGCAAGACCCCTGCAAAAACAGCGGTAGCAAAACCAGCAGCGAAAAAAGTTGCTGCCAAGCCCGCCGCAAAAACAACTGCTAAAAAAGCCACTGCAGTAGCTAAACCAGCAGCGGCCAAAAAAACCACCGCCGCTGCAAAACCAGCAGCAAAAAAAGCCGCGCCAAAAGCTGCCACTAAAAAAGTGGTAGCGAAAACGGCCGCTCCAAAAGCCGCTGCAAAAGCTGCCCCTAAGAAGGCCGCCGCAACCAAAGCTGCTCCCAAAAAGGCCGCAGCGAAACCAACCGCGAAACCTGTCGCTAAAAAGGCGGCAGCCAAAAAGAAGTAAAGCAACGGTTTTACAATAAAAATAAACCGCGAATCATCTCCCGATGGTTTGCGGTTTTTTCGTAAAATCTATTCATGATGAAATCACCAAAAGTACTTCTATATCCCATCGGCATTTTTATAATAGCTGCCCTCGTTCGATTTGTTGGCATTCGCTGGGGTTTGCCGGATGCGCTGCATTGGTATTCCTATCATCCTGACGAATATCAAATTTTTTCTTCTGTAGCGACTCTCGATTTTTTCAACGGAAAATTCAACCCGCACTTTTTTAATTATCCGTCGCTCTTTATCTATTTGGTTTACATCGCACATTTATTGTTAAGCGGTTTTGGCGTTTTCACATTGAATGCTAACGATCCCAATTTTATCTGGCAATGGCCGCAACAAATTCTTTTAACGGCGCGCTGGCTAAGTGCATTATTCGGCGCGGGTACGGCGGTTTTAGTATTCGCGATTATCAAATCATGGCGGCCAAAATTGCATGTTGCATATGCGGTTTTCGGCGGATTGTTGATGGCATTTATTCCTGGTCATGTTCAACATTCGCATTTTGCCACGGTTGATGTGGCGGCGACTTTTTTTGTGGCGTTATCTTTGTGGCTGACGATTTACATTCAAAATTCTCCGCATCCGGCGCGCAGATTTTTGTGGAGTTGTTTTGTTGCAGGATTGGCGGCAGCTACCAAATATAATGCAGGAGTTGTGATTCTCGCGCCGCTGTGCGCATTGTTTTTGGAAGAACGTTTGCAGTCACGCATAAAAGTACTTTTGCCAGCGCTAGTGGGAAGTACTTTTTTAGGATTTGTGATTGGATGTCCCTACAGTATTTTGAATTTCAAAGAGTTTTGGGGCGATGGACAAAACACCGGCGTCGCTTACGAATTGTTGGTACATCCGCATCAAGGACAGGGCGATGTTTTCGCAGCAACAGGAAATGGCTGGATTTATCATTTGACTTTTAATCTTCCGTTTGTTCTGACGTGGCCAATTTTGCTTCTTTGTTTATGGGGGATTTGGCGAGTTTGCACACAAAAAGAACTCTCCAAGATGCGCTGGCCACTGCTGATTTTCACGGGGATATTTTTCCTGTCGCTGGGATTTTCGCAAGTGCGTTTTATGCGATATGTCTTGCCTCTCGTCCCACCATTTATCGTGTTTGCAGTGTTTGGCGCGTGTTGGTTAAAAGTACTTTTAGGAAAGAAAATTTTCATTGCAATCTGCGGATTCGTATTGCTCATTTCATTTTGGGGAAGCGCGAATACGCTTTCCAATTTTGTCTCTGCCGATCCGCGTACAAAAGCGGCGGAATTTATGCAAGCAAATGTGAGCAATCCAACAACCGCCGGTATGATTGATGTGCCGCGTTTTTGGTCACCGCCATTAGCGCCGCAGGATGTAATTTTTGGCTCCAATTTAACATTGGCTGACATTGAAAAAACCGAACCGCAACATCGATTTCAATTTGAAGCGACGGGGTTTGATATTACAAAATTACAACAAGAAATGCCTCAATGGTTTGTGATGTCAGAATTTGAATGGCGAGACGAAGAACGTTTGCATCCGCAACAATATAATCAGTTCATGCAAGCGCTACAAGAAAAATATCAGTTGCAGAAAACCTTCAAAAACCATTCCTGGCTGGCGTTGCCGGGACGCGCATTCGTGCCGCATGATTTTTTATATACGAATCCGGAGATTCAAATTTATAAAAGAAAAGAATAACCTCAACACAAAATTTGCCGCATAAATTCCACCGTCGTTCCAATAACATCCGCTTCCCAAACCTGACTATTAAAAGTATGATCGGCACCCTGGATAATATGTAATTGGGGAAAACATTTCGCAAACGCTCCGGCATATTCATCCGCTTCGGAAACAGGCACGGATTGATCTTCGGTGCCGTGGACAATAAGTACTTTTCCAGCATATTGCCGCGCTTCCTGCAAAGGTTTTATTTGTAACGCACTCTCATAGAAACCGCGTCCCACCATATTTCCCCGCGAATCCACATAGCCTTTTTCCTGCAATTGTGCCGTCATTTCCGGAGTGGCGCGTTCGTTCATTCGTTGCCCCATGTTTGCCGTGGCCGCCCATAACGCGATTGCTGCTGGCAATTTTGTGCGTGATGCAGCGCAAGCGGTCACCAATCCGCCAAGGCTCAAACCGATCATTCCCAGCTTGCTGCGATCCACGCCAGATTGCGCACCAAGCCATTGCAAGATATTCATGGCATCCTGCACTTCCGTCTCCGGCGTCATATCCACAAATTCGCCATCGCTTTCGCCACTTCCCGCAAAATCAAACCGCACCGCCACAATGCCCGCCTCGACCAGCGCATTTGCCGCTTTGACTAATAATCGATGTGACTCAACACGTGTGCCGGTGAATCCGTGGCACAAAACAACGGCTGGCAAACGTATTCCGGGCGGAACGGATTGCGGCCGGTGCACCATACCGCGCAACGTGAAACCACGTGAAAGTACTTCTTGATATGTCATCATAAATTTTTCCTTCAATGTAAACTCATTCTCTATGCCAAAACGCGAATTAATCGTCCGCGCTATCATCACGCAAGACGATTGTCTTTTAGTCAATCAGGGAACGCATCATCAAACCAGCCAATTCTATTATGCCCTGCCCGGCGGTCATGTGGAAGATGGAGAAACTTGTTCGGAAGCGCTGCAACGCGAATTGCAGGAAGAATTAGCTATCGAATGCAGCGTGGATGATTTATGTTTTGTGATCGAACATACCTATTCCGGGCGCCACAAAAACGATGCGCTGCGCCATGAATTGACGTTGTATTTCAGCGCCACTGCAACTTCCGCCATTCAACAAACAGAGGGAAAAATAATTAGCCCGGAAGCGGCAAAAAACTTCTGTTGGCTTCCGATCAATTCTCTCGGCGAATCAGCTTTGCTGCCAGAGATTTCACGTGAGTTCCTACAAAAGTACTTTTCCCCCCAACAAATTCACCGCTATGCTTTCCAAGACAGCACTTCCGAAAACAGCAACTGATCCCGATTCTTTTATTGTTCTGCACGATGTCCACAAAGATTATTCCGCAGAGCAAGGCAAAGTGCACGCGTTGCGCGGCGCGGATATGCAAGTAGCCAAAGGAGAATTCATCGCCATCATCGGCCCCAGCGGTTGTGGTAAATCGACGCTGCTCAATTTACTCGGTGGAATCGATGCGCCAAGCAGCGGAACGCTTTCCGTGAATGGCTGGAATTTGGGCGATTTTAACGAAACGCAACTCACGGAATATCGTCGCCACGGTGTGGGAATTATCTTTCAATTTTTCAATTTGCTGCCGCTTCTAAGCGTCCTGGAAAATGTACTTTTGCCGGCACAGCTTGCGGGAAATAATCGTAACAAGAGTCAAAAATCCGCAATCGAATTATTGGAAATTGTGGGGTTAAAAGATAAAATCCACGAACCGGCCAGCCACCTTTCCGGCGGGCAAATGCAACGCGTTGCCGTGGTGCGCGCCATGATCAATAATCCGTTGTTGCTGCTGGCCGATGAGCCAACGGGAAATCTTGACACAGCGAGCGCGAACGATGTTCTAAAAGTACTTTCAGAACTTTCCGCGGCGCGGCGGACGACGGTGTTGATGGTGACGCATTCGGAAGCTGCCGCAAAAGTGGCCGGGCGCGTTCTGCGAATGAGTGATGGAGTTTTTGTAGAATAGGTAGGGTTGGCTCGGCGAGAGCGCTACCTTTATTTTGCGTAAGTCCTATAAAAGTACTTTCGTATACCATGTTCTTTGCAGACGTTCTCAAAATCTGCTATCTTTTCCCCAGTATGACTCTTCCTACGTGCGAAATTTGTCAGGAACACAAAGCTTCCATATTGATTTGTCTGGAAAATAATGGCCAAACCGAAAAGCATCATGTATGCATGGAGTGCGTCGGCGAAATTGCCGATGGCGAATTGGCAGGCTTTCTGGGACAGAGTAATTTAGACTTCACAAAACTAAAGTCCATTCTGCAACAAATGCAAAGTTGGCAGGAACCGCCGGAAGCGGAAATGGACTCCGAAGAAATCGCAACATTGCAAAAGCTGCAAGCAATGATGGGCGATGACGCAGAACCGAATCTGGATAAACTGGCAAATGAAACGGTGGAAAAAGTACTTTTGGGAGAAGCAGCGCCAAGCGAACCGGAAGATGAATTGCGCTGTTTGGAGTGCGGCACTTCCTGGAAGAATATCCATGAAGATGGGCTGGTTGGCTGTCCGTATTGTTATGTGACCTTTGCCATACCGCTGGAAAAAGTGATGGAACAATTGCATCGCAGCACCGAACACACCGGCAAAATTCCCCGCTTTCGCGAGAAGCAGGAACAGCTCAAAGAGCATCAGAAAAAACGCGAACAGCATCGCATAGAAATGCTGCAACATCGCCTCGACGCGGCTATTCAAGCGGAGAATTATGAAGAAGCCGCGCAGATTCGTGATAAAATAGCACAAGTTACGAAGTAGCGTAATTCCCCCTTGTAAAGGGGGATACAGGGGGGATTTTGAGCATAACGCACCTATAAAAGTACTTTTATGCGTTAGGTTTTTAAATCCCCCTAACCCTCTTTACAAGGGGGAATTCTGTTGCGGAAATTGTTACGATTGCAGGTAATATGAGTTATAAAACAGTATAGTTATGCAGACGCAAAATATCTCTTCCCATTTTAATTCTATCCCGCGCTGGATGCGGCGATATGGCAATGATTGCGATGTCGTGATTTCGTCGCGGGTGCGTTTGGCGCGCAATTTTAATAAGCATCATTTTCCGCACACCGCTTCCGCCGCCGAATTAGTGGAAATGCGGCAGACTGTTTTGGAGCTATTGCTCGAACTTTCGGAAACCAGCAATTTACTGGAAAATGCCGGTATTTTGCCGTTCGAAGAATTTGCAGATTGGGAACGGCAAAGTTTGGTGGAACGCCATCTCACTTCTTCCGATCACATCGCGCAGGAATTGGGACGCGCCATGGTGGCGCTGCCGGATTCGTCATTATCGCTATTGATTAATGAAGAAGATCATTTGCGATTGCAAAGTTTATTGCCCGGTTTGCAACTCGACACGGCTTTCACGCTGGCCACAAAACTCGATGATTTGTTGGAGAAATTATGCGAAGGAGATTTTGCTTTCGATGCAAAATTCGGTTATCTCACCGCCTGTCCGACCAACGCTGGAACTGGTTTGCGAGCTTCGCTGATGTTGCATTTGCCGGCGCTGGAATTGACGGGACGCCTTGCTGAAGCAAAACAAATGGCGACAGAACAAGGCTTTGTGCTGCGCGGAACTTTTGGAGAAGGCACAAAACCTTACGGGCATTTATATCAAATTTCCAATCAAATTACGCTGGGACGCGACGAAGATTCTATCCTGTTGGACGTTGGCGAAACTGTGCTGCATATCGTTGAAATGGAACGCGAAGTGCGTGCTGCCTTAGCCGGAAGCAAAAGTAAATTGGCGCAGGACGCCGTCGGGCGCGCTTATGGAACATTGCGATTTGCACGAAAGATTGACTATCGCGAAGCGTCAAATCATCTTTCATTTTTACGCCTGGGAATGCACTTGAATTGGGTCAAAGGCCTGTCACACCAACGGTTCAATGAATTGATGGTCAACATCCGTCCTGCCTGTTTGCAGGTCCAAAAAGGGCAAACACTGGCAAGTGAACAACGCGACGAAACGCGCGCCACAATGCTGCGTGAGGCGTTGCAGAAAATTCGATTGGATCCACTATTTACTTAAAATATGCTACTCGCTCTTGATATCGGTAATACAAATATCGTTGCAGGTTTGTTCAGCCGCGGCTCGTTAATAAATACCTGGCGCCTGGCGACACGGCGTCAATGCACTTGTGATGAACTTGCGATTTTTCTTAAAAGTACTTTTGAGATGGCGGCAATTCCCTTCTCTGAAATTGACGGCCTGGTAATTTCTTCGGTCGTGCCATCACTAACACCGGAAGCAGAAAAACTGGCACAAAAGTACTTTCATTGCACTTCGCTAATCGTAAATTCGCGGACAGATATCGGCCTCAAGAACGCTTATGACAATCCACGCGAAGTGGGCGCGGATCGATTGGTGAACGGAATCGCCGCCTGGAGTAAATATCAAAAAGCCTGCGTGATTGCCGATTTTGGAACCGCCACCACAGTGGACGCAGTTTCAAAAGACGGCACTTATTTGGGCGGCGCATTAGCGCCTGGAATTCATATCAGCGCCAATGCGCTCTTCGACGCTGCCGCCAAATTGCCGCGCGTGGAACGATTGGAATTACTGGAAGCGCCCGCATCAGCACTGGGAAAAAACACCATGCACAGCGTACAAGCGGGAATCATTTTTGGTTACGCAGGATTGGTGAAAGAATTGATGTCCCGCTGTTTAGATGAATTGAAGGAGCCGGAAATTGTCACAATCGCCACCGGCGGACTGGCAGAAGTGATCGCGCCATTAGTTCCACAGATTCAACACATCGAACCACATTTGACATTGGACGGCTTACGGTTAATTTGGGATAGAAATAATAAAATCAAATAACGATCACACTTCACCAAAGTTTCCGATAACCAATTTGTCCACGCGAATCTAGATACGCGCGGTAATCCGGTAATTTTCCCCACCAATCCAGATCCAACTTTTTACGCACATCAAAAACTTGCTGCACTGTCTGCGGGTATTGCGTTATCTGATAAACAAAGGCATCCAGCGAAATCCGGCTGTCTATGCGGCGGTCGGTTTGAATGATTTTATCGTATTTGGGATCGTAAAATTCGTTGGTGAATTTCGGCCATACTTCTTGATAGAGGCGCATGGTTTCTGGCAGCGGGCTTTCGATAAAACCTCCCGGGCTGCTGGCGGAATTATGGGAGCCGATAATTGCTTGTGATAATCCGGCGAACTCGTTAAATTCCGCAAAATAATAGGGACGGATTTTCTGTACGTATTCGATATCAGCCGCTTTGGTATTGGAATTCAACCACGGGCGGCGCTGTTTTAGATATTCACTGGCCGCCAATTGCCCCTGCATTCCCACACTTTCCATCACCGCATAATAGGCTGCTGCGTCAGAAGTACTTTTATCTCCTAACTTGTGAGCAATACGCGCCATGCCCACCATGCCGGCAAAAATGCCGCCGCTTTCCTGCAAACCATTTCCCACGCGCAATCCACTAAAAGTATCCCAGCTCACTCCAGTGTCCCAATCGTGGCTGTTGCAGGTGACGTTAAAGTACTTTTGCAATAACGGGTATTTCTGTTGCAACCAATCATAGCGATGAAAGGTATCGCCATAAAACCACATCATATAAATATTCAACGCTGTGAAATAGGTTTGATCAATACCGAATTTTTTCTCCGCCAAAGCACCAACAGCAATCTGTTGATGACTAATGGGATTTGTAATAACTGACACTAACGGACGATCTCGAAATTCCGGCTTCAGCTTTGACGCAAGAGCTGCATCGGGAATGCCATCATCCAAAAAGTACTTTTCCGTCTCGGTTTGAATTTCCTTCTCGACCGCCGCGCGCAAAGAGGGTTCCAGATACGGCAACGCTAAAATCAAGTTTGTATAATTCAGCCGCTGCCGGCCCGGCGTAAACTCGCCACGGAACACGGTCGATTCCCAGGGATGATTTTTTAATTCGCTTTCCAAACCACCTTTCACAATCTGATTTAATTCAGCCTGCGCCTGATGGGTTTGCGGGTCATTAGCTATTTTTACATCGCGCACTTCGCGGGTGTAATGCAACATTCCATTCACACGAAATAGTATTTTATCCGCATTATTCGCCGCAGCGAATGGACCTTGCAATGTGGCCATGTGCAAATCCTGCACGGGTTTACTGACAGCAATATTGATATTTCCCGCGTGCGCGGCCAGCGACAAAATAGGACTAACCGGCGCTATTTTAATGCCGGGAGTTTTCCAATCGTCAGTGATATTTAAATAGCTAAATTCATCCTTAACAGTGAGTTGATCTTTTTCATAATCCACTTTTGCCGTGCGCGTCACTTCATCCGGAGCATTCACCAAAACATGCGACCAATAACGGCAACGATCCACCACGTCAGTTGGCAGAGCATTTTTCCAATTCGCTGTGTCAGACAATCGTTGTAACGTTTCACCGTAAAGCGGCATGCCTTGAATAGTGCCGGCGGAATCGGTATAGCTGAAAAAGAGAGCCGTATCCGCGTAACACTGCACTAATTGCGGGCGTTTTTGCAATACGAATAAATAAGGCGTATCAAATTCATCCCAACCAGCGCCGCCATTAAACCAGGCCAAAACCCAGTTAGCGCTCATGTCGCTACCGTGAATTCCTTTTTTGGCATCGACAATTTTTATTTTTCCCTGACTTTCATATGCCAAATATGTGGGCAAACCAACGCCGTTTTTTTCGACATCTTCAAAGACGCGCATTTTCTGCGCATTGGAAGTTGCTATCCAGGCCGGGCTAATAGCGCTGATGGAGAAATCCATCCAATCGTTATTTTTATAGGTATAGCGATAAGTTCGCTTTGCCCAGGAAGTACTTTTAGTGATGAGATCGGCAAGTGCGCCGGCGCGATTGGGACGCACGAACCCATATACCCAGGGATCTCTTAATCCATCATAGTTATATCCTGCCGCGCGATGTAATCTACCAATCTTTCCGGGATCCACCGGAACGCGCTTTGTGTTGGCAAGAAAAATTCGCGGCGCGCCCAGGCTTTTTAATATCTGCACCGAATAGGCTAAACCACTGCGGGAATCTGTCTTCGTCAAATCGTCAAATAGTTCCCATTTTTCATTAACTTCACGCGGCCCAAAATGTCCCATCGCTGCGGGGCTAACAGAAATCGGCAGCGATTCATTTTCTAATGAAGCCAAAGAGGAATCAACTGGCGGACTGAAGTTGAGCGGAACAAATGGTTGCACACGTAAAGATACATTCTGCTCCCAAAGTACTTTTCCGCTGGCCGAAAAAGAAAGATGGCAACTATAATTACCAGGAGTGAACGGCGCAGCAAATCGAAAACGCGTGCGCGACCATTCCATGGCGTTTACGGTTAATGGCGTTCCATCTTCGGCAACTAATTGATTTTTACTATTAACGAGCTTCACGGACAGATTACCCTGCATTGGCGAACCAAATAATTGGGACACATCCGGCGCCACCAACAACTTACTGCCAGGAGCAAAAACATTTAAATGCACCGCTTCGGTAAGCAATGTTTCCAGCGCATCAGCGCCATCCGTTTTTAAATTCAATCTACCCCGAACCATGTCGCCGGAAAGAGCTTGCAATGTATAAGCACCCTCATACAAACCGCCTTTATAACCGGGAAAAACACGTACCGCCAGCACATTTTTACCTGGATGAAAATGTTCCGCGGCGATAGGATATTTGCGCCACACATCGCTCGCTCCGTTCACAAAATTGGGCGGTGGATTTCCAAAATGTCCCACCTGCACGCCATTGACATAGATTTCATCGTAAACAGAAACGCGGCCCAGATCCAGCAATAGATTTTTATTCTCCAAATTTGCGGGCAAGTCAAATGAGACGCGATACCAACACCAATCGCTGGCAGCTTTTGGCTTACCAACTTCCACATTTTCCCATTTGCTATCATCGTAATTTACACCAGCATATTCCGGATTATCGCTGGCTGCAAATTTCCAGTTAATGGGTAGCTTGAAAATCGGGCCATTCATTACATACGTCAAATCAGGAAACTCATCCATCGATACTTTTGTAGAAGGAAGAATTTCCGCACGGACGATGGCGCTATAAAATAATAGTATTCCAATGATAGATAATAAGGAGAATTTTTTATTCATGATTTTTATTATATTGTGGTCTAACTCCCTCTCCCCCGGCGGGGAGCTAATCTTGTAGAGGTTTTGACACCACCGTTATTGCGGTGTGTCATTTCGAGCGAAGTCGAGAAATCTTGCCGTTATTAAAAGTACTTTTACGTCAAAACAGCAAGATTTCTCCACTCCGTTCGTTCCTCACTCCGGTCGAAATGACACGTTACGCACTTATAACGTAGCATTTTCAAAAGTACTTTTCCAACAGTCCAAAACTACCACAAATCCCGATACTCAATCTTTCCTAACGAATCCAAATATCCCCGATAATCCGGCAACTTATCCCACCATTCCAGATCAAGATTTTTTCGAATATCAAATACTTCCTGATCCGTCTGCGGGTATTTCGTTATCATATAAACGAAAATATCCATTGAGGTTCGCGTATCTTTCCGGCGATCGATATCGAGTGCTGCATCATATTTTGGGCCATAAAAGTCGTTGGTAAATGCGGGCCATACTTCCTGATAAAGGCGCATCGATTCCGGCATCGGGCTTAAGATATAGCTTCCTGTGGTGTTAAGTAAACTGCGCGGCAAGATGACGGCTTGTGAAATTCCGGCAAACTCATTGAACTCTGCATAATACTTCTTGCGTAGTTTTTCCGCATATTCAATATCACTGCGGTGGCTATTGGATCCCAACCAGGGGCGGCGCTGTTTCAAGTAATCAGTTGATGCAACTTGAGCTTGCATTCCTATCATTTCCATAGTGGCATAATAGGCGGCCTGGTCGGAAGTTGTCTGATCATCGAGTTTTTTTGCGATGCGCGCCATAGCCACCATTCCCGCATATTTTCCGCTTCCTTCCTGCAAACCGTTGCCTACGCGGAATCCACCAAAGGTATCCCAAGATGCGCTAATATCCCAATCGTGACTATTGCGCACGTTATTAAAATAGTGTTTTATCGTCGGATAATTTTGCTTCACCCAATCAAAGCGATTCAATGAATATGCATACAACCAAACCATATAAAGATTGGTGCTGGTCCAAAACGGTTGATCTATTCCAAACTTATTTGTTAAGGCCGCAACACCAAGATCAAGTCCTGTTACGGGGTTTGAGACCACGGTTATGGAGGGAATATTTCTCAATTCTGGCTTCAGTTTAGGCGCCAATTCCGGCCCGGGAATTCCTGCGTATAAAAAGTACTTTTCCGTTTCCGTCTGAATTTCTTTTTCTATTGCACTACGCAAAGTTGGGTTCAAATAAGGTAGCGTCAAAAGCAAATTAACATAGCTGCGTTGCTGTAATCCCGGCATCAACTGTTGGCGATCAAAAGTACTTTTCCAAGGATGCTGTTTCAAATCAGCATTCATCCCATCCTGAACAATTTGATTCAGTTCTGCTTGAATCTTACGCGCTTGGGGATCATCCGATTTTTTGACATCACGCACTTCACGGATATAATGAAGAGTTCCACTAATACGAAATAGCATCTTTTCCGCAGATTCTGCTGCGAGCAATGGGCCTTGCAATGTGGTCACCTGCAAATCTTTCGCAGGGTGGCTAAACGCAATATCAATATCTCCAGAATTAGCCGCCAGGGAAAGAATCGGACTCACCGGCGCAATCTTCAAGCCTTTTGTTTTCCAGTCATCCTGGATATTTAAATAGGTAAATTCGTCTTTAACTGTCAATGCGTCATTGGCATAATCCACCTGCGCGGTGCGGCGCACTTCATCCGGTGCATTCACCAAAACCTGTGACCAATAGCGGCAGCGCGCTTGCACATCCGCCGGCAAACTTTTATCCCAGCCGGCAGTTTGAGCAGGCCGTTGCAGAGCAACGCCATAAAGTGGCATTCCTTGAATAGAACCGGCGGTTTTGGGATAGCTAAAAAATAGCGCCGTATCCGCGTAGCATTGCACTAACTCCGGGCGCTTCTCCAATACAAATAAATACGGCGTATCAAACTCATCCCAACCCTTGCCGCCATGAAACCAGGCCAATACCCAGTTGGCGCTCATGTCATCGCCACGAATCCCTTTTTTGGCATCCACAATTTTTATCTGGCCATTACTTTCATAGGCCAAATGGGTCGGCAAGCCGATTCTATGTTTTTCAATATCTTCAAAAACACGCACCTTTTGTGCATTGGATGTTACTTGCCACGCCGGATTAATAGCGCTGATGGAAAAGTCCATCCAGTTGCCTGTTTGATATTCGTAATGATACGTTCGCTTTGCCCAGGAAGTACTTTTAATAGTGAGATCCTTGATATCACCCGCGCGATTAGGACGCACAAAACCGTAGACCCAGGCGTCATTCAGGCCATCATAATTCGAGCCTGCCACACGATGAATTTTCCCCACGCCTTTTGCGTCCACAGGAACGGGACGTGTATTAGCGAGGAATAAGCGTGGCGCACCGAAGCTCTTTAATATCTGCGCCGAATAAGTTAATCCGCTTCTGGCATCTGTTTCATTGACATCATCAGATAACTCTGACTTTTCATTCATCTCACGCGGGCCAAAATGCCCCATCGCAGAGGAACTGATATCGACTGGGAACGCCGTATTCTCTATTTGCGCTAGCGATGCATCCACTTTAAGATTGAATTGAATTGGAACAAGCGGCTTGACATGGAACGGCAACGTTTTTTCCCACAACGTTTTCCCATCCACCACAGCGGAAAGTTCACATCGATAATCGCCTAATTCCTCCGGCATCTCAAATTGAAATAATGACGATGTCCACTGCATGGCTTCAATCGAAATTGTGTTAGTTTCCTGGCCTATTATTTTATTCTGCACATCGATAATTTTTGCCGTGATTTGACACGAACGCGGCGCGCCAAAAAACTGCATCAAATCGGGACTAATCAACAACTTTCCTCCTGGAGTAAATGTATTGAGATTGGTAGAGGCCGTCAGCAAAGTCTCCAGCGCATTGGCGCCATCGGTCTTCAAATTCAATCTTCCGCTCACAGCGCCTTCCGTTAATGCTTGCAAGGTATAATTTCCCTGATGCAAACCGCCTTTATATCCCAGGTAAACTCTGACCGCTAATACGTTGCGTCCTGGTTGAAAAAATTTCGCAGCGATAGGATATTTTCGCCAAACATCGGAAGCGCCCGTAACAAAATATGGCGGCGGGTTTCCAAATTTTGCCACTTGCACGCCATTCAAAAAGACTTCGTCATAAATCGAAATTTTGCCCAGATCAAGCAGAAGATTTTTACCTTCTAAATTTGCTGGCAAATCAAATGAAGTGCGATACCAACGCCACTTGCTGCCCGGCGTTTGCTTTCCCACTTCAATTTCTTTCCAACTGCTATCATCAAAGCCGGGTTTGGCATATTCCATATTATCGCCACTGATATATTTCCAGGTGCGATCTAATTGAAACGCCGGACACGTTACAGGAAATTCCAAAGTAGGAATTTCATTGATCGTTATTTTAGTGGAAGTAGACGTTTGGGCATGTGAAACGCTAATGCAACAAATGAGCATTGCAACAATAACCAGCCAGGGATATTTTTTATTCATAATAGTTTTGATGTTGTTAGTTGAATTGATTATTGTGTCATTTCGAGCGGGAAAATTTGTTTCAACAAATCTTGAAGTCGAGAAATCTTGCTATGTATCTCTAACGACAAGATTTCTCCACTGCGCTCGTTCCTCGCTTCGGTCGAAATGACACCGATTGGCATTCATGCAACAACACTATGATCTTCAGTAAAAGTACTTTTCGTCAGGAAGATTATTCTCAACAGATATGAATTTGCCATTCCCGCATCTGCTGGAATGGCAAATTTATCTTATGCTGGAATTTTATGAGCCGGAATTATCAGTTTTGGGATTCCAAGCGTTAGCTTGTGAGGCACTATTTCTTTTTGCTTGTACAACAACAACAGAAGATTTAAGCCATTTTACGTGACCATCAGCAAAAGCCATATTAACGCCCGTAAAATGCCGCCCACTATCGCAGTCAGCGTCAGCATCCGGTGAAGCCGATGCTGGCCCACACGATCCCCCACTTTTTCCAATACCAGGCAGATAATATGAGCTATTTCGCGCCACGGCAAAACTGGGATCAATTCTGTATTCTCCTGAATCCATCAGCAGATATGTAGAGGCAGGCGCAACAATTGCTGCTGATGATAATGGTAGCACTGTAGGAGGTACACCAGGAGGTATTACTACAAGTTGATTTGCTCCGTAATTTAACTGCCTTGGCGTTCCATTGGCGCCTGGTTTGGAAGATGGACACAGTAGCACTTGGACACTTTTATGATACGGATACAACATCTGTGGCCAATACCAATAATTTGTGTTCCATGTCAGTCCATCTGGCGTTGGTTGCGTTGTCGCCATGTATGCGGGTGGCATTTTTTCGTCATAATCTTGGACGTATTGCATTGCAGCCAATCCCATCTGCTTAAGATTGCTCATACAACTCGCCCGCCGTGCATTTTCTCTGGCCCTTGCGAACACCGGAAACAAAATTGATGCCAATATTGAAATAATTGCAATAACGACCAAAAGTTCTATCAATGTAAAAGCATTGCGTCTTTTGATGACTACTCGATTCATAATTCTCCCCATATAAATATAAAATTAACACCTCGTTAAAAAGTACTTTTAGTATACCCCCAACTAATGCCTTTCAAACCTACGTATACAGGGAAAATCGCTCATAAATTCTGGATTAGCGCTCATTTTTCTCCTTTATCGTGGCGCGCCGCCCGATAATACGACGGAGAAAGTCCATAAGTCTCTCGAAAAACCTGAGAAAAATGGTTTGCATCACGCCATCCCACACGCTCTGCGATCACACGCAACTCCAAATCAGTATGTTCCAGATAATGGCGTGCTGTTTCCAGCCGTTGCGTTTTGAGATAATCACGCGGCGTGGTGCCAATGTGTTGATGAAAAGCGCGCCGGAATTGCGCCGCGCTAAATCCCGCTTCATGGGCAAGATCGCTGATATTACAAGCGGGATCACTTGAAATGAGACGCAACGTCTGCGCCAACCATTCTGGCAACTCAGCATGCACTGACGAAACAAGCGGAATGGAAGTGAGATGTGGCCAACAAAGACCAAAAAGCGCCTGCGCCAATCCATCAACAACCAAACGCTGATGCGCTTGCTCCAAGCGGAATTCACGCACGATCTGGCTCATCCACGACTCCATCTGCATTCGCTCATTTTCATCGGGCCGCCACTGTGCGGGCAATGAAATATTTTTCATCAAATTGAACTTGTTAAAAACTGTCACCCACAAGCGTAGCGAAAGCCATGACGACTGTTCCATGGTAGCCATATCCCGCTCCAAGCTGACAGGAAGAAAAATTGCTTCACCGCTCTTGACCAGCCACCTTTGATCATCGGCGTTAATCTGCACACTTCCCTTTTGCATCAACCACAACTGGCCCTGCAACGCCGTATAACTATGCCTTGCTGGATCATGGCGATACTTCCAACCAACACCCCAATGATGGTGATCGACCGCCCACACTTGAACTGTGATACTAGAAATATCGATATTACGGATAGCGTCCATAACTTGCTTTTCTGCAAATCGACATCACGGATTGCCTGAAAAATGCATTGGAGAAAGTATACATTTATCGTTGCCATCAAAAGTACTTTTAGTGCATTAGCTCGCACGCAAAATACGTTTCAAAAATGTCTGCGTCCGCTCTTCGGTGGGATTGTTGAAAATCTGTTCGGGCGTTCCCGATTCTATAATATGTCCGCCATCCATAAATAACACGCGGTCGGCGATTTCTCTGGCAAAGCCCATTTCGTGCGTCACCAGCAACATCGTCATGCCGGAATTGTGTGCCAGATCGCGCAGCACGTCCAGCACTTCGCCCACCACTTCCGGATCGAGCGCCGATGTCACTTCATCCAGCAACATAATATCCGGCTGCATCGCCAACGCCCGGGCAATGGCAACGCGTTGTTTTTGACCGCCGGAAAGTTGGGCCGGCCAGGCTTCTGCTTTATCCGCCAAGCCCACTTTGTCCAATAAATCGCGCGACAATGATTCCGCTTCGTCGCGGCTTTTCTTCAGCACCTGCATCGGCGCGGCGGTAAGGTTTTCCAATACGCGCATGTGTGGAAAAAGATTGTAATGTTGAAATACCATTCCCACATGCGTGCGGATTTGTTGCAAATCCTGTCCCGTGACGCGCTCTGTTTTGCCGTTGGCCGTTTCCCAAAGAGGATTGCCGTCTATATAAATTTCTCCTTTCTGGATATTTTCCAACGTCATCAAGATACGCAAAATAGTGGACTTGCCGCTGCCAGATGGGCCGATCAATGCGAGCTTTTCGCCTTGATGGACATCCAGATCAAGCTCGGAAAGCACGATCTGCTTTCCATATCTTTTTTCTACCTGGCGCATTTGCACCGCGGGATTATGAGTGCCGGAC
>Ga0164242_10003945_pt1 | contig 16763 bp, 22 predicted proteins | sample OricomgcompostMG_FD_108783 | JGI IMG/M metagenome (GOLD analysis project Ga0164242, IMG submission 108783) | Miracle-Growth compost microbial communities from Emeryville, California, USA - Original compost - Miracle growth compost (MG) ...
AGATAGCCCCGTCTACGCTGCCTTATACGCTAGGGCATTACACCGGCTGCTGCGTAAGATGATAATATACGAAGGATAGGCGAGACCTCAGTCGGAATGATTGTAGATCAGCCAAAAACACCCGGCATCCCGTAAGCGCGAGTCGGGCCAAGAAGCATATGCCAGAGGGTCCGAGACCGGAGTAACGATATTGTGATGTGCTTGCGCTGTCCAAACCCGAAGTAAATAAGGTAGATAGGTATACAGTAGTACAGCGAGAAAATACGCCGAGTTGACTCGCTATGTGTGTGCCCAATTTTCATCGTTCTTCGTATCGAACGTGCAGGACCTGGCCGGGGATGGGACATCGACTAGACAGCCATGCACCGCATCTCGTTGCCCCGCCCGATCTGCCCTTAGATCTCCCCCACATATTGTGTCTACTTTCCCTCGGCAGCGGCTTTCTCCGCGGCGATCTTGGCCTCCATCTTCCGCCTGGCCTCCAGGATCATCTGGTCCCTCCTCTTCTGCAAGAGAGTCTGCCTCTCCTCGCGATTCGAGCTCCAACCCTTCGCCCCCATCCCGCCGGCGCCGCTACTACTCCCGGCCCCGGCCTCCTCGCTGTCGGGAGAAGGTGCCGAGAGCTGGTCCTTCAAGTGGTAGCGTGTGATCAGGTCCGGCTGTTCCGGCTTCTCGGCGGGCTTCGCCGCCCGGCTTTGCGATGACCGGGCTGTAGAACCGCCCGCCGGCCCTGGGGGCGACGGCGGTGACGGCGGTGGCGGTGGTTGGAATGTGGGTGGTGGCTGCAAGATGCTATCAGTCAGCAGTCCGCCTAAAGAACACCATGCGCGAACTACCATCTCCGAGCTAGCATAGCGGAGATTCCAAGGGGGAACTCACCGTCTCCAATCTCCCAGCCAATATTCTCTCCGTGGTAGCTGCGATGTTCCCCCCGTTCCTTTGCAGGTCCCACAGGATAGTCCTCCTCTCCACCTGGGGGAACATCTGCTGTATCCGCTCGACCGCGACTTCCCTCGACCGCAGCGCCGAGATGGGGTCTCTAGTCTGCTGCGGCGCCGGGGTCGAGAAGAAAAGGTACCGTATTATCAATCCCGAGAGGACCAGGATGACGACGAGCGACGGCACGTTGATCTGCTGTTCATTTGCCATCCTTGCGCCACCACCATCCCCGCGCAGCTGGAGCTGCGACCGAGGGGGAAATGTTCTGTTGGTTTGATGGGAATAAAGATAGCCCAAGGGTTGCTCAAGATGTAACCACACAACCTTTTGTTGACTCCAAGTTGTAGGTGGCAACCCCAAAACTTCAAGGGAGTTGTGGAATGATCAGTCCGAGATAAGAAAAAAGGTGGTTGTCAGCGACTCCGACAGGAGAGAGTTCCCCTTCGAAAGTGGTTGCATTAGTAAGTTGACGGCTGTCTGTCAGCTGTGATTAGAGTTTAGTCTCTCATTACATAAGCAAGTTGTGGAAGCAAGGGGCATTGGCGACGAGACTCCGACCTCTTAAGAGACAGCTCGTCAAATTATCTTGACCTTCACGTACGGATATTTTACAAAAGGATTCACCTATGACACTATTCGGAAGTAAACAAATTCTAGCGAAAAGGGCACGAGACCGGGTCAACAGATATCGAGCCGAATATCGGGCAAACGCATGTAACCACGGGGCGCCAGGGAGGGAAACTCCAGCACCTAACTCCGGCAGAGTCGTCTTAGCTAGCCCAGAGATGAACCTCATTCGAGACCACGGGACCATTCCCGAGAGGGTTACACCCATGTCACGCGCCTAGAATAGAAGTCTAGAAATAGAAGCCTAGATCGCGACGACAACAACAACAAGCGATGTGCTCGATTTTATTATTGTCGTCCCCTCCTGAGATTTAAAAACCGCCCCTTTACGTACAATACAGAATATGTTAATCATAACCCTCTTGGCCTTGTTCCTTGTGCCTCAGCAAAACGAGCCAAAAAAGCCAGTACGCCGAGAAAATATCCATCGAGGGTAGAGGCGCCCGCTCGCCTCGCCTTCCACCGAGAACCATAAGAATGCACTATGAGAATTGCTGTTTAGGCGGCGGATCCTCCAGCAGGATTGGCATCCAGGTCCGAGTAGTGCAGAGTAAATTCCCGCTGTCCAAACGTGTCAGTACTCGGCCGTAGGTGTAGGAACACAGCATACTCGAAGTGGGGAGTGTGGTATCATACCCTTTCTTTGCGCCAGTGCACCGTATCCCAGATGATGTAATAGCCGCACTCATGACCAGCACTCAGCACCTGAGGGATCATGATATCGTCCTTTGTCAGCCAGAATTGGAGCTTCTTGTGCCACCTCCAGTTTCGGTTGTTCCTTCTCAATAAGTTAGTCCTAGGGAACGATGAAGAAAGAGGAAGAACGAGGGTTGAGTTACTTACAGCTCTATCGCGGCCAATTGCTGCTTGATATCCCCTGGGCAACTGTAAAAGATCCACATCAAGGTCTCCTCGTTGAAGCTTTGAATCTTATTCTCTATCGGCTGAACGTTGTTCACCTGGTAGCATTCAGGGAGTCGGAACTTGGGGATCGAAGGCCGGGGCGGGACGTCGTCAAAGAGTGAGTGGATCTGGGGAGATATAAGCCTGTTAAAACATTAGAACCCATTTTCATCATCATATGCGATTCCTAGCCATACTCGGTGCTGCTCAAGTCCAGGCCAAGGCTAGAAGGATCAAGGCCGACGACGAGAGCGTTGTAGTCGGGGTAGTTATTCATGAGCATCCGTAGTCCTTTAAGGCCGAACTTGTCGATCGGAGCCATCCCGGCCAGCGGATCTTGCACTTCAGGGGCCCGGTTCTCCTTGTCTTCCTTTGGTTTGATCGTCGGGGCGTCATTTCCGATTGCACCGAGAGGGTTACGGCTGCTGTCGCCAGTCTGTGCCGGGCCATCAGGAAATGATGACTGGGATGCCATACTGTCCTCACGGAACGGTGCTGATTTTTGGCGGGTCTCATCGTCGCCTGCCGAGCTCCTTGATTCTTGCGTTCGCGAACCTAGAGGGAAGGTCCGAACTTAGCGGTGAGATGGTCAACAGGGTTACGGGGGGTGCGACCTACCACTCGGGGGTGAGCGCACGTCTGTGGCGCGCGTGTTTGCCGAGAGTGCGTTCAGGAGGCCGTTACCCGCTCTACTAGTGGGCAAGGGAGCCGTCGAAGAGGCCGGCTGCGCTCCAAATCCTAAGCTTGACATCAGGCTCGATGCTCGCTCTTGGCCGATATCGCCGTTCACATTCCTATTAAGGGGCGGGAATTCATCAACAGTGCTTGCCTGACCTTGGGGCACGTTTCCTTGATTTCCGAATCGGAATGATCCCTGAGCAGATGGTAGGCGGGATGATGAAGAGAAGATGTCGTCCTGCGGCGATTGCTGCTGAGGCAGAGGCGCGCCTTGACTCCGCTGAACCGGGCCGCCAATGCTCCGAGATCCCGCAGCTGACCACATCGAGGACTGGTTCGTGTTTGGAAGCTGGGAGGTATTGGAGAGCGTTGGAAATTCCCTAAAAAGGTGGTGTCAGTTAGTGAGGGGTCCGCGATAAGGTGATGCAGTCAAAAAATAAACCGAGAGAGTGTGTCTAGTGAGGGACAGAGGGATAGATAGAGGGAGGGAGGGAGGTTGGCAACCGGAGAGATGCATGGCCGACGCGATTATGGCCCTTCAGAACAGACGCATATGGGAGTCCCGGGGAGTGGTGCGGTTCTGGGGTGGGCGCAGGCGCGGGCGCAGGCGCGGGCGCAGGCGTAACCTTGGTGATGAATTTCGGTTTCGCAGCGCGCGGCTCGGAAGCCATGGCGAGCAAGAGATGGGCGAGGTAGACTTGGCGTGGAAAATGGGGAAATGTGGAAGTTGCAGTTGCTCGGGAGAGAGGGAAGGCGAAGGGTTGTGGAAAGAAAACAAACGTACGAGAGGTCGAGTGGTGTTGCAGGTTGTGACGACCCGCTCAAGCTTTGCGCGAAGCTTGCGCTCCCCCCAAGCTGCCTCGTTGGGTTCTGAAGGCCGCCGCCGCCACCGCCGCTCAACGGTACACCTGCACCAAATGCCCACCCGTTATTGCCTGCTATTCCGAACAACACAACACCCGTCAGCTTCTACCAACACACGATTCCGCCACGACAGCCAAGGATCCCGCACCTAGTTTCCCGTTCGGTAGCCGGTTCGACACCGATCGCGCCGGTTGCTGTGGTTGTTGTCCTCCAAACCCTGCTGGTATGCCACGAAGGGACTGCGGAACTGCCCCTAAAACTCAAAAGACCTCATTAGCCAGCTGGTTCCCAACATTCCCGGTCACGAAACAGGAGGCGCTAGGTTGAACAAAGAACGGCGGTTCCAATGCACAGAGCCGCATGCCCCCCAATGGGCGACCGTTTCCTCAGGCGCCACAGTCACCCCGACTCAATGCAGCAACGCGATCCTCGCAGGGGAAAGAGGGAAACCAGAGTAGTCCCTGGGGAATAGCAACGGCCTAGGCATGCCGGCGATGAACTGGGGAACGCCACTATCGCTCTGACCCCAAGAACAAGCCGGGCCCCTCTCAATGGGAAGGGACTCAAGACCCAGAAGAGCAGGCAACCGGGCCGCAGGGGCCTTATATATCGGAAGGGGGTGGTTCAATGTCGTAGGAAGCAAACGGCAGGGTAGGCAAGGACGATGTCGGCAACATTCAAAGCTGGCATTCTGCCATCGTACCTGGTCGATTCATTACTGCGGGGCCTCTTTCTGGCTCGATCCACGGTGTCAATGGAGGTTCAGTGAAGGATTCGGGACCTGTGGTGGAGGTCGGAGAGAGCGGTAATGCGGATTTGCGCGAGGAGGTGTCGTTCGGTGGCTTACAGTTTGGAGCTGTGTTGGATGAAGCAGGTTCCTTGGAAAGGCTAGCCTTCAAAAGCAATGCTGTCGTTGGATGGTCTGTGCTTCCCCACCCACAAGGCTGCACGAGCGCGATCGGTGGATTAGTGCCGACGCCAATGCCAAGATTTTTCAAGGTCAGCTGGCGACTATCCGTACACACTCAACACTCAACCAACTCTTGAGTCCCCAAGAGAAAGCCTTGCAAGAGAGAGTTTGAATTCCTCAACTCTACACTCCGTAGACACCGCCAGTTTCTATTTATGTAGGTATCTCTCTATCTCTCAGGGGTTTCTACACATCCCTGATTGCCGCGAGAAGGCTCTTTTGGAAATCAAAGTCTCTTAGATGCCGCCCAATGAGGACTATCTTACCCTCAACCGGATCACTTTCACCGGCGACAGCAGACGGATTGTCTATTATCTCAAAGACTTCCCTTACTCCTTGGATCATCTTCTGACCCCCGTCTCTCATCACCAGACGCCCCTTCAAGCGATGTATCTCAAACGGTGAGCCATGGGATCCATCAGAGATAGCACCGGGCAGGACATTCTCCCATAATACGTCCCTGAGCCATTCGTCAACTCTCCCGACTTGATCCGCGGTCATAGGGGGCAGCGATATCGCTATCGTTGATATGGTCTAGTAGATGTTAGCCCGCGCTGGAATATTCGAGACGGCCGTGGGGTTCCCCTTACCGGATCGAGGTGACTGTGACCCTTGCCAGCCTGGTCCAGCTGCTGGACGTTGGCATAAGCGTTCAAATCCAGCAGTACGCCCTCGAGCTGCGGGACAACGCTCTGGTTGGTCACATGGACTTTGGCGAGCTCGTTGATGGATTCTATCCTGTCTCGGACAACCTGCAGTTCCGCCTCGGTTACGAGATCGGATTTGTTGATGACGATGACGTCCGCGTGAGATATCTGGACGTGCGCGGTTGTCATTACCGGTCCGTGACCATCGTCTTCCTCGTGGCCTTCTGCTTTTCCAGCCGGATCGTCGAGGTTGCGGAGGATGTTCTTCGCATCCACGAGCGTGACGATGCCATCTAGGTATATGGTGCTCCCAACACCATCGTCCAGCCAGAACAGTGGCGCTAGGTTGCCGGGGTCTGCAAGGCCAGTTGTCTCGAGCAATATGTAGTCGAACTTGCCCTGCTTCTCCATCAATGACTCGATGGCTGTTACCCCATTATCCCTGTAAACAAGAGTATGGTCAGTAAAACTTAGAAGGTGTGACACGTATACCAGTGTGCCCTACTTGGCCGTACAGCAAATGCAGCCATTGCCGACTTCCATCCATTCTTCGACAGACTCGCCATCTTTGTTAATGGTCAAGGATTTCTCAATGTCCAGTGCTGCGTAAACATTTAGCAACGGATAGGTGTGTACGTGGGACATTGCAAGGATACCCACAGTCACCAAATTCTAAGTACACAACGATCAGTTCGAGAAACTCCCTTCCCGCACATTTTGGGGCATACCGTTCATAATCACAGCCACCTTCTTTCCGTGTTGCGCCGTCAAGATGTAGTTAAGGAGAGTAGTCTTCCCTGCTCCGAGATATCCTGCCCGATGATTTTAGAGGTTGATACCAGTATGAAGACTGGGTTCACCGTACCAGTTACTATTGTAATAGGGACTTTAACAGGTTTCTCCTCGTCTGCAAGTTGAAAGCCCGTATCAACAAGTTCGGGGGGGTCGCCGTCTTCGTCGAAATCCATGTTGGCAACGCACTGTAGACGAGGAGAACTTGGGGATATTCGCCTGTGTTCACGACTTCCAGTGGACTTCTGCTGGGATAAATTATAGGTAAACAAGATTTCCAAGCCCGCACAAAAAAATATCTTTAGGTAGGCAGGTCCTCGAGAGTATCAAAACTGGCGCCCTTCGCGATACATGAATTATATAGGAGGACCAACGGCTCCCACCAGCCGCCAGCCTGCGGAGGGGCAAAACTTGCTTTGCCAGATGCCAATCCGCACTGTGCCCAAGGAGACAGGGTGGAGGTACGTACTTGATTACATAAGGCACGAGCACTCCCGAAATGGGGCTAAACAGGGATCCGAGAGCTTTGACTCCTGCCAGCCGCCGTGGATCACGACGTCGACACCAAAAGCTGCTTTGGCGTCTGAAATTCTACTTAAGAGGGTAGCAATAGCATTTTCCGCAGTCTCGCTGCATCGACTTAATCCTGTACAATTCCGTATCGAACACCCACTCTCCATCTACCGGCCGTCCGCCCGCAGGAATGTCTCTGCCGCCGAGCTCACCCCGGCTCCCCAGCCCACCACCGCCGGCCGAGAACCAAATCGGCGCCAAGTCGCCGTCGATGGGGCCCAACGCGAACCGGCAAGCACAGCAGATCGAGCAGACCCAGATCGACGCCGCCGCGAAGCGGCGCATCCACCCGGGGACCAAGTCCGCCGACATGGCCGCGGGCCCCCCGCTCGTGCCGCTGAACGAGCTCGACTCGGCCTTCCAGCTGCAGGAGCACCTCGCGGCGCTGCACTACTACCACACCGCGGGCAACACGACGCCCATCACGCGCGAGACGGCCAAGCTGCTCGACGCGCCCCCGCCCACCATCGACCGGACGCTCTGGCTGTACGAGCTGTGCCGGTTCCTGATCAAGCAGTGCAACAGCCTGATCGTCGGGTTCCTCTTCGACAGCCCGCCCTGCAGCGCGGCGACGTGCCCCGAGATGCGGGCCTCGGAGTGGCAGTTCCTGTGCGCCGTGCACGACGCGCCCAAGAGCTGCTGCGCCATCGACTACTGCTGCCACACGCTCGACTGGGCCGCCAACGTCGTGACGAACCCCAAGATCTTCCCGAGCCGCTTCGTCGCCCTGCCCGACGGCCACGACCGGGGCACCGCGCTCAAGAACCTCGTCAACGTCTTCCGCCGCCTGCACCGCATCTTCGCCCACGCCTGGTTCCAGCACCGCGGCGTCTTCTGGTCCGTCGAGTCCCAGACCGGGCTGTACGTCTTCTTCAAGACCGTGTGCGACCTGTACGACCTGCTCCCGGCCGAGAACTACAAGCTGCCGCCAGAGGCGGAGGGCCTGGAGACGTCTACGGGTACGGGAGCGGGCGCTGCGGCCGACGGCGCGGGAGAGGACGGGGCTGGACAGCTCCAGCAGGCGCCGCTCATCGTCACGGGGATTGCGAGACCGCCGTCGCAAGAGCTCGAGCCGGACGACGATAACTTCCAGGCTGTAGGCCGGACTAATACTAGGAGACACATCCGGAGCAGCCCCTCGACAGGGAACGCGGTTGCGACGGTCCCGGAGGTGGATGAGGACGACAGCACCGGGGTCACGAGCAGGCTAAGGGACATGCACATATCAGAAGGCAACCCCGAAGCAGAATCTGAGACGGCGGACGTACCCGTCATTGTTATGGAAGATGTCGATGTCCATCCGCCCGCCCGCCGGATGTCGCCGCAGACTAGCGCCGAGGAAGTCGATCCGGATCCGGAATCGGAGTCCGTACCGCTCGCCCAGTCGCTCACAGAGGAGCCACCGTCCGAACAGCCTCAGCCACAGCCCGAGGTTGCTGAAGCGGCGGAGAACGTTCCTGAAGAACCAAAGTTAGCTTCGGAAGAAGAAAGCACAGAGGAACCTGCGGCGAGCGGGGAGGAGGTAGCAGAGCCTGTAGCAGAGGAAAGCGAAGCGGCCGATGTAATTGCGAAGGAAGAGCCCTCGAGTGAGGAAGTAGGGGACCTGACGGTCGTGGCCTCGGAAGAGGAGCCTACTGCCGAGGATGGCACGAAGGCGGATGACGAAAAGGAGGCCCCCGCCGCATCGTCGCCAGGCGGAGACGAGCCCCAAGCGGAGGAGACCTCGACATCACCCGCGGAAGAGACAACTACGGAAGCCCAGCCGCCGGAAGACGTCAAAGAGGCAAAATCAGAGGATCCCAAAGACGCCACGGAAGCCGAGGAGAAGAAGCCCGAATAAGCTCGGCTGACTGAGAGTCACCCCAAGGCGCCACCTGTTTCTTTACTGTCTCGTTTGTTTAAAATAGCGAGTTTCTGTATGAGTACTTGAGTATGTAGCTACTTCCCCTGGCGGCTGTTCGGCAAGCGAAGCATTACCAATCCATTAACCATGAAATAAATACAAGGCAAGGAAGGGGCTTGAAGGTTTCGAAAATGCGGTACAATATCCTACACCCACTGCTGAAAGGCTGAAAAGAAGTGAAAATGCCGAGGTATCAAAACCCGCCCTATGTATGCGGGCCTAGTGGAAACGGAAGAAGAGTAATTCGCAAGAAATCGTCAGATTGGTTGAGCCGCCCATCCTGCGCCCCTTTCCGCCAAACTCTCTCACTTTTATGGTATCTTGTTGTCCACGCACAATGCTAAGTCCCTCCTCAACGCCCCGGGTGCTAAGCTCATCAATCCAATTTTTTTGTACTTTTTTCATTGTGTTGTCCTTCCCATCCCTAGCCCCTAGTCCGCTCACCGCTGGTCTTTTTGCCTCCTTGGAACCACCTCAACGGGGTAAGCCTGGGAGCACACCAAAATACGATACGGGCCAAACTAGTTCATGTTTCTTTCTTTTTATCCCCCGAGCCCTTTGTCCGATGCTGCCCGATCCCACAAGGTAATCTGCCTGGTATCTGTACCGTACCCCGTTTGCTGCCGTTACGATATCGCAGTATGATGAACCCAAGCCGTTTGATGATGCTCCCTGCAGGCTTATCCTGTATGAATATGAAATGGGGGACTGAAAATGCGTTAAAAAAGGCTAAATTAAGCACGAAGTAGAAAAGGGGCCAAAAAACAAAGACCAGAAAACTAGGAAGAAAAAAGCAAAAGGATAAACATCGAAATAATAACAACAGTAAGAATCTCGTAATAAACGGTTGATTAGAAGGGGCAGAGGTGTATGGATACCCTAGCCATGAGGAACACATCTGACACATTGCCAACAGAACAGAAACAGCTTTGAACCAAATAATCAAAGAAACATGTGGCCGGGGGATACGAAGTGGTATGCAAGATGTATCCAAGGGCATAAAAACCGCAACAAGGTTGGAATAAAGAAAGGGAAAAAAGAAGAGCAGTCTCTCTGCAAATGCAGCCGGCGGCTCTGCGGCTGTTGCCGTTTAAGGGTCACCGTCGAGGAGGTGATGACGTTGGAGCTAGGTTTTGGCAGTTCGTCGCGCGGCGCATTCGCGGGACAGCCGCATTTCGTCAATGCGCAGTTGCGGCAAAGGGGCCACGTCCACCCCAGACGGCGATCGCTCGACCCTCCATGTGTGCATCTCCGAGCCTTGTTTATGGCCGTGGCGAACCGATTTTTCTTCGTTTTGGCAAAATAGGGTCTTTGGGGAGTTGGCGCCAGGCAAAGAACAGCCCCCAACCAGAAAAAAAGGGGCCCTTCGGTCCAATGATCGGTCCAATGATCGGGGGATGATGGAGGGCAGATCATTGTTCAATGCCACCCCGATTCGTCGATGCAATTCGTCGGGTGCGTCGCGCTCAGACCAAGTTCAGGTTGAGCCGGGAATGCGTTGCAAGGCGTTTCAGGTAGGTATGCAAGTATGTAGATAGGTAGGGAGGGAGGTATCGGTATGCGTGCGTTAGGTTCGGGTACACAACACGTCGTGGGAACGGACGGGAGTTGCGAGGGTGATCCAAGCGCCCGCATATGCATTGCTTTGCACGATGCGGAATCTGAGCATCGCAGGGTTGGCGCCGCGCATGACCAGATCCCAGGAATCGTTCCAAGGGAGTGGCCACTCGGACCACCCACCCTGCGGCTTGGCGGGACAAAGGAGCCTCAAGGAGCCTCATTGACGTCGAGTCTTCCCGCCTCGAGTCGTAAGCTCGTACCCTCCAAAGGTGCCTCCACGTCGATCCGCCATTCCGGCTATTGTGCCCCCCTTCCGTCTCGTGTTTCAACCCCCTGCCGTTTGGGATAGGCGCCGGGCTATAACATCAGACGAAAAGCCGGCGCATCCCTCGCGCACAGCCAATCTTGGTCGTCCGGGGGTTGGGCCAGAAACATGAGATGGAAATCCGTGCGCAAGGGGGAAAAAAAACCGGTAAAAGCAACACCCAGCGGGCCTAGTCGCCTTTCTCGGGAGCTGGATTGCGAGGGAGACGGTGATTGACGAGAGATCGAGAGGGCTGCAAGCCACGAATCCCAAAATAGCCAAAACGGCTTGCTCCCGCTTGGGTTCGAAACTTCCCCAAGTCCACATGAACCCTCCTCCTCTCAATTTTGCTGATCCGCATGGTGTTTTGACCATCGAATGCTGTCACTCCCACCCGTCGTCGTCTGATGAGTGCCGCCCGCAGGCCTTCTCCAAATTTTTCGTGATGGACGATACCGAAACGCGGATCCCAAGGACGAGCTGCTTTGGGCAATCCGCGGCGGGGGGCGACGCGCAAGCCTCGTCATGCATGCGCGCGCAAACCGTCACGGAGCCCAATTCGCGGCGCCCTTGCCCTTGCCGATGGGCTGCTCTGGGCCGTCGTCTGTCGTCGTGGTCGTGGCCGGGCTGTCAATCGATCCGACGAGACGCATTGTCTCGAAAATGTGTCCTACCTCACGGAGGTTCTCTGTCTGCGCGGTAACTGCCGTCGCGTTTCGCTCGTCGGCGAACATGCGGAGGCTCTTGAGGATGGGTGTAAAGCCCTCATCGTCGGGAAGCCACCAGCGGAGGCAGGCCTGGTCGCCGAACAGCTCGGCCATGCGCGTGCGCATTGTCAGGGGGAAGATGTACCTGTGTCGGGGTAAAAAAAAAACAGAAACGGTTAGAAGGTAAGCCCCAAAAAAGAATTAAGCTCGATGCATTCGCGATTCCGGGAAAGCGCAACAGTGGATTAGGGGGTTGGATTAGAGGACCGGATGAGCCGCATGAACGATGGTAGCCGAGGGGCGGCCTGCAGAAACAGCAAGCCTACCGTCGCCGTCGCCGCGCGGCTCACGGCTGGGGTAAATGCAGCAAACTGAGGAAGAGATACCGCACGGACAAGGACGAAAGATGTTGAACTTACCCCATAGCCTCTAGTAAGGCAAACTTCCTCCTGATCCACATGTGGTGCCTTGTGTCCCTTGGGACAAACAGCGCCGCGATTGCGAGACAGGCTTGTGTAACAAACAAGCTGCCATTGGGCGCCGAGGTCCATAGCTCGATAGCTTCGAAGATCTGGCAGATCGCATATGCACGCTCTCCGAGGTTAGGCGGCTGGTCTTCATCAGCGAGCATGCCGGCCTGGCTCTCGTGCATGATAACGATCGAGTGCCACTCGCACGTGAGGAGCGTCGAGGCGAAGAGCGGCTGCTTGAACAGTACTCCCGGGGCAAAGGGATTGACAATGTCGTCGTTCGGGTACAGAGCCCGCTCGTTGCTGAATTCTGTCACCAGTAAGGCGGGATCAGTCAGCGCCGGGTCCCATCCGTCCTTCCAATCCTGGAGCTCCTTTGCAAGCCTCTGGTGCTCGGCAAAATAGGCGTCTCCTGAGAGTTCCGATCTCGCCCCCTTGCTAAACAGGATCGACATCTCCATCGAGATGAGTCGCAACCGAGCACTGCACGCCTCGATCTTCCACACCGGCTTCTCCGGTTCGGCCGCCGCCTGCGAGTCGCAGTACTCGACAAAGGTTGAGAACCACACCCTCGGAAGAGCCGTCTCGAAGCGGCCCATGATTCCGACGAAGACATCGAATCGGGCGTACCATGCAAATATCATGCGGCCCGTCGGCGATTGCATGGCTGATTCGGGCGTGAACAGTTGCGTGAAGACCTCGAATGCTGCTCTCTGATGGCCCATGAGGCTGACCCAGTCGCCCAGATATTCCTTTAAGATTTGCGTGTCAGAAAACCAGTACTTTCAGGCAAGAACCAGGAGGTATTATTTTTTTTTAAAAAAAAGGGTTAGGTTCCCCTACCTCAATGGTGGCAAGCTGTAAGATCGTCAAGAGCGTCCCGATGTGATGTTTCTCCTTCCGCTTTAGGAACCCTAGGAGCAGAGTCACGCTCCTGTTGTAATATTGCAGGAACTCCCTAATCTGGCCGGCCGGGTTCTTCAAGGTGTGGTGGTAGGCCGAGAATCCCACGATGGCATAAAGGAGAGCCTCGTCGCGAACCGCGATGCTCGGCAAGATCGACCGGAAAAAATCTCCTGAGTCGCTGACCATGCAGTAGTGGTGATGCGTGATATTTTTGTAGAAGTGACCGAGGTAAAACTGGAGTTCCTGGGGCAGGAAGGACCAGTCCGGCCTGGCGCTCCCTGGGTGGAATAGAAAGTCCGAAGGCTGCAGCGCCGCCACGGGGGCGAGGCTGCTGGTCGCGCCAGCAGAGACCGACGGCGATGAGCTTTTAGTGCCTTCTTGGGACGGGGTTTCCGAGCCTTGGCGGGGATCGGACGTGATGAGGTGGCGGGAGAAGGACGAAGTAGTGCTTGCTCGTCGAGGTGGAATGCCCGGAATCGAGCGTCGATTCGCCCTCTCGCTGACCTTATCTTCGTCCTCGTCAATGATGGGCTCCAGTTTGAGGTCTTGATCCATCTCGTCGTCGTCGTCATCGCCGCGCGAGGAACTCGGGCTAGTTTGTTGACTCGGTCCGGATCCGTCCTTGGAGCTCAGGCTTGAGGCACCTTTTGTGGTCGGGGGGTCAGGGTAGAGACAATCCCGCTTTCCTTTTCTACACCCTGCTCGAGTCAGCAAAAAAAAGAAGAGGAAATAAGTAAATCGTACAGAGGAGAGTAGACACGGTGAGGTAATGGGAATAATAATGGAATCGTACTCTCGCAGATAGGATGTCCTTCGTCACACTATTTCGCGTTTGTTAGATGCGGTCAAGCTTGGTTTGACGACAGGGCTAGTTACCTTGACGCGCCTGCTTCTACAGGTATAGCAGCCAGATCTCGTTCGACGGTGTTTGATGTGATCTAGCCCGGGCGCGGACTTGCGCCGACTTCTCTGAGCCTTTGGCGAGTTGAACATGATGGGTTCCGGGAAGCCGGTGAAGTAACCAAGATTCTGGTAGAGGTTAGACGCCTGCTGACCGCCAAGAGGAAGGCCACCATGCGGTTGCGTCGGGGAGGCATCCTGAGTATTCGGGTTCTGGTTTTCTCCCATCCCTGTCATCGAGGACAGGAAGTGGTGATAGTAGTCGCTCATGGTGAACTGGAGAGTTTGCGAGCCGCCCGCCCTTCGTTGGGGAGGGAGGAAGGAAGGAGGTGGGGGGGGAGAGTGTGGCTTGACAGCTCGAACTCCAGATTCGAACGTCGGCGTCAGATGAAAGAATCGGGCCTATATTCTCTCATGCTAGAGATCCCTTGACCAAGGCCGTGTTCGCCGCTTCGTCGTTGTCAGTCCCGGCAATGTCGTAGCGCGCCACCTGCTGGTAACAATAGACCGGCTGGACAGGTCGAGGAGGATTAAGAAAGCGTGCTGAACGCGCGCTGGTTGCCAACCCTGTATAACGACGGGATGATTCTCGAGCCGGGCCGAAAGTAGAGAGACCGGATGGCCACGTTCGGTGCAACGCTGTCTTGCGCCGGGGACTGGCCGAAAAAGACCCTCCTGGCGACGAGGTAGTTATAAAGGTCGGTAACGAGAGAGCGCAAAAATACCCTTATGGGATCACCCTTGTTGACAATGGCGCCGATATGGACGAGCTCGCTCGGCTTGGCCTATGCCTCCAGAGGGGAAAGGTGTAAGTGATCAAGAATCCAAGTCGAAGAGGTGGTGGGCGACTGCATGTGTTGAGGTAGCAATTACCACCTGGTCGGGAATGGATCTGTCCGCACACCCTAGCGGAGCCGTCGAAGCAGGCAGACTGGACCAGGATGCTGTCGAGGATCGGGTGTGTGGAGAGGTCGTGGGGTGGGTATGGAAGTCCGCTGGATCCAGTCTGGGCAACGACTAGCTTCGCGGCCGAGGGTTCGGGGACGGGGAGCTGGGATTGGGCTTTTCTCCAGGGGGGGACTTTTCCCCTGGTGAGCTTTATATGGGGGTGAACAAGACCCGGCACGAGGAAGGACAGAAGATGGTATTTCCCGCTAAGCAGTGTTCGGAAGAGATAATCAACATCCCGGTTATTCCTGAGGCCGCGGCATGAGGACAAAGGCTTTACGGCGGAGATGGGAGCTGTGTGGACAAGGGGAAGTCGGATCGAAGGCCACAGGTACCAAAGTACTCCAGGAAGAGAAACTGGGGTCCCCGGGAAAGGGTAGTTGACCTAGGGCAAGGCACGCCACCACTTTTAGGAGGGCGGGAAACGGGGCGTGGGAAACTGGGAATGCGCTCGCCTAGGATTGGACCAGGGCACCTGGAGGCAACGAAGCAAAGACAGTCCCGGGCGGGCGCCACGGTTGGTGTGTGGGGTGGGGGGTGGGGAGATAGTCCTTGACGATGATATGCTGCGTCTTGCGTAACGGATGTGATCCAGCTGGTAGGCTGTGAGCGAGAGATAGAGAAGGGGGTGGTAGAAAAGGGATGGGGATGGCAGAGGAGGGCGTGCGATATCAGGTGATGCTTGTTGGTGGAGTGTGGTGTTCCTTCAGGAGGACGGACTATGGAGAGGGATGGATGAGATATTGACCAGCAGTGTCTGGATGGAGCAGGTTTAGAGACTGGGTGACTGGCTGGGAGCGGGTGGACAGGTGGGACCTATAAGATGGCGAGAGTGGAAAGCAGGGTGCGGGCAGGTGATGGGCGCGCAAGTCACTCCGTACCTCATCCGTACAGGTATACTTTGAGGTATACTTCGAACGGATAGACGCGCAGCTGTCGGATTTGCAGGGGGACTTCCAACTGACGGTGCAGGCTGTCCAGTATCAGGGCCCAGCATCAGGGCCAGCCCGCCAATGAGGGATTCTACTGGAGGGGACTCTTGGGGAATCAGACGCGGGGATGGTTTTGAGCTGAAGGGGGCAAATCCCGGCCGCATATCCACTCTAGCTTGTCGAGTTTCTCTCCAGCTTTGGGTACAACTGCGAAGATGCTTGCTTGTATTCGTGCAGGGCAGCGACCTCGGTGCCGGAGCCGGGCCACCTTCCTTTGGTGGGAGGAAGGCGAAGAAGGATGTAGGTATGGTAAAGTAGGTACACGTAGTACCCTGCAGATCGGTCACCATAACGCATGGCGGCTGCTCCTTTCCACCCCCAAGCTATTACCTATGCCTACCGACCTAGGTACTTGACTAGGTAGGTCGGTGGCGCGAGCTGGGTTGCAATATGTACGTGTACAGATGCATGGGAGAAAAAGTGCGAACTAGTGTAGCTCTAACGGCAACCCGGGATGGTCCGTTAGGTTCGTGCAGCTGGGTCGACTCTCCGCTAATGACGCTATGAGAAACTGAACTGGAATAGGAACCCGATTGTCACCCTTGCAGTCGGTAGTGTACTCCGTACTACTACTGTAGGTACAGTACAGTACAAACATGGAGGGGGTAGGATGAGGGCATTGCCAAGACCTTTAGCAAAGCCTGAATATGCGCAATGCTCCCCAAAAGAGGAAGCAGGCGCAATAGTTCCAGTCTCACGGCAGCTTAGTTGGGCGCCCGCGGGAGGAGTGGTTCCAGGACTGCTGGCCCTGGAAGTCTGACATCCAAGATGTGTGAAGTTAGTGGACGGAGGAGGCTTGGAGTAGGGATAGCGTACTCTACGTTATAGCAGAACCAAGGTGGTGGGGAGGTGCCGGGGAGGGGGAGCGGAGGGGGGCGTGCCTTGGGAAAAGCGTGTGTGGTGGGAAAAGCAAGCAAGGGCATGGGACAAGCATGGGGCGAGCATGGGACGAGCATGGGCTAGCTAGCATGCACCCTTGCTCGTGGAGGTACGACGTAATACCCTCTCTACTGCATAGGTGCCGCTCAAAACATGGGACGAAGGGAAAGGAGCCTGGTAAATGACCGTGGTGGTTTGATC
>Ga0164242_10003946_pt1 | contig 16763 bp, 16 predicted proteins | sample OricomgcompostMG_FD_108783 | JGI IMG/M metagenome (GOLD analysis project Ga0164242, IMG submission 108783) | Miracle-Growth compost microbial communities from Emeryville, California, USA - Original compost - Miracle growth compost (MG) ...
ATCAGGTGCCGGCGACGATCGAGCGGACGAAGGACGGCATGGCGGTCAGCGGCAGCATGCAGTTCAATCAAAGCGATTTCGGCATCAGGCCTTATGCGGTGCTGAACGGCGCATTGAGCGTGCAGGATCGCCTCGACCTGCGCTTCCGCATCGTTGCGCGGCAATAAAAAGGCCGTGCGTTGCGGCACGGCCTTGTTCGATGCGAATGGCGTCAGGGCTTGCCGCCTTCCGCCGGCGCGCTGTTGTAGCCGTTGCTCTCGCCATAGGAAGGCGTGTCCCAGGTCGTGGTGTCTTGCGAATGGTCGATCACCAATCCCTCGGTGGTGTCCGCGGCGACGCCCTTGTCGAGCCAGACGGTGACGATCGGCGGGCAGACCGCGACCAGGATCACCATCAGGATCTGCAGGCCGACCCAGGGCAGCGCGCCCCAGTAGATGTCCGAACTCTTCACTTCCTTCGGCGCGACGCCGCGCAGATAGAACAGCGCGAAGCCGAACGGCGGATGCATGAACGAGGTCTGCATGTTCACGCACAGCATCACGCCGAACCATACCAGCGCCGCCTGCGACGCCGCTTCCGGACTGCCCATGCTGGTCAGCAGCAGCGGCGTCAGAATCTTCTGCGCGACCGGCGCGATCATCGGCACCACGATGAAGGCGATCTCGAAGAAATCGAGGAAGAAGGCAAGGAAGAAGATGAATATGTTGACCACTACCACGAAACCGATCCAGCCGCCCGGCAGATTCATGAACAGATGCTCGACCCAGGTGCCGCCGTCCACGCCCATGAACACGACCGAGAAGCAGGTCGAGCCGATCAGGATGAACACCACCATGCAGGTCAGGCGCATCGTCGACTGGTAGCCGTCGACGATCAGGTCGCGCAGTTCGCGGATGCGGCTGGCGCGGAACACCAGCCAGGCGATGCCGGCATAGCCGAAGGCCAGCACGATCTGCAGCAGCGCATCGGAGAACGGCAGGCCGTCGTCCGTCAGGTACGATCCGACGCCGATCAAGGCGGCGATGATCAGGGCAGCCATCGCGATGCGGAAGAACCAGCGGTCGCGCGTATTGAATTCCTTGTGGCGGATCACCGCGAGCACCACTGCGCCGAGCGCGCCCATCGCGCCGCTCTCGGTCGGCGTCGCGATGCCCAGCATCATCGTGCCCAGCACCATGAAGATCAGCACCGCGGACGGAATGATGCCGCGCAGGCACATCTTCCACAGCGCCCAGCCGTGCAGCGTGCGGTCTTCCTTCGGAATCGCAGGCACCCAGTCAGGCTTGATGCGCGACAGCAGGAAGGTGTACAGCACGAACAGCGCGATCTGCAGCAGCGACGGGCCCCATGCGCCCAGATACATGTTGCCGACGTCGGCACTGGCGGTTGGCGTGCGCAGCTGGTCCGACAGCACCACCAGCACCAGCGACGGCGGCACCAGTTGCGTGATGGTGCCGGAAGCGGCCAGCACGCCTGTCGTGTAGCGCATGTTGTAGCGATAGCGCATCATCACCGGCAGCGAAATCATCGCCATCGTGATCACCTGCGCCGCCACCGTGCCGGTGATCGCGCCCAGCACGAAGCCGACCAGGATCACCGAATAGCCGAGGCCGCCGCGGATCGGGCCGAACAGCTGGCCCATCGAATCCAGCATTTCCTCGGCCAGGCCGCACTTCTCCAGGATCGCGCCCATGAAGGTGAAGAAGGGAATCGCCAGCAGCAGGTCGTTCGACAGCACGCTGCCGAACATGCGCGCCGGCACTGCCTGCAGATAGTTGACGCCGAAGAAGCCGAGTTCGATCGAGACGAAGCCGAAGAACAGGCCCAGCGCCATCAGCGAAAACGCGACCGGAAAGCCGATCAGCATGAAGACGACCAGCCCGCCGAACATCAACGGCGGCATATACTCGATTGGAATCATTGCACCGGCCTTTCATACTTCGCATCGAGTTCGGCATCGCCGTGCAATGCGGCGATGCGCTTGATCAGTTCGGACACGCCCTGCAGCGCCAGCAGCGTGAAGCCGACCGGCACCACCAGCTTGATCGGGTAGCGCGCGAGGCCGCCCGCATTGCTCGATTGTTCGAGGATTTGCCACGAGGGCCAGAACAGCGATTCCCACGACAGCCAGGTGAACATGACGCAGGCCGGCAGCAGGAACAGCACGATGCCGAAGATGTCGATCATGCGCTTGCCGCGCTCCGACAAGCGGCCGTAGATCAGGTCCACGCGCACATGCTCGTTGCGCTGGAAGGTGTAGGACGCGCCCAGCATCACCGCGGCGCCGAACAGGTACCACTGCAACTCCAGTGCCCAGTTGTCGCTCCAGTCGAAGCCGTAGCGGATCAGCGCATTGGTGGCGCTGACCACGCATGACAGCAGGATCATCAAATTGGCGACGCGGCCCGTGCGTTCTCCCAGCCAGTCGATCCAGCGGGATACACGTAACAAGGTATTCATCAATATCTCCGAACGGTTCTTGGTCTTGCCGGTGCGGCGAAGAAAAGAAAGTTTCGTAATGTATCACCAGGCAGGCGTTTGCGGCAGCGCGGCGCGCGTCCTTGTTTTTATGGCATCGACGAATAAGTGATATAAAAGTCAAGTCGCATGCCGCCATCGGCGGTATCGCAGGCGCAGGATTCGCCGCGGCGGCAATCGCCGCAACATCGACCATCACAAGGAGATCGCAATGTCTATCGAGAAAGTGCTTTACCGCGCGCAGGCAACTGCAACCGGCGGCCGTGACGGCCGCGCCGTATCGTCCGACGGTGTGCTGGACGTCAAGCTCGGCGTGCCGAAGGAAATGGGCGGCGCCGGCGGGCCGGTCACCAATCCGGAGCAATTGTTCGCGGCCGGCTATTCGGCCTGCTTCCTCGGCGCGATGAAGTTCGTCGCCTCCAAGGAAAAGATCGCCGTCCCGCAGGATGCTTCCGTGCAGGGCAATGTCGGCATCGGTCAGATTCCGACCGGCTTCGGCATTGAGGTGGAACTGCGCATCTCGCTGCCCGGCATGGATCGCGCGCAGGCGCAGGCGCTGGTCGACAAGGCGCACATCGTGTGTCCGTATTCGAATGCGACGCGCAACAACATCGATGTGAAGCTGACGCTGGTCTGAAGCGCGGCGGTCATGCGCAGCATGGCCGAATAAAAAGGCGCTGCGCGAACCGGATTCGCGCAGCGCTTTTTTTTCCGACGAGACGATTACAAGCCCAGCTCGCTCAAGCCTGGATGATCGTCCGGCCGTCGGCCCAGCGGCCAGCGGAACTTGCGCTCGGCTTCCTTGATCGGCAGGTCGTTGATCGAGGCATGGCGCACCGCCATCAGGCCGTCTTCATTGAATTCCCAGTTCTCGTTGCCGTAGGAGCGGAACCAGTTGCCGGCGTCGTCGTGCCATTCGTAGGCATAGCGCACCGCGATGCGGTTGTCGGCGTAGGCCCACAATTCCTTGATCAGCCGGTAGTCCAGTTCCTTCGCCCATTTGCGTTCGAGGAAGGCTTGCGCCTCGGCGCGGTTCTTCACGAACTCGGCGCGGTTGCGCCAGCGCGTATCCGGCGTGTAGGCGAGCGCGACCTTGGCCGGGTCGCGGCTGTTCCAGCCGTCTTCCGCCATGCGGATTTTCTGGATCGCGGTTTCGCGCGTGAAAGGCGGCAGCGGCGGACGGACATTCGGGTTGACTGACATGCGGTTCTCCTTGTTGTGATGAACGGATTTTTCTCGTGCGGTGCTCAGGAAGGAAGCAGCTTGCGCGCCACTTGCTGCGCCTCGCGCGCGGCTTCCTTTCGTCCCGTCACCAAGGCAACGGTGATGGCGCCGTCGATCAGGATCAGAAGGGCGGCGGCCAGTTCATCCGGATCGGCGGCGCCGGCTTCCTTTGCCAGCGCGCGCAGGTAGTCGCGCAGCTTCGCCTTGTGTTCCCTGGTGACTGCGCGTATCGGTCCTTCATCGGCGATCTCGCCGGCCGCATTGATGAAGGCGCAGCCGCGGAAATCCGGCATGGAAAACCATTCTTCCAGCGCGTCGAAGCTTGCCAGCAGTCGTGCGGCCGGCGCGGCGGCACGACTGCTGCGTTCGATGAACCAGTCCATCCAGCGCAGATCGCGCGCCGCCAGCGCGGCGGCGACCAGTTCGTCCTTGTTCGGAAAATGGTGGTAGATGGTTTTGCGCGCGACGCCGGATTCGCGCACGATCGCATCCATGCCGGTGGCGCAGATGCCGCCCGCATAGATCAGGCGCTCGGTGGCGGCGAGCAGGCGTTTCCTTGGATCGCTGTCGGCATTGATTGCTTGCATGGCTGCATGGTAGAACGATCGTTCTGCTTCGTCAAGCGAAAACGGCGGCGAAAAAAAACCTCGCGCGGGCGAGGTCTTGTTCAGAGTGCGAAAGAGCGGTTCTAGCCGCCGTGAAAGCCGCGCAAGGCTTCGCTTTCGGATTTTTCGGGCGCAACCACCGAATCGTTTTTCTTCGCCGCGGGCGGGGTTTCCGGCTTGCGCTGCTGCTGTTCAGCCTTGCTCTCGGCATAGGTCTTCGCATCCTCCGGGCGCTGCGGCGATGCATTGTTCAGATCGGACATGGCGCTCTCCTTGCGTATCGTCATCGACCATTCATCCTAGGAGAAGCGCCGCGCCGCAGCTATCGGACAAGTGCGCGATTCGCTGTCGGAATATTCGCAGATCAGGCTTGCAGGATGCAGAAGCCGGAAACGCCCAGCACGAGCTGCCCATCCTTCACGCTCGCGTTCTGGCTGAAGACGATGTGCTCGAGCGCGCAAGGAAGCCGGTGCTCGACCACATCCATGTTGAACAGGCACAGCAGTTCCTGCTCGTCGCACTTGCGGCGGAAGGCCAGCACCGAATGCGGCGCTTCGGCGAGTTCGACGCTGCCGCGCATCAGCGCCGGGCTGGCGCGGCGCAGCGCAATCACCCGGCGATAGAAATGCAGCACCGAGTCGGGATCGCTTTCCTGCCGGTCGACGTTCAGCGCGCGATGCTCGTCGCTGACCGGCAGCCAGGGTTCGACGCGGCTGAAGCCGCCGTGCAGCTTGTCGTTCCACGGCATCGGCGTGCGGCAGCCGTCGCGCCCCTTGAACTTGGGCCAGAAGGATTTGCCGAACGGGTCCTGCAGGCGCTCAAAGGGCACGTCGGCCTGCGGCAGGCCGAGCTCCTCGCCCTGATACAGGCAGATGTCGCCGCGCATGCAGAACAGCAGCGCCAGCATTTCCTTCGCGGTCTGCGCGCGGTCGCGGCCGTTGGCCCAGCGCGTGGCGACGCGCGGCTTGTCGTGGTTGCTCAGCGCATAGCAGGCGCAGCCGGGCGCGATGATGTGCTTTTCCAGTTCGGTGATCACGTCGCGCACGCGCTGCGCGCTGCTGTCCGGCTGCATCATCGCGAAGCTGTAGGCCGCGTGCAGGCGCTTGCCCTGCGTATACAGTCCCATCAGCTTGATCGGCTCGTAGCCGCCGACTTCGGCCAAACTGTAGGCGCCGTACTTGTCCAGCAGCCTGCGGATCTTTTCGAGGAAGGGCAGCATTTCCGGCTGGCCCTGGTCGTACATGTGGATCTGAAAACCATAGGGATGCAGCGCGGCGCTGACATCCTCGCGCGGCGGATTGCTGCGCAGCTGCAGGTCCTGGAAGATGTGATTGCAGGCGTCGAAACGGAAACCGGCCACGCCCATGTCCAGCCAGAAGCGCATTTCGGACAGGATCTGTTCCTGCACATCCAGATTGTGCATGTTCAGATCCGGCTGGCTGGAAAAGAAGGAATGGAAGTAATACTGCCGCCGTTCCGCATCCCAGCGCCAGGCCGCGCCGCCGAACACCGAGACCCAGTTGTTCGGCGGACTGCCGTCCGGCTTCGGATCGGCCCACAGATACCAGTTCGATTTGCCATTCCTGCCGGCGCGGCTGTCCTTGAACCACTGATGCTGTTCCGAGGTGTGCGAGATCACCATGTCGACGATGATGCCGAGATCCAGCGCCTTGGCCGACGCCATCAGGCTCTGGAAATCCTCCATCGTGCCGAAGATCGGATCGACCGCGCGGTAATCGGACACGTCGTAGCCGAAATCGACCATCGGCGATTTGAAGAAGGGGCTGATCCAGACTGCATCGACGCCCAGGCTTTTGATGTAGGGGAGTTTTTGTTCTATGCCGGCGAGGTCACCGATGCCGTCGTTGTTGGAATCCTTGAAGCTGCGGGGATACACCTGATAAATGATCATCGACCGTCTTCCGAATGGTTTTCCGCACAGTTTTTCTGTTGGAAAGAATGAAGGTCGGCGAGTTCCTCGCCGCTTGCCGATATGCAAGAGCGGATACTGCGCCGCGAAGCGGAAAATCTTACAGAAAACCGCCGCGCGTTTTAAGCCCGTCTGCGAGGAAAACGCGCCCCGTGTTGCGCATGCATCGCAGCTTTGATGACGGCACGGAAAGTTTCATGAGCAAAGCGCCAAGCTTCATGGCAAGCCGGGAAATCATTCTGGCGAAGAAATGGCAGAACGGCCTGCGCGCAATGCTGTCTTTCCTGCAGGATGGTCTCGCGCATGCCGCGCGAACCGTCAAGCCGGAGCTGAATCCATGCACGCTTCCACCGTCGTCCCTTTGCGTTTTCATCGCGGCCCGCCGGAGTCCGGCACGGCGCAAGCTGCCTGCTGCGCGCGCCGCGCGCCTGGAAGCGACGGACAGCGGAATGCCGTGCAAGCGGAGCGGCCGGACCAGGATACGCTGAACCAGTGCCGCCGCTGCGAGCTGTGGCGCAACGCGACGCAGGGCGTGCCGGGCGAAGGACCGCGCCGGGCGAGCGTGATGCTGGTCGGCGAGCAGCCGGGCGATCAGGAAGATCTGGCCGGGAAGCCTTTCGTCGGCCCGGCCGGCCACCTGCTCGACCGCGCGCTGCAGGCGGCCGGTCTGGCGCGCGGCGAGGTGTACGTGACCAATGCGGTCAAGCATTTCAAGTGGGAGCCGCGCGGCAAGCGGCGCATGCACAAGACGCCCGCGCAACGCGAGATCGACGCCTGCATGCTGTGGCTGGATGAGGAAATCGCGCAGGTGCAGCCGGAAGTGCTGGTCGCGCTCGGCAGCACCGCATTGAAGTCCTTGATGAAAAGCTCGAAAGTCAGCCTGACGAAGCTGATGGACGAGACGATCACTTCCGGCGATCGCCACATCATCGCGACCTATCATCCTTCGTATGCGCTGCGCGTGCCGGGCGAGGAGGCAAGGGCCGCCGCCTTCGAGCGCATGGTGCAAGCCCTGAAACGCGCGAAGGCGTATGCGTAGCGCCGCTTCGCGCCGGCTTAGCGGGCCAGCAGTTGCGGACCGATTTCGCGCACGGATTTCACGCCGGTCAGGACCATATTGGTGCGCAAGTCTTTCTCCATGATCGCCAGCAGCCGCTCGACGCCGGCCTGACCCTGGGTCGCCAGCGCGTAGATGTAGGCGCGTCCGATCAGCACGCCGTGCGCGCCGAGCGCCAGCATGCGGAACACGTCGGTGCCGGTGCGTATGCCGCCATCGGCGAAGATGGTCATCTTGTCCCTGACCGCCGCGGCGATCGCCGGCAGCGCCTGCGCGGTGGACGGCGCGCCATCCAGCTGGCGCCCGCCGTGGTTCGATACCACGATGCCGTCGGCGCCGAAGGCGAGCGCATCCTGCGCATCCTCCGGATCGAGAATGCCCTTGAGGATCAGCTTGCCCTGCCATTCGTCGCGTATCCATTGCAGATCCTGCCAGCTGATGCCGGGATCGAAATTGGCGGCCAGCCAGCCGATGTAGTCTTCCAGGCCGGTCGCATGGCCGCGGTAGGTCGAGATGTTGCCGAGATCGTGCGGGCGGCCGAGCAGGCCGACATCCCAGGCCCAGCGCGGATGCCGCATCGCCTGCAGCACGCGCCACAGCGGCCCGTTGGGGCCGCTCATGCCGCTGTGCGCGTCGCGGTATCGGGCGCCGGGAACCGGCATGTCGACCGTGAACACCAGCGTCGTGACGCCCAGCTCGCGCGCGCGCTGCATCACGTCGCGCATGAAGCCGCGGTCTTTCAGCACATACAGCTGCAACCACATCGGCTTGCTGCTCTGCTTCGCCACTTCGGCCAGCGAACACACCGAGACGGTCGACTGGATGAAGGGAATGTCGCGCCGGCAGGCCGCGCGCGCCGCCTGCACCTCGCCGCGCCGCGCATACATGCCGCCCAGGCCGATCGGCGCCAGCGCGATCGGCAATCCGTGGCGCTGGCCGAACCACTCTGTCGTCAGCTCGAGTTCCTCGGAACCGCGCAGCACGCGCTGGCGCAGCCGGATGGCCTGCAGGTCGGCGATGTTGGCGCGCATGGTCTGCTCGGCGCCGGCGCCGCCGTCGAGGTAGTGAAACAGAAAGGGAGGCAGCTTGCGCCTTGCGGCTTCGCGAAAATCGGTGGCGGAGGAAATGATCATGTTGCGGGAACTGGGCTGGCCTGTCGTAAACGTCCAAACCCCGCAGTTTACTGCGAAACGCGATCCTTGCCGGCTGCGCGGTCAGCCGCGGTTCGGGGCCGTCATAAAAGCGGCCAGGAAAAGGGACAGGCCATCGCTGTCCCTTTTCCATTGCTTGCTTGCGAACGGCCGTGAATTACTTCTGAACGGCGGCGTTCACGTCGGCTTGCGCATCGGCTTTCTTTTGCGTCGCGCTGGCGTGCGCTTTCACTTTCCTGGCATGCGCCTTGGCTGCTTTCTTGTCGGCCTTGGCGTCCGCTTTCGCTTCCTTCCTGTCGGCCTTGGCATCGACCTTCGCGGCCTTCTGTTCGGCTTTCACTTCCGCCTTGGTTTGCACGGACGCGGTATCGGCAGGCGCCTGGGCAAAAGCAGCGGAAGCGAACAGGCCGGCGATCAGGGTTGCGATGAGTTTGTTCATTGTGTCTCTCCATGGGTTGTCAATCGGGTTGCGGATGTTGGCTATCCGTACCCGCTTTAACGCCTGCAGGGAGGCGCAGTTGACGGTATTCCTGTAAGCCTTGATGACATTTGTAAGCATTTGTACGGCAGCCGCTTCCGGCGCAGTAGACAGTTGCGACGTCTGTCCTTATGCTGTGTTGCCCGCCCGCCGTCGCGGGGGACATACAAGAAGAACCGGGCAGAACAGGCATATCGAGGAACAGGTTCGCATGCGCATATTGATAGTTGAAGACGACACCGTGCTGTCCGCCGCGCTGACGCGCGCGCTGAGCCAGGCCTCGTACACAGTGGATTGCGTGGACAACGGCGAAGATGCATTGCGCGCGCTCAACACCGATACCTATGCGCTGGTGCTGCTCGACATCGCGCTGCCCAAGCTGGATGGCCTGACCGTGCTGCGCCGGCTGCGCGAGCGCAAGTCGCGCATTCCGGTGCTGATGCTGACCGCGCGCGACACGCTGGAAGACCGCGTGACCGGCCTCGATCTCGGCGCCGACGACTACATGACCAAGCCCTTCGACCTGCCGGAATTCGAGGCGCGCGTGCGCGCGCTGATCCGCCGCGGCCAGTTCGATGCCGGCAAGAGCCTGACGCACGGCGGCCTGCGCTTCGATCTGGAGGCGCATCGCCTGTTCCACAACGATCAGCCGGTCGAGCTGTCGATGCGCGAGCTGGCGGTGCTGGAACTGCTGCTGGCGCGCCAGGGGCAGGTGGTGACGAAGGAGCAGATGGTCGATCGCCTGTTCGGCTGGGGCGACGACGGCGGCAGCAATGCCATCGAGGTGTACGTGCATCGCGTGCGCAAGAAGCTCGAGCCCTTCAATATCGTGATCCGCACCGTGCGCGGCATGGGCTATCTGCTGGAGAAGGCCGGTGACAGCTGAGACAGGCTCCGCGGCGCGCGGCAATCCCACGCTGCGCAGCCGCTTGATGAAGCGCGTGCTGATTCCGCTGTCGATCATTCTGCTGATCGACATCGCCGGCAGCTATTTCATCGTGCGGCATGTCGCCAACGGCGTGTACGACGTCGAGCTGAACGAGATCGCGCGCGAGCTGCTGCTGCATGTGACGCAGCAGGGCGGCGAGCTCGGATTCGATCTGTCGGCGGAAGCGGAACGCACGCTGTTCCTCGACGAGGAAGACGATGTCTATTACGCGATCCGCACCGAGGACGGCAATCTGCTGGCCGGCGACCCGACGATGCCGGTGCCCAAGGCGATACGGGTAGGCAAGGAAACCCGGTATTACGACGACGCATTCGAGCGCAAGCCGGTGCGCGTCGCGCTGCTGCGCGGCCGGCCGCTGATCCATCCCGCGACCGAACCGGTGTATATCCAGGTCGCGGAAACGCAGATCAAGCGCGCGCGCTACATGCGCACACTGCTGATGCAGGTGATCCTGCCGCAGGTGCTGCTGATCCTGATTGCGGGCTTGCTGATCTGGCGCGGCGTGGCGCGTGGCCTTTCGCCGCTGCGCAAATTGCAGCACGAAGTCGGCATCCGTTCGCACCTGGATTTGAGTCCGATTCCCGCGACCGATGTGCCGGGCGAGGTCGAACCGCTGGTCGGCGCGGTCAACGATCTGATGAAGCGCGTCGATACCGTGCTCGGCTTCCAGGAACGCTTCATCGCCGATACCGCGCATCAGCTGCGCACGCCGGTCGCCGGCCTGAAGGCGCATATCGAACTGGCGCTGCGCGAAAACGACATCAGCCAGATCCAGCGCGCGCTCGGCCATCTGTACACCAGCGCCGAGCGCCTGTCGCGCCTGGTATCGCAGTTGCTGTCGCTGGCGCGCAACGAGCCGCACAACGTGGTGGCCAACTTCCAGCCCTTCGACCTGAACCAGGTCGCGCTGCGCGCGGCGCAGGACTGGGTGCCGCATGCGTACAAGAAGAATATCGATCTCGGCTTCGAGGGCGCGGACAAGCCGGTCCTGCTGAACGGCGAGGCGGTGCGCGTGACCGAGATGATCAACAACCTGGTCGACAACGCGATCCGCTACACGCCGCAAGGCGGCCGCGTCACCGTGCGTATCGTGCAGGGCGACAATGTGCGGCTGATCGTCAGCGACGACGGCCCGCGCATCCCGGTGGAAGAACGCAAGCGCATCTTCGAGCGCTTCCACCGCCTGCTCGGCACGCACGAGGAGGGCAGCGGCCTGGGCTTGGCGATCGTGCACGAGATCGCCACGCTGCACAACGCGACGATCGAACTGGAAGACGACGCGGATGGCGTGGGCAATACGTTTACCGTGTCCTTCCCGGTATCTCATCTCGGCGATCAATAGCCCGTTCCCGCATCGAAGCGGCGACTTCTTCCTGCCTTCCTGCTGTCCCGCGAGCGACGATTCTCGCGCCGTAAGCTTTTTGTAATGTTCGTGAAAGCGGAATGTAATTTTCACGAAAGAGTTTCGTAAGCGCTGCTCCTTAAGATGACCGGACCAACAAAATCATCTCGAGGAGATCACCATGTTTGCTGTTCTGAGCGACCCCACCATGTGGGTGGCCCTGTTGCAGATTGCCATCATCAACGTCCTGCTGTCCGGCGACAACGCGGTCATCATCGCGCTGGCCTGCCGCTCGCTGCCGCCCAAGCAGCAACGCAATGCCTTCCTGATCGGTACCGTTGCCATCGTCGTCCTGATGACGGTCCTGACCTACTTCGCCGGCATCCTGATGAACATTCCTTACGTGGAAATGGTCGGCGCCGTGCTGCTGCTGTGGATCGGCATCAAGCTGCTGGTGCCGGAAGAAGAAAACGAAGATGTCAGCGCCGCCGACAACTTCTGGGGCGCGGTCAAGACCATCATCATCGCCGACATCGTGATGAGCCTGGACAACGTGCTCGGCATGGCCGGTGTCGCCAAGGGCCACATGGGCCTGCTGTTCGTCGGCATGGTCATCACGATCCCGCTGATCCTGTTCGGCAGCGCAATGCTGATGAAGCTGATGGAGCGTTTCCCGATCATCGTCACCCTCGGTGCCGGCCTGCTCGGTTACGTTGCCGGTGAAATGGCGATCGAAGATCCGGCGCTGAAAGGCCATCTCGCCAATGCGCACTATCTGGAAATCGCCGTGCCTATCCTGGGCGCCCTGATCGTGGTCATCGTCGGCAAGACGCTGGCGGCCCGTCACGCTTCTGCGCAGGCTGCGGAAGGTTGATATAAGACTTCGTCGCGAGGAGAACTCCATGCTGCGCGTTCTTGTGCCCATAACCGACAGCAGCGAAGTCGAATGCGCTGCCAAGCATGTGATCGAGCGCTACCGCGACCGCGAAGTGGTGCTCTATCTGGTGAACGTGCAGCTGCCGATCTCGCGCTTCGTCACGCGCTTCGTCAGCAAGCGCCAGCTGGACGAGTTCCACCGCGAAAGCGGCATGGAGATTCTGCAGCCGCTGGCCGACAAGCTGGATGCGGCCGGCATTTCGTATCAGACCCGCATCCTGGTCGGCCTGAGTGCGGAAATGATCGCGCAATTCGCGCGCGAGCATTACTGCGACCAGATCATGGTGCCGCGCCACAAGGGCATATTCGAAAGCCTGGGCCTCGGTTCGATCGGCAGCCAGTTGCGCCAGTTGATCGGCGAAGGCGGCCGCTGCGAAGTCAGCGAAGTGTATTGATGCCGCTTGGCCTTGTGCCTGCGGCGACCCGAAAACGATTCAGTCCTCAAGCTGAGTTGTTTATGCCCGGCAGATGCCGGGCTTTTTTTTGAGGCGTTCCGAACCGGGAGTAATTTGTCGCCGCGCCGGGATCCGGCGGGCTGGCAAATGCGGAAGCCGTAAACGCAAAAGCCCGCCTCGTCATGAAGCAGACCTTTGCTGTCCGCCCAAACCTATAGTGGCAAGTGGCCGACGTTTGCCATCATAGGGCGCGCGTATGACGCCATCATGACATTGCGCGGCCGATGCGGGGCCGGCGCGCGCCCGTCAGTCATGGACGCTTTGCGGAGGAAGGAGCCGTTCCCGCGGGATGCGGCGGAAGGCATCCAGCCGAAACCCCGGTCCGGGCGAAGGAAAAACGCCGAGCGGGCGGGGCCGGCGGTAAAGGGAAGGACAATAAAAAAAGACAGGCGCGATGCCTGTCTTTTTCAGCACATCTGCAAATTATTTTGCAGCAGCGTCAGCAGCAGGCGCCGATGCCGGAGCAGCAGCTGCCTTGGCTTTCTTTGCCTTCTTGGCTTTTTTGGCTTTCTTGTGGTGAGCCTTGGCGGTTTTGGCCGGAGCCGGAGCAGCGGCAGGCGCGCTCGTGTCAGCGGCAGGAGCCTGAGCGAAAGCAACGGAAGCAAACAGACCGGCAACCAGGGCAGCGATTAATTTATTCATGTGAGTGCTCTCTCAAAAGTTTGATCAAAGATGCGAACCAGCGCCTGGTCCGTATGCCTATAACGCCGGCCGGAACGGGCGGTTGACGCCTTTTCAAAAAAATCTGGGGTGGTCCGACGGCGGCGGCAGGCGCAGGCGCCGCAGGGTGTCCCGGGCGGGCCCAGCCTCGGCACGGGCGAATGCGCCCGCTTCAGCGGCCGGCGTCGGCTGCGGCTAGAGCCCCTCGGCCTGCGGCATGGCCGGCGCGGACAGGCGTGCGCGCGCGCTGCGCCACAGCATGAAAGCGATCAGCGCGCAGCCCAATTGGCCGCCGGCCAGCCAGACCGGCGAATGCGCCAGCCAAGGCGCGATCACGCCGGCGATCACCGCCGCCAGCAGGGTCTGCACGAAGGACTGGCAGGCGGCCGAAATGCCGCGGATCGCCGGAAACAGGTCCAGCAGCAGCAGCGTGACGCCGGGCGCCACCACCGACATGCCGAAGGTATAGAAGAACATCGGCAGCACCGACCACGGCAGCGCCGGTGGAAAAAAGCTGTGATATCCCAGATTGAAGCAGCCGGCGCCGATCAGCAGCGCGAAGCCCAGCGAAACCTGCCGCGGGATCGTGATTCTTCCCGCCAGGCGGTTCGAGGCCAGCGCGCCGCAGAAGATGCCGGCCACCGTCGGGATGAATTGCCAGCCGAACTGCGCCGGCCCGAGGCCGAGGAACTGCGTCAGGAATACCGGCGCCGCCGCCACGTACAGGAACATGCCGCCGAAATTGAAGGCGATCACGCCGGCCTTCAGTTCGAACAGCGGGGAGCGGAACACCTGCTTGTAGCTCGCATACAGCGAGCGCGGATGGAAGGGGCGGCGCATCGCGGCGGGCAGCGATTCCGGCAGAAAGCGCCAGCAGTACAGCAGGAGCAGCAAGGTGTAGACGAACAGCATCACGAAGATCAGGCGCCAGCCGAACAGCTTGACGATCCAGCCGCCGAGGACGGGCGCGATCGCCGGCGCGATGGAAAAGATCATCGTGACCAGCGACAGCAGGCGCGAGGCTTCCGGTCCCGCATACAGGTCGCGGATGATGGCGCGCCCGATCACCACGCCGGCGCCGGCCGTCATGCCCTGCAGCACGCGGAACAGCCACAGGGTCTCCACGCTGTGCGCCGCCGCGCAGGCGAGCGAGGTCAGCGAGAAGATGGCGAGCGAAATCAGGATCACCCTGCGCCGCCCGAAGGCGTCCGACAAGGCGCCGTGCCACAGGATCATCACCGCGAAAGACAGCATGTAGGCGGTCAGCGTCTGCTGCACTTCGATCGGCGTTGCGCCGAGCGAGGCTTCGATCGCGGGAAAGGCCGGCAGATAGGTGTCGATCGAGAACGGCCCCAGCATGGCCAGCGCCGCCAGCATCACGGCCAGCGCGCTGCTGCCGACCATGGCGATGGCCGGCGCGGCTTCGTGGGCGGGCGTTTGTTCGGAGGGCATGTCGGCGGTCCGGTTCAGTGAGGACGGAATGGGATCGAATACAGGCGGCTGCGGGCAGCGCATGCCGCCCGCAGCCTGTGCGTCTAGCGCTGCACGTCGTCTTTGGGCCTGGCCTGTTCGCGGCGATTGAAGCCGGCCACCATGTCGAAGCGGAACAGCCGGCATTCCAGCGCGCCGTTGAAGAAAGGCGTCTTGCGCGATTCCTTCAGCCGCAGCAGTTTCGGCACGCTCAGGTCGGCGGTGAACAGGAACACTTGCCAGCCGGCGAAGCGCTGCTTCAGCGTGGTGCCGAATGCGCTGAAGAAAGCCTGCGCCATCTCGTCTTCGGTGATGCTTCGATCGCCGCGCACGCCTATGCGTTCGCCGTAGGGCGGATTGGTCAGCAGGATGCCGGGCGTCTCGCTCGGCGGCTTCACTTCCTGCGCCTCGATCTGCTTCAGCGGCACCTCGAAGCGGATGCCGGCCTGGCTCAGGTTGTGGCGCGACATTTCCACCATGTCGCCGGAGATGTCGCTGCCGAAGATGGTCGGCACGGTCGGCAGCGGATTCAGCTTGACGCTGCTCTTGACCGCTTCCCATTCGTCGGCGTCGAAGGCATTGAATTTCTGGAAGGCGAATGCGCGCCGGTAGCCGGGCGGAATGCCGGCCAGCATCTGCGCCGCTTCCGCCAGGATGGTGCCGGAGCCGCACATCGGATCGAACAGCGTCATGCCGGGCTTCCAGCCCGCCACGCGCAGCATGCCGGCGGCGAGGTTCTCGCGCAGCGGCGCATCGCCGGTTTCGGTGCGCCAGCCGCGCTTGAACAGCGCTTCGCCCGAGGTGTCGAGATAGATCGTGTAGTTGTGCGCATCGAGAAAGCCGACGATGCGCATGTCCGGCGTGCGCGTATCGACCGAGGGCCGCTTGCCGTACAGATCGCGGAAGCGGTCGCACACCGCGTCCTTGATCTTCAGCGTGGTGAACTCCAGGCTCTTCAGCGGCGACTTGATCGCGGTGATGTCGACGCGGATCGTGTGATTTACGTCGAACCAGTCTTCCCACGGCTGCGCCAGCGTCAGGTCGTAGATGTCGTTCTCGTTGGCGTAGCCGCCGTGCGCCATGCGCAGCAGCACGCGCGAGGCGATGCGCGAATGCAGGTTGATGCGGTAGGCGTCCTGCAATGTGCCCGAGCAGTGCACGCCGCCCGGCACCTGCTTGTGAACCTGCAGCGTCTTGCCGGGCGAGACGATTTCGGCCAGCTCTTCGGCCAGCGCCGCTTCCAGGCCGCGCGGGCAGGGACAGAAATAGGAATGGATGCTTGACATGCGGGGGACCTTTTATCCGTTGGTTGCTACTGAACTCCGTTTGCTGCGAAGTCCGTCGATTCATCGTCATTCCCGCGCGGACCAGCCGGCCGCACGGGAACTCGATGTTAAGCGATAGCGGAGGGTTTTGCTTGCTCGCTCTGTTTCGGATTGCGGCCCCGAGCCGTCATTCCCGCGCAGGCGGGAATCCAGAGCGCCCTTCAGGCGCTAATTAAAATCTCTGGATTCCCGCCTGCGCGGGAATGACGAGGTAATGAGCTCCGGCGGTGGCCTGTAAGGGAAGTTGGCGAAGCTTTCAGCAGTTGCGCTATTCGGTAGCATGCTGCTACTTCGCAAACGCCCGCTCCACAAAATCCAGCCGATCCTGCCCCCAGAAGCTCTCGCCGTCGACCACATACCAGGGCGAGCCGAACACGCTGGCGGCGATCGCCTGATTCGTGAACTGTTCGTATTCGTTCTGCACCGCCGTCGTCTCCGACGACTTCCGCAGCGCGGCGCCGTCATGGCCGGCGGCGTTCGCCAGCGCGATCAGGGTTTCCGCATCGGCGATGTTTTTCTCTTCTGCCCAGAAGGCGCGCATCACCGCTTCGGTCAAGGCCAGCGCCGCCTCCGTGCCGTGCGCGATCTTGACAGCGATGATCAGCCTGGCGGCCGGATCGCCGGAGGTCGGCGCGAACTTCGGCTGCAGGTTCAGCGGCAGATTGCGGTAGGCGCTCCAGCGCTGCAGCTCGACCAGGCGATA
>Ga0164242_10003947_pt1 | contig 16762 bp, 13 predicted proteins | sample OricomgcompostMG_FD_108783 | JGI IMG/M metagenome (GOLD analysis project Ga0164242, IMG submission 108783) | Miracle-Growth compost microbial communities from Emeryville, California, USA - Original compost - Miracle growth compost (MG) ...
AGGAGCAGGAGCAGGAGCAGGCATGAACGGGAGCGGGTATATCGGCCTTCGGACTACACGTCTCGGCGACAGGTTTGCGGGCCGGACCATCATATTCGGAGGGAGGTGCCGGGCAGCATGCACAGTCATGGCCGTGGTCCAGTCACAGCAGAGACTTTTAGCACGTTAAGTGGGGCAAATCGAGGAGCTCCCACCTATGGAGTCCCGGCGGTTAGGATTGCCGAAAGAGGAAGGCCGTTGAGCCGAGTTGCACGGTCGTCGCCGCCCGCGTCCATCCCGGACACCCCGCGCACTTTTCGTGACATCCGGTCGTAGACCCTTCACTCCAGATCGCCGCCGCGGTGTCACTTTCCTTACTTCACCTATACAGACTCCCGTTTAGCGGTTAGTTCTGAAGCTCTGGACCCAGTCCCCTAACAAACATGGCTCGGGGTCGCATATTCCCTCGTTTCCTAGCTCTGGCCGCCTCGGTTCTGTTCAGTCAGCTCGCCGCTTTACCGTCCGGCGAGAGCCAGCACGTTTTGACGACTACCAATTTTCACCCTTCTTCGACGGGTCCAGCACCCCTTACGCGCCAGAATGACAGTCTCTGCGATGCAGGCGCCGCCCAATGGACGGGGACAGTGCCCCTTGGCGAGGGCCGCGATATGTTCTTCTGTGCGTCCCTTACAGTCGGGCCCTGTCCGCCTGCAATAGTCCCTAACCACACCCAAAGGGTTCTTCGAGAGCAGGAACAACCCAGAAACAGATCCTTTGATCATCTGGCTAAACGGGTGAGCTGGCCACGATATCAAGCGGCATAATGAGGTACTAAGCAAATCACAGTGGCCCCGGTGGATCCTCGATGATGGGAGCCTTCTTTGAACTAGGGCCTTGTCTCATCAATGAGGATGGGGACCGAACCATCCGTAATCCGAGCAGCTGGACCACTGCCGCCAATATGCTGTTCGTTGAGTACGCCTCCTCCAATTTCCAAATATCCAAGCAATCGCCGGTTATGGCCTTCTATCTAACGCACATAGCCAACCGATTGGGGTAGGTTTCTCGGACCCAGGAAACCCAGACCTTTGGGCGGAAAACCTAGATGTTGCTGCCATCGACTTTGACAAGTTTCTCGACGGTTTCTTCGCCTTGTTCCCTAAACAGGAGTCTGGAAGACAAGTGATTTTCGCCGGCGAGTCGTTCGGCGGCAAATACGTGCCTATTTACGCGTCCCGGTCTCGACGCAACTTCGACTCCATCATACTCGTAGATCCTTATATCGACTATGCTCACGAGGCTCTTGGGCTCTACGAGCATTTCTGTCTCAACGGCGAGGAACGGGTCGGTATTAACAAGACAGAATGCGAGGCCATCGAAAAGGGCTACCCAGCCTGTGAGAGGCATGGCCAGATATGTAGATCAACGTACGACCCGCTTCTCTGCGAAACTGCCATGAATTTCTGCACTGAGGCCGTCGCTATTCACTTGCAAGACGGTCCTAGCGGACGGAACCCTTACGACGACAGACTTGTGTGCGGCGAGCTGCCTTTATGCGGTACCATCGGTATGTGAAGCTCTCGTCTGACTCTCGACTTTTACATCTAGGCGTAGAGCTAATTATTCTCTAGGACGTGAGCGTCTAATTAGCTACTTCGACAGCGAAGCGGTCCAGACTTCATTAGGATTCCACAATTTCACCTTCGAGCCCGTCAACTGGCGGTTCAACGACAAGTGGAACGAGCAACCTGACGTTACTTTACCTTCATCTAGGGAACTAACCCGGTTGTTGGATGAGAGAGATACGCCGGTTCTGGTTTTGAACGGGAACAATGACATCATCGTGTAAGCACGAACAGCAGCTCATGCTCGGGACATTTACATTAACGCAACAGCAGGAATACGGAAGGTATTCTAAGGATCTTAGACGAATTGTTATTTAAAGATCACGCCAAGTTTCTCACTACACCGCTTGTGCCGTGGTATTTCTCCAGTTCAGGGGTTAGGACGAAAGGAGGTATGACCAAACATGTCGGGAACCTTGCGATTGTGTCGGTTGACGAGGCTGGTCACATGAATCCCCACGACCAGCCTGAGGCAACGCTGGAAGTTTTGGAACGATGGATCAAGAAGAGCCGTCTGGATATCTAGGGGACGCTCTATAATGACTAGCACTAGCTTCGACTTATCTATAGGCCCGGAAACTCAAAAGGCTGCTCGTTCGGCCTATCCACAGGATTCCCATTGGAAAGTCCACCAAGGAAGGTCGTATGCAGGGAATATAGCTCCGGATCCGCCTTGATCGCGGCCGTTTGGGCGATGACGTCCTCGAGATCCTGTCCGACGTCAAAATACTTACCCCGAAGTGCCTCCTTGGCGATACCCGTTGCCAACGCCACGCACACCATGCCGTTTAGGTGGGGTGAGTCGTTGTACATGTCTAGCCACCGAGTCATGCCAGCCGCAACCTTGCTGGGGAGCTTTTGGAGCGACTGCTCAGAGTATTCTAAGGAAGGCGCAGTCGTTAGCATGTGTAGGGTAGTTGCAAGGGGGAGGCTTGGGAAGACTCACTGTTTAGAGTCATCTCGGACTTCACCCCGCCGGGGTGTAGTGAGTAGAGATGCACGTCATCGAGGCCTTCGATATCGATCTCCTTCTGCGTACAGGCCGTCAGGTTGATCAGGGCGGCCTTGCTGGCGCAATAGCTTGTGCTGTACGGGATATCTACGGTGCCGGCACGAGAGGCGATGTTGAGAATGCACCCGCTACGCTGCTCTCTGAAGGTCGGTATCAGAAGTCGCATCAGATAGTACGGTCCGTGGAGATTGACGGCAAGGTCGCTAATGAACTTTCGCGGGTCTTGATCTTGAATCTTTGGCCAAGGTTAGCGGATACTCGCTAGCTCGTTGATATCGGATCTAAGCAGGTGACGCACCGGGCCCAAGTCATTTGCACCGGCGTTGTTCACCAAGATATCCACCTTTCCTTGGTCTTTCAATACCTAGTCCCCACGTTAACTTACGAGGCCAAAGCCGAGGACACGGGGTTATCATACCTGTTGCACTAGATTCTCACAGGCCGCTAGCTCGGAGACATTGCACTGGACGCAGCTGATCGCGCTCGCGCCGAAAGTTTTGCACCGGCTGAGCAGAGTTTCGGAGGGCTTCGTCCGATTGTAAACAAGGACGAGGTTGGCACCTGCTACGGCGAAGGATTCCGCTAGGCCTGAACCAATCGCCCCCGCAGCGCCTTTCATTTCATCCATCAGCAAACGTTATTGGCGAAGGGGTTGTTGACGTACCGGTGATGATTGCTACTTTTCCTTGTAATGACTCCTTGAATTTTGATGGGGAGATGAAAGGGTAGACTTCGTTGTGAAGACGAGGGGGATATTGTGAACCTGCGGTAGTCTCTTCAGCCATTGTGATGCTATGTTAAATGGTGAGAGGGTCTATATTCGTGCTTAGTATCGAAATAACAGTTAGGAAAGACTGTAGAGCATCTCCTAGAACAGAGTTTTGTTTGTTCAGTAAATGGGTAGGACAACCAGCCCGTCAGCTCAGTCTTCGATTTAGCCTCAGCCCCTCGTTCCGTCTTGCTTAGCATTTGCTCTGCCGTGCAATAGCGGCTCGGCTCATCGGGATCCTCTTTCTTCCCCGCACTCACCGCGAGATAAATCCTCACTCAAGCCCGGCAGACATGTTCGTGTCAAAATAACACCCCGACGCACCTCGTGGTCCCAGTTAAAGTGAAGACACTCGCCTACGACTTTGCTCTTTAGAGTAGAAGACTGCTGAAAACATAGAGCGTTGATAACGTGAATTCATATTTGGATGTGTCTATCCAAGGCTCTAACTTTTTTTAACCCCCGCGCCGTTTTCCTTGCTGGATCGGGTTAGAGCTCCCACTATTTCAGCTGGCACACCTCCTTCTGCGGAAGCCGAAGGCGTGCTTCTACCTTGGAGGTAATGCGCGGGCTCTAGTAGCAAGATAGATAAATGCTTCATGAGACGGGTAAACCGATACAGTTGCAGTACTCTAATATGTCAATATCTTAAACTTTCGAGATGCATATCCCCTGGGCTTTTGGTGGGCTGGTATAACCGAACCATCTCCTCACGGCGCTGGCGTCAATGACATTCACAATAATAAGTTCCAATGATGGACCACCTCTTCGTTACACACTACCCCACCATTAGGATACTAGGGCGATGCAAGAGCTGAACATGTAGTAAAACTAGATAGAAATATGTTACTATTAGCCTACGTGGTTCGGGGTTACTCCGTGCTTACCGGCTCGGGGCATTAGGGACCCCAAGAATGCACAAGTGTTCTGTGGGAAGTTTGTCTCAACCACGAACAAGTTCGTGTGAATAGGGTATACGTTAATATTCCTCTGTAACTGGGTAGAAGATTCTTGCAGGGACAAAAACACTATATTTATGTTGCGGTTTCCTAGTAACTGTCGTGGGATCGTGGCCGTGTCGCATTGGAGGGCAATCGAGGAACTGCTGGCTCACCTCCCATTGCTCGAACTAGTCCACTATTGATTAAAGGACAAGAACTAAAGATGACCAGGGTGTCGCGTTCATTGTCCGTCATGTGTGTTTTTCCCGGAAGCGAGACTTGCAGATAGCCATGGCCTGGTATGTTCAAGATCCTTTCCTAGGTCGTCTACCATCTCGTCGGCCTTCGGGTTGAGCTGTGCACTTGCATTGGCCTACAGCTAGCCCTGCAAGGCAGGGCATGTGATGTTCCCTGGTCCTGAAATGTCGATGCGTCGTATTTAAGAACCATAATTTCTCCACTCAGATGTTTGCTTTCGTGAGGTAGGGTAGTCAGAATAGCTGTTTGGCAATTTGCGAACGGCATCACACCACATTACCAACCGCCGAGGCCGGGCTAGCTAAATCAGAAGGCAGCCATGGAAGCGAAATCAGACCAATCATGCGCGAGTCAACCGGTAGTGAGAGGCCCTTAGTCTTAATTCGGTGTACCGCTCGTCCTACCCTGACCTAGTTGTCGGGAATGCTGAATGAACAAAGACACGCTGCAGATAGATTGCCGTGGTATACGTAGTAACCGCCGGCGGGGAATAGATATGACTCCACAGGATATCGCTAATACCTACTGGGCCTTGATCCACCTCAATACAGTCGTGCGGGTCTTGGCCGTGACAGGTCAAGCAGCATATAGGACAACTTCATGCCGTAAAAGGGGCGCCGAAGGACTGGGACGAGATACCCTAGTGTGAGAGGCCCGTTCCCGTATTGGCCAGTTCAGACAGTGGGTACTATAACACGAAAGAGAAAGTGGCACTAAGGAGGCGGGAAAAGAAGAACCTGGATGACTAGGAACGTGCCGGTGATCTCCGCGGCACTCCCAAGATCTGGCCCCCTGCATGACTATGCCGATGCCGATGCCTCCAGATTTAATTAGCATTGGAGCGGAAGGCCCGGAAAACTGGTCATGCCACTGGGTTCTCTCACGCCGTATACTAGGCAAGCAATGTGAAAAGTCTGCATACCTGGGCCCGCCTATAGCTCGTGTGACATATGGACGCTCCTTCTATCGAGAGGGCTGAGCGCTCGGGCATCCGTGTCTCAATCGTCAGCTTACGGGCACAGCTTCTCACTGTTGCCGTCCAATCAGCAACCACCACCTCTTCGGTCAATGCTGACCGCTTCCGGGCCATCTCGGCTTCCAGGACGGCATACGAACAAGGACCGATGTGGTAGGGCACCGCTCGTCGCACGCGCAGCGCGGGGCGTTTGCGGGAAGACGGGGCTTTTGTGGACATGTCCTCCTCCGAAGCGCTCGGGTTAAAAGCAACAAAGCAAAGCGGGAGCTAATAGAAAACTTGCTCGGGGCGACGTGAACGGGAGACAGGGGATAGAAGCCGAGCCATCTCCGTTGGAACGCCACTCTCGAATTTACTTTCAGTCAAATACATATTTCCGATGTCGCTGACAGGACGTGGGCGGCCTGGATTCCGAGTTCTGCACTCCACACCATGTCATTTCAGTGGGGCATCCCCAGAAATTATGGGAATGTCCCAGGAGGGCGGGCCGAACGCAGACCCGGCGCTAGGTGTTGATCCCGATGTGCGAAGGATCACCGCAGGTCCAAACCGGAAGCCTTCGCGGGACGCGTGTGGTTGACGAAAGAAAAAAGTAAAGAGGTGGTGGCTTGCTCCGGTTCCGGTTATTCGTTTGAATTCGACGGTGGCTTGACAAATGGGAGGGTTCCGGGTCGCGGCTCTTTGCTTTCATTTGCGCCTCCGTCACACAAATGTTGCTTTGTGTTACCTCCCGTTGGCCCCTTTGCCGCCCTGGCGATATTTCGTCATTTTCGCACCAATTTCCATGTCCCATGCCGTTAAAATTTAGCAATTCGGGTTTCTGGGTTCCTTTCAAGGTAAATATTTTAGGTAATAGTGTATTAAGTTTGGTTCGGCAGCCTGTGCCAAGTGGAGCGGGGAAATTGCATCTCCGCGGGGGTCCCAGCTTTGAGCCGTCGTATAAGAGTGACTTGGGTCCCGGACGCCACCGGCAAAGGGGAAATTGTGAAAGAGGGTGAGAAAATGACGACCGCGTTGCCCCTTGTTCTTGTAAACGGAGTATAGATTTCTTTTTAGATACACCAGGGGAGTCCCCGCTGCGCAAAAGCTCCGCTTCTAGAAAAAAAAAATCCCTTCCTTTAGAGCCCATGGGTTGTCGCTTGGGTATATCTTGGGCATGACCAGCACCTCGGCGAGCAAGCGCCGTGCCGATATTGCCAATGGCGGCAACCCGGAAATCACCCCCCAGCCTACCTTTCCCTGGCTGTCCTCGGTGTCGCTGCCGAACCCGTCGACATGGCATTTCGACATCGACAAGTACCTGAACAAGATCGTCCCCAGGCCACCATGGAGGCATATCCCGTACCCCGTCGCCCACTTCATGGGCTACCGGAAGGATAAGATTCCCGACATTGGTAATATCGCCATGATCTTCTGGGCTGCCATTGGCATATTCTGCTCCATCATCTTGATAGAGTTGGCATCACGTCGCATCCCGGCTCTGGAACAAAACGGCACTCTCATCGTGGCGAGCTTTGTAAGTTCGTCCGAGACACTGGACTTTGACCCCCGACAGACCCGTGCTGGTTCTTCTCCTTCCCCCCCTTCTCGCCCAAACCACTCTTGCTTACCTTCCCATCCCTGCAGGGCGCCGCGGCTATCCTTGAGTTCTACGCCATTGAATCCCCGCTGGCCCAGCCTAGGAATATGGTGTTGAGTCAACTCATCGCTAGCTCCGTCGGCGTCAGCGTTAGCAAGCTGTTTGCCCTAAACCCCAACTACGACTCCATCCGCTGGCTCGGCGGGGGGATAGCCTGCGCTGCCGCGACCATCGTCATGGCACTTACCAAGACAGTCCACCCCCCGGCCGGCGCAACGGCCCTGCTTGCCGTTGTTGACCACGCGGCAGTTGGTATTGGGTGGATGCTTATCCCCGCCATGCTACTCGGCTGCGGCGTCATGTTAGCCACGGCCCTGGTCGTGAACAACATCCAGAGGAGGTTTCCCTCGTACTGGTGGACCCCCGAGAGACTCCATAGTAACGTGGCGAACATCCTAGAGGCAAAGCCGGACCTAGAACGAGGTCAGGGGACGACATCGGAGGATGAGGGACTCGGCTCCCCCAACATCGTGATTCAGAAGGGGGTTGTCATTGTGCCGCCGCACATCTTCCTATCCCCAGAGGAGAAGGCGTTCCTCGAGACGCTCAGTAATCGACTATGAATTATAATCGAATCCTTCTTCCTGGACCGCGCCTGGGATTGGGCTTAATTGTTTTGTCGGGGTACTAGGTTTGTCGACATGTCATATCTTTAGACCAGGAGGTTATATGCTGGACTAGCAGTGGAAGAACGCTCTTTAGCGGCGGCTTATTTATGAGGTTGACTGGGTGGGTGAAGCTGAGTACTGTCACCATTACGCAAAGACGACACGACGACAGCAGTAAAAATCTAGAGACACAGAACGATCAAAAGATTAGAGTAGCCATAGAGGCCTAACTTTCTTAGGCGAGAGGAAAACAATCTAGATCAGAGTTCTTCACAAGCCTCCGAGTCACAATGTAGACGTGAATTCAACATAAATGCATAATCCCGGCCCTCGCATGGATCAACTTTCGCTCTTCTGCCATACTGTCACAAGTTGCACAAATACGCTTCGCGTGTGCCTTTGCCGCTCAGCCTAGGATTATCGGAGAGCTGCAGATGTGGAGTTCGGATCCGGGTTCTGGGTGCCCTTTAGCCTTTTGGTCAAGTCTCGCTATTAGCACCGTAGTAGTAGTAGGGGCAACATGTCCGACGACACCGAAGTTGGTTAGATAGATATGAGGAATGTGGCTCCCGCGGATTCTACGAGTTGCCCATAGTGTTGCAGATATCTCCAAGGTGGTGGGATGCTGCCAGTGTGTCGGAATGTTGAGCTCCAAGTAGGGCCTTGCTTCGATCCGCAACGCTCCTCGCCATCAATTCGGCCTCCTTATACCGACCCTGCTTGAATATAGACCTGCAAAGGTGGAAACGCGTGGTGAGCAGTCCGCGTTCGTCCGCATCTGTCGAAGGGTCGCAACGCAGTTTCTCGGCTATCAAAAGCCTCTGCTCGGCGGATTCGTATTCACCGCGCGTGTTCTCGTATTTTGCCGCTTTGAGCAGCATATTTGCCATCTCAATTTATGACCGACTCTCATCCGGGCTGCGTATTTGCAGAGCCGTAACGTGTGGAAGCAGGAGGTCGCAAATCGGCCAGTTTTCTTGTCGAGTATTTTGGAAGGCAGCAAGGAGAGCTTGCACGGCACCAACTACGGCTTCGGCCCACCTCTGAAACATCGAGCCACGATAATATGGCGCGACGTACCAGTCCATAAATGGAATACCGGGTGGGTTTATTTTGAGATACAATAAACCCAAACGCGAGAAGGACATGTAGAATGGTCTGGAAGCCGCCATCTCGGTCCTGATTGCCGCAAGAGTATCTCGGGGACGGCGTGCCGGTTGAGTACCGCCATCATAGCCAAGATATCAACTGTGCGAGGACTTTCGGCTCGGATCTGTTCAAACGAAGAGTTCCATGTCCCCATTACTGGTGAGGAAGAGTCAAACCCCCGGCGGCGATCTTGAAGTGCAATGCTCAGGAGCTTGGCGATATCCTCCTCGCCAAATTTCAGCCTATCGCGATATTCGGCTACTGTAATATCATGTGTCCCAATGTAGGCGGCCGCATGGACGATGGCAAGTGGTAAACCGTCTAGGTCCCGAACGATCTCGGCCGCCGCCTGGCTGTCCCAAACATCGTCCTTGACTGTCACCCGGAAGAGTTGGATCGCCTCCTTTTCCGACATCATAGGGAATTATAGTGGTTTTTCATTGCCCATCATGTTCCTCCCGATACGGGAGTCACGAGAGGTGATCAAGAATTTTCCTTTTGCGCTTTGCGGAATATAATCATCCAATGGCTTCACCGTTACCCCCTTCTCCAGGTCGGAGGTTTCGAAGGTTTGACTAACACATCGCTGCTATCGGCACTGTCAATAACCAAGAGCCAGTCACCGGAGGTGTCTCCATTGAACCAGTCTCGAACGAGGGCGAGGGGGTCAACGTCGGGGTTGTTCCAGTCAGGGAGCTCTACCTTTCTTGCAATTTCAATATAACCCTCGTAAAACCGGTCAGTACTACGGGCGTCGACCTAGAAGGCATGGCTTCCTGGAGATTCTGTCTTATTGTCGTGACACCACTGTAACGCGATCTCGGTTTTGCTGGTTGTCATTGCCATCAGCTTAGCCAAACGTAACTACCCCGGGTATATATCGAGGGCTGACCAGCGGACTTATCCAATCCCTCCCATGCCAGTGAGTTCTACGACGTTACAGTCTTGGAAACGAGCGGAAATGCTCCTCATAATGGCCGTATGTCCTGTAAAGCGACTGTTCTGACTTCCTGGAACGAGGAAATGTAACTTAGGCTGCTGGGCTGTTATGCACCACAGTCAGTACTCGACTCGCGTAGCACATCCCGGCGGAATACCCTTACATAAAACTTTCCCTATCTCTTTTTCCATATTTTTAGTTCGGAGGAGACAGCAACGAATCCGGGGTCGTGAGCGTCGCTGAACCGGGTCATCCCTCTGTGATCAGCATAGATGCCTCTCGAGCCGTAAGAATGAATGGTAGCCGATTCCTGAGCGACCACCTTTAAACATAAGACAAAGTGCTGTTAGGGGAAGTCCCTTTGGTCACACAGTTGAAACTCTGACTTACATAACCAAATCGGGTCGTCTGTAGATTTTCATAGAAACAGGTAATTTTGATCGGCTCTCTAGCCGACCTCATGTTGGACCGTATCAAATTATGGAAATCGGCCTGGATACGCCCAATAACCTCTAAGTCCTCTTGCTGAACCCTCGTTCGACTTATATTGGCCCATCTGACCCATTGTTCTAACCCGGAGCCTGAATGAGGGGTCCCAAAGAAGGCGATGGCCTTGGTACAAGCAAAGATGGAATGAAGGTAGATGTCCACGCTATTTTTCGAAGTTATAATGCACTTAAACAGCACTATTAGTATCTATGACGCCATATACGTCCCTTAGCCGAAGTACTGACGTCTTCACATAAAAGGCCACCTAGACTGTGAGCTACCAAAAGATAGGGCGGTCCGACTAGGCTCGTGGGCTCTGTTAGTATGGAATGGGTATGGTAGTATTTCGGGCTTTACTTACGGAGCTGTCCTTCCTTCGGTAATCTACTAGGTAGTGCAGCAGCTGATGGCTGGGATCATCGATCCTACTTTGAGGGGTAGTAGACAGCGCGGCTGCAAACTTCGATGCGTACCCGAAGGTAAGAATGCGAGCACCGGGTAACTGAGATGGAAGGAGAGCCTCGGGCCACGGCGAGGTAGCTGTGGAATGAGTCCACGACCTGTCTCGGTGTCCTCCGAGCCCGTGGATAAAAACGATGCTGTGTCCAGGCCGTTAGGAGTTACCACTGTCAAAGGAAGGCAATCAACAAGAGGAAACGTACTCTATAGAAGGTGACGGGCCGGAGTACCGCTCCTTTATCCCACAGTCGCCTGCTAGGCTCGGAGGGGGGTCGGGAGCCGGATGTACGTTCCCCACGGGTAAAGGCTTATCCCGAGTTGGGAGCTGAGTGGTATGTTTACCATGGCCAGATGATGAGGACACGGGCTTACTGGGGGTGGGCCGTGGAAACTTTCCCTTTTTTGAAGAGCCGAAGCAGCACATGATTCGGCCTTGTAACACGGCGGGGAAGGTTCTCGACCCGAGCGAAGTCCGCGAGAAGCGTTCGATGATGTTGATGGTAAGGTCCGAAGACCTAAGGGTTGAAGCGCTGGACGCCCCCCTTAAACGCAGCGTTGCACGACGGCATGAACAAGAAGCAGAGGTAATGCAGTTCGCAAGACTCTCAGTCTCCAAGCTAAAGAGTGCCTGATGTCCTCAAGCAACACCCCGTTTTGAGACAATACCAGGTAACCGATCGTGGTGGAGTAGTTGACGAGAGTCATATAAGGAAGGCGTAATGCTAAAGTGGGGAAATGTAAAGGGGCGCCTAGATGTCCTTGTGATTGGCATTCAACGTGAACTACTGCTGTAGGTTGGGCCGACTTGCATAACCAACGATGTGCAAATTCCAGGACCTACAGCAGTAATAAGCACCCCAAAGAATTGATTTTTGCGGCTGTCCCCCCTAGGATGAGTCGTAACTCGTGATAGCGTTGGAAGCCGCGGCTATAAAACGAGTTGACGCAGGTTGTAGAACATTACAACCGGTTTAACATTACTGCCACTAATATCTCTCCGTACCTATCTCAAAGATTTGGCATTCGGGATCAAGGGCACTGTACTGAGAGTCCCTGGGGGTTCCGTGTATTTCGTAGCAGTACATGTACCCTAGATTAGCAACTTACGATCAGGCCGCCATGTTAACACTCCAACATTTAGTTGCTGGGATGTTGAATAGGAATTAACTCGACGGAGGATGTCAGGAATGGTCTGTGGCGGTCAAGCCGCCACAGAAGGCGCAAGATGCTAATAGTACATGCTAATTACCTCCTTAAGCCTTGGGTGCCGTGGCCGTTGGTTCTGTTGCTGTTCGCAGAAGACTCCTTCCTCCACTTCCCAGATGACTCAGCTCGGGGACAACTCTGCCACTGCTGCCTGCTACCCCCACCATTTACAACCTCAAATCCTCGTCAAAATCATTGAGAGAACTGCACAATCCCGAACCGAATCACAATTTCCAAATATACTGCTTAGTTGGATTGCCTCGAGGAAGCTTAGCACAATGGCATTGGAAATACATGTCCCAACACTCTGCAGTGCTAAACCCGCCGAGATCGCGACGCAGCTGAGGAAGCTTGCGGCGTCTAGCAACACAGCATCAGTCACGGCAAATATCGACTCCCTTGTCGCCTCGGGTATACTTCCTGCTCGAGTCTATCGCAGATGGCTTACTGTTTCGCATGAGGGCGAGACCATTGCCGCCGCACTTCGCCAGACCCACAGCGCCAGCGTACGCAACTTCGCCATCAAGCTTTTCGGCAAGATGCTACGGTCTGCCGACGGCTTCGCGCCGGCATGGGGGGCTGTTGGAGGGGCGCAGGGTTTGGCAGATCTGATGGTTGGGTATAGTGTGGTCGAGGTGAAGCAGTTGTGCATCGCGCTGGGCCATACAGGCTCGGCGCTCCGCGTGAGAGAGGAGAGGCAGCAGCGCTTGACGGAGCTAGCGCTTCTGCTTCTGGGTCAACAGAACCCCCATGACGAGCCCGCGACGGAAGCTGGGAGGCCTGATCCCAGACCATTTGGGCAATTCTACGAAAAGATTGTGCCTGGTTGTACGAACGAGATGATCATGCAGTGGGAGAATCGGGATCACGATTGGTCGCGGGGTGTGAAGACGATGTTGTTGCGTGTACACACCTCCCGATACGAGGAAAAGTTTCTCAATGAGATCTTCTCTCCTAAAGATACAACGGTGGATTTTGCGTCGGGGAAACATTTGTTCTCCAGGAACATGCCTTTGTCTGAGCGGATCTTAACCAAGCTGATAGAGAGTCGCGGCGATGCCCGTGTTCCAGACGATTTCCTGCGCTCCTTCGCTCATCCGCTCCTGGCTTACCTGTTTCGGCGACGGCGATTTGACGACCAGTATCGAGCTAGGATCATCGGGCTCATAGTGGAGTGCGCCGAGCGCCACGAGGCCGTGGCCGAGAAGCTCGTCGTTGATACAAATGGGCTATTCGGTTTATCTCTGCAGCTCTGGAATCGGGCCAGGGGTCAATTGAACCCTGTGGAAGGATCCCTACGCGCGTTGGTCAAGATCCTGCCCACTGAGGCTATTCGAAATATCCAGCAAGTCAGGCAGATTCTTGAGAGGACCAAGCTTGAATTGAGGTATCCGCTCCTCCGCCTCATTGTTCAGAATGCGAAGCGCTACGGTTTTGACATCGACGACCCATCAGAGGAGGGCATTTCCCGCCTTAAGGAGCTGCCACCAGACGACCCCTGGCCCGCCACGATGTTCACTGGGGTTCTTGACCATGAGAGCGCGTTGCCGTTGTTTCGACGCTTGATGAAGGCGAATCCTAGCGCGAGTTTCCTTGGAGCCGACTCTAGATCATCCCCAGGGACAATTCTAAAGCAGACGCAGAGCCCGGAAAATACACACGGGGACCCCGAGGTCCTTGACTGCCTCTTGATTCGATACTCTCCCAATCGCCGCCAGGAGGGTCTAGCATGGATCCGTCGCGCCGAGTCTATTGTCGATGAGCGAAGGAAAAAGGCGGCACAGGCACGCGACTGGGGGGTTCGCGCTTTCTGGGTTAAATCAGCCCTTCGATTGTGTGCTGCCGCAGGCCTCCTAAAGCTGTACGGGGAAACTTCAATATGGGCTCGGCGTTTCAATAAAGACCCGTTAGCTGTCAAAGACATTTACGGCGAAGGCGCGGCTGAGGAGGTCAAGGACCTTCTCTGCGCTCTCCCTTTGCTCAAAGGCGATGATGTCTCATCAGCCGGGGCAGATACCCTGACAAAGAACATTCACTGTGCAAACCAGATATTGATGCAGCTCCTCGAGACGGCGGGGATGGCGGCGGTTGAGCCTAGCTTTCAGGTCGGCGACTGGAGGCACGTCTGGGGCCTGTCGAAAGAGATTATCGAACTTCGTATCAAACGGGTCGGCAAATTCCAGAGAAAATTCGAAGTGACGGACTATGACGCCGCTGATATCATATGGAAACCCACGATTGATACAATTCTCCAGATCGATGCGATGATGCAGAAGCCTGAACTCGACTCAGTCGCTTCCAAGACCGTTAGTTGGCGACGTAATCTGGCATTGCAAATCATTATGCGAGTAGCAGACACTGGTCCGCCTAGGTTGATCGCCCAACTGGCTACGTTCTGGCTGGAAGGGATGAGGCAGAAGTTGAAGCCCGCACACATGAGACAATATCTCCCCAACATAATTTTGGTCATTCAGCGGCTGGGGTGTAGCGACCAGCCCTCGCTCGCTTGCCCTTTTGTGCGTGACTTCATTTTGAACGACGAGGACAATAGCGCATGGCACCGCTCACTTATCAACGTCGGATTCCTCTCTACGCTGCCAGCCAAGGCAGCCAAGGAATTCCTCCACACGATTGCAGACGCGATACAGGAGAAGATGAGGAAACAAAACATGCAAACTCCTGGCACGAAAGGAGATGGTTCTTCTGTGCCCGCTCCGCCAATAGTCAAGGTCACAACTGTCAAGATGCTAGCTCAGATCCTAGGTGATGCCTTGTTCATCGATCCTGCGTCTGCGTGTGACATACTTATTGGGTTGCTCACCCAAGCCCGGCACATTGACATCCAGACAGCGATTGTCGAAAGTTTGTTAAGCATATTGGTCGATCCAACATCATCGGCTGCGTTAAGGAACCATATTATCGACTCGTTGGAACGGTCCGCTGTCCCTATTGCCGCACAACTGAGCGCACGACGAACAATGACGGACGACGACTGGTCTAAGGCCGTCTCTCCTGAAACTCTGCCGGAAGTTGACGGAGATACCTCGATGCCCGCTGTCCTGTCACACATCGTCGACCGAGCAACCCGCTCATCGCTTGCCGAAGAGGATCGCAGTCGACTGGCGAGGCTTGTAATGAGCGTATTGGATCCTTCGGCAGAGAACAACTCACGATGGGCAAAACTGTTCCTGAAAATTTACAGTCTTGATTTGAACCCTGGCTTCCAGCTTCCAGCTACACCAGTACAGTCGAAGATGCTCGGCCAGCTGCTGACGAGTTTAATGCCATACATGCCTCGTTCGGTATTTGAGATGCTTCAGAGCTTTATCTTGGTTAACTTGAATCCACCATCCAGTGTTGCGCGTGTCACGCGGGCGGTAAAGGAAAACCGGGACTTGATGAACTCCAATGCAGGCAAGCACTGGCTCTCTCTATACGACAACCCGGGGGCCAATGCCTTGAAACTGGGAGGATATCGGTGTGCTACCGCTCTGCATACCGACGTGCGACGGCATAAATCTAAACTCTCGGATGGAGTTACTGTCAACATGTTGCAGAGCTGTGTTCTGGAGATAGCAGAAGCGCTCATCGCTGCCTGCGACGCTAACAGCTTGGATAATCTTGCCTCGAACCTACTCAGAAACCACCGAGATAATAACGAGAACTGGGATAACTGGAAGACAAACACCCTCCCCGTGCTTCGACAAATTGTCACGAAGATCGAGAGCATTCGTAGCGAAGAGTGGCAACGGGATTCTGACCGGAAACCTTCCGTGCTCCCGAACTCGTTCCGGCTCAGAGCACGCATACTTGTTTTCCCATACAGCGCCAACGAAAAGTTGCGGTCTCCCCCGAAAGAAACTAACGCCTTCGTTACCGAGCTTTCCGGTCTAATTAATAGGCTGGCCGGCCGAAGGCTGCCGTATCACGAAGATTGGCCCTACTTGAAATCGACAGTGGCGGTCCAATTGCGAAACCCTGACTTTGTGCCAGTCGCGCTCGGTTTGGGTTATTTGGATGATATCGTAACGGGGGAACCCGTGCTCGGTGATTACCTGCGTGTTGAGCTGGCTGGGGATCTTCTAATCAAGGCCATCGACCCGCGCGACCAGGAATTGGCTACCGCGGTTAGAAGCATGGTAGAAAGTTGGCGATCGTCTGAGGTCGAGAGTTTCAGGACGGTCGCCATTCAGGTCAAAACAAATCTAGCAAAACGCATCAAGGGCGAGAAGAGCTGGTTTTCCGAGGCGTCGACTGCAGGTTGACGCGTTCACAAATTCAAATGGATATAGCAGCTCGACACACCCACACTGACAAATGCATCCGTTTGTAGAGTTATTCTCAGGTCCCATACCCGATAACCTTAACGTTTTCCTAGGCCCATGCTTTTTCCGCCGTCACTCCTTGACTATACATTCTCCAGGGATACCTTTTGGCTTGGTGGAAGGCACATCTCCAATTTAGCTTTTCTGTCAAAGTAGTGGTTTAGCTCGAGGAGGATCAAACTGCAGCCTTGGCTCCAGAGCAAACAGTAAACAGTCTTAGCCTTTTACATAAGCGTAGTAATCAGCCCGATCGTTGCTCCCGCACAGCGGGAAAGGGGTCATCTTTTGAGCATGATGTGGGCCGATTGCTCACCTCATGGTGGCCAGACCAATGGGCTGAGGCCGGCAAAACTGGAACGTCGCATTAGCAGATCTCAAATCTACTCC
>Ga0164242_10003948_pt1 | contig 16762 bp, 15 predicted proteins | sample OricomgcompostMG_FD_108783 | JGI IMG/M metagenome (GOLD analysis project Ga0164242, IMG submission 108783) | Miracle-Growth compost microbial communities from Emeryville, California, USA - Original compost - Miracle growth compost (MG) ...
ACGACGGCATGATCGAGCGCGGACTGCAGTACGCGCTCGCCGCATACGAGAACGCGACACGCGCTGGCGACTCCTGGCTCACCGGCATGGCCTCGCAGACGCTCGCCCAGTTGAACAGCCAACGCGCGCGGCCGGTCGAGGCACTCCAGTGGGCGCGCAGAGCCGAACCGACATTGCGAGCCCTCGAGGCCGTAGACGACCTGCGCCAACTCGATTGGCTGATTGCACTGAACGAGATCTCGTCCGGGAATCCAGAGGCAGCACACGCCAGTCTCGAGCGCCTCACCGCGGTGGATGCCGAATCGGCCGGCTTCGACTTCGCCGATCTGCGGTCCATCGGATTCTCCGGGTTGGCCGAGATCGCCGCGGCCTCCGGCGATCTCGACGAGGCAAGGCGGCTGTATGCGCTCGCTCGCGATGTGTATCGCGAGATCAAGCACCGCGGAGCGCCGTGGTCGCTGACCGTGGCATCCGGGTATCTCGCCGTGTCTGTGCGAGCTCGGGCGACGAACGAGGAGGTGACGCGCACGGAGGCACGCCGCCTGCGCACACAGCTTCTGGTTTCGCACCGCGTGCGGCCGATGTATTCGGACCGCCCCGTGCTCGGCTCTGCCGCGCTCGGCATCGCCCTGTGGATCCTTGCGCCGGATCGTGACGGCGCTACCGCCGACGAGCGCACGCTGGGGATCGAACTGCTTGTGCTCGCACACGCACTTGCCGGTCGTCAGGACATGCCGGCTCTGAACTGGGAGCGCGCGCGTGCAGAGGCGGCCGCGGCGCATCCGGATGCAGGCCTTGACTTCACACTCGCCCAGGTGAACGGGCTCACCATGGATGAGCGCACCACTCGCACCATCGAACTGCTCAGAGACAGTCGGCTGCGGAAGACTTTTGCAATGCCATCATGAGCAGATCCCACCCTCGCGCATTCTCCTTCGCCGCGATCTCACGGAAGGGAGAGGGACCGAGGGCTACGCCTTGCGCATGTATGCCCGCACGGTCAGCGGCGCGAAGATCGCAACGATCACCGCTGCACCGATCAGCGAGATGACGACATCCATGCCGACGGTGCCGTTGTTCGCGAGGTCGCGCACGGCCGTCACAAGGTGGGAGATCGGGTTCACGTTGACGAACCCCTGCAGCCAGGTGGGCAGTGACTTCACCGGTACGAACGCGTTCGACAGGAACGTCAACGGGAACAGGATGATCATCGAGATCCCCTGCACGCTCGACGCGCTGCGTGCGATCACGCCGAAGAAGGCGAAGATCCAGCTGATCGCCCACGCGCACGCGACCACGAGCAGAGCGGCAACAACGACGGACCAGAATCCACCGCCGGGGCGGTAACCCATGATGTATCCCATGACGAACGTGAGCGTCGTGGCGATCGCATACCGGATCGTGTCGGCCAGCAGCGCTCCTGCCAGCGGCGAGATGCGTGCGATCGGCAGGGATTTGAACCGGTCGAACACACCCTTGTCCATGTCCTCGCGCAGCTGCACGCCAGTGACAACGGATGTCGTGATGACGGTCTGCACCAGGATGCCAGGGATCAGCAATGGCAGGTAGCTCGCGACATTGCCCGCGATAGCCCCGCCGAACAGATATGTGAACATCAGAGTGAACAGGATGGGCTGCACCGTCACGTCGATGAGCTGTTCCGGCGTGCGCTTGATCTTCAGCAGACCGCGGTATGCCATGGTGAACGAGTTGCGCACCGTCTGCGCGAAGGTCGTGTGGTTCTTCAGTTGGCGTTGCGCTCCCGGAACGATGCCGCCTGATGTGATGTTGCCCGGGTTGATGGTCGCTGTGCTCATGCGCTGACCCTTTCGGTCTCGCGGGGGTCGGAGTCAGCGTCGGAAGCATCCTCTGCCTCGACTCCGTGCCCGGTGATGGTGAGGAAAACCTCGTCGAGCGTGGGCTTCTGCACGCTCATCTCGGTCAGGTGGATGCCGGCTTCGCGCAGCGTGATCAACAGGTCGGTCACTCTGTCCGCGTCTGCCATCGGTGCGGTGATGCGGGCAGCCTCTGGAGAGACGGTTCCCTGGGCGCCGAGCACGGTGCGGATCGCGCGCAGCGCGTCATCGGTGTCTGCTGCGTCCTCGAGCCGCAGCTGCAGAGACGATGTGCCGACGGATGCTTTCAGCTCGTCTGCCGTGCCCTCTGCCACGACGCGACCGGTGTCGATGACCGCGATGCGGTCCGCCAACTGGTCGGCCTCGTCGAGCATCTGCGTGGTCAGCAGAACGGTGGAGCCGCTGGCGACCAATCGTCGCACGGTGTCCCACATCTGACTGCGGGTGCGCGGGTCGAGGCCGGTTGTCGGCTCATCGAGGAAGATGAGCGGCGGCTGCGCGATCAGGCTGGCGGCGAGATCGAGCCGGCGACGCATGCCGCCGGAGAACTTCGCGAGCGGACGCTTCGCGGCCTCTGTCAGGTTGAACTCCTCGAGCAGGTCGGATGCTTTCTTCCGCGCTTCTGCGCGAGAAAGTCCGAGCAGACGGCCGAAGATGACGAGGTTCTCGGTCGCACTCAGTTTCTCGTCGACCGACGCGAACTGCGCGGTGACGCCGATGAGCTGACGGACGATCTGCGACTCTTTGACGACGTCGTGCCCGAAGATCTCGGCATGCCCGCCGTCCGGGCGAAGCAGGGTGGCGAGCATGCTGATGGTGGTGGTCTTGCCTGCGCCGTTGGGGCCGAGCACTCCGTATACGGTGCCCGACCGCACGCTGAGGTCGACACCGTCGACCGCGCGGTTGTCGCCGAAGACCTTGACGAGTCCGTGGGCTTCGATGGCCCAATCGGATCCGCCTGGCTCTGTGATTCTGGCGTTCATGGTGTTCCTTTCCCGGCCGGTAGCCGGTGACGGATGGGTGATCTGTTGATGGGATCTGTGTCTATGGTGTTGCGCGGCACTTACGCGCCTCTTGCAGAGCGCTTACAGCGCCGACTTCTGCTGTAAGCGGCCGATGAGCGCTTCACGATCCATGCCCACGAGTTCCAGCGCGCGGGGCACAGTGCCAAGCCGCGCCTGCAGAATGCCGACCAGCAGGTCGACTTCGGCCATCCGGCCACGCTGATGGCGGTCGCGTGTGGATCGGCGGTGCGCTCGGTTCATGGCTTCCCGAACGGATGCGCCCCACGTCGGTCGCGAACGCCGCGGCGTGGACTCCAGCGCGGTGGCATCAACCGGGGTGACCCCGGCCATGGTCAGACTGTGCGCCCGCTCGGCCTTCAGCGCCGCATCGACCGCGTCGTAGTCGAGCCCTTCGGCAGCCAGCGTCGCAGAGACGTCGCCGGTGCCTGCTGCAATGGCCAGCAACAGGTGCTCGGCCTCGACGGTGCCCGCGCCGCGCCGCGCGGCTTCATCCAGCGCGCGCATCACGAGCGCACGTAGCCGGCCAGTAAGTCTGTCTTCATCCATTGTGTCGCCTCTCATCCTTTCCGGCGCCTGAGATCGATTCCAGCGTCAGCAAGCCGGCGCAGATGCTTTTTGTGTACGGCCTGACGGGTGACGCCGAGCGCCTCGGCCACCTCGCTCCAGCTCCAGCCCTCACGCATGGCGCGCTCGACCTCCGCATCCTCCATGCGGTCGGCCAGCTCGCGCAATGCGACGACCGCCGCGAGGCCGTCGGCCGGTCCGCCCGTGGGTGGCGGTGTACCGATGTGTGGTGTGGAAGGAACCATGTAAGCAACATAGGTTGCTTATTCTGATTTGTCAACTACGGTTGCTTATTTTTCGAGCTTCGTGAAGCGCAACGAGAATGGGCCCCGGATCCAAAGGATCCGGGGCCCATCACGGCGACATCATTCAATCGGATGCGCCACGCTCACCGCGCAGCCGCACGGTCATTGCGATGGCGCCGCAGCCTTGTGCGAAGCGAGGCCTTCCGATCTGGTCAGCAGTTCTCCGGCGCGACGAGCCGCGCGCGGTCGCGCCAGGACGACGATCAGGTTCACGACGAGCCATGCGATTGCCAACCCTGGCCCCCACCATGCCGATCCTTGCGGGAACGGGTAGATGTTGCGCACCAGCGTGTAGCCGAGCACGATCAGCCCGAGGATCGGGATGACGATCTCCCATGTCCGCACGCGATGCTCGCCACTGAAGAACAACAACCGGATCGCTCCGATGGTCGCCAGAACATAGGCCACCAAGAGAATCAGCGTGCCCGTGGTCCCCGAGACCAGGAACAGATCGCTCGGCGTGCCGTGCAGCCCGAACCACGTCACCGCGATCAACACGTAGATGCCGATCGACACGGCGCCGACGGCACGACTCGGCACACCGTGCTTGTCCGAAACCGACTTCAGGTATGAGGGCCCGAGTCCGTCTCTGGACAGCGCGAAGATCAACCGAGAGGCACCGACCACCGACGCCAGCGCACAACCGACCGCGCTGATCGTCGCGCCGAGCGTGATGACATTGCCGACCCACGCTGCCACGTAAGCCGTGCTCAGGTCGCCGACGAGCGAGCCGGATCCGATGAACGCTTTGATTCCGCTCGCGTTCGGCCCGAATCCCATGACCTCGATTGCCGTGACGATCACGAAGTACACGCCGCCGAAGATCGCCGTGCCGAGAATCGCCCGCGGAATGTTCTTGCGCGGGTTCTTCGCTTCTTCGCCGAGCGTGGCCGCAGCTTCGAACCCCGCGAACGACAGGAAGCCGAAGACGACGCCGAGGAAGACGTCCGAGATATCGGTACCCGGTTTGACGGTGAACACGTTCAGGTTGAACGTCTGACCGTTCGGGGTGTCACCGACGAGCAGCTTCACCACGATGATCACCATCACAATGACGATCAGCGCAACGGTGACCGACTCGATCACGAGCAGCAGCCGCGTGCCGCCTTTCGCCGGTCGAGTCGCCAGGAACCACACGAGGGCAAGCAAGATTCCTCCGATCGGGAATCCGAGCCAGAGCGGTGCGTCTTTCCAGATGCCGAAATTGCTGATCTCCGAGGTCAGAAAGATGCCTGCTGCCATGGTCGTGACAGCACCGAAGAACATGTACGTACCAGCCATGGCCCACCCGCTGAACGCGCCTGCGCGTGGTCCTAGCGTCGCGCCGACGAATCCATAGACCGATCCGGAGTGGTTGAACCGTTGGCACAGACGTACGAACGTGTAGGCGATGAGCAGAACACCGAATGTGGCGAGTGCGAACGTGAGCGGCACTGCTCGTCCGACCAGGCCGGCCGTGCCCTGCGGGTTGATGTTCACGGCCATCGACGGCGCCATCAGCGCCACCGAGACTCCGATCGCTTCCCAGATGCTGAGATTGCGACGCAGCTTGGGCTCGTCGGAGCCACGTTGCTCCGACTCCATCAAAGGCAGATCTTCCATGCGATTTCCTTTCTAGTCTGAGGCGGCATCGTCATAGCGCGTATGCCCGACGTGCATTTTCGGAGGCAACCGCTTCGATGATCCTGGTCGCGTCTGCGAGTGACCATTCGTCCTGAGCGACCCATTCGCCCACGATCCGCGCCACGGCATTGCGCCACAGCCGAGCGCCCAGATAGTGCAATTCGGAAGGCCCCCACGCGTCTGACGAGTACAGGATCTTCGAAAACGGGGCCAGCTCGAACGATCGAGCGACCAGGTTCGTTGAGGCTGCGCCGAGATAGTTCACGGCCAGGCCGACGTCAAGGTACACATTGGCGAAGGCTTGCGCCAAATAACCGGCCTCCCGTTCGAACGGATAGCAGTGCAAGAACACCGGGACCCGTTGCACGCTGGGGGTGCGAAGAAACTCGAGCAGAAACAGCGGATTCACGCGGTGAAGATCCAGGTCGCGATCCCCGAAGCCGACATGAAGCTGCAGCGGCCTGCCCTGGTCGATGGCGGCGTGCAAGCCGAATGCCAACAGCGTCGGATCCGTCAGGCGCGGGGTCGCCTCTGCACGCTGCTGGTCTGCCCATCGCTCGGCGGCGCGTTGCACAGCGTCGTCGTGCGGACGGGAAAGGTCGACGTCGAATCCTGTTCGGTAGGCGATCACGCTCTTGACGCCAACCGCCGCGGTGGCCGTCACGCGCGCTGCCAGGGCACTGCGGAAACGCTCAGGATAGTCGGCGGCACCCGATTCTCCTGCAACCAGCTCCTCCGCCACGCTCTCCAGCCGAACGATTTCACGGCTCGAAGCCCCGCCGGACAGCAGTGACAATTCGGCAGGCTCGAGAACGTCTCCACTGCCGAACCCGGTGTCGACGATCCACTCCCTGACTCCTGCCGCCGTCAAGAAACGCCTCGAGACCTCGCGCTCACCGAGTTGATTCCTGCGCTCCCAGTAATCGTCAGGCGCCGCATGCGTGGGGAGGTCGAGCAACGGGGCGCACCAGCGGCGCACCGCGAACCCGAGTTGGCTGTCCAGCGGCGCCATCCACTGCGGGAGTGGGTCGGTGCTGGCCTCGTTGAGTCCGTTCTCGAATCGTGCCCGAGAACCGTCGGCGCGAAACGCCCCATGCACGTGATGATCGACGAGCTCGACTCGCTCTGCCACGTCGCGGACGCGCTCATCTGCGGACATCGCACCAGCCCCGAACTTCAGACCAACCAGACATCACACCGACCAGGCGAACCGGAACATCTCGGTCAACTCTTCGACCGAGGATTCGGAGTATGCATCGATCTCGTGCCGGCGCACTGCGCTGATGTTCTCCACGATGTCAGCGCCGAGCAGGTCGGCACTGAGCGCCGAGGATTCGAAGGCATCCAGGATGGCCCGCTGATCCGACGGGAGTTGGTTCACACCGTGAGCCGCTTTCTCGTCGGAGGACAGTCCGGCCGGGTTGACCGTGACCTCCGGCGGGAGCGGCTCGTTCGTCTCGATACCGCGCAACGCGGCGCCGAGCACGGCAGCGGTGGCGAGGTACGGATTGGCAGATGGATCGATGCTTTTGACCTCGACATTGGCACCGTGCGGGTTGCTGTCGCCGGATTCCAGGAACCGCACGGCGGCCTCTCGGTTCTCCAGCCCCCAGCAGGTGAAGGCCCCCGACCAATAGCCTGGCTGCAGCCGCGAGCCGGACAGCACCGAACCGGTCAGCACTGCTTGAATGTCCGGAAGGGCTGCGACGACCCCACCGATTGCTGAGCCCCCTTCGACGGTGATGCCGTGAGGACCGTCGCCACCGGCGAAGAGCGCGGTTCCGTGCCGCGCGAACGAGAAGTGCAGGTGGGCCCCGTTGCCGCCGCCTCCGGCGAACGGGAACGGCGAGAACGACGCACGCAAACCGTGGGCGCGCGCCACCCGCGACACGAGCACTCTCGCCAGGATGACCGCGTCCGCCGCCTCGAGCGGTGACGCGGGCGGCAGCGAGAATTCATATTGCCCTGTCGCATATTCCGCGTGCAGTTGCTCCAGCGCCAGCCCAGCTCGTTCGGACTGCGTGATCAGCTCATGAGCGAATCCCTCATGGTCCAGCAGCGGGCCGAGGCCATACGGGGTCCAGTTGGTGCGCGTGAAGGGCGAGCCATCCTCCGCTGTCAGCGTGAATTCCAGTTCGTGACCGACGAGCGCATCGATGCCGGCAGCGTCGAGGCTGGCCTGAACGCCTCGCAACAGACCCCGAGAGCAGGTCGCAGACGGATGCCCGTCCTGCGCAAAGAATTCGGCTGGCGCCCATGCAAGGCCGCCGTCGAGAGCACGGATGCAGTCGAGGTCGAGACGCAGCCGCATGTCGCCGATCACCCCGGCTCGGTCGGTGAAAGCGATAGCGCCGTCGATACAGAAGACGTTCCAGGTGGGGGACGCCCCGAGCCCGGCGGCATGAAAGCCCGCGAGTCGCGCGACCGGCACGCTCTTGGCAAGCACGATGCCCGCCGCGTTGCAGACGGTCCCGACCACCATGTCGACGCCGCTGTCGGACAGCCATGTCTGCCGATCGGCGATCACATCCTGAGGAAGAACGGCAAGCTGAGCAGGATTCGGCATATCGACATCGTGGCAGAGAATTGTGTCGTTGGCATTACCGAAATGAAATCCTTGATTGATATGTTGCTTCTATTACAGAAAGTGACGCGCAAGGGAAAGGGCACGCGATGTGCAGGCTTCTCGGGTACGCCTCCGATCATGCTCGTACGACCGAGTCGATCCTCGGGGGCACCCAGAGCGCCGTCTTCCAGGACATGGCAGCGCTCCACCGAGACGGATGGGGCAGTGCCTGGCTTGACGAGTCGCTAGCGGACAGCGAGATCTCGGCCGTCCGATCGGCCCAGACCGGCGTGCACGACGAGGTCCTCACCGGGGTCCTGACCAGCACGCCCGCTCGCGCCAGGATCACGCACTTGCGCATGGCGACAGACGGCATGGCGTGCGAGCCGCAGAACACGCACCCGTTCGTGGCAGACGGCATGGCGTTCGCGCACAACGGAAGTCTCGTTCCCACGGCGCTGCTCGAAGAGCTGATCGCCCCCGAGATCGCCTCCGCATTACGCGGAGACACAGACAGCGAGCGATACTTCGCCGTCATCCGCACCGCATTGTCGACCGGCCTCGATATGATCGACGCCGTGCACCACGCGGTGACGCAGATCCGCATGTCGTTCCCGAACGCCAGCATGAACGCCCTTCTGCTCTCGCATACGCATCTGATCGCCATTCACGCCAACGTCGGCGCACGGGTCCCTTATGAGGACTTCGATGCGAGCGGGCTCAGCGATGAGGAGTTCCCGCTCGATCATCGGAACGCGTATTACCTGATGCGGCAGCGACGTCTGGACGACGGCACGATCATCTTCGCCTCATCAGGGCTCGACATCGTCGGATGGGACCCCCTGCCGTCCGAGTCGATCGTGAGCGTCGACCTTCGAACGCTCGAGCTCGAAACCCGCGCGATCGGCGAGGGTGCTTCCGTCGGCACGACAGCGCACCGCGCGACATGAGCGCGAAATCGGATGCGCCGCCCTCCGACGGGCGGTCCGTCGCCGATCTCATCACCGAACGCTTGGATCAGCTGCGACCGGCGGAGCGGCGCGTCGCGCGAGCGCTGCTCGCCGACTACCCGAGTTCCGGATTGCGCACGGTGGCCTCGCTTGCCGAAGACGCAGGAGTGAGTGCGCCCAGCGTCGTCCGATTCAGCGTCTCGCTCGGATTCGGCAGCTTTCGCGCCCTTCAGGCGGCGCTGCGCGATGAGTTGCGCAGCAACAATCAGGGACCATTGGCGAAGATGCCCTGGAGCGTCACGCCCGGATCCGAATCCGAGCTGCTGTTGAGCAGGGCAGGCACGTTGGTGAACCGTGCCATGGACTCGCTTGCAGCGGTCCCCCCGACTGAGCTGGAGTCCGCGATCGAGTTGCTTGCGACGCCCGCCCGTCCGCTCGTCGTATTCGGAGGCCGCTTCAGCGGCATCCTCGCTCGTCATCTCGTCACCAACCTGGAGCAGTTGCGGGACCGCGTTCGCCTCATGCTCGACCCGTTCGGCACCGATATGGCCCAGCTGGTCGATCTGAATCCGAAAACGGTGTGCGTGCTATTCGACTTTCACCGGTATCAGTCCAGCGCCATCCGCTTCGCCGAGCTTGCCAGGCTCCGCGGAGCGACGATCATTCTCGTGACAGACGAGAAGCTCTCCCCCGCCGCCGCATTCGCGGACATCGTGCTTCCCATCACCGTCGACGCGCCATCGCCGTTCTACAGCCTGGTCTGTGGAATGCTTCTCTCGGAGTTGCTGGTCGTTCCCGTTCTTCAGCGCCTTGGGGAGCGAAGCGAGATCCGCATGAGCCGCTGGGACGCCGTGCGCGCCCAGGAGCTCGTTCGCAAGGAGGATGCGCAGGAACGCGTCGCGGGACACAAGACTCTTGCGCCGCCACCGACCTAGGCTGGGAGTGTGACAGCGTACGTCTCGGCCCTCGACCTCTTCACGATCGGCATCGGCCCATCCAGTTCCCACACGGTCGGCCCGATGCGCGCGGCGAAGTCGTTCGCCGACCATCTGGCCGCATCAGGAGAGCTGGATGCCGTGACCCGGGTCACCTGCACGCTCTACGGCTCGCTCGGCTCGACCGGCGTGGGCCACGGCACGCCGGATGCCGTCGTCGCCGGCCTCGGCGGCGCCCGTCCTGAGACGTGCGACCCTGATGACATGCGCGGGTCATGGGCCGCGCTGCCGTCGGCCGCGTCGCTGTCCGCGGGCGACCGCCCGGCCGGATCCGGTGCATCCGTCGTACTGGGCGGCAGACACACGATCACGATGACCCGCGACGACATCGCATTCGAGCCGCGCACGCGCCTGCCGGGGCATCCGAACGCACTCACGCTGTCGGCGTGGAGCGATGCGAGTGCCATCCCCGTCTTCGAGGAGACGTACTACTCGATCGGCGGAGGATTTATCCGGCGCGACGGCGACCAGCAGCGCATCGGCACGACCGCGTCGCATCCGTACCCGTTCGCCACCTCGGCGCATCTCATCGAATTGTGCGATCAGCACGGAATCACGATCGATGAGATCGCCCGCGCGAACGAGGAGGCGCTGCACGGCCGTGAACGCATCGACGCCGGGCTCGACGCGATCTGGTCGGCGATGGCCGCGAGCGTCGCAGAAGGCCTCGAAGGCGACGGTCAACTGCCGGGCGGACTCGGTGTGTGGCGGCGAGCCGCGGGCATCCGCGAACAACTCGAAGACTGCGACGCGCGGCACGAGCGGGAGACGTCGATCGAATGGCTGCACGCATTCGCTCTTGCCGTCAACGAACAGAACGCCTCCGGCGGCCGCGTGGTGACGGCGCCGACGAACGGTGCAGCAGGCATCATTCCGGCCGTCGGACACTACTACCTGCGATTCGTACCCGGCGCGACGGATGCCGGGATTCGCCGCTACCTGCTGACCGCGACGGCGATCGGTTCGCTGTTCAAGGCGAACGCGTCGATCTCCGGCGCAGAAGCCGGATGCCAGGGTGAGGTCGGGTCGGCGTGCGCCATGGCGGCAGGCGGCCTGTGCGCCGTGCTCGGGGGTACCCCGCGGCAGGTCGAGAACGCGGCAGAGATCGCCATGGAGCACCACCTCGGACTCACGTGCGACCCCGTCGGCGGTCTCGTGCAGGTGCCGTGCATCGAACGCAACGCCATCGCCTCGTCGACGGCGGTGAGCGCGGCACGTCTGGCACTGCACGGCGACGGCACCCACCTGGTTTCGCTCGACACGGTCATCGAGACGATGCGTCAGACCGGGCTGGACATGTCGACGAAATACAAGGAGACCAGCGAAGGCGGACTGGCTGTCAGCGTTCCGGACTGCTGAGCGTCGCGGGTTACCTCGTGTTGCACGCGACGCGCGCGCATCCGTCCGCCCGCCATAACGTGGTGACGTGACCTTCACCGCATCCCTTTCGACGTCCGCCCCCACCGCGGCCTCGCCTGCACCGTTCGTGCCTGCTCCGCTGGTGTCGACGCAGTGGCTCGCCGACCATCTCGGCACGGACTCGCTTGTCGTCGCCGACGCCACGGTGCTGCAGATCGCGGGTCCTGGCGGTAAGCCTGCATACATCAGCGGCGACGAGGAGTACCTTGTGCACGGCCACGTGCCTGGGGCGGTCTTCGCCGACATCCTCGAGACGTTCAGCGATCCGCATGGCCGCCACGGCTTCGCCAGGCCCACCTCCGAGCAGTTCGAGCAGGCCGCGGCATCCATCGGTGTCGACAACGACACGACCCTCGTCGTGTATGACAACGCGGCCGGGCAGTGGGCGTCGCGCATCTGGTGGCTGTTCCGCGCGTTCGGATATGATCGCGTCGCCGTGCTCGACGGCGGCCTGAAGAAGTGGATCGCCGAAGACCGGCCGGTCGATGTCGGCCACGTCACCGCCCGCGACGGCGCACGCTTCACCGCCCACGAGCGCCCCGAATTCTGGGCGGACAAGCACGCGGTCGCGGCGATCGTGTCCGGCGAGTCTGCCGGTTCACTCATCTGCGCTGTTCCGCAGAAGGAATTCAGCGGCGCCAGCGGCAACCGAGCGCGCGCCGGTCACATCCCCGGCAGCTTCAGCGCGCCAGCATCCAGGCTCGTCGACCGGACCACGAACGCCTATCTAGCGCCAGAGTTGCTTCGCCAGCTCTTCGCCGAAGCGCTGGCGAGCGAGGCGCGCATCGTCACCTATTGCGGCGGTGGCATCGCCGCTGCATCGGATGCGCTTGCGCTCGCGCTTCTCGGCCGCGAAGATGTCGCCGTGTATGACGGGTCTCTGAACGAGTGGGCCGCAGACGCCGATGCGCCGCTGGTGACCACCGCATAGATCGGTCGGCGCGCGGTCGCGTGCCGGTGCGCTCGCCTCGCAGGTGGCATGCTGCGTTCATGGACGCACAGGAACTCACCGCACCGCAGCGCCGTCGTCTTGACACGCTTTTGCGCAAACGCCGCGACGACGCCGAGCACCATTTGATCGTTCTGCGCGAATCGATGGGCGACGTGCAGACGGCGCGATCGGATGCGTCGGCGGACGACGAGCACGACCCAGAGGGTCCGACGATGTCCCAGGAGTGGTCGAGCCTGAACGGGCTCGTCGCCGATGCGGAAAGGCAACTCGGCGCCATCGACCGCGCGCTCGAGCGGATGCGCGCCGCCACATATGGAACATGCACAAGATGCGGCAAACCGATCGGTATGGGCAGGCTCGAGGCGAGGCCGGCCGCCGAACTTTGCATCGACTGCGCGCGGCTGGTCGGCTGAGCCGTCCGGTCGGATCTGTGCCGGTCGGATCAGAGCCGGTCGACACCGGTGATGTGCACGGCCGCCGCGCCGAGCTCGGCGGACTCGGCGAGATCCACGACCGCGGCGATCCCCCAGTCGTGGTCGCCCTCCGGGTCGGCCAGGATCTGCCGTACGCGCCATTCGCCGCTGTCGGCGCCGCTCTCGTCGACGATCAGCATTGCGGGGCTGCGCGCATCCGCATCGGTGAGTATCTCGTCATGGTCAGCGAAATACACGTCGAGGGCAGACTCCCACTCGCCGGCGCTCATGCCGTCGGACAGCGCAGCGAGTTCGTCGTAACGCTCGCGCGCCGCCAACTGCACATGCCGGAACATCTCGTTGCGCACGAGCACGGTGAACGCTCGGCGGTTCGTGGTGACGTTGCGCGGTGCGGGGGGAACCAGGGCCGTCTCGTCGGCGTGACGCGTTGCATCCGGGTGCACGAGCTCCTCCCACTCGTCGAGCAGGCTCGAGTCCACCTGTCGCACGAGTTCGCCGAGCCATTCGATGAGGTCGAGCAGTTCCTCGTTCTTGAGCTCGTCCGGAATGGTCTGGCGGGCCGCGCGATACGCATCCGAGAGATAGCGCAGCACGACGCCTTCCGACCGCGTGAGCTTGTAGAAAGCGATATATTCCGCAAACGACATGGCCCGCTCGTACATGTCGCGCACAACCGATTTGGGACTGAGTTCGAAGTCACGCACCCACGGCTGGCTGGCACCGTATGTCTCGAATGCCTGCTCGAGCAGTTCCTCCAGCGGCTTCGGATGCGTCACCTCCTCGAGCAGCTCCATTCGCTGGTCGTATTCGATGCCCTCCGCCTTCATCGCCGCCACAGCTTCGCCACGCGCAGCGAACTGCTGGGCAGACAACACCGGTCTGGGATCATCGAGCGTCGACTCGAGCACGGAGATGAGGTCAAGGGCGTAGTTCCCGGTACCAATGCTCAAGCGGTCAGCGGGACCGACAGTGCCGGGGCTTGTCGGGGTCTCCGAAGCAGCGCCGGCATCGGGGTCCAACAACTCGAACGCAGCGAGGGCAAAGGTCGACAACGGCTGGTTGAGAGCGAAATTGGGCTGCAGGTCGACCATAAGACGGATGCCGCCGGTCGCCTGCTCGACGATACCCGCGTCCCGCAGGGTGCGGTAGATCCCCAGCGCTCTGCGTGCCAATGCCAGCTGCTTCTTCCACGGCTCGTGGTTATCGAAGATCAGCTCATGCACATGGCGGTAGGCATCGCCGCCTCGTCCGATCACGTTGATCAGCATGGCGCTGGTGATCTGCATGCTCGACGACAGTGTCTCCGGTTCGGCGCCGATCAGTCGCTGGAAAGACGGCTCCCCCCAGGACACGAATCCCTCCGGCGCCTTCTTGCGCACAAGCTTGCGCTTCTTCTTCGGGTCGTCGCCTGCCTTCTGGGCCGCCTTGAGATTCTCGGTCTCGTGCTCGGGTGCCTGGGCGACGACGGTGCCTGCCGTGTCGTAACCCGCCCTCCCGGCGCGCCCGGCGATCTGGTGGAATTCGCGCGCGTTGAGCTGTCGCATCCGCACGCCGTCGAACTTCGTCAGCGCGGTCAGCAGCACCGTGCGGATCGGCACGTTGATGCCGACGCCGAGCGTGTCCGTGCCGCAAATCACTCGGAGCAGGCCGCGTTGGGCGAGCTGCTCGACGAGCCGGCGATACTTCGGCAGCATGCCCGCATGGTGCACGCCGATGCCCAGACGCAGCAGCCTGGACAGCGTTTTTCCGAAGCCGGTGGTGAACCGGAAGCCGCCGATCGTCTCGGCGATCACGTCCCGTTGCTCACGCGTGGCAACCTTGGCACTGGTCAGCGCCTGTGCACGCTCGAGCGCTGCCAGCTGCGAGAAGTGCACGATGTAGATCGGCGACTGGCTGGTTTCAAGCAGCTCATCGATCGTTTCGTGCACGGGCGTTTCCGCGTAGTAGTAATGCAGCGGAACCGGCCTCTCGACGCCGGTGACGACTACGGTCTCCCGATGCGTTCGTCGGCTGAGGTCATCCGCCAGCGTCGTGACGTCTCCAAGCGTTGCCGACATCAGGATGAATTGCACGTTCGGCAGCGTCAACAGCGGCACCTGCCATGCCCAGCCACGGTCCGGATCGGAGTAGAAGTGGAACTCGTCCATCACGACCTGGCCGACCGGCGTGTTCGGCCCCATGCGCAGCGCGAGATTGGCCAAGATCTCAGCGGTGCAACAGATGATGGGCGCATCGGCATTCACCGCGGAGTCGCCGGTCATCATGCCGACGTTCTCCGCGCCGAACACCTCGACGAGGGCGAAGAACTTCTCGGACACCAGCGCTTTGATGGGCGCTGTGTAGAAAGTGCGGCGGCCATCGGCGAGCGCTGTGGCATGTGCTCCGACGGCGACAAGCGACTTGCCCGTGCCGGTCGGCGTGCTCAGGATGACGTTGGCACCGGAGACGATGCCGATCAGCGCCTCTTCCTGCGCCGGATACAGCGTCAGACCGTTCGACGTCACCCACGACGTGAACGCGTCGAAGACGGCGTCGGCGCTCGTTGCACCGCCGGTCGCTGCCTCTGCAATCCGATCGACGAGTCGCGGATGCTCGCCTTCTGTTGCGATTACAGCGCCCCTTGGGCGGCGGTGCCGGCCGGAATCGGAACCAGTCTGGTGACCTCGGTCGGCTTCGCGACCAGCCCGTCGAGCGCCGCATTCAGGTCGGCGACGGCGGCACCGGAGCCGTGTTCGTCCAGGAGTTGCGCTGATGCCCACTTCTCGATCATGACGATAGTGCCGTCCGGCGCTTCGTGAATCGCGTAGAGCAGGCAGCCGGGTTCTTCATGCACCGCGGCGATGGCGGGATGCAACGCGGCAACGACCGCGTCGAACCGCCCCTCCTTCGGCGTGAAGACGGCTGTGACAACGACGGGATCGGTTTCTGTGCTCACCCGCCCAGGCTACCGACCTATCGGGGATCCGGTGTTGAGCATTTGCACGCGATCAGCGGTCGGCCCCTCTCGAAGTGCTCACATTGTCGTTCGCCGCGGGCGATCGGGACATTTTGCGCACTTCGAGCGGAGTGTTCAGCGACGACGAGGCTTGCCGTTGCGCGCACGGTTCGTCGATTTCCGTGGTCGTCGTCCGCGCGCATCCTTCGGTGTTACGGAATCCGGTTCCACGCCGGCTCCGCGCGAACTACGCGCCGTTCGCCCGCGCACGATGCCGATGAAGTCCTCGATCGCGGCGGCATCCTGGCTATCATCGAGTTCGCTTTCGACGAGCCAGGCCAGCGCGATCTGTGTGGGAGGAGCGTCCGTCACCGGGCGGGATGTCACGTCTCGACGCGCGTGCAGACGCGCGATCGACTGCGGCACGACGACGACGCCGACTCCGGCGGCGATGAGCGCGAAAACCTCGTCGATGTCGCCGGTCGCCTCATGAACGGTCTCACCGTCGAGATCGGCTGCGACGATGTCGTCCACGGCGGCGGCCGGATGCTCGACGGGGACGACGGCGACCGCGATCTCCTGGTAGAGCGGGATGACGTTCAGGCCATCCTGGTCGATCGGCAGTCGCACGAACGCCATCTGAACGCGCCCGTCGCGGAGCACCTCGGCCTGGTCGCAATCTGTGCGGATGAGCTCGAGCGTTCGCTCCGGGCGACGCTCGTGCCAGATGCGTGCCCACTTCGTCGGCGTCACTCCGCGCACGTATGCGACACGGAACGGCGGCACATCCATCGGCTCTGCCCTCAATTCATTGCCCGCCCACTCGCCGGGTGGTGCATCCAGCCGTTGCGCGCACGGCCTTCGGCGACGTCACGGGTGCTGTCAGGATACGCTGGAGCCTGTGACCGACGAAACGCCGCGCGCCGCGAAGCAGGCGCAAACCATGAAGCCGGCGACGGCGGCGAAGAAGCTCGGAATCTTCCTCTCCGCAGCGCCGGACGACTTCCAGTCCAACCCGATCACCCGGGCCGCGTTCGACGCGCTCCAATCCGATCCGCCCGAGTGGTTGGTGGAGCTGAGGCTGAACGGCCCCCATCCACGCGATGTCGTGGCGCGCAAGCTCGGCGTCTCGATCTCC
>Ga0164242_10003949_pt1 | contig 16760 bp, 13 predicted proteins | sample OricomgcompostMG_FD_108783 | JGI IMG/M metagenome (GOLD analysis project Ga0164242, IMG submission 108783) | Miracle-Growth compost microbial communities from Emeryville, California, USA - Original compost - Miracle growth compost (MG) ...
AGGAGGGCATCAAGGGCGGCTCGGGCAACATCTCCTACGACCCGGCCAACCACGACTTCATGGTCCGCACCCGGCAGGCCAAGGTCGACCGGATCGCCGACTCGCTGCCACCCCTCGAGGTCGACGACCCCTCCGGGAAGGCGCGGGTGCTGGTGCTGGGCTGGGGCTCGACGTACGGCCCGATCGGTGCCGGCGTGCGACGCGTACGCGAGGCCGGCCTCGACGTCGCGCAGGTCCACCTGCGCCACCTCAACCCCTTCCCCAACGATCTGGGCGACATCATCAAGCGCTACGACGCGGTGCTCGTGCCCGAGATGAACCTCGGCCAGCTCTCCATGCTGCTGCGGGCCAAGTACCTCGTCGACGTGGTCGGCTACAACCAGGTCAACGGTATGCCGCTCAAGGCTGCCGACCTCGCCGAGGCGATCACGGACCTGATCAACCACACCGGCGGCGATGTGCCCGCCCAGGATGCCACCGGCGAGATGGAGGCCGTCCAATGACCGCCGTAGAGCTGCCCTTCCCGGGTCTGGCGGGAGTCCCGACCCTCGGCGAGGGCGACGACAAGCAGACCCGCAAGGACTTCACCTCCGACCAGGAGGTGCGCTGGTGCCCCGGCTGCGGCGACTACGCGATCCTGGCCGCGATCCAAGGGTTCCTGCCCGACCTCGGCCTCAAACGCGAGAACATCGTCTTCATCTCCGGCATCGGCTGCTCGTCACGGTTCCCCTATTACCTCGACACGTACGGCATGCACTCGATCCACGGCCGCGCGCCCGCCATCGCGACCGGCGTCGCCACCGCACGCGAGGACCTCTCCGTCTGGGTCGTCACCGGCGACGGCGACGCGCTGTCCATCGGCGGCAACCACCTGATCCACGCCATGCGCCGCAACGTGAACCTCAGGATCCTGCTGTTCAACAACCGGATCTACGGCCTCACCAAGGGGCAGTACTCCCCCACCTCCGAGCCCGGCAAGATCACCAAGTCGACGCCGGTCGGCTCGATCGACCAGCCGTTCAACCCGGTCTCCCTCGCGCTCGGCGCCGAGGCCTCCTTCGTGGCCCGCACCATCGATTCGGACCGCAAGCACCTCACCTCGGTGCTCACCGCGATGGCACAGCACCGCGGCACCGCCCTGGTCGAGATCTACCAGAACTGCCCGATCTTCAACGACGGCGCCTTCGACGCGATCAAGGACAACGACACCAAGAGCCAGGCCATCATCCCGCTGGTCGACGGCGAGCCGATCCGCTTCGGCAACGAGGGACAGTTCGGTGTGGTCCGTGCCGCGGGCGGCGGGATCGAGATCGTCGAAGGCCCCACCGACGAGGACGTGCTCGTCCACGACTCCACCAACTCCGACCCGTCGACCGCGTTCGCACTGTCCCGGCTCACCGACGCCGGCGTCCTGCACCGCGCCCCGATCGGCATCTTCAGACAAGTCGACCGGCCCACCTACGACGACCAGGCACGCGCCCAGGTCTCCACCGCAGCCGAGGGCCTGTCCTCGGCCGAGGACCGCACCACCGCCCTGGCCGGCCTCATCGGCGGCGGCGACACCTGGACCGTCCTCTGATCCGGAGCCGCCCCGGGCTACCGAGAAAATCAGTGCATCCCTAGGTCGTCCCCGACGGCTGTTTCCCGGGTAGTTCAGGCGCTGCTGGAGTCCGGAGGCTGAGGCTGTGTCTGGGGCTGTGGCGGTGGCGGGGAGGGGTGGTGGAGCGCGGATTGCTGGAGATCGACGGATCGCGTTGGCGAGGCCCGCACGGACCGAACCGGGCCTGCAGCAGCGTCCGTGGGGGCTGCGGTGGACGTGTTGGGCAGGTTGCGGCGCAGAATCCCCATCCGCTTGCGGATCGCTCGCAGTCGGGTTGGGTCGGCGCCGCCTTCGGCAAAGAGGTCTTCGTAGCGTTCGACCAGCCTCGCGGTGATGGTGAACGCTTCCTCGCAGACGACATCGGCGTCGATGCCAGCCTGGTGAGCAAACGAGCGCCAGTTCTTCTCGTCAAGTTCGGCGGGCAGGTGCGCCTTACCGATGGGCATCGCGAACCGCTGGTCGAAGTGGGGCCACAAGAACGTCGGCACGGTGTCGTAGATCGGCGCCAGGACGACCTGGGTGCCGGCCAGCAAGACCGAGTAGTTCTTCGCGTGGGCATCGGCGTTGCCGAACCCGGCATTGAACGCCAACTGCCGCACGAAGCGACGCTCCATCCCATAGTCGGCCAACAGTCTCGCCAACTGCGGCGCACCCACGAGCGCAGTGTCGTACTTGCGTGCGGTCGGGTTGCCGAGCGCTTGGTTGAGGTCCTCGGCATGCAGCCGTACTCCGCCTCGCTCGTCGTGGGCTCGGTCCCACCGCTCGGTCAGGAACGTCGGTTGCCCTCCGAATTCGGTGACTTGGGAGCGTGCAGCCTCTACACCGACGGAGCGGGCCAGCTCCAGGCCCAGATGCTCATACAGTTCCACGCGGCGGTGCTCGCGCGAGGGTGGCTTGAGGATGTGGGTCGAGGGGTACTCATAGGTCGGCCAGAACCACTGGTCCCCGATCCGGGCCAAGGTGAACTTGCCCTGTGCTCCGGCCAGTGACATCCGCGGTCGTACCCGCGGGTCGTTCCAGCTTGTTGTTTCGCGGGTCAGTGTGGCGACCCGGGCGGCGATGTCGTCGGTGGTGGCTTCGAGCAGCGGTTCTGGTTCCCGTGCGGGCAGTTGCGGGTCGGTGGACAGTGACAGCGCCCCCGCCACATCCTCCCCGTAGGCGGAGAGCAGCGTAAACGGATCCACGTCTGCCAGATCCCGTTCGTGTGCCCACCGCTGGCGTACCTCGGACCGGTCGGGAAGGAGGTTGTCCAAGAACGCATACGCCGCGCCGGGAGCATGGTCCCCGGCGCGCGGCAGCGACAACGACACCGGCGTCTGCCGGGCACGGTCGGCATCGAGGTACTCAAAGGTCGCTGTGATCTGCGCGCCTTCTGCGGTCTCACCCGCGGATTCGGGGTGGAAGACGCCGAGGAGGTCGCGGCCGAAGAACGCATACAGATCGACCGGACCTACCGCACCGGCCTGGGCGGCATCCCTACCTGGGTCTCCGGGATCGAGGTGGTCAGCCAAAGCGAGCAACGACCTTGGTCAGATCGACATCGTCCATGGCCACAGCGGGCGAGCCCGCGGGAAGGGCGAGCGCGTGGATCTCCAGCGCGTCCAGCACCGCGAGCACCTTGCCCAGCTCGGCGCGGGCATGCCCCGATTCCACATCCACCACGAACCGACGCCCCACGCCGGCTGCCGCCGCCAGGTGTGCCTGTGACCATCCCCGCGCCACACGTCCTTGTCGTACCGCCTGCCCCACGGCAGCAGGCGAAGTCAAGAACCGATTCACCGTCATGCCCCTGAGTCTAACCGGCGTTGTTCCCGTACGGGAACAAGGCCGGCACGAGTGTTTCAGACCTGGGGTCGGCACAGAACGGATGTGATGACGCGGCGTTCCTCGAGCGGACTTTCTCAAGGAGGCATCGGCGACGCCGACCGCTGAGGTCTCTCGCCGCGCCGGTGTTTCTGCGCTGGGAGATCTGACGAGGTCTCGTCTTGGGGTGCGGGAGGTTCGCACCGCCGGGCCCACCCTGCAAGCAGCCGTCGTCTTGTAACACCAGGTCTACCCAATCTCGTCCGTGCCGTGTGGCTCCCGCGGGCGGGGGTGCGCTGGTGGCGTTGTGGCGGCTTGGGTCAGATCGTCGGCGTATCGGGCGCTGCGAGCCTCGCGGGCGGGCGGGGCCACGAGGCTGCGGTCTCGGTCCTGGCGTGGCCGGGGCTGGTGTCTGGCGGGCTGGCAGCCCTCCGCGAGGCGATCGCGGATCCGGTCCAAGAAGCCCGGAAGCTGGTGACGCTGCCAGTCTTCCAATGCGGCGGGGGTGACCGCGAAGGTGGTGTAGTAGCGGCTGCAGGCGAGCACAGCCAGGTCGTGAACCAGGTGCGGGTGAGCCGGCCAGCATTCGGGGATGCCTGGCCGGGTCAGGTTCCACAGATGTTGTTGATTGACCCACGCCGCAACCTGGTCGAGCCACATCCACAGCTCACGGCGCAACGCCCCCTTACAGGAGCCGGGATCCCAGGGCCGGGGCATCGCGGCGAGTTCCCGCAGCGCCTCCTCATCCTCGGGCGGATCGATGCTGGCTTGTTGTAGTTGCTCCATTGCGGTGCGTACGGTCTGGCCGGGCTCGGGGAACGGCTGCACCATCGGCCCGGTGATCGGCAGCGAGGTGCTCGAAGACGCTGTCTGGGCCCGCAGACCGCCCGGATGTGCCTGGAGCCCCGGCGCAGGATTGGTCGATGTGGGGGGTCTCATGCGAGGTTCTCCTCCTGGGAAGACTGCGGGGTTGGATCGAAGCTGGTCTCGTCTTTGGTGTCGGTTCGTCGCTGGTCACCTCGGCTTGCTGCCTGTGGTGTGTGCCGCTCTCGATCGCGGCGAGCAGGCTGGACGTGCTGCTAGTCGTGGTGGTCGTCGTCGCCCCCGGTCCGCGCGGATGTCGCCGATCGTGCCTGGTCTCGTGCGCGTGCTTGCGCGGCGAGCAGGTGTTTGCCTCGGCGGCCCTCGATGCAGCGGTGCAGGTGGGCGATGATCGGGTCATAGATCTCGGCGAGCACGAGTGCCTCGCGTGCGGGGATGCGTCGCAGTTCGGCCGGTTCCAGGATCGGTACCCGGTGCTGCTCCCAGGAGGGATCGCGGGTGCGAAACCAGCTCCCCGCCCAGCCGGTGGCGTGGGAGGAGTACCGGGTCTGGGTCGTGGTCACCGACCCGATCAGGTCCGAGAGCTCCCGATAGAAGCCGATGTCCTTGCCGCCACCGAAGACGACCAGGTTGTTGGACAGGCCGTAGATAGTGCGCGCCTCGTCCTCGCCGTAGCAGACCACGAACTGGCGCCACGTCTGGGCCGCGAGGATGAAACTCAACCCCAGGCCGCGTTCGTTGGCCATCCGCGTCGACAGCGTGGGGATCGGCGCCGTCGACGGCAGCTCGTCCAGGCAGGCCAGGAACGGTGGACACAACCGGCCATCGGACGAGGTCTCGCCGAGCCTCTTGGCGATGTCGAGGATCTGCTCGGTGACCGCGGTCATCAGCGGGGAGGCCGAGGCGTAGGGGTCTTCGCGGCCGAGCAGGTAAACGGTGCCGCCGGCCTTGATCAGCTCGGTCAAGTCGGTGGCCGGACGGCCGACCGACGGCACACAGCGTTCTCGGATCGAGCGCTGGAAGAACAGCGCGAGGGCTTGTTGCACGGTGGTGATGGTGTTCCCGGCGGTACGTTCGTCCCCATACAGGGCACCGCGCAGCAGACCATCCCACAACGGCTCCGCCCCCGCGTGGGTGCGCAGGATCTCCTCGGCTTGGGGATACTGCAGCGGGTTGGAGACCCACATCAGTACCTCCTCTAGCCCGATGCCGGCGATCGCGGCCGCATGGAAGTAGGCCTGCAGCACCTTCGCGCACTCCCCGGCATAGAAGCGGGCGGCCTGGTCAGAGGACTGCGCGGTGGCGCCCTTGATCGTGCCGGCGGCGAAGGCCTTGGCTCGACGTTCGGCCACCATCGGGTCCTCACAGCCGGCAACCGGGTCCCACACCAGCTCACGGGTCCCCGGCGCCAGGTCGAACGGATCGAGCACCGCGACCGGCCGGGCATCGCGCTGGCGCGCCCGCAGGGTCAAGAACAGGTCCTCGGGCTTCGTCAAGGTCACCAGTGCAGCGCCTGGCGCGTCCAAGAGTGCGGGCACCAGCAGGTCCAACGTCTTGCCGGACCCCTGCGGGCCAACAACACATGTGGTGCGGTCGAAGGGCACCCACAGCTGGGGCCCGAATCGCGACGCCCTGCCCAGCTTCCATCCGGCCGCCCGCGGATCCATCCCCCTCCTGCGCAGATCGCACACCCAGCCAAGCCACCGCCGGCAGCGTCTCGTCCCAGCGACAGCGTCAGTGCCAGTGGCGGCGTCAGTGTCCGTGTCCGTGGGGGTGGCGGTGGCGGTGATCTGCCTTTCGGGCTGGGTCGATAGCGCCCGACCCGGGCCGCGGCGCCCGGTCCGCGGGCGGGCAATCTGGCGGCGGGCGTCGAGGTCGGGGCGAATCACCGCGGCGCTCTTGCGCAATCGGGGCAGTCCAAGCGCATGGGCAGCCTGAGCCGAGGTCGCCAACCCGTGGCGCGTGCTCGGACCACCCAGGAGATCACGCAGCCTGACCCCCACGACCAAGGCCGCACCGAGCACGAGCAGATCCGCGACCAAGGTCAGGACCCACATCCCCTCATCAGCCGGCAGCCGCGCTCCCACCTCGGCGGGAAGCCCGGCACCGAAGTGGCCGCGGAGCAATCCCGCCAGCGCCATGGCGACGTGGCCGGTAGGCCAGGCGAACTCGCCGAGGATCAGCGTGGACACCAGGCCCTGAACGACCAGGGGAACCACAGCGAGCACCACGACTGCCACCACCGCGGCCGCCGCCGGTGTCTGTCCAGTCCACGGAGCAGGCCCGGCTGCGAACCGCTCACGTCGAGACCGCTCCATACTCACCGCGATCCTCCGCGAACACTCTCGATGGTCGGCTGTGCGGCAGGGTGCGCAGCCCGTTGCGTCGACGCTCGCCCCTGCGCACAACCGTCGACCCGACCGGCTAGCGGGGACGACAGTCCGGGGCCGGCGATTCCCACACTCATGCCGAGCAAGGGCAACCACGCCGTACCCGGATCGGACAACCACCCGGCCCGAGCCGGGCGGGGTGTTCGGTTCGTGCGGTGCTGGTCAGCCCCAGGGGGCAACCCAGCCGCGATAGGGCAGGTGCCAGATGCCGCCGCTGATGTCGCTGGCCGGTCCGATCTTCGCGGTGCCGGTGCCCCAGGTATCGGTCCCGGCGACCAGGTTCGCGCCGAGGTAGACCACCACATGGTCGGCGCCGTAGTACAGCCACGCCCCGACCGGGGGCGCCATCGCCTCACGACCGCCCACCCGGTGTGCCTGACCGGTCGCCACGAAATGCGCCCACGCCGTAGCGGCCGAGGCGTAGCCACTGGCTGGGCGGCCATCGAGAATGGCGACGAACTTCTGACAGTCCCGGTACCAGGACCCATCGGGCTGGGTGCCGAAGAACGGGTCGACGTTGCGCCAGCCGCTGGCGGCCATGATCCTCTGCATCCGTGAGCGCAGGGTAACCGCGTCGAAAGGCCCTACATACGGGATCTGGCTCGGTGCGAACGGGCCACTCCCGTGAACGGCAGTGCCGGGCACGCTTGCCGCTGCCGATGGGCACAGCGGTGTGGGGCCACTGGCGTCTGGCAGTGTTCCGGCCGCGCCGGCGAGGAGGTCGGCCATGGTGGCCGCGATCTGTGTCCAGGCGGTGTAGGCGCTGGGATAGCCCGAGCGCTGCACCTGTTGGGCCGCGACCGCGATCGGGAGGCTTTGCCAGTCGGGAATTTCGAGGAGGCCGGTGTTGTCGGTGTGCTCGGCGCGTCCGAAGAACGCCTCGGTGGCCAAGGCAGGGTCCATGATCTGGACCGGGGTTCCCCAGCCCTGGGAGGGGCGCTGTTGGAACAGGCCGAGGGAGTCCCGATCGCCATAGTCCACGTTGACCAGCTTGGATTCTTGAATCGCCGCGACCAGGGCGACCTGGAGGCCGCGTTCGGGAACGCCCAGTTGGGCGGCAACACGCGCGATCGTGGCGGCATCGGTCGCCTGTTCGCGAGTCAGCCTCGGCGAAGACGCAGACAACCGCAGTCGCATCAACGCCGCCACGACGCTGCCGGCCGGCGCACCGGCGGGCGATGGCCCCCTCGCCGCGGACGGGTCGGCTGCTCCCCGGCCGGTCGCAGTGCCGACGTCGGTGGCTGCGTCGGAGGTCGCGACGGTGGTACTGGAGGAGGTGGTGTCGATGCTCGCAGAGACGAAGGGATGGTCGCTGTAGTGATGAGCATGATCGTTGGTCTGCTGGTCGACCACGACCTGGGTGAAGCGCACGCCGGGACCGCCCATGATCCAGTCGATCTGCCGGGCGTTCTTGTTCGCGGCCTTCCAGCCCGGGCCGGCCTCGGACATGAACTCGGTCGCGAAGCTGTGGTGGTCGTTCATGTCGCCGGTGAAGAGCACCGGCGTCGTCGGGTCGGTCGCGGTCAGGGTGTTCACGGCGGCCGCCTCAGCCCTCACTGCCGCCGCCCGGATGCGGGGGCTCCCGCCGACGACATTGGCTGGGTTGTGGGTGTTGAGCACCCACACGCTGCTGCCGTGAGGGGAGGTGAACTTTGTCAGCGGGATCCGGATCCGGCTGTGCGGGTTGCTGTACCGGATCGCCACGTAGTTGACTGCGACGGGTCGCCAGCTGGCCTTGCGATAGGCGATGGCGTCTCGCGGGTCGGGCCGCCCCGAGCCCAGGCGGCCCTGCACCAGGCCCCAGGTCGAGCCGGCCTGGTGGATGAATGCTCTGGCCTGGGGGCGTTCGAATTCTTGGAATCCGACGATCGAGGCACCGGAGGACTCGATGGCGGCGATCATGTAGGGAACGCGCACCGAGTACGGGGACTCCCCAGGATGCGGGTCCTTGCGGTAGTGAGAGGCACCCCGCCAGTTCAACGTGCCGATCCGCAGAGCCGTGTTCGCATCGAAGAGTCCCGGCGGTGTGCACGCCTGCGCCCGGTTCAGGCCAGCCCCGGTCAAGATCAGCAGCAGGATCGGGACCAGCATGACCGTGATCGCGACCGGTACCGCCGCGGACACCGCCCCTCGGGCCGCCACGGCCATCAGCTCCCCCAGCAGGGCAGTAGGGCTGACCGCGTCTTGTGGCTGAGGCCCGCACACCACCGCGGATCCACACCGCGGCACAAGGCGCCCGCTGTGTGCGTGACTCCAGGGGGCCCGGCGTTGACGGCGCCACCGGCTCCCTCACGGCCATTGAGCATCCCGACCTGCGTGACAACGAGCAGGCAGTTCGGCGAGCAGGAACCTGCGGGCCCGGTGAACTCGCCGAACAGATGTAAGTTCGCCGAGAAACCGTCAGAAGTCGAACGAACAGTCATAGGGCGCCGTCGAGTGCGGTGTTGGTGTAGGTCAATCGGCGTTCCAGGGGCGTCAGCAAGGTGGCGATTTTGTAGCGTTGTTCGCCGACCATCCACAGGGCGCGGCCCTTGTCCTGCATCGCCCATCCGGTGACGATGTCTTGCTGCATCGCCGAAAGCCCTAGCAGTGCGGACAGTTCGCTGGCGACCGCCTGGTCTTGACCCATCAGGATCCGTACGTCGGAGAGGTTGAGCAGGTCCTTGGCGATCTGCGCGGCCTGGCTGCCTTGGTCGCCGGCTGAGAGCGGATCGGAGGGCTTGTGATAGGTGACGATCTGGATGTCGCCGTCGGTACGAGACAGACGCAGGTTGGCGTCCAGGGTCATCACCGCATCCAGGGACAGTCGGGTTTGCAGCCAGGCCTCATCACGCAGCACGATCCGGCGATCTTCTGCGGAGGCCACCTCCCGCATGCCTTGGCCCCACGAGTTCAAACACATCAACGCGATCCCGACGGCGATCTTGTTGCCGGTGTCGTGCAGGCTGCGCAGGGACAGGGTCTGCATCGGTGCCTTCCAATCGGGGCGGAAGGTGGACTCGGCGTCGAACATGCCCTGCAAACTGCCCTCACACAGCGCTCCCAGGGCGTCGCGTAGCGCCCGGGTGCCGTCGTGGAAGTCCTGCAGGTCGGAGTAGCGGCACGCGGTGACCAGATCGTCGGTGGGGTTGTCGAGCGCGGCCCACACCATGGGGATGGTGATCGGCCGTAACGTGGAGGCGCCTGCCGCCCAGCCGGTGAGGTGGCGCAGCACCTTGTTGATGACGCGCTCCTCGGTGGGGGTGAATGCGACACCCTGAGAGCCGATCAGTCCGCGCAGCAGGAACAACCACCGGTTGAAGGCAACCGTGGCTCGTCGTTGCTGCTCGGCACGAGACTGCTGCTCCCATGCATCCGCCAAGGGGCCGAAGTCCAAGGGGTTGATCCGCCCGGGCAGACCCGGGCCGATGCGGTACGGGTCGACGCCGAGGAAGCGGGAGATGTCCTCGTACTCGTCCTTCACATCGCCCAGCACCAGGGAGCGGTAGCCGAATCGGATCATCCGCAGCACAAACGCCTTGACCAGGGCCGATTTCCCGCGGCCTGGCTTGCCGAAGATGAAGACGTTCGGGTTGGTCACGCCAATGTCTTCAGCCAGCACCCAGCCGATCGGATCGACGAAGAACCGGCCTCCCGACAAGGCGTCGAAACCCATCTCGGCCCCCCAAGGCGGCATCCCCTGCCCGGCGATTAGGGGCCACATCACGGGGGTCTGCTCAGATGTCATCTGGTAGCCCACCAGCGGCGGGAGCGTCGCTGCCCACCCATGACCAACCCGCCGCGGGCCCTTGGCCGGAGCAGCCCGGGGAAACATCGGCTCGACAGCAGGCGCAGGCGCGGGTACCGGCTTGCGGGGAAGGTCGCTGCCGAAATCGGCCAAGAGACTCTCGATGGAGCGCGCACCGCTACCTCCTCGGCCTCCTCGCGACGACGCGAGTTGTCGACGGTCCGTCACCAGGCGCCTCCCGCGGCCCCGCCCCGAAGAGGCCGAGTAGTTGGAGCCTCGTCGTGATCGGCACCGTGACCGGCATCAGGACCGGCGTCGGAAGGCAGTCCATGCACAGGACTGGACAGCGAGGCTGCTGCTGTTGGTCTCGTATCTGGGTTTGCGTGCATCACGGTGACGTCGTCCTCGCTCGATCTCGACGCTGCTCTGTCTGATGGAGCCGGCCCCGGGTGGTCTAGGGGCGTCGCTCCTCGAGGAGCAGCAACCGTCCGGCCCCGGGATCGGACAGCGGCGGCGACGAAGGACAGGAAGGCGGGTCAGATGGTTGCCGTGGTGCCCGGCATGGGGTGCCGGGCGATGGGGGGTGGTCCCGGTATTGGTTAGCGTCGCTTGTTCGGTACTCCCACACCCAGCGGGATGGTTGCGGCTGCGAAGGCGGCGTCGTGGGCGCCGTCGAGAGGTAGCGGGGTGAACCCACACAGGCGCACCGACGCGTCGAGCCGGCGCCCGTAGTCCTGGTCGGTCCAGGCGGCAGGCACGGTGATCGCGATAGCCGCGTAGACGGCGACCAGGGAGCGGCCACGCTCGAGCTTCTCGTCGGTCTCGTGCAACTGCGCGAAGGAGCGGCGGTCCTTAGCGCGTTCGGTGCGGCCGATCTTGCGGCGTAGTTCGGCGCCCATCTGCGCAGACATCTCCGATCGGCTGGTTGCCCGATCCGCGGCGCCGGTGGCGATGGGCCGGTAGAACACCGTCAGGGAGCGCCGCTCCCCGGCTTGCGAAGGCACCAGGGCGCGTGCGAGCGCACCCATGAGTGCACCCTTGCGGGGCAGCAGGATCGTCGAGGCGACCGACTCCCATTCGCCGTGACGGTAGGACCGGATCGCGGTGGAGGCGCGGGTCGGTCCCGCTGCGGCCACCGGCACCCCGGCAGGGATCGCCGGATCAGCGGCATGGTGGATCGCCGCATCGGCCAGGGCGGGGGCATCACCGGGCTCGAAGCCGGTACGGATGGCTGTGGCCAGCTCGGCGGTGTCGAGCCAGGTCACACGGGTGCAGCCGATCGAACCGGTCAACCTCGACTCGGTCTCGGCCAAGATCCCATACAGGATGCGTGCGCGGCCCAGCAGCCCACGGCCGACGCGTTTGGCGTCCTTGCCGATGGTCTCCTCGAGGACGACCACGGTGAGGAACACCTCGTGGCGAATCGCCGCGCCTGCGCTCATGGCCTCCAATTGGGAGTGGAGGCGGGCGGAGAGTCCCGGTTCGTCGTGGCGGGCATGGTGGCGTACCCACTCGGCGCGCTCGGTGCCGTCGTCGGGCACGTTGCGCACCTGCAACGCCACCAGGTGGATTTGGTTGCTGGCCGAGGCGGCCTCGAACAGCTCGGCCAGACCCGCGCCCATACGGGCTCGCTCACCGTCGTCGGCCATCCCGATCCCCGGATGGGTGATGCGGGCCGTGGCCGCCCAGGTGTGCGCCGCGTGGTTCTGGATGATCGCCGGACGTGTGCTCCTACCCGCCATCGGCGGCCCGTCATGAATCGCGATTCCGGCCAGCACCCCCGGAAGATCGGCCTCACCCCACTCCCTGTCCTCGCCACCGTCGTTACCGCCGCCGTCGTTGCTGCCGTGGCGCTGTGCGCGTGCGTGGCCGGCGCCGGGGCTCCCGGAGAAGGGATCGTCCCTGCGGCTACGGCTACGGCTACGGCTGCGGTTGTGGTTGCGCCGACCGTCGAGGTCGCGGTAGAGGTTGCCCGCGGCGGCCTTGGATTGGAAGTCCGACCAGCCGGTGATCTGGCCCACCAGGTGGCGAGCCAAGACGCCGATCCATTGGAGGGCCGACCAGCCGCGAATCGGCACGCAGATCAATGCGGCGACCAACCCCCACAGGGGCACCAAGACGAGCAGCGCCAGCCAGTCCCCCAGCGCCATCGCCAGCCAGCAGGGGAACGCGGCACCGAGCACCATCAACACCTGGGGGCCACTCAGACCCAAGAACCAGCCCTGGCGCTCTTTGGTCGCCGATGCGCCGTAGATGTTGCCTGTAGAGCTTTTCATGCCAGAAACGCTCCGTCCTCACCTGCCGCCTCGGCGATCCCGCCGCCGTCGGCCGGCATGGGCGGCGGCATCGGGTTGGGAGGGTGCGGATCGTTGGCCACCCCGCCGCCATCGGCGCCAGGGTCGTCCCAGCCGGGCCCGGGGTTGTCCCAGCCGTGCCCTACCCGGGTGCGCTGAGGTTGATGGTGGCCGGCCTGTGCGGTGCGAGGAGGTGGCGTGGTGTCGTAGTAGCCCTGGTGACCGACCCCGGACTGGCCGAGCACATCGACGCTGAGCGAGGCACCTCGCTGGGCAACGCTTCCGACCGTGTCGATCGTGCCGGCCACCGTACGACCCAGGGCTGGTAGGACTTTCGCGGCACGCGACTGCCACCGGTTGGCGGTCTCGGCGTCCGCCGACGACTCGCTCGCCGAGCGCCCATCGCCCGCGGCCTGGGTGGCGGTCCCCGACCCCTCGGAGGCTTCGCCGGAACGGCTGCGCGACAGCAGCCCCGAGACGCCGCCGTTGGCGGCCATCGTGGCCCGGAAGGACGCACCTGAGGCGGTCCCGGGGTCGACGAAGGCCAGCAGCCGAAACAGCACCATCGGGCAGAAGCAGGCGATCAGAAAGACCACGCATCCGACCACCGCCATTCCCACGTGGCCCTGCCCGTCGCTGGCCCAGTGCTGCGCACACGAGCCGAGGTGCTGGCCGTGCTGACCACCCCCGCTGGTGCATGCCGCCACAACCGCGTCGGACACCCGGCTCAAGGACAGGTGAGCGGGCCCGTGTGTGGTGAGGTGCCTGGAGATGGATGGCTGGGCGAGTCCATGTGCGCTCGACCCGGTGGTGTCGGGAAATGCGGCGCGGGAGATCTGGACCCCGATACCGACCACGAGCGCCAACAGCGGGGACATCAAGCTGGTGGCAAGGAACCATCGGATGCTCTTCCACATCCACGCACGGCTGGTTTCTCCCAGGGCACCCGCGGCAGCGATCGGCATGGTCGCGGTGAGGATGATCAAGGCGGCCTCCCTGACCAGCATGATCACGATGTAACCGAAGCTGGCGGGGATCAGCATGAACAGCGCACAGACCCCAAGGATCGCTGCCTGGACGGTGCCGGTGGCTTGGACCTGCATGCCCGCCGAGGCCGAATAGCCGGCGAAGCCGTCGACGTGCAGCAGCGTGTCCAGAAGTGTCTTGGTCAGCCCGGCGCAGGCGTAGATCACCGCACCACAGATCACCAACCAGCAGCTGACCACGGCACCGTACTGGACGATCCCCGCGGCCAGGGTTGCGATGCTACGTCCGTCGCGGCGGATGGCGACCATCCCGATCTGCCCCAGTCCCACGACCAGGGCAACGAGCAGGGACAGCCACAAGGTGATCGAGTACAAGCCGCCCAGTCCGGCGTCCTGGACGTTCGGGGTCAAGAACGTGTCGATGATCTTGAAGCTGGCGTCGATCAGCCACAGCCCAGCCGACCACAGCGCCATCATCGCCGAGGTGAACGCATCGGCCAACGCGGACTTGGCGGCATCCCCAGCCCAGTGGAACGGGTTGAGGTCGAACATCGGGACCACCACGCCCACCAGGGTCGTCACGTGGGGCGTCATCGGGAGACCTGCAACCACTTGTACCCAGCGTGGGTGGCGGCCGCGGTGCCCGGCCACAGCGACGGCGCCGGCGCCGGCTCGGATCCCGGCCCGATCACCCAGCGACCCCCAGAACCCTCGCCCCATCCGCCCGGACCGTCGCCCGGACCCTTGCCCGGGCCGCCGTCCGGGCCGTCGTCGACCCCGGCGGTCGTGCCGGTATCGACGTCGGTGCTGGCGTCGGTGTGGGGGTCGGGGTTGGTGCTCCAGACCATGCGTTGGCAGTCTGCGACGGCGACCCGGTCGGTGTGCGCGCCGGTAGGCCCGGTCACCGTGGTGGTGATGATGAAGTCGATGCAGGGGACCACGAAGTCGGTCCCGATGGTCCCTTTGATCAGGCCCATGGAAGGGGTCAGGCCCACCGTGAGGTTGCCGGTCCCGTCGGCGGGCAGACCAGCAGCGGTAAGCAGGGCGGCCACGGCCCGCACCCCGGACCAGGTCGCCGCGGTCGGTCCCCCACCGGTCGCCCACGCACTGATGACCTGCTGGGCGCGGCTGACCGACGCCGGGCCGATGGCGGACTGGTCGATGGCGGCCAACTGCGCCAGCGCGCCCGCGGCGGTGTGAGGGAATCCGCTGGGCACCGAGGCCACCCCTTGGGCGGTCGCCCCCGGGATCACCAGCGTGCCTGTGCGGTCGGTGGACAACGCGCCGGGTTGGGCCGCTTCCAGGTTCGCAGATGGCAGGGGAGAGTTCGCCAGCCGGTCCCGTGCGCTGCCCTCAGCCCCGCCGGCGCGGGTGCCGGCGGCTGGTTGGCTCGAGGGTGTCGACCCGAGCATCTGGGTCATCGACCAGATTCCGCCGGCCAGCAGAGCCAGGAGGACCAGGACCGTGAGGGCGAGCAGGACCTGCAGCTTGCGGCGGGTCCATGGTCCGGGCGCGGTCGCCGCAGCTACCGACACCCGCCACCGTGAGGCCCGTGAGAACCGCGAGGACTCCCATGGTCGACGCCCGGACCGGTAGCTCCGCGGACGCTCGGGTCGGGATTGGTGAGACGTGAGCAGTCTGGGCATCAGCAGCCCTTGCCGACGATCGCCCACAAGATCCCATAGATGGTCACGTAGCCGACGGCGGCGATCACCGTCCACAACAAGCCGGTGGCTCCGCCCTGAGCGGCTCGTGACATCGAGCCGAGTTTGCCGATCACGATGGCACCGATCGAGATGAACCCGGCGGCAATGATCAAGGCGGCCACGCCGTACTTCAGCCAGCCCATCAACATGTCGGTGTACTGCTCAATGCCTGCCGGCGGCTTGGCGCAGACGTTCTTGATGTCCAAAACGATCACGGGGACTCTCCTCATCTACAGGTCGTGGTTCGGCGTCGTGTGGGCTCTGCGCACCTATGCGGCAGATTCGGGTGGTGTTCGTGTTCGAGCCGGGCGGACTCACCCACCGGCAGCCACGTCCGGAATCGATCCGGTGGCCCCGCGGGGGAGCGGTGGAGTGCGGGGGTGGGTGAGGAGCCGGGTGGCCGCCGCGATCAGCGATTTCGGCAGTGGTCCGGTTCCGAGCCGGGGCAATGACCTGGGTGGGAGCAGCGGCGCACGAACGATCGCGTCCTCGGCGTGCAGCGCCCGAAGGTGAGGCCCGACCGACGCCACCACCAGCCCCATCGAGCGACCCGCCCACCGGGTGGCGCCCACGACGACCAGGATGCTGCGCTCATGCGCGCAGGACGCGAGAAGCATCTCGGCCTGGTTCAGCCCGGACTCGCTGGCCCGGGTCACCACGACCTCGACATCAGCTGCCCAGTTGGTCAGCCACGAGCCCCGGCTAGCGGTCAGCTCGCGAACACTCCAGCCCACGTCGAGGACGGTCACCGCGACCGGCGCACACTCCCGCGGTGGGGGCACTCGACCGGGGCAAGTGTGTGGTTCGTCCACCCGATCCACGACGACGTCGGGAGGTCGTCGGCCTCGCCGCCATCCTGCACTGGCCCCTGCCTCTGTCGCGCTCACCCCGGCCAGCCCCGACCAGGCGGGGGCGGCCGCATCCAGGAGCCGCACCGAGGCCCGCGCTGCGGCGGTCGCATCGGTGATCGCCAAGGCGATGGTCGAGGCGCCTGCTCCGGAGCTGGCCGCACGGACCCGCACCAAGAGCCCCGAGGGGCGCAGTTGATCCTGCGCTAGACCGTCGGGTTCTCTCCCGAGGCTCTCGCGACAACCGGACCCGACACGCTCACCACCTTCAGACTCACCGTGGGCGGGGTCTAGGGATCGGCCGCCGATCCGCATCTCCACTGCGCCCACGAGCGCTGATCCATCGGCCTCGGTGAATCGGCCCTGTGCCAACCCGGCGGCCGCCGCTTGAAGCTCGCGAACGGAGTAGGCCCGAGTGCCGCCAGTCAGGCTTGGAGCGGGTGTGGCGTGCAGCGGAGGCGAGTGCGGAGCCGCTGGGGGCCTGACAGCGTTCATCGGGCCATCCCTGTCGTCACCGTGGCCCCGGTCGGGGCTGCCCGCAGACACACGACCGGCGCTAATGCCTTGACCGAAGTCATCCGCAG
>Ga0164242_10003950_pt1 | contig 16753 bp, 13 predicted proteins | sample OricomgcompostMG_FD_108783 | JGI IMG/M metagenome (GOLD analysis project Ga0164242, IMG submission 108783) | Miracle-Growth compost microbial communities from Emeryville, California, USA - Original compost - Miracle growth compost (MG) ...
CGCGTCGATTAGAACAACCACAGCCTTCTCGAAGGTTTTGGGGTGCCAGCAGCCGCCGTCGACCGTGCCCTTGCCCGGCCAGTCCGAGAGGATGTCTACGCTGCTGTTCAGCGGCGGGGCGTCGCAGCTGGATTTCTCGTCCAGCACCAAGCGCGTCAGGAGGAAACCGCTGGTGAAGGTCCCAATGCCGATTACGTGGATGCAGAGCATCCAGACCCAGAACGCTAGCGTCCACCACCACCGAGTCTCGAACGCGGCCTTGCGACTCGTCTCCAGCGCTTCTCGACGTTTCTCCAGCGCGCCCCCGGCCATCTGGTCCTCAATCATCTGCTCGGGCGTGCGGTTCGCATCCTCGGCCTCCTTGGCGCGCTTCGCTGCTGCGAACTGCGCGGCAATGGCTTGGTACTCTGACTTGGGAGGTGGTTTTCGTTTCGGAGTCGGCGGCGGCATTGCGGAAGAACTAAAGGGAAGAGAGGAGGGAGAGAAGGAAAAGGGGGAAAGGGAAAAGAAAAAGGACTGGAATAAAAAGTTCAAGCTATGTGGAGGAGAAAGTCGGCCATCAGGGTTCTATTGTTGGAGCGGGATTGCGACAAATAATTCCGGCACACCCAGAATTTGAAGCTGTCCAAAAGCTCAAACCCCTCGGTTCCACAGCATCGCGTCTATGACAGCCCCACATCCAAGACCGACGTTGTGCTACAGTACGAATAAACTCTCCCGGCACTTTGGTTACGATAATAGTCCAGCGACTCCAACTTGGTACTAATTATTCTCTCAACGGCATATTCGATATATTAGGACTACTTCCATTTAGCCATGATTGGCTTTCGTGGTGGGAGCTATAAATGGGATGGAGATATCGATTCCCATTTCCTGGAATGGACTCCTAAAGATTCGGGCTCCGACGCCTCTCCAAACTACCACATCTTACTCGACCTTCTCGTTTGAGACCTTGACGGGCTCTGGCCGTCCTTCCTCGACGCTGCTCCCATCCAATTTCGCGGCATCCAACTCGATCTGGATCTTGGGGTGCGTCCTGAACTTCCGGACGGGCACATGGTCCAAAAACATCCTATCGATCTCCTCGAGACTCCTACCCTTACACTCAGGCACGCAAAAGTAGGTAAACACAAATGCCAGCACGGCTATGGAACCGAAGATGAACCCCACCTTCCCGCTCAGGGCGGCGTACGGCTCGTTCATCAGGTACGGAATGATGAAGTTGACGAGGAAGTTCATGAAGATGTTGACGATGGACGCGACGCGCTGCGACCGGTCGCGAAGTCGGAGGGCGGGCAGCTCCGTCGTCACAACGTAGGTCAGCGGGCCCCAAGCCCACAGGAAGCTCGCCGTGAAGAGTAACAACATGGCTACCTCGCCGCTCTTGTGCTCGTACGACACGGGGTTTTGGAGACCCAGGCCGCCCATGGTGAAGTGCGCCCCGACCTGGATGGCGGCGCTCACCATCAGCATGATCCTGCGGGACGTCAGTATATTGCGCTTTCGGCGTAGTCACTAATAGACTCTCGGGTATGTTCCTAGGTTCCTCACCTTCGGCCGATTTTGTCGACGGTCACTAGCGTTATGATTTGGACGACGACGCCTAGGGCGCTGTTTCCGAGGGCGATGTGGAACGGATTGACAGTTCCCAGGCTGCGGACGAAGAGGGTGCCTTTTTCCATAGTTAGTCCATGCGGCAAAGGTAGTGTAGCTAATGATGGACAGTCTGAACTACGGGTGTTACTAACCGTATTGCGATGCGAAAGCCTGGCCGGTTGCCTGTTGGAAGAAGTTCACCCCCATGACGATGAGTGTACGCTTCGTATTTGTGCCCTGGAACAACTCCACGGTGCGTCCTTGCTCGGGCTCGTTCAGAAGCGACTCGTTCAGCTGGTTGAATTCGGTTTCGATTGCCTCGTCAGGCATTGTCCCTTCCCGGTACTTATAGTGCGCAATGCGGGCCTCTTCGATGCGACCCCTGGTTAGAAGCCATCTGGGAGACTTTGCGCCATGTCAGAGATTCACCGCACCACTAGGCTCGGTCTGGGGGGTTCCTCGACTAACCTCGGGAATAAACCAAATCAGTGCGATGATGATGGCCGGGACGACATAGAAGAGCCCGAAGGGGATGGCATAGGCCCTCCTATCGGGCAGTGCGCTCGTGGCATGGGCAACGCCATTGATAACGAGACCGCCGCACTGTAAGGAAATCACTGTGTTACTACAGGGACGTTTTCTTGAGGCAGGTTTTACCAAGTCACTTACACCAAGACTAAGCTGATAGGTGCTGACTGCTAAACCCCGAACCGGGCCGGGGACGATCTCGGCCTGGAACACGGGAACGGTGGATAGTTCCATCCCAATGTAGACATCTTGACTCGACGTATTAGCACACATGAGACCCGGGCGACATGTCGAAGAGACAAGGGCTCTGGAGACACACAGTTAAGGATGCGACCTGCCATGATATGGCCTCGCGTCTGGGCCGTGATGACGATGGTGGCGGAGATCAGGGCGTAGATGCTCATAGTAAACATAGTCATGCGCCGGCCCCATCTGGCGCTGACCATGCTGCCGACGACGAGCCCAATGGCGAAACCGACGTACGGGGTGCTGTTGAAGAGCGAGAGCCAGTACGCCTCCAGCGCGTACGCCCCCTTCGCCTCGTTGAATGTGCCGAACTTCTCCGTGAAGGCGTCCATGGCCTGGGTCTGGGCAAAGGCCTGGTTATCGAAGCCATAGTTGAACTGCGAGACGGCGATCAGCAGAACCGACAGGAAGAGCCTCCTGTTGAAGTGCTTGGTGATGGACAGCATCTTGGCGGCGCTGCTGTGTGACGCGGAGAGGGTAGAGCTCTCTCTGTCAAACTGCGGGAGTCTTGGAAACCTCGGTTCGGCCCGCAACAACGGTCCGCGGAGACAATGAGGAGTTTGGGGTGCATTAATACCTGCACACTAGCTCCCATGGTTTTGCGGGCTGGTGGCAGGTCTTTATTGGGGGGTCACGGATGTCGCGTCCTGCCAATTTCGACGACAACCGCCCCGGGATGGCCATCCTGGTAACATGTCGGGCCCGCCCACCACACCCTTCCAGAACCCTTCCAAGTGCGGGCGCCAGGCACACTACGGCAGTGGGGGCGCACGCTACGGTTATGGCACTGCGTTTCCCTACTCGGCTAACCTTGCCGGACGTCGTACCGCAAGCAAACCCCTAATAGTGCCGATGGGCGTATGTGATAGGAGCTGCCGTACATACAGACCGCACATACATATAGTAGCGTATCGGTTGGCTGAGCGCGACCCGTCCGGGGAACAGAGGATTATTCATTCCTTCCTGCATCTTTTAATAGTGCGTTCTCTCTTGGGAATCCCAGCTAGATGGCACGCCAACGAGGGGGTCTGAGGGGCGAGGATGCCCGGCGCTTTGGACTATTTGGAGTGTCTTAGCGTGGATATATTTGTTGACATATCACTTGTCACACAAGGCTTTTGACATTTCAGCCATGTGGTCTGACCCAAGGAGCCGGGGCAAACAATCTCGCGCATATTTCCATCGGGATTATGCGGGCACGCATGCTCCGTCGAATGGGAAGACAGCGGCCACTCCCCTCTCTGCTTCGTCAATCATTGCCGAGAACCTGCCTGCGGCAACTCTTTTCCCCTCGTCTCGCGGCGAGTTGCTCCTAAGAGAGATGCGCGTATGCATCAAAAGCTGCTACGTATGTGGACATACCGTAGCAACGCCTCCAACAAATCACCTCGGGGTGTCCGGCCACGCGAGATGATAGGCTAGCAACACTAGCTTGACCCAGGATCTGCAATGCCGGGAAGCCAAAGCTTACATCCCGAGTGGACCGCGGGCCATAGAACCCTGTCGATCTGCAAGAGTCGTGCCAATGAACGCCCCCAGACGATGGTGTTGAAATGGCGAAGGGGTTTAAACGAGAACGAAGCCGGCTCCCCACTCCCCGGGAGCCACTGAGCCCTTGCAACCTCGCCCGGGTTTATGACACTTTCCCATGCAATTAGCGGACGTAATGCTCAAAACCGGCTCGAAATATAACTAAATTCACACTCACCGGTCCCCACCAAAAGCCCGGGTAGGCAGAGGAGGAGACGAAGAACGAGAGATGAGGACTATGACCTGATAAGAGTTGGTGGCGTACCCTCTCCAAGTCGCCGGCGTCTGTCAAGTTGTTGCCTCGATCATGGGCTCGTGTCAGAGACGGCCGCCTTCAAAGTGTTTCTGAATCCTGCAGCGCGTTTCTTTTGATGCCAGAAAAAGAGAGCATATGTCGTACAGCGCTACCATCGGCGATCGTAAATCTACTACCACCCAACGAGGTTTAGGAATGTTCACCGAGTCTCGAGGGAAGCAACCCCCCTGAATGATGGCCCCCCCCCCCTCCTTTCAAAAGCCTCAACTCGCATTGTCTTCGCCGCCTTTCTTCGTCCTCCTTCCTTCGTCCTAGCGTGATCTCTCCGGCTGGTGCTTTGTCATTCCGCCGTCCTGCTCTGTTGCTCATTTAGAAGGTTCCGAAGAAATCTTCCCTGCTAAGAGCATCTCCATAGCTTCTAGTTTTTCTCTCCTGCTTCTATTTCCTTCTTACCCTTGGCGAATGCCTGAAGAAGATTAGCCCAGATGCGCGAGAAACCCCTACCCCCCTGGCCCATCCTGATCCGGTCATCAAAGCTACCGATTTTCCATACGCATAGGCGTGTGTGACTACCGTGATCAATGGTTGATGACGCCGAACCCCACACCGAGACAGCTGCTGCGTTGTCGCTCCCACCACAGCCGCAACCCTCGACATCCGGCAGGGCGGCTTCCGGCAAGCGGCGTCGTAACACGGCGTTACCGACAAACTGCTGTCGTACCTGCAGGGCTAGAAAGGTTAGATTGATCTCGTTTGTACTTTTATTTGTACAATTTATGTTTTTTTTTAATTCATTTCGTATATACCTAATCATGTCTCCGGTTTATCTATTGTCCCTTGTGCATCATGGCCTCGCCCGTTGACACCTCAACCCTCCTCTCTAGGTGAAATGCACTGGGAATCCTGGCAATGGACCATGCTCCAACTGCGCTAGACTAGATCTCACCTGTACTTTTACTCTCACAGGAGGCGACGGCTCACAAGGTGACTTGGCACTCCCCCTTTATCCCCCTATCCCCCATCTCACCAGACCATACAGAATCAATATCCAGGACAGTCCCGTCACGAAGCTATACTGAGGCCGGCACCCTTCGTAAGCGTGCTCAGAGGGCGTGCCATCAATGTCATCTTCACAAGACCAAGTGCTCCGGAGATCTACCACAGTGCAAGAGATGTGTAAGCGTCGGCCTAGCTTGCCAATATGTCCCTGCGAAGCGGAAGTACTCTAGTATTCCCCACCAAGCCGCCGTCAAGACGGAGAAGGAGTCCGAGCCTTCCAAGGTGGACGTACAAACCCAGGTCCGCGACGACCCGAGTCCAAGCACCGCTACCCAAGACTCCGACAAAGCCTCGCTTTCCGACGAGTCCGAGGTCGGACACCTGATGGCCGAGTAGGTTACCTCGACACCTCCGTAAATGAGACGAAGGCTAAAGCAGCTCTTTCTAGGAAGTCGTTGTTGAATTATACAATTATCCGCACCCACCTCCACGCCTGGTTCGAGCTCTTACACCCCCTCCAGTGCTACGGCTTCTTCCACCCGGAGACGACGTTCAGGGAGGTCGAGGAACAGAAGTTCTCGTCCATCCTATCCGCCGGGATCTGCGCTGCCACAGCTTTATATGTTTCCCCAAACCCAGAAGGCAGGGCCTTTGCGGAGAGATGCAACATTTGGGTCAAATTCCACATATCCCGCACGGCAGGAACCCTCACCAAGGAACGGCTTGCCCTGCTAATCCTCAGCTTCAATTACGACCTCACGGTAGGAGACTGGCCCAGGATTTGGGAGTACTGTTCGACTGCGTCTCGCATCGTCACCGCCATCCAGTCCAACTGGGATGCCACGACGGGCTCATTTACCGAGCAAGAGAGCAGTAGGCGGCAGACATGGCAGGTCTATTGCACCGACCGCATATTGGCCGGGGGGTTTGACGAGCACCTGACATTACGCGAGGAATATCTCCGTTTGAGCCTGCCCAGGAGCGACCACGCATTCCAACGCAACCAGCCCGCCCCGGCCACCAGACTCGATCACCCACCGCGAGGCAATCAAGGACGGGTTGAGCCGTCCATGTCTGCCTACTATGTTAGGCTCATGTCAATTCGGCATTCGATACTCGGGTTAGTAACCCCTTAACAAGTCTTGACGCTGTTGACAGCCTGGGTGCCCTCCCTCCTCTCATTTTCAACCTCATTTCTCTGACACTTTCCAGCACGACGAAGGCATATGCCTTATCGCCATCACAACGTCCTCCCGCGCATCAAGTTGACCCATTCACACTTGTAGAGGATGTCAAACGCCTACAGCTACAGCTCAACGTCCTCACCGCGTCATTTTCCGCATCTCTGCGAATCTCGGAAGCGAATATCCAGAGCCACTACGACACGCCCGAGTGGCCCGCCTTCGTCATGCTCCATACCTGGATTTACCAACTCCACTACGATCTTAATAGGTTCTCCATTCCCGGCCACAGGGAGTCGGCGACCTGGGAGCTTCTCAATCTGTTACCCCCCGAGTTTGTTCAGGAATGCCAATACCAGGCAGTTGCTTCGGAGATAACCCTGGCGCGGTTTTGGGAAAGCTGCCACAGACTGATAAAGCGTCAACCCCGAGGACTGGTTCAAATCATGGCTGCCGATAGTTCCATGCCCGTCTGCATGATCCAGAACATCAAGATCCTCTTGATTGCGAGACAACACCGGTTTTTCTTTGATATTCGGTCTCTCAGTACCATACCTGCCTTCCGCGACGAACCTGTTGATGACGCGGTTTTAGCTGGCCTCGTTGGTTCCAACCTGGCCCTACTAGACGAGTACCAGAAAGTTATGCCAAAGGTCGGAGATATGGTGAGTTCAAAGTGAAATGCTGTGTTTCTGGATACATCCGTGAAGCTGACTGCAAGACAAGGCTCGAGACATACGAGAAGCTGCGGCAAACTATCGTGTAGATGAGCAGGTTGATAAAACGACAATGCTGATCGGGATGCCAAGCGTCCAGCCGCTGGAGCAGATTCGATTACCAGGCCCTCACTATGTCCTTGAAAACGCCCACGTAAATCAGAAGCTAGATGATGAAGCCAACCGCCAACGGAGCGCTTCGCTGGCTGACAAGTACCTCAAAAAGAAGAAGGCGAGCAGCAGCTCGGACGCCGCCTCCCCGACGACGGCCACCGCGAGCACGCCTCCCGGGTACACCGTAGGCCCACCTGACATGCCAGCATTATTGACGAATGCGCGGGCTGCCGGGGGTATGTCCATCCCACCGGACACAGGTCCCGCGCTGCAGACTTCACAAGACATATATGCATCGTACGACTTCAACATGACCGGGGTGATGACCAACATCCCTACCTTTTCCCTTATGCCGTCCGCTCAGGACATCATCCTCGAGTCTCCTTACGACACACCCAACACCCCCTTTTTCGTACCCAATCCGTCTCCCCAGGAGCAGTTCATCTTGGCGGCCCAACAGGCCGAGCTACACATGCCCCTATACGCGGCGCCCGCGCAGCATGACCCGGCTACCCAGCAATACAGTAATATCCCTTACCGATGGAGTTCGGATGAGCAACGTGGCTTTGGATCGACCTAGACGGGCGGCCCTACCAACCAACAGCGTTAATGATTTTATGACGATACGATGCTTACGAAAGCCCGGTATATATACCACCTACTATACTCATTTGCTTCCGTAATTAGACCCTGCAATATACATGATGTGCTGGGAGAGCGAAGGTTGACGTTGCTGGTACTGGCATTCCGTAGACCGCGTGCTATTAGGCCTAGCCCCCCTCACTGCCCTCTCTTATCCCACTGGCTCTTCGGACTCTCCAGATCAACATTGGGGAACCTTGGGTCCTTCTGGAAAGGTAAGAAGTCGCTACTCTCCACCATCCATCTCAGAACAACACTCTCCAGCTTGGCGCGCAGGGCCGCATGCTCCGGCACGTCAGCCAAGTTGTGCAGCTCCTGCGGGTCGTTCTTCCTGTCGTACAACTCAGGCGGCTCGTACAGGCGATAGACATAAGTCCACTCCTTGTTTCGCGCCGAGATGGCCTTGCCGACCAGCGCCGTGTCCTCGTGCTGCAGCGCCGCCTTGATGTCGTACGGGTACGGCGCCTGCTCCAGCAGCGGCTCCTCGCTCAGCAGGAACCCGCCCTCGCTGAACGCGTACTCCTTGTGCCTCATCACCTCTCCCCCTTGCTTCCCGCCGTTGACGAGGATCTCCGCGAGCGACTTGCCGCAGTGCGGGAAGTGCTCGCCGATGCCGGCCATCTGGAACACGGTCGGGACGAGGTCGACCATCTCGGCCATCTCCTCGTAGACGACGCCCTCCGGGAGGCCGCCGCCGCCGATGATGATGGGCTCGTGCACTAGGCTGTCCGAGAGGCCGGAGGGCCACTTCTCGATCAGCCCGTGGTCGCCCAGATACTCGCCGTGATCGGTGAAGAACATGGACACGGTGCTGTCCCAGTAACCCAACTCGTCCACCTTCTTTATCACGCGGCCGAATTGGTCGTCGAGCCGCGAGATCATGCCGTAGTACGTCGCCATCACCTCGGCCCAGATCTCCGGCGTCGCGCGGTGCGTGCCGTACTGGTCGCGGACGACCTTCATGTATCTTGGTTCGTAACCCGTCTACAATGTTTTAAGCTGTTAGTCTCGGCAGTCCTCTGACCGGCCGCGCCGATATTGACACCCAGGGAGTGGGGCATTGGCGGGAGTTCTTTCTCACCTTGTCGTCCTTGCTTGACGGACTCGTCATCTGCGCGCGATCATACATAGAGAAATACGGCTCCTCGACCTGGAACGGGCAGTGCGGGAAGAGCAGCGGCATGAACAGCACCCACGGCTTGTCAGTCGGCGGGCGCTCCAACCACGTGAGCGCACTCCTCACAACAGCATCGTCGTAATCCATCGCCTCGTTGGCGTTCCGCAAACCCTTGTAGAACAGCCTCTTCCAAATATCCTCCCTCTCGGCCTCGGACTCGGGCCCCTTCCCGCCGTGCTTGGGCAGCCACTCGGGCGTCTCGAGGAAGCCGTACTCGTCGACCGACAGCTCCGTGACCTTGGGCGCGAAGGTGTCCCCCCGCGGCGCGAGGCACGCGACGTGGTAGCCACCCTCCTCCTTTAGCGAGCGGAACAGGTTCGGCTCCCACGGCTTGATGAGGTTCTCGAGCGACCGGTGGCCCGACACGTGCGGGTAGCCGCCCGTGAACATGCTGCACCGCGACTGCGCGCACACGGACGCCTGCGTGAAGCAGTTGGTCAGCCGCGTGCCTCGCGCCGCGAAGGCGTCGATGTTGGGCGTTCGCGGGCCGGCGCCGGAGCTTGTGCAGCCGAGCGAGTCGTAGCGCAGCTGGTCTGGCATGAAGATGATGAAGTTGGGCCGCTCCGTCTTGAGGCCGCATGGCTTGTGGGGGACTCGGTAAGGGGGATGGTCGACTTGCTTCCTCATGTCGAACTTAGGGCTCGGCTCCCGTTTTGCACCTGGCTCGGTGGCCATCTTGCGAGGGTCTGGGATAGGGGAGTTGGATTAGGGAGGGAGTCGTCGCACAAACAACTAGTACCTATCGTGGTATCCGTACAGCTCACTTTTGGTACTGAAGTTGTGACGGGGAGCATCCTACACGTATATATATAGCTGTCCAAATATATGGACCCATCCCGTTCGACCCAATAATACAGTCGTAGCTCCAGGAGCTCCTCCTCCTCCTCGCTCCTTTTGGACCCTGTAAGGCTAGCAACGGGCAAACGATTCCCGATTCTCCCAAACGCCCTTTGCCGCTCCCAATCAGCGATAGCCATGAGTGAACCGTCGCGAGTTGTGCATGTGTGGGTGGGGGAGGATGTGAAAGGGAAGCTGGTCGATTTTACCGAGAGCCGTTAGCGGGTCCCGGGGGCCCCTTCCCTTGGATCCCGCACTCGGGCTGTTGTGCATTTTTAAGCCATTAGACATCGCGCCGGGAGGCCAAAGCGGGAAGTGCGGTTGCATCCGGAGGAGGCGGCGGGAGGCGAAAGGCGAGTGAGGGAAAAAAGGGCCTTGTTGGCTGGCCATGCGTGCTCTATATGCTCCTATATATTGCATGTGTCGCCTTGGTCCAGACACGCCCGGATCTCGTTCTTAAAGCGCAACCCGACGGCCTGGCTGTCGGCACTGCAGAGGCAGGTGATATGCGAGGCATTCCGGCTAGGCCGTGGTCGATCGTGGGGCAAGCGCTGGGAAGAGGAGCACCCGAAAGCCGCAATATCGTCGAGCGTCCCGATCTCGGGGTTTTATACAAGTGTAGGGAGCGAGAGCCGACTGGGCGCGGGCCTACGTGCCGTTGAGAAGAGGGTAGGATTTTACCGAGCTGCAAGTTCCTATGCTCGTCACTCAACGCCTAACTCATCGCCACGGCCTTCCGTTAGTTGAGTTGTAGTCTGGTACATCCACTCCACGGCTGTGGGAAGTATTCACTTTACGCCACCTTTCCGTATAAGTCGCTTCGAGTTGCTAGACCAGGCGGATGGCCGAAAGGTGCCTCTGGAACATTCAACAAATCATATCGGCCTGGAAACTTGGTTTGGGCGAGACACAATAGTAATTATACAATTATGAGAATATACAAGAGTACGTTTACAACAGGCCTCTCGTCGCATCGCTGCCAACGAAAACACTTGGCGGTGGTCTGCCCCCTCCGCACCCCCTCACCCATTTGTGATATACACACACATATATATACTATATACAAGACTGCCCGATTCGCAACTGTTCAGGTGTAGTGTGCTGACGTCTCAATCAAGACACCCACCGCCTGGGTGGTGAGGAAGTGGGGTTGCCGCAACACAATTAGAGGTCGATTGAACAGGCCTTGTCTGGTATTATTCATATCCCCCAAGTTCGTCCAACCCCAAACCGTGAAATCGTAAGGGTGGTGGTAATGCGTTCTGTTTCCCCCAGTGAAAAAAGATTCCGTCGACGGGTGGGGAAATTGAAATATCGAAGGTTGCCATTACTGTTGTGTCGCGAAGGTAGAAAAGCCGCCAAATTAGCTAGAGTAGCTGCGGTCCTTCTCCTTCAGGCCCCCAATGTGATCCATATTAATGGCGTAGAACTGGGTGTTGCTCTCCTTCTCGTAGGCCGGGAGTTGCTCGTCGTCGAGGGGTTCAAGCCCGACGGAAGTCTCACCGACACGGACGACGACGACGCGGCCGCTCTTGGGGCGGCCACTCTCGTCCTGCTCGTCGGGGAAGGTGATGTGGATCTCGGGGACGTTGTCGGGCGAGTGCGGGGGCGAGCGCGGGTTGGCAAGCATGGGCTCGCCATCCTTGAAGTAGATAACGCTCGAGTGGCCGAGCTTGGTGCCGTTCTTCGTCTGGATGGTGAGCTGACGGTGGTTGCCGCCCCGCTTGACGTCCTCGTACCGGGGGAGCGAGCTGGCGCGCATCCGCTGCCGCCTCCGCATCCTCCGGATCAGAATCAAGAGACCGAAGAGGATCAGGCCGAAGAAGACGAGGCTCAGGACGACAATCAGCAGGTTGATGATGTTCGTGTTATCGCCGTCGTCGGCGTCCAGGCCGCGGGCGAGGACATTCTTGAATGAGTCCATGGCTTAAATGAGTGTTTCTGGTTGTCGCTATGATAAGGATCGTGTAAAGCGCGGTGTATAGCGCGGTGGAATGCAAGGGTCAAGCGTGAGGTCTGTAATCCGTATACTGGGTCAGTCTCAACTCGTCTAATGGATACAGCCGAACGCTCTCAACTAAGGGTGTCTTGCGCACTGAGACACAGATTCATTCGGAAGCATGGATACGATGTTGGCCGGCACGAGACATTTTGGACTTACACTAGAGATGTGCCTCGTAAACGAAGTCCTTCTGCTTTTCGTCCGGGCGAGACGAGGGTTAGGGCGACAAGCAAGAAAAAAAGACTGGACGGAGTCGACTAAAAGAGTGAAGTCGAGACCTGGAGTATATCCTAATGAGCGGACGGGGGAAGGAGGGACTGGAACAAGATGTTCCCAAGCTCAGAAGCAAGCCGACGACGGGGGAAGTTGGAGGTTCAAGAGGAGATCAAGAGGGGAGGAACAAACGTCTTTCTCTCCGTCCCCCCCCTGACACCCTAATACTGGCGTAATGAATGTTTGCCCCATCTCCATGAGATTGCACAGCCATTTCATTGGGTCAAAGCCGCTGCAGATTCGACGAAGAATGCAACGACACAACCGCTTGTGGAAAGCCCAGGTCCAGACCGCGCCGTCGGATTGGCTGGACTGGACAAGCCAGGTCCGCTCAGCACAGGCCATCTCTCTTCCGAGCCAATGAGAGCGCCCGACTTGTCCAAAAACTGGAGCTATTTTTGTGATAGCCTCGCTGGAATAGGCAATCTGGGCAACTGCGCCCCTGGAGGAAGGCGCGTGCACGGGCCCGTACACCTCGGAGTTGAGGGCTCGAGGGCGTCTTGTGTACATGTGGGTTAAGTGTGTCAGGGGCTGGGCGCGTGTCTTTTTGCTCCCCACGGGAAAGTCGGAGTCCAACTGTCCAACAACGCCCCACCAACAACACCACCAACTCCTCAGCATAAGCTTGCTTATACTCCGTACCCATTATACACTATTTTCGAAAGCTTATACAAGGCGGGATATGCTGTCATGCGGGCCGAAAACAAACCTTCCATCTGTTGGGCGAAGGTTTAACGCGGTTGAACCGTCCCGCGCTGGAATATCCGGGTTCCTGGCTTGCTGACGGGACGGCTATAAGATGGCCCATTTATAGGATTCCCGTCCGAAAGTTGTCAGGCTCGCAGGCTCAGCCTCGTGAAACATCTTGCCGCGGGACGTTTTGGTCGCTTTTCCCCACCCCTCTGGACATTTTAAAACATTCGCTTCGTCGAATATAGCGGGGTGCTATTCTTGCCTTCGCCCCATGCAAAGTTCGGCTGTTGTTCGTCAGGGCCGCCGCAATATATCGTGCGCGCATATATCGCGAGAGCCAAGAGGCAAACGTTTTGTTTCACATTGTTGCCCAGCCCTTTTTTTTTCCCCCGAGCCGCTGCGGCCGTTCTTTGTCATCAATGGCCATCATTGGTGCAAGTTTAACGTTGACTCGAAGAATGGACACATATCTTCCTGCTGATGGCGAGCGGGATTGCTCAATCTGCAGGATTCTGCCTAGTCCATGATGAATCCTCGAGCTGGAGTGTTCCAGCCCGCCGTTGCCTGCTGTAGTCGGCACGCATTAAGAAGCGGTGTGGCATGGCAGGCGACGAGTAAGAAAAAAAAAGCCCCCATCCTTCACCTTTCTTCTTAGCCTGGCGAGCGGCTTGTGTGACCGACCCTGTTGGGCTGGAAGGGTCCGGCAAGAAGAGAAGTGGCGAACCATGTCGCCGTGGGGGATGGTGCCCAAAAGGAAAGATACTTGTTGAACGCAGTGCGGAACAGGCGGCCTTGCGAATAGCCTCCCGGAGCAAATTATCGCGTAAGTGGCTCCTCTGTCAGGCGATGGGCTCTCGTCTTTGGCCCCCTCATTCCGAGGATGGTTGATCCTTGTTTCCAGCTGTCCATCGCTCCTCCGACTCTAGCCAACCCCGCCTTGACCAGGGCAACACCATTCTTCAGATATTTTATCCCCGACCGCGATATCGATGGTGACAATGTGCGGATCCCATTCGCGGCCCCTCAACGCAGTGTTGAACTCTGGCTCGGTTATCGCAACCGTAGCCAAGGATCGGTAAAGGGAGCCGTGGTATGGGGGGTCACCTACATAGTAAGGCCCAACTCCGTGGTCGCCCTGCTTGAGGCCGTCACTCCTGCGAAACAAGGTTCAGTCCGGTAAGAGGTGGTGTGGGTACAAATCCGTACCAAGACAGGGGCCTATTAATTAGGACTTTGACACTGCTGATAAGGCGGGAACTAGCTTTCAAAATAATTATTAGGCGTTAGTTCCCAGCCCACCGTCGGACTTGGCGGCGAGATGGTGTGGTGGGGTACATATATGGGGGAGAGGAGGGGTTACAGACATGGAAAGTTTGTGACGATATGTCATGGACGCATGTATCGACTTGGAAAGGGAGTCATCACCGCGGGTACCGAGCTTCAGTACGCTTTCTTACCTTCGACCTTTGAATCTTCGGCGGCTAGACGGGAGCAAAATGGTGGCACGTTTGCAATCTGCAATCGACAAAGTCCCAAGCTACGACCCTCGATCCCCACCGGTTCCGTTTTCCCATCCCGAAGGGTTAAGCCGATGGGTCGAACCGATGGGTCGCTTGCGAGAGAGGCCCAACCGCCACCACCCCCTCCTTTGAAACATGCCAATATCAGGTTGGCGGTCTGCCCTACCCCAGATCAGCACTCGCCTTCGACTTTTTGTTGGGTGAGGCGAGATACATGGGGGGTCCAGGGGAGGGCTTTTGTGCAACCTCGCCGACGAACACAGCCATGGTCTACATTTCTCTCCCTCCTCTCGGCGAACACGCCAATGGCGCGGAGATGAGCTCGTTCCTCAAGCGGGATCGATCGGACCGCGCCTTTTGGCCTCCCTTACGTCCGTACTTTGCGTCGCCGCCCCTCGGTTGACCACCAGTTAGTGGGGTGTACGGGGGCTCCGTGGATAATCGCCAGTAGGGTCTGGGCTAGAATATGTCTGATCTTCAAAAAGGGAGGCCACTCGACCAAATCAGCAATTTTCCTGGACCGCTCCGCCGCCGCACAGCACACAGACTCAGCAACAGACATGTCGTAAAGTGTACGCGACCCATCCTGCTCATTTCTCGAATGCACTGCACGGAGGTACCATACCAGATGTGCGAGTTCCGTCCGAACTATTGCGTTATCTCCCGCCATCATTGTATGCAATCGGGCGGCAGCGGGCATCCTCGACCGAGCTTTCGTTCTTTCTTCCACAAGATCTTCTTCCACCCCCGCCCCCCGAAGGCTGCCAAGGTTTCTAGTAGTTCCATGATCCATCCCATGTAACAACGAAGGCGGATATTACTGTTGCCTTGGTTTGCCCAAACTCCCCTCTCGGATACCTAGACGGAGATGCCTTATACGCGTTATCTCTCGCACGCCCTACATATCTCCCTCACATTATCGTAGATGTACCTACATCAGGTACCCGGAGCCTACCTTTAGTACCTACAGGTAGGTAAGTAGGTAGGTCGGGAGGTAGGTAGGCAAAATGCAATGCGTGACTGTACTGTGCCGTACGGAGTATAAGTAGCGAAATCGTGTCGCGTGGGACGAAGAGGCTACGTACACTGGCCAATGTTGTACTTGCCCTCCTTATCTCGCTACCAAGGCGTAAGAAAATTCAAGGGAAAAAAAAAAGAGCCTCCCTTGACTCCCTTCCTAGGGAGGTGACGGATCGGCTCCCTTCGCACTCTCACCCTGCTCCATCGATTCCTGCCAGAAGGGATAACGGGAGTAATTACCTGATTGCCTTCCGTTTGTGACCGTACATAATCGTATAATACCTACCTGCCTGCCCCTTTGTCCTTCTTTGCCTCAACTTCGAGTCCGCATCTCGCCTACTCGGTAGCCTTGAGCTCGTACATAATAAAACGCCGTCCTCCTCGGCGTCTTTCCTGCCTCCAGCCGTCCGCGCACCAACAGCCCAGGACTGTGAATAAAAGTCTGGTTTTCTTTACTTCCGTTTCGTCGTTTCCATCTTCTTTGGGCTCTCGTGTGCGAATATACGGCCAACAGTACAAAATTACGAGGTTACACGCAGAACGGTAGACTTGAACAAAGCCCGATATCATCAGCATCGCCATCGCCATCGCCATCGAGACCAGTTTCGAACAGTGACGCCAAAATAAAAAGAGGAACAGAGGAGCACCCGTCTCCTCTAGGGCAACCAACATCGTCAGTCAGCCCAGCACACGCGCCCGACATACACTGCCTCCCCCATTTCCCGCCCCATCTCAGGATACACCTGCACAAAAAGAGGTATGTTTGATTTGCTATCCTCGCCGAGTGGGTACTCGTGTCACCTCAACGGGAACCGGGTGGTTGCTCAAAGGAGGGAGGGCGAGCCACAAGAAAACGAGCCAGAAGAGAAAAAGAGCCATAGGGAAAAAGCCCTACTTCTTGCAGGACAGGTTGATTTTCTAACCCGGCGGTCGAATAAACAGGAGCGCCTCACTGGTCACCACCACACGGCTTCGGTCCAAAGGCGAAATCCTCCCTTTCCCCCGTTCTGCATCCTTCCAGAACAGCGGGTAAAACAAAAAAGAAGAAGATCCAACCCAGCAGTGGAGTGCCATCCGATCGAGGGCGCGTTCTATCCGGTCGAGAGGTACAGAGAGAGAAACACAGAGAGAGAGAGACAGCCGAGAACGAAGGCTGGTGTTTGCTCTCCGTGTTGCAAGGCGGCTATTCCGAAGCAGCAGCCCTGCGGATTTTAGTGTTGGGTTTGGCATTTGGCTCCCGCCGAGCGTACAGATAACACTAAAACAAGAGGTTTGCCCACACTCGACGAGGTTGCCCACACACCCCCCCGCAGGCCCTACGCTACTCCGACAAGGTACCTGGACACACCCGTCTCCACTACAGCCAGACCCCGGCCCCTTGTCTCACTGGGCTGGTGGCTGTCAGACCGGCCGAGCCAACCAA
>Ga0164242_10003951_pt1 | contig 16749 bp, 12 predicted proteins | sample OricomgcompostMG_FD_108783 | JGI IMG/M metagenome (GOLD analysis project Ga0164242, IMG submission 108783) | Miracle-Growth compost microbial communities from Emeryville, California, USA - Original compost - Miracle growth compost (MG) ...
AGCCTTAGGACCCATGGCCAAGGCTCGGGATCATGTGGCACCTCGCCCTCGGAACCCAGGAGCTCCTCCAGTCCGCTAAAGTCTAGGTTGTTCGAGGCGATGTTAAACTGCCCAGCTAAATTATATGCTTCCTCACCCCAGGAGGACTCGGTATCATAGGCTTCTTCCTCATCGTAATGGGCCTGTTCCAAATCCGCGCCAGGAACAGTAATTCCATCCACACCCGGGTCGTGCGCCGGGAGGTCCGTTGGTAGGCGTGGGGATGGAGGTGGATGCAGGCGGTAGTATGCCTCCTGCGTCTGGCGCCACTCAGAAGCCAAGACGTTGACCTGAGTGTCAAGTCTCGCCAAGAGGGCGTTAGCGACAAGCCCGTCGGCCTTGACAACGCATGAACCAGAGTCAAAGACGCTGACATAACCGGCGGACTTGAAGTGTTCGGCCTTATCACGCAGCTCGGCAACACACCGCGACCAGGCAGCGTCGCTGATGAGCGGCTGGACCAGGGGATTCGGGCGCAATTCGTCAACAGCCTCGTCGTCGAACACCGCCGTGTGCCAACCGGGCGTGTCTGTGACGAGGTTCATCGTCCGCAGCATGGCCATTTCTCGGGCCGTGAGCCGCGGCTGGGCCCAGTCGTGGGATCCATAGGCGAAGCGCTCGGCTGGTGCTCGCTGCGCCGTGACGGGAATACCACCAAATCCGGGTACTCGGAGCGGGCCGGTGCCCGAGTTGTCAAACTCGAGGCCTTCGTCGCCGTCCGGTTGGCCGTCGTCTGAAAGGTGGCCGCCCGAAAGGTGGAAGCCCTTACGCCGCTTATATGCTGATGACATAGCGCCGGAAGGTAACACCGTAGCCACCGGGTCCGTTGTAAAAGGGAAAATGAGTGTGTCGTGAAGTGTGCTCACTCCCTCCACCAAAAGTCACACGTGTTGCAGTTGCAAGAGCAGAGGAAGCGGTGCGGCAAACGCAATAGGGATGCGTCATACATGTGCTTTTGACAAGGGACTCGCGAGACATGCTGGCGGATTGAAGAAGACAATTTCCGCCTTTAGTCCGAGAGGGATAATTAAGGGGTAGCATGTTGTTGGCAGCGATATTGGGTAGGCCTAATTGAGCCCAGTAATTGACTGAATTGATGTGTAAGAATCTCTGCCCGATTACAATGCAGGAGTCATACCAGACCCTGTAAAGTACAGGTAAAAATACGCTAATTCAATGAACCAGTCATCCTCGTGCATGATTCGGCCCTGACTGAAATCTGGCCTGGATCACCATATGCCTATGCACATGATTATGAGCCGTCCCGAAAATTCTGTTCTCCGCCAATAGTTTCCTTCACAGTAGCTACGTCGAGACTTAAGGTTGTAGAGTACGCCATTTTGGGGTCAAGGGCTGGGAACAGGTCTATCGTGGTGTCATCCACGGTAGAGATTTTGTGTGTTTGTGGTAAGGATGAAATATATCTCTCCCAAAGCATAATTCCCTGTCTACTTGCCTTGATATCGGCACGGGTTCTGTGTTGTTGGAAAGAATCACCGAGTCTTGGGGTAAGCCGTGGCTGGTCAGATAGACGTCGGGAATCTGTACGGCGTTTGAAGAAACTCCATGAATCATTATCGTCGTTTAGTAGGCGAACGATGGATACCGGAAATTTCGAATTAGCTCGGTCGCCAGGTTGTAGGCTTAGTATAGACCTAGGAGGTCATTAGTTGTCTTGCAGAACTGTGACTTTAGAAACGACAATACTAACTCGTCATCAGAGGCGTCCATGTCGTCCATACGGTGAGGCGCTGTTGCAGCGTATTTTTCGATATCATTGTTTAACCTCCGAAATTCGTAGTCATTCGTGCAGAGTCCACATTCAAGGAAAGCCTGAACTACGCTAGTTCGGCGAGACAACACCGCAAGCTGGAAAGGGGTTTGTCCTTTTGCGTTCGTACTCCCCAGGCTTGCACCGTGCTTTTGAAGCAGCCTGATATACTTAGCTGCGGCTTCGTCACCATGTCTCAATGCCAAGTGGACTGGCGAATCCTGCGCCCTATCGGGAATACTAGGATTGGCCTGAAACTTGCACAGGAGTTCTTGTGCTGCCTCCGCTCCATTGAACAAAATAGCAAGATGGAGAACATTGCGCTCATCATCAATGAGGTGATCAATTCCCACGGTGTTGCAGATGCCATTCTTGTGAGTTAGGAGGACCGAGAAGATATCACCGACCGCCAACGTCCAGGTTGAAAGAGCGGATCTTAAGGACGGGAGATCTATCCTGGCTCCATGATTTAACAAGAGTTCGACTGCTCTCAGATCTCCGAGAGTAACGACTAGACTCAGCAAGCTGGCCTGTTCATCTCTCAGATTCGGGTTCGCATGATGTTCGAGAAGCATCTCGGCGACTTCGTAATGCTTATTAGATAATGCCAAGCCCAAGGCACTATGTACAGGATTGTCTGATCCAGTTTCTGCTCCATATCGGAGGAGATACCTGATTCCTTGGACGTTGACTGGAGAGATGTGTGTTGAAAGCTCGATAGCTTTACAAAGCGCTATCGTAAGTTGCGGTTGAGTTGTGCCCTGTACTGCCTTGTGAAAAATTATACTCCGTACAATGCCGTTTAGGTGCAATAGAATCGCTAGAGTGAGTGGCGTGCACCGAACAGTTCGCAGGCGCAGCCGTATGACGGACTCGGTCGCCCAACACTCACCACGAATGACATACTCCAATTCTTGATGTGCGTCGAAGCCGTGGTGGAGAAGGATCTTGACAATAGGAACATAGCCGAAGTCGACAGCTTGGAAGAGCGCTTTGGATACGGTTGCTGGTCCTAGGGTATCCTTAGAGTGGTGCTGAAGTAGGCGACGCGCTAGTTGATCGTTCCCCGCCCGAACTGAGGCCAAGAGTAAACGCTCAACGTCGTCTTTAGGCAAGTGGTCGATTGTGTAGTCAGCCTCCAGTTTGACGTTGGCGTATTGGTCGCATCCGGCCCCACATGCATGCTCAAGCAACGACTTCGGAATATCCTCGAGCGTGTAACTTCGGATGTTTCTCGCTCGGATGATTTCCCAGAAGACCTCTCGCCATAACTTAAATTGTAGTCCATCGAGCTCATCAACGAATTCGATCATTCTCGGGAGAGCTTCCGGGCCTACGGATCTGGCATGGCATGTCCAATTTTCTGCCGAATACCAGAGAAAGCAAAACTTGGAACACCAGCCTGCAAAGTCCCGCCGCTCGATCCGATCTGGATAAACGGTGGTACTCCACTTAGAACTCGGCTGTTCGTCCTCATCATTGGCGAGCATTTGAAGCGTTCTAAGATCTGCATTGTCGAAGAGGAAATCTTGCCGTCCGTATGGCAAATGTTTGGGTCCAAGGGAGCCTAGATATCTTGTAGCTGCTCGAAGTAAGATAAAATGGCCCAAGGATACCATGTCTTTGAAGTTTATGTCTGAACTCGAAACGAGAATGCACCTGTAGCGTAATAAAAACTCGCTAGCCGTTCCGTGAAGTGGAATAACCACTTCCTCCCACGTCTCACTCTCGACGCGCCAAACAACCCGCGTCTCTAGTAGACTGCGGCAGGAGGCCTGAACCTCGAATTTCAGGTTTGTTATCTTATTCGGTAGGTCGTTACACTCCCACAGTTCTATTTCAGGGGAGAACCCTGGTTCTTCATGGTGCGTTGAACCGAAACGCAAGGAGAAAAAAAGCTCGGTAAGTGAGAGCGTCCTCGGCGCAGCAACCACAACCGCAAGAATCTCGTGTGCTTTTTGACGCCTTTCCTCCGGAATCTGGTCGAATATGGTCCTATAAAGGCTCAACAGTTCCTGAGGAACATTGCGCAAGATTTCTCGGAGTGACTCAATGGGAGCCATGCTACTCAAGGAGTAGCTAAGGGCATCACAGACAAGCCGAACCCAAAGGAATACGCCATTCGCTTGACTTACTACGGTTTCTAGCAGGTCTCTGTATTCTTCCTGTTTGTGGTTTGCGAGCTCTGAACATTCAGTAAGAGCGTACCGGCGAATGTCATCGAGGGTGTGATCCCCGAGGTTTAATCTCGGATATGCCCTGAAATCCCTCTCAAAGACTTGACTCGGCCGGCTGGAGGCACAGACGATAAGATTGGAGTCAGTCGACGCGATAAGTCGGTTGATGAAGTTCGATACCTCCCTCTCGTCGGGACCGCATTCATCTAATGCATCTACGACAAGGAATATGGAGAGGTGATGAATGCGGTTCGTAGATGGCGCAATATGCTCGAACCCTGAATTGAGTGACTTGAAAATTTTCAACAAGGCTTCTTCAAGGTCATTCCTTGTCCATGCGATTGTAGATTGGTAGTTTCGGAGAAAGTCGAATGTCGGCCTGACAAGTTGGAAAAGGCTGGGCTCCTGCTCAAGTAATTGGAAGAGAATTGACATTAAGAAACCTTCAAAGGATTTTGCGAGGCCGCTGCCTTGCTGGTTGAAAAAATGTCTCACAATCACCGGGTGCCTGGGTTTCCAAGCTTTCTCTAATTGATCCCGCAGCATATCGCTCTCCAGGAGATGCTTCAGCAGGGTAGACTTGGCCGATCCGGGTTTCCCAGATATCCAGAGGAGCCGATTTTGTTGAGCCAACAGCTTTTGAAATGGCTCGGACGTCCATATCCACTTAAAAGTACCTTCGAGCGCTGGATGAGTCCTGTCGAATTTCATGCGAGTCTCGGGAAAGTTTAGAGTCCTCATACATTCTAGTTTTTGGACGTTAGCACCATAACGGTCGGATTCGAGATCTAAAATGTACGAAGTCTTACCTTTTCTCATCCGGTCGTTGTCTTCTTCATCTCGACGTGGTTGTTCATCAGGCTTTCTTTCCTGCGAGCACTCGATGCATTTCAGTATTTCTCCACGGACCATCTCATAGCTCGAGCTGTCGGGAGGCAACCTTGCTATGTCCTAAATTCGGGGATTAGTCTTCCGATGTAGAAATACCGCCAGGATTACCCACCCGATGATCGGCATGAATAGCGTAGTTTCCGAACCCTCTTACGGTTGCGGATTCGCGCTGCACTACCTGCCTCATGTCAGCTGAGATTGTCCAGCAATAGTTTGACATGCAAGACCCAAGTGTTTACCATCACGTTTCCAGCCATTGCCATATCCTCGAAGAAGGAAGCGATATGCACCGAGGCTTGCCGTTGTGTCCTCCTTGAGAGCCATTTGTAGAACCAATCCTCGATATCTTTAAGGACAGGCGAATCCCCACGCAAGACCTCAAGATTGGCGGTGTTGATGCGCATCCTTGCGGCTTTCAGGACACGCCCAACTATATAAGCGGGATCAGCCAGCTTTGAGCCCTGATGCGGGGTCCCAAGAAAGACTATGCCGCATGCCTGCTTTTCGACCTGTTGTAGGCCGATGTCACTATGCGACTCGGAAGTACGCAATGCGTGTTCAACAAGCAATCCCCCCATGCTATGCGCGATGAACACAATCTTTCGTGTTTCCTGCTAGATGTTAAGTACGACGATGGGACGCTGTAGGACTGGCAGCATACCGAATTTGTCTCCTTCCGGAATGTTGCCAAACGACCCACGAATGTCTCCGAGTGCTGAGCAAGGCTACTAGTCGATACTCCTCCCCACCTGCTCACCACCCGAGAATCATATCCATAGGATAGGACCCTGCAGTTGTCGAAGTCCCGGGAGAGAAAGGCTGAGGGCCAGTGAGTTCCCGAGTCAGCATGATACCAGGTCCCGTACGACTTCCCATCGAGACCGTGAACGAGAACGATGTCGGCAATCGCCTGGTTGCCGGGTGGAACGAAGACTTTGTCGATACCTACTTTGTGCAGCTGTCTTTCCTGGTCATGAGTTTCTTGCTGGCCCGTCTCAGATTCCGGAATAGGTGAAGGAGATGGTATAGGCGTGGGCGACTGGTTATTGGTGCCTAAACCTGCCGCCGCCTCTTTTGAGGGCAACCATTTTTTTTGGATCAGCTTCTTCATCGATTTTTCTCTCCGGTAACGGCAATGTTTGTAGCTTGTTTGCCCAGTCGCGAAACTATGTCGGCAGTTTTGTTACTTTTCCTCGAATGTCAAAAGATTGAAATTCGCACCCTTCCCGTTGGAGGTGATGATGTTTCGGAAGTACTGGCAAAACCCTACCCACTGCCTGTGATTGGCTTGGTAAGTTGTTCGGCGCCTAAGTGGCGGAGGCGGTTAGCCTTGCCGAGGCGTAACTGGCCGCAAGAATGGCCAACAGGTCTAAGGCAGCACTACGTGGGTACGCCGAGGGGCGGGTGTCCCCCTAAATTCGTAGGGTACGCCTTAACGTTCATATGGCCAGCAATAGGTGCTGAGGCAAGTACACACAAAGACATCCTCCAGACCTCTACTATGCCAGCCCACTGCGAGACCATATATCCGGACAACTACAGAAGGGTTCGCCAGCTTGCTAACGAGAATAAAATTGATAGTGATGAAAATTGCATTTATTGTCAGGAAGCTGATCCAGGCGGCTTAGAGCGTTCCCCAGCTTGAAAAGATGCCAGGATACTGACAAACAGTTGAACATCTATATATATGTATATACTAGCCGCGAGTAGCTTCCTGTTGTTCCTCAAAACGCCTTAAGTCTCGACCAAGACCCTTCTAGAACCCCTAGCATCTGCTCGCAAAACATATCACATGCTTGCTATGTTTCCGGAAACGTTCTCAGATCCAAGACTGGAAGGTGACGACTAATAGCTGCCCGTGCCTCGTTGGTTGTGACTCTATCTCTGCAAAGAAAGGCATATTTAGAACTAAACCCTACAGACCTAGAATGGTTGTTAACGGAGACCCACCTAGACGATAGATTAAGGTGCATGATTACAACCTAGTTAACGTACTGTACTCTTGCTCTTGCTTCCGACATTAGGTATCCATCACAACATTCCTCTTGTACTTCTCACCCTGATAGCAAAGTTCCTCAGATTCGACCTGCTTGCTTCCAACCAACGCAGAAAACCCGTCATCAATCATCATGAATCACTCACAAGCATCTGTCAGACGCCCACCACAACCCCCTTTAACTTTCTGTACTAGCAGAACCAAAGTCGGTCCTCCAGGCCAGCAATAAGCTATGTGAGAATTTACAGCAGGTCATGGAAAAGTTTGCTTCCACAGTCACCCCGGCAAATGCGACATTCAACGGTGGTCTCCAACAACTCCTGCAGCACGAGAATGAAATGCAGCTCACTTCCAATATCACCATAATCAGCTCTCGTCGCACCAGACATGGCACTGAGAAATGCTGCTGCGGAGGTTTCAGAGAATATTGCGCGCAGGCTGCAAAGTATTCAGTCAAAACGTATCAAGAACTTGGATAAAAAGCCGCATTGCATCTGGCTTACTCGCGCTGAACTCGCCAGCGTTCCTGATGATACGCTTTCTGGACTTGACACTGTGTATGATACCGTCTTCAAAAACGATCCTCTAGATGACAACGCCGGAAGGCGCTATAAGCACACGGTGCTTGAGAAAGGGGGTAGCCAAGGTCAGCTGGAGACGCTTGTCCAGTTTCTTGGTCGGAGACCGACATCTGAAGCATTCTATAGATCACTAGGTCTGGATTGGGTTCACAAAATTTTCGCATTTCTCCTGCGGCCCGAATTTTCAAGATGATTGACCAGAACGGGCTGCACAGCGCAGTTTCCAACTTATGACGCAGAGAGAGTTACATTTGGAGTTGGAGGCTAGAGCAAAGTGATGATGCACCTACAAGTACGGATCCGTAGAGAGTAGGTCATTGGATGGGGCACCTAAGCGAGATGACCTGGAACCTAGTAATTATATGGGTAGGGCTGCGCCGCAGCTGGGAATCCTGCACTGCGACTCTACCGCAATTTTAGCTCGCATTGATATTGCTGTTCCTCAACCGCCAGGCCGCCACCCTTCCACCCCGTGTCCCATCATTCCTTTGTTCACGAGACTGGCATCGTTCTTGGTACGTATTTACAGTAACTCAAGATCTGGGCTAGCTTTTCTCCTTCGCCAATGCGTCTCGTTCACCTCATACTCGTTATTCTTGCGGGGTTGTTAGGCGTTGTCGCCGGCGCGACAGCTGAGATCGGGAATTCTGTAAGAGCTGATGTGCCAACGACGGTTACCCTGATCAACCAAAGCCATTACAATGCTACTCGAATCTTGTTGAGTTTCTACCCTCCGGCATGGGACGGCAGGAGCAAGTTCAGAAGAACGGGAAACCAATGCCTGCTTCTCAAGGAGATGGCCATAAAGCCGGAAGCAAACAACACACTGAGCGTCACTATCCCAGCCTTTGTCGCCCCGGCAGGCGCGCAGTGTGCCCTCGAATTCACCTTATACAATGCCACGGCCGACTCCAGCCGAGGATTCGTGGGCACTACGGCCGGAAGCAACGACTTCGCTCTGGTGGATGGGACGGGTAGATGGAGCCAGAACGAACTGATCCCTGACGGCGACCTGATGATGAGCCCTCACAGTCTGCTTTGTGAGGCGGTGGACTGTGTGCGCCGGTGTCAGGATGTGGCGTTCCCATATCAGGGCAAACGGAACGACATGAACCACCGCTACAACAGCACCGCCGACGATGCCAAGTACGAGTGCGTCCGTGGCTGCCCGGGGATACGGTGGCCGCCCATCGGCGTCGTTCGGAGCTCTCTCGCGGTGGCGGCGCTGACGGGCGGCGCGAGGACGCCGACGAGGTCAACCTGCGCCCCAACGACGTGGAGTGAGTCCACGTTGTATCACGGTGCGGAGCAGGACAAACCTAGCAGCGCAGTGGTCGCCGTGCCGGCTCAGACAGATGGGACGACGATGCCGACTCCGAAACTGTCGAAAGAAGGCAGTCAGATGGCAATGGCAGGATCCGTTCTCTTTCTCGGGGTTCTCGGTCTAGTAGCTCTCTGGCGTTTCGCGTTCTGAACCTTCCGATATCAGGACAACACAAAAACTTTATAACTTCAAAGCCGAATTTCGGGTCATTTGAGACTGTACCCGAAAAATGCTGTTATGATCGATTCGCACGTGACCCATTAAGACTGAAGGTCATGACCTTTCTCTTTTGGCCTCGGAAATTTCGATAAGCACCCGACAAGATCCCACACCCGCCGAAGCCCTGATCTACAGCCTAATCTAAAGCACTAGTACAGAGTATATTACTCACTCTTGCTTTATGAGAGCTCCATGGCCACACAGAAACAAAACCGATTGAAAGGGTTGGGTTGGAAAGTCCGAAATGCCTTTCACCGCCCGGAACCGTCCAGCGATCCTGGTCCCTCCGTAGCGACTGTAACGACTGTAGCAACTGTAGCGACTGCGAGCCAGCCTGTCGTGCCACAAACCCTGGACCTCTGGCAACAAGCTAGCGCCAAGGCAAACGATAAGGCGAAGAAATGGATGAAACAAAAGGGATGTGGTCCCGAGGATTCGGGCTTGTCAGGGACGAAGCTTCAAGACGTAATCAAGATAGCTAAGGAGAAGGAATCTGAATGCGAAGATAAGCCGTGGTATATTCCAATCGGGAAGCAGAAAATTATCCTTCGAGACTATGCCGCTGATGTTGTGCGTTGCCTTACCATGATTGGAGATGCCGTTTTGCCTTTTGCGCCGACAGAAGTAAGCGGGCCGTGGTCAGTTTTAAAAGCAGTTATACAGGTGAGCCCATTCCTACTCCTCTGTCTTGCCTATCTTTATGGATTTGGTTTGCATTCGTGGGCTTACATCGGTCATCTAGATCCCAGTCACGGAAGTAGAACAGTTGGGTGCTCTCTTCGGGACCGTTGACACCGTTTCGCGCGCCATACGGAGGGGCAGGTTGTACGAGGCAGCGTACAACCCAAACAACGCAGGGGATGGTTTTGTCAATCTCCAAGAGGCGCTGATACGCGTCTATACGGCTGCAATCGAGTTGCTGGCCGAGTCTGACACCCTCTTTAGCAAGGGGGTTTGTAAGCAAACGCTTCACGCGGTCCTCCATCCAGACAAAGCCAAAGGTCTCGCCGCAGATCTTTTCAAGGCAGAGCAGAAACTTTCTCTCGAAGTCCAGGCATGTGAAATCAAGCGTAGTGTCAATATTGACCCACTGCTGAGTCGTGTGGATGAAGGAGTGGCCAAGCTGCTCCAGAACGTGGAGGAGAGCGAGCGGAATGCCTTGATCGAGTTCATCAGCAAAGATTCATATGGCGATGTTTACGTCTCTACGGAAGAATCAAGAGCTCCCGATACGGGAGAGTGGCTGCTAAGTCACGATGAGTTTCAAGACTGGGAACGCATCCCTTCATCGTCCACCCTTCTGTGGCTGGAAGGAGCCGGTAAGTTTATTAGGCCGTCTACTACGTGGATAGGGACATGTACGTGTGTACCTCTACTAAATCTATGGCTGACCATCCATAGCTGGAACCGGGAAGACATACCTGACTTCCAACGTCATTAAGCACATTAAGATGAGACTCGATAACTCAGATCACGACGAAGGCTTCGCATACTTCTTTTGCACGAGAGAGGGCCAGTCACGCGTAAATCCGACTAGTGTCTTGAGAAGCTTCGTTCGTCAATTGGCCTGTTCCGCCAACGACGAGGAGAGAATGCAGGCCGATCTTGTCAAGCACATTAAGAGTGCAAAAAGGAATGGCATCAGCGGGCTTAGCTACACGACCTGCGAGGAGCTGATCTTGTCTTCTGTCAATCTCTACTCAAAGACAACGATAGTCCTCGACGCTCTGGATCAGGCCGACGTCACAAAAACTCACAACCTTGCAAAAACTCTTGTACATATCTTCGACAAGGCCACGAAACCAGTCAAGATTTTCGTGTCTAGCCGGACACGCCACGACGCCACGACGGCTCTGGACAGGGAGTCGACCATCATCATCGGAGCAAAGACCAACAACCAGGAGGACGTTGAAAGAGTTCTCAAGGAAGAACTATATTCTGATGCGTGGTACCAGGCCCATGCGGAAACTACAAAGTCAGAAATATCCAAGGTTTTGACCACCCGTAGCCAAGGCGTGTAAGTTATCAAATTGTCTACAGCTGCTGGAGCGGGATCCTCTTACTAAGACAATGCAGGATTCGGTGGGTAGTCCTCCAGGTGAAGCGCATCAAGAGAATCGCTACGGCCGATGACGTCCTCAAGCAGCTCAAAACCCTGCCGGAAGACTTGAAAGAGTCATATAGCATGAGTTTTCAAGAGATTAAAGGGAATGGGAGCACTGATCTCGCACTTGCCGAACAAGCCATCAAATGGGTCATGTGCTCGTACCAGGCTCTCCGCTTCGACGTTCTGCTGCGCGCCATTCGGCTTGGCTCGCAAGGTTCGGATTTCGAAGGAGCCACCCCGGAAAAGCTTCGCGCCCTGTGCGAGGACTTTCTCGTGGTAGATCGGACGCGGAACACGTGGGAACTCGCGCATATATCGGTCACCGAGTACTTCCAGGACACTCACTGGAAGTCGAGCGAAGCCGATTTGCTCGTGGCACATGCCTCTCTCAAAATTCTCGATAACTTTACGCGAATGGACGTCGATACGATCATGAGAGCTGTAGCTGACTCGGCTTTTACTAGGAGCTTAGTCAAGCTGGACGCAAAAGCGCAACAAGATATTATTACCACTCTGGAAGATCCACTCTGGACATACGCCATCCATCACTGGCCAATGCATATCAACCGCTACGAGAGAGACATTGGACAGCCGGAAGCGGTTGATTCGGAACTGTCGAGGGCCTTGATGCGATTTCTAGGCTCGCCCTCTCGTAGCAGCCCCCAATATCGTCGATGGCTTCAGTTCATCTCGCTTTCAAGATATGTGTCGACTCTTCGCCGCTACGCCGCATGGCCAACGACATCCCCATTTCATACGGTAAACAGGGATGACTTCTCGCCGACACGGATTTCTCTGTTTGTAATGTGCCGTTTCTCATTCTATCACATCCTGCGTGAGTGGTGGGAGCACAACGAGATCGACATGGCAGCCACAACGTGGACCGATCTCGGTCTCAATGCCCTAGCCATTGCCGCTATGGGGGGCTCCAACCTCATTTGTGAGCGGCTGATGCGGACGGTGGATGTCAACTTCCCCATTGGCGATAGCGTATACGGCAGCGTACTCGTTGCAGCAGTTGCCAACCAACAGTATGAAACGGCGAAGTACCTCATTAAGAGCGCAGGGGCAGACGTGAACGCACAAGTGGGTGGCCGTTACGGGTCTGCTCTCCTAGCCGCCGTGGCGAAGTGTTCCGTGGTATTTATCCAGTGGCTCCTGAACGAAGGCGGCGCGGAGCTGAAGTTGAGTGTCCAAAATAATGACTTTGGCAGCCCTCTCGCCGCAGCTGCTTGGTGGGGACGAGTGGAAGCCGCTCAACTTTTGTTAGAAAGCGGCGCGGATCCTGACGAGGTCTTGGAGACTGGGGACTGGGGAAGCGCCCTTGCCGCTGCAACCGGAGGGCACAACCGCAACGTAGAAGTGTTAAAAATGCTCATCAAGCATCGTGCGACGGTCGATCTGCCGCTGAAGACAGGGAACTACGGTAGTGCCCTCGCTGCTGCGGCCTACGAGGGCAGCGTCGAGAGCATGACCGAACTCGTTGCCGCAGATGCAGACGTAAACCGGTCTCTCAATGGAGGAAAATACGGCAGCGCTCTCTTAGCCGCCTCCCAGTCTATCAACAATGGCAAATCAATCGACTATCTGATCCAGGCAGGAGCAAAGGTCAACATGGAGGTGCAGGTCGGCGTCTATGGGAGTGCGTTGGTTGCCGCGGCTTGCTTTCCCAGAGGCAATCCCAACGTAGCATGCCTCCTCGATTCGGGGGCATCGCCAACGCTTGTTCTTGAGACGGGGGAATACGGCAGTGCGCTCGCCGCGGCTTCGTACTGGGGCAACGTTGACGATTTGCGAGGCATGCTACGGAGAACGACACCAGATATGGCATCGGAAACCCTCTCTCACAGTCGCCATCCCCCGATTACCTCAGAAGAGTACATGGCTATGAAGCTCTCCATGAACGAATCTGGCCGTAAGGAAGTTGGGAGAATCCTCGTCGAGGAAGTGGGCCTAGATAGAGAGACGCTGCTGCGAATCGGTCTCGAGGCTCCGTTAGATGATTAACAGATCACTGCACAAACAGGATAGCCTAAACCACGTATGTGGCAAGGTTTGACCCATATTACTTCTCTCCATTCTGCCTACGTACGTCCGCTCTACAGTTTAGCTAGCGAGTAGTATATTCAGGGGGTGGGAGGTACAGGAGGGTGCTGTATGTAGAGGAGGGTAGAAAAGGGGATTTTGAGCTGATTTGGTCTATTGGGCTCTAAGTATACTCGACAATTTGTGTTGCTGGACATAGTCCTGGGCTACTATTGCTCTAACCTGAGTTGTCGTGATTCTAGAATGTGTCTGCCCAACTAAGTGGCACCTCTTGCGGCGGCGCCTCCAACCACTAGAGAGCTGAACGACCTGGTGAGCAGACAAGTTCAGTTGCAGGCGATGGGGCAGTCCACGCAGTATTTCGACGGTAAGGAGGCTACGATCCAACAGAGGATATCTCACCTGAAGCAGGGGGATGCGGAGGGAACAACGCCAGGTGGACTTAAAATGATCTTCATACAAGAGCATGAGTCTCGCTATTCAATATCTAACTTCCAAGCTTCCAACCTACCTGCCTTTGCTGAAGCTTCAGTCGAATACAGTCGTAAAGCATCTGCGATTCTGACGGCCTCTTCTAACACCGGTGATTCTACCACCTCTGGCGACTGAGAGGCAAGGAAAGGCCTTACTTTTTGTCTTCCGGGACTCAGTAGGGAACCAGTAAACACTTCCTGTCGTAAAGGCGAGCCATGCATGACACGCCCTTTCAGAATAGTCCAAATTATCCCGGAAATGTGCAAAGTACAGCACTCAGTTCGCACAAGTAACTTCTACCTAGGTACCCGTACCCAAGATACCTAAGTAGATAGGTAGGTACCTTGATTGGAATTTTACGTCTTCCCACTACCACTGGACAGTGTTTATCAAACAGTTAATGTAATATAGGGGTATCGGTTTCTCTATAGCACACACGTATATATACACGTCTTCCAACACGTAACAGGTGACTTTCTCACTCCGACCACCCAAAGACCTCAGCAATCGCCAAGCTATTTAATCTGACTCCCGGGAGAGCGACAAGTATCCCGATAACATCCACGACAAGCAAGAACACAGCAGCAGACATGAAGCGGGGGCAGAAGATCCGGTACAGCATCAGGTGTCTCCTCAGCCACCCGGCCCAGGCCATCGTCGCTAGGGATTCGACCGCGAAGTAGGCGACGAAGATGCCGAACGCCCTGCTCACGCCCTCCAGTAGGCCCTTCCGCTTCGGGCCGGTCTTCCAGAACACGAGGAGCGGGACCGCCACGGCCGCCAGGATCTGGCCGGCGAAGGTGTTGAGCATGACGACGATGGGGGTCCACGGGTATCGGATCGTGAAGAGCGGGATGAAGGCGGTGTCCCACTGGATGCTGCTTAGTACGGCCTGGTGGCCGGTCTTGAAAAAGTAGAAGTTACCGAGCAGGCCTAGCATGACGGGGCCAATGGTGGCCGTCGCCAGGTTGTTGAGATCCAGTATTTCGAAGAGCGATAGGATTTGCCACATCATCAACCCCAACGCGCCGCCGCCCATCGGCTTGGACAGGAGGAAGCAAGCGCCCAGCACATTCAGGGGCAACAGGAGGTAGCGTGCCCCGTTCGCATTCCCGTAACCGAGGACGGTTACCTGCGCCCTGCCCGACTTCGAAGCACTCGTGAAGATCGAGATACAAGGCGGGGCCCAGATGAAAGCCGTGGTGCCCGCAACGAGGGCGAGTCCTAGGATAAGCTGGGCGAGGTAAACACTGAAGGTCTTCAGTGTCTTGTCTGGAAGTCCTGTGAACCAATTGCCATTATCGGCCGAGTCCAGCACCCAGAAGGCGGCCGAGAGGAACAGGGTAATTCGGAAAACGTAGCCGATCCATGTCGGAGCCAGGCCTTCGTATGACCTCGTCGGTACTAGGTAGGCCTTCACAATAGAGGGAAGCACAAGGAAGACTGCAAATGGTATAACAAGCTGCCAGGGGGCAGATGTCGAGGATGTGGTGGAAGCGTAGTATGTGGAGGTGCAGTAGGGCATCTGCTCCTCCCGACAGAGTTTTGAAAAGGACGCAAGGCGGCCTAGTATGACAAATAGCACGGAATGATATAGTGCCAGATAGCGGTCGGCGGTAGACGGAAGCCTAAGGGACGAGAGGGCGCTAGCAGCGCCGAACGTAGAGACGAAGAATAAGAGTATGGAGTCCTCCCAGATAGTGAAGGAGTTGGAAGCGAATCCGATCGACTGGCTGAGGGTGAAGACGACAGCCAGCCAGCCCCAGAAACCCTTCGGGAGCAGGTTCAAAAGAGTCTTGCCGGAATCATCAAGTCCCGCCAATGCCGTCCCTGCACTTGTCAAGGCCCCGAACGCCGCGGCAAGTTGCCAATCTCCCTGTCCTGTGATAAATGTCCGTAGCATGCTTCCGCCGACGCCAGGTATAGCGCCGGCCACGGCAGCGCGCAAGACGCGCTTGTTCACGGTTTGATAGGAGGCCGTGCTAGGGTCGGCTGTCACGCCTTGGAGCTGGAGGTTCTTCTCGGCGAGATCAAGCTCAGGGTCATCTATAGCTGCGGCTTCGTCGTCTTCGTCTCTCGACACATATATCAGGAGCACCAGGACACCCAGGACCATGATTGCGATACCCATGAGCATACTCACTGGGTCGAATCGTGCCCACAGGTCCTTGCATACCTTTAGTGTCTCTGCCTGGTATGTCGAGAAGGCCGCGTAAATTGATTCCCAATCGTCCTTCCCGACTTTCCTAGTAACAAGAGCTTCGGCCTGGGTCCAGTACTCTGCCGGGGATCCGGGAGTGGGTGCTTGGGCGATGCCTCGGGCGGCAAAATAGGAGGCCTGGTATCGCTTGATCCCCGAGGCGGCCATCCTCGCCGCCGCTGCCAGGTTGTCCCAGGCGTCGCCGCGAGGGCCGGAAAAGGCCTCCTCGATGGGCTGGCCAAGGTTGTTATAGGGAATCGGGATCCCCAGGAGTAACGCAAGGGTAGGGACAAGGTCAATCTGGTTGACAGGGCGGATTTTGGCCGTTGCGGGAGGGGTAACAAATTCGGGACTTGTCCTACCGAAGACGGGGTTTGAGGAATACATCCACACGGTTGATTCGATCTCATCGTCGCTCTCGCCACCGTGGTCCCCTTTGCCATCCATACCGTGGTCCCCCATGACAACCAGCAGCGTCTTGTCGTCAATCGTCTCGACAAGCTGCTGAACAAAGGCGTCCATTTGGCGGAGCTTTTTCGTCATCTCCGGGTGCTCCGGGCCGTAGCGGTGTCCTGCATGGTCAACACCAAGGAAGTGACCGATGAGAACGTCCCACTCCTCGCTACGCTTCATCAACGGGAAGATGTGTTCCAGAACACCATTGTCCACCGTGTGTAAATCCCAAACGTTAAAACTATCGTACGGCCGGCTCATGTTCGCCTCGAAGTAGCCCGGAAACAGCGCATCCCAAGTATCGTCGCCCAGGTGCACAATCTTCTTCCCTGCGTCCCGTAGCTGCGCAAGCAAGTTGTCCTCCTCGATCGCCGTACCGGAGAAGCTGCCACCGAGGTCGATAAACGTTGGCAGCGTCCCGGTCGTCAGGCCCTTGAGTCTCTGCAGGGTGGCCGTTGGCGGATCGGCGAT
>Ga0164242_10003952_pt1 | contig 16748 bp, 11 predicted proteins | sample OricomgcompostMG_FD_108783 | JGI IMG/M metagenome (GOLD analysis project Ga0164242, IMG submission 108783) | Miracle-Growth compost microbial communities from Emeryville, California, USA - Original compost - Miracle growth compost (MG) ...
AGTCCGACGTGTGGAGGACCGACGCGGACCAGCCCATCCGGTTCAGCTCGTCGACGTGCCGGTACGCCACGCGGACACCGCCGTGCGGCGCGGGTTCGTCAGGGACGAGGTAGTAGACGGTGGGCGCCCCCGCCGCCGGGCCCACCGACAGCCGTGGCACGGTGCGACGCCGCAGGTCGTGGGCGGCGCTCGCGTGACGCCACACGGACCTCGCGCGCTGGACGATCGTCATGGCCGTGCCTCCTCGCTGCGAGCCGCCGCCGGCTCGCTCGCCGGCACGTCCGCGAGGCCGACGGCGGCGAGGATGCGCCCGGCGACCCGCGGCCACGACGCGTCGGCGCTGCGTGCGAGGGCGTCCGCGCCGAGGGACGCAGCGGTGACCGGGTCGGCGAGCCGCCGCATCGCGTCGACGAGCGCGTCGGCGTCGTCCGGGTGCACCGACAGGGCTGCCGGGCCGAGGAGCTCGCCCGCCCCTCCCTCGGTGGTCGCGACCACCGGGATCCCCGCGGACGCCGCCTCCAGGTACGCGATGGGCGACGGGTCGAACCGGCTCGGCATGACGAACGCGGTGGCGTGCGCGAACAGGCCATCGAGACGGCGCTGCGCCGCGGCGTCCTCGCGCCTGAGCAGGCCGTGCCCGCGCACCCCGGGTGCGTCGAGCGGGGGGTGCCCGCCGACGACGTCGAGCGTCGCCCGGGGCGTCTCGCGGCGCACCCGCTCGAACGCGCGCACGACGGCGTCCCCGTTCTTCCGTCGCCAGTCGACACCGACGAACAGGTAGTGGGGCACGCGCCAGTCGCGCTCACCCGGTGCCGGCGCACCCCGTGGCCGGTGGCCCATCCCGACGACGTGGACGTTCGCCCGCGGCACGCCGTACTCGTCCTCGAACGACCGTCGGGCCCAGCTCGTGCTCACGCAGACCGCGTCGGCCGCGCGGCTCGACGCCGCCTGGACCTCGAACCACGTCGTGACATCGCTCTGTGCGAAGCCCGCGCCGCGGATGTCCGAGCTCGCGTTGGCCCACTGCTGGCGGAGCGTGCCGTCGTCGAACGTCGCGACGGGCACGTCCGCCGGCCGCACGGCGCCGAGCTCGTAGAGGTCCGTCCCCATCGCGACCAGGGCGTCGAGCCGGCCGGCGCGTGCCACGGCCCGCCGGAGCACGGCCGTCCGGGTGCGGAGGGCCGCCGGGCCGTGGTCGGCCACCGAGCCCGGCCCGTCCTGCAGGCGCCGCCAGAGCAGGCGGACGCGGTCGGGGCCGACACCGGACGGCGTCCCGATCGGGACGGCATCCACCCCCTGCGCCCGCAGGCCGGCCACGATCCCCGCTGGTGAGCCCGACCAGTGCTCCGGGCCGGCGGGGTTGCGCACGGGATACAGCACGCCCACGCGCGGCGTGTCAGCTCGCGTCACCGACGTCACCTCCCGCGCAGCATCCGGGTGCGGGATGCTGCGGCTTCCCCACCACGCCCGACGAGGACGCGGCGGTCGTCACAGGACCGCCTCGACGACCGGCCGGCCGGCCACCAACCAGCGCCGGCACCACCGGGTCGAGTCCACCAGCCGCCGTGCACCCGAGGGCGTCACGCGGCCGGCGATCGTCACGATCTCGTCGCCCATGAGCAGGACGTAGACCGCCGTCCCGCACGACCCACCGAGCACGACCTGCGCCACGGGAGAGGTCAGGAGGTCGCCGACCACGTGCGCGACCAGGAACGCAGCCACGCCCGCGACGACCGGCGGGAGGACGGCGAGCGCGAGGCGCCGCAGCTCGGAGCCCGTCGCGCGCCGCAGCGCCAGCAGGTACACGGGGAGCGTGACGCCGCAGGCGACCACGACGTGCGCGAGACCCGCGCCCCTGATGCCCCACAGCCGGACGAACACCACCATCAGCGGCGTGAGCGCCACGAGCGCCGCGACCTGGACGGCCAGCAGGACCCCGGTGCGACCCATCGCGATCGTGATGTTCGCGAAGAGCAACGACAGCACCGCGACCACGCCGTAGACGGCGAGGACGCTGAGCACGGGTGCGGCCGCGCCCCACCGCGACCCGTACAGGACCCGGATCAGCGGCGCCGCGAGCGCCGCCGTCATCGCGGAGATCAGGCAGGCGATCACCGCGACCGACCGGGTCGCCTGGGCGACGATGCCCGGCAGACGCCCCGGGTCGGACCGGGCGCGAGAGAACGCCGGCAGGACGACCCCGTTCAGCATCGAGCCGATGGCGGCGGTGGCCCAGCCGGCGACGTTGAACGCGAGCATGTAGACACCGACCGCCTCGACGTCCACCACGCGCCCGACGACGACGTAGTCCACGTTGACGACGAGCTGGCTCAGCAGGTTCGCGCCGGCGAGCGGAAGGCCGAACGCGACCAGCGGACCGAGCTCGCGGGCGCTGAAGCCGGGACGGTACAGCCGCGACACGCTCGCGACCATGATCACGCCCACGACGAGCTGCCCGACGACCCGGGACCACGCGAACGCCACGGCCCCGTCGCCCTGGAGCGCGACGAGGACCAGGACCGCGCTGCTCGGCACGAACGACACGACGTTGGCGAGGAAGAGGCGGCCCTGCCGGAACTCGCGCTGCAGCTGAGCGCCGGGAACCGCGAACGGGCCGACGAGCGCCACGCTGATCGCCAGGATCCGCAAGGACGCCGCCGCCTCGGGCGCGTTCAGGGCGTTCGCGAGCGGTTGCGCGAAGATCGCCATGGCCGCCGCCAGCCCACCGCTCACGACGATCGCGATGGTCGTGACGGTGGGGGCGATGCGGTCCGGATCGAGGTCCGAGCGGGCGACGGCGGACGCGACACCGAGCTCGGCGACGCTGGCGATGAAAGCCTGGACCACCATCGCGAGCGCGAAGAGCCCGAGGTGCTCCGGGTCGACGATGCGCGCGACGACCGCCATCAGGCCGACGTTGGCGAAGCGCATGAGGACCGAGCTCGCCGCTGACCAGAACGCGCCCTTGCGCACCAGGTCGGCAAGGCCGGCGTGGGGCTGCGCGGCGGGGGCCGGGGGCGCGCCCTCCGTCGTTCGCCCGACCTCCCGGGTCACGGTCACGCCCGCGCCCCGTCCGGCGCGGGCACGTCCGCGGGGGTGCGAGCCGGGACGGCGGGGACGCGCAGCCGTGCGACGTCGTGACCCTGGCCGGCTCGACGCCCGAACGGCCCCAGCCGCAGGAACGCACGGGCCTCGAACGGCACGTCGCTCCACCAGGAACGGCCGCGACCGACCTGCGCCTCGTCGTAGAGGCCGGCGAGTCGCTCCACCATGGCGCCGAGCTCGAAGCTCTCGGCGGCGAACGCCCGGCCGTAGCGCTCGAGCGCGGCGCGACCGGTGCGGTCGTCGAGCGTGCGCACGATCTCGGCCTCGAGCCGTTCGGCGGCGTCGTCGGGCGCGGCATCGCTCCAGAAGCTGTATCGGAACAGCTCGTCGGCCGTGGCGGGCGTGAACGCACAGCTCCACCCGTTCTCGCCCAGGACGACCAGACGGCGCCCGTGGCCCAGGGCGCGGGCGGCCGAGCCGCCCATGCCGATGACGAGGTCGGCACCGGCGTACGCGGGTCGCGGGTCGGCCACGGCACCCGTGAACACCACGGCGCGGCGTCCGAGGCGCGCGTTCGCGGCCGCGCCGAGCGCACGCAGCCGCTGCTCCGCGTCGCCGCCGCCGACGACGACGAGCACGACGTCGGGGCGGTCTGCACGCTCGACGGCCTCGATCGCGACCTCCACGCTGCGCGCCTTCATCGACTCGTCGAGACGGCTCACCAGGACCAGTCGCTCCGCGCTTTCGTCCACACCGTGCCGGAGGAAGAACTCGGCGGACCCGGCGGGGTCGTCGGGCTCGAGGTCGACGGGCGGGCTCACGAGCCGCACGGGGCCGGGCCGGTCCCGGGACTCGTCGAGCAGGTAGCCCGTGCCGATGACCAACGGGCAGCCACGATGCGTGCGGGCGCTGAGCTCCATCTCGTACACGGTGACGAGCAGGGCTCGCCTGCCGAGGAGGCACGGACCCCAGTACGCCGGCCGCTCGTGGTGCGTGCCGTAGACGTGCACGAGGTCGGCGTCCCACTGCCGCGCGCGCGTCGAGAGGTCCCGCGCGCCGCGCAGGATGCTCGTGGGTCGTTCCATCGCCTGGACCTCGACGCCGGCGTCCGCTGCGACGTCGAAGAGCGACGGGCCGGTCGCGGGAAGGGTGTCCCGCGGTCCGACGAGCAGGCTCTTCCAGCCGTACTCCTCGAGCGCCGCGGCGAACTGCACGGCGTTGAGCTGCGTGCCGCCCAGCGCCAGGCTGTTGATCTGCACGAGCGCCCGCTTCACGTCGCGCCCCCGCGCCCGCCGCATCGTCACGACACCGCACCACCGAGCGTCGCCACCACGCGCTCCTGCTGCTCGCCCGTCAGGTGCGGGAACATCGGCAGAGACAGGATCCGCCCCGCCGCGGCCTCGGCCACCGGGAACGCGCCCGCGCCGAGCCCGAGGTGGGCGTACGCCCCCGTCAGGTGCAGCGGCGTCGGGTAGTGGATGCCCGCGCCGACGCCCGCGCCCTGCAGCGCGGCCAGCACCCGGTCCCGCTCCTCGACCTGCACCACGTACAGGTGCCACACGTCGAGGTTCCCCTCGACAGACACCGGCACCCGCACACCGTCGACCCCGGCGAGGAGCTCCGCGTAGCGCGCCGCGGCCGCACGCCGGGCCTCGTTCCAGCCCTCGAGCCGGCGCAGCTTCGCCTCGAGCACCACGGCCTGCACGGTGTCGAGCCGCGAGTTGAAGCCGATCACCTCGTGGTCGTACTTGTGCTCCGACCCGTGCGCCGCGATGACGCGGACCGACCGCGCGACGTCGCCGTCGGACGTCGTGACGGCCCCCGCGTCGCCTGCCGCGCCCAGGTTCTTGCCGGGGTAGAAGCTCGTCCCGGCCGCGAGCCCGAACGAGCCTGCGGACTGCCCGAACCGGCGCGCCCCCTGCGCCTGAGCGGCGTCCTCGACCATCGGGACGCCCGCGTCGGCCGCGATCTTGCCGATCGCCTCCACCGGCGCGACCTGGCCGAACAGGTGCACCGGCACGATCGCCTCGGTGCGCGGGCCGACCGCGGCGCGCACGGCGTCCGGGTCGATCAGCAGGTGCACGGGGTCGACGTCGACGAGCACGGGGACGGCGCCGATGCGGGAGACGGCCTCGGCCGTCGCGATGAACGTGTTCGCGGGCAGGACCACCTCGCCGCCGGGCCGCACGCCCACGGCGCGCAGCGCGAGCTCGATGGCGTCGGTCCCGTTCGCGACGCCGACGCAGTGCGTCACGCACGCGTACGCCGCGTAGGCCGCCTCGAAGCGTCCCACCGCGGGGCCGCCGACGAACGCCGTCGCGGCGAACACCTCGTCGAGGCCCGCGCGGACCTCGTCGGCGATCTCGGCCTGCTGCGCGGCCAGGTCGACCAGCGGGATCGTCATCGGACCACAGCCCCTTCGTCGTCGGTGCGCGCGCCGGCCGCGTCGGCCGGCACGCGGTGGCGGGCGCGCACGTTGTCCGTGCCACGGGGGCGCGCGGGCACCCCGGCCCAGGTCTCGCCGTCGGGCGCGTCGCGCAGCAGCACGGCGCCCATGCCGACGGTCGCGTAGGCGCCGACGCGGCGGTGCTCGCGGACGCCGGCGTTCATGCCGACGTACGCGCCACGGCCGACGACGACGCCGCCGCCGAGCGCGACGCCCGCGCAGAGCGTGCCGAAGTCCTGCACCACGCAGTCGTGCGTCAGCGTGACGCTCGGCATGACGACGACGTGCACGCCGAGCGTCACGGCCGTCGTCAGCACCACGCCGGCGAGCACGATCGACCCGTCGCCGACCGCGCACCCGTCCGGCACCTCGACGCCGGGGTGGACGAGCGTCGCGTAGCGGGTCGGGCCGACGCCGAGCGCGTCGAGCCGGTCGACGATCGCCTCGCGTGCCCGGCCCTTGCCCGCGCAGACGAGCACCTGCGCGTCGCGGCGCCCCGCGAGCGCCTCGAGCGGGCCCAGCACCGGCACCCCGTCGACCGACGTGCCGTGCAGCGCCTCGTCGTCGTCCACGATCCCGACGACGTCGAACAGGCCGTGCGTGCGGATCACCGCGAGCGCCTCGCGCGCGAGGCCCGAGGCGGTCACGAGGACGAGCGGCTCGGCCATCGTCACGCCCCCGCGGTGCGCAGGACGTCGACCACGCGCGCCTGCTCGTCGTCGGTGAGCTGGTGGAACACCGGCAGGATCAGCGTCGAGTCGGTGAGGTGCTCGGTGACCGGCAGCGGCGCGTGCTCGTGCCCCGCGTACGCGGGCTGGCGGTGCGCCGCCATGATGCCGCGGCGCGCCGACACGTCCGCGGCCGCGAGCGCGGCCAGCAGGCCGTCCCGGTCGACCGGGTACTCGGGCCCGACCTCGACCCAGTACGACTGGAAGTTGCAGGTGCCCCAGGCCGGGTCGGCCACGGCGCGCAGGCCGTCGATCGCGTCGATCTGCTTCGCGTAGGCCGCGCCGATCTCGCGCCGGCGGGCGACCACCTCGGGCAGCTTGGCGAGCTGCACGAGCCCGACCGCCGCCTGCAGGTCGGTCATCCGGTAGTTGTAGCCGACCTCGACGTACTCCTCGGCGGGCGCGAGGACGCTCGCGTGGCGGGCCGCGGCCGAGACGCTCATCGCGTGCTCGCGCAGCCGCCGGGCCCTTGCCGCCCACTCCTCGTGACGCGTCGTGAGCATGCCGCCCTCGCCGGTCGTCACGATCTTGCGGGGATGGAACGACCACGCCGCGACGTCCGCGCCGGCGCCCACCGGACGACCGCGGTACGTCGAGCCCGCGCCGCACGCGGCGTCCTCCACGACGACGATGCCGCGCGGGTCGGTCACGGCCCGGATCGCGTCGAGGTCGACGGGCACGCCGCCCTGGTCGACGACGACCACGGCGCGGGTCCGGCTCGTCAGCGCGGCCTCGACGGTCGCGGCCGTGAGGTTGCCCGTCGTCGCGTCCACGTCGGCGAACACCGGCCGCGCGCCGAGGTAGGTCGGCGCGTTGGCGGTCGCGACGAACGAGAACGACGGCACGACGACCTCGTCGCCGGCCTCGACACCCGCCACGAGCAGCGCGAGGTGCAGCGCCGTGGTGCACGACGAGGTCGCGACCGCGTGCTCGGCCTGCATCGCCTGCGCGAACGCCGCCTCGAACTCCGCGACCCGCGGCCCCTGCGCGACCCAGCCGGATGCGATGACCTCCGTGACGGCCGCGATCTCCTCGGGCCCGAACCACGGCTGCATGACGTTGATGCGGCTCACTGCGCGCCTGCCTTGCTCAGCGCGCGCCCCGCGGCGATCTCCTCGCGCAGCGGACGCCACCACGCGACGAGCTCGCGCAGCCCGTCCTCGAGCCCGACCTGCGCCTCGAACCCGAGATCGACGCGCGCCGCCGTGGTGTCGGCCAGCCGCCGCGTCACCCCGTTCACGGCGCGCTCCGGACCGTGCTCGACCTCGAGGTCGCTGTCCATCGCGCGCAGCAGCGCCTGCGCGAGCTCGAGGAGGCTCGTCTCCGTGCCGCTCGCGATGTTGTAGACGCCGTCGACGACGTCGCTGCCCGCCGCGAGCAGGTTCACGCGCGCGATGTCCCGGGTGAACACGAAGTCCATCGTCTGCCGGCCGTCGCCGTGGATGATCGGCGGCAGACCGTCGGCGATGCGCTCCATCCAGCGCACGAGCACCTCGGTGTACAGGCCGTGCACATCCATGCGCGGGCCGTACACGTTGAAGTAGCGCAGCAGCACGTAGTCGAGGCCGTACATCGCGCGGAAGCTGCGCGCCATGCCCTCGTTGAACGATTTCGCGGCGCCGTAGAACGTGTCGTTGTTGTGGTGGTGGTGCCGCTCGTTCGTCGGGAACTGCTCGGCCAGCCCGTACACGGACGCGCTCGACGCCGCGACGACCTTGTCGACCTTGTGCTCCGCGGCGGCCTCGAGCACGGTGAACGTCCCGTCGACGAGCACCTCGAGCGCGAGCCGCGGCTCCTCGGCGCACTGCGTGATGCGGATCGCCGCCTGGTGGAAGACGAGGTCCTGGCCGCGCGTCACGTCGTGCACGAGGTCACGGTCCCGCAAGTCGCCCTCGACGAGCTCGACGCGGCCCGTCGCGAGCGCGTCGGCGAGGTTCTCGCGGCGCCCGCGGACGAGGTTGTCGAGCACGACGACGCGGGCCGCGCCCGCGTCGAGCAGCTGGTCGACGATGGTCGATCCGATCGTGCCGGCACCGCCGGTGACGAGGGCGTTCGCTCCGTGCAGCGTGCTCATGCGACGGTCTCCAGGGTCGAGGCGGGCACCGCCGCCGGGGCGTTCGGGGCGTTGGCAGGGGCGTTCACAGGGGTGAGGCGACCGCCGTCGGCGAGGCTCAGCGAAGCGGCCTCGAGCACGTCGAGCACCCGCAGCCCGGCCGGGCCGTCGGTGCGGGCGGGGCGGCCCTCGCGGATGGCGGCGGCGAGCTCGGCCACCATGACGCCGAGCGCCTCCTTCTCCGGCAGCGCCGGCGCCCACGCGTCGCCGAGCCGGTAGGAGACGTTGGCGCGCGTCTTGTCCGCGGCGCGCTCCCCCAGCTCGACGCCCCGGTCGTAGACCGTCAGCCGCTGCTGCGGAGACAGGTCGTCCCAGACGAGCGTGCGCTTGGTGCCGCCGATGACCATCTGGCGGATCTTGGTCGGGCTCAGCCAGTTGACGTGCACGTGGGCGATCGCGCCGTCGGGCAGCGGCAGCGTCAGGTAGCCCACGCAGGACTGGCCGGCACCGATCGGGTCCGCGCCCTGGGCCGCGACACCCGTCGGCACCAGGCCGCCGGGGAGCACGAAGTCGAGGATCGACAGGTCGTGCGGCGCGAGGTCCCAGAAGACGTCGACGTCGGGCTGCACGAGGCCGAGGTTGATGCGCACCGAGTCGACGAACAGGATCTCGCCGAGCGCGCCCTCGGCGACGAGCTCGCGCATCTTGAGCACCGGCGCGGTGTAGCAGAACGTGTGGTCGACCATGAGGACGCGGTCGAGCTCGGCCGCCCGGGCGATCATGCGGCGGGCCGCGATGCCGCCGTCGGCGATCGGCTTCTCGACGACGACGTGCTTGCCGGCCTCGAGCGCCGCGAGCGCCAGCGGGGCGTGCGTGCGGGCGGGGGTGGCGATCGCCACGGCGTCGACGTCGTCGCGGGCCAGCAGGTCCTCGACCGAGGTCATGACCTCGACGGTCGAGCGGCTGCCGACGACCTTGCGGGCGCGGGCCTCGTCGAGGTCGCAGACGGCGACGAGGTCCCAGTCGGGGCTGTTGCGGAAGTTCCGGGCGAGGTTCGGCCCCCAGTAACCGGCGCCGATCACGGCGGCTCGAAGCTGCTCGGTCATCACTCGTCCTCACGTCGTGGCGGTGCCTCAAGTGTCACGACGGGATCGGGTCATGTCAGCCCAATCTGGACATATTCACCCCGGGCCGGTGGGTGAACACTCGAACGGTCGCCGTCCGTTCGAGGCGACCGTTCGAGTGTTCGGCGGAAGTCCTGGCTCAGCCCGACGGCGTGAACAGCACGTCCACCCCGTACCACGCGGTCGACGTCCCCGTCGGTGCCGTCGTGCCGTAGACGTACGCACCGCCCGGCGTCACCGTCGACAGCGGTCCGTTCGTCACGGTCGAGCCGAGCAGCCCTGACGTGACGGCGTACCCGCCGCTCGTCGTGTAGTAGGACGCGGTGTACGTGGCTCCCACGGTGAGCGTCACCGGCGTCGCGAGCGCCACCGTCTGCCAACCGGACGCGGACTCGCCCGACGACGCGGCGGACGCCAGCTTGTTCCCGCTCGAGTCCCACAGGTAGACGGTGTGCGTGCCGGTGTTGGCCGCACCCTTGTAGAACCGGATCGCGGTGATCGCGCCCGCGACGGTGGCCTTGAACCGCGTGCCGACCTGGACCGCGTCCGGGTCGTCGAACGACGCCACGCTCGGGGTGACGCCGGCGGACCACAACGAGACGGCGCTGGTGGCCGTCGTCGTCGTGAACGACCACGACCCGTTGGTGGGGGTGGACCCGGCGAGGGTCACGACCGCGTTGATCGTCGCGTTCCCGGGCATCGTCGCGCCCGGCGTGAACGTCACACGGAGGCTCGACGCGTCGTACGTGCTCGTGCCGGCGATCGCGCCGGACGGGCCGGTGAGCGCCAGCGTCGGCGTCCCGGAGTCCGGCGCCCGGGACAGCGTCGCCGTGACCGCGGCGGTCCTCGACACCCCGGTCGCACCGGCCGCGGGCGACACGGTCGACACCTTGACTGGGCTGAGCGCCTGCGGGCTGAACAGCACGTCGACGAAGTAGTTCGTCTGCTGCCAGGTGCTCGTCGGGAAGCCGCCGCCGTAGCGGTAGCGCCCGTTGCCCACGGCCGGGATCGTCAGCGGGCCGACCGTCCTGTCTGCGGTGAACGCGTTCGCCGTCGCGGCGTAGTGACCCTGCGGCGCGTAGTACGAGACGACGTAGGTGGTGCCCGCCGTGACCTCGTACGGCGACGCGAACGTCGCCGTCTGCCAGCCGGTGGCGGACTCGCCCGAGAACGCGACCGTGGCGAGCTGGGTACCGGTCGAGCTCCACAGCGTGCCCGTGTGCGCCCCGCCGTTGCCGGAACCCTTGTAGAACCGCACCCCGCTCACCACGCCCGACTGCGTCGGGGTGAAGGCGACGCCGAGCTCCACCGCTGCCGTGTCCGTGTCGGCAGCCGTCTGCGGTGTCTGCGACCCGAACATCGTGCACGGGCAGCCGTCCGCGGTCGCCGTCGTGAACGTCCACGTCTGGTCCGCGAGCGTCGACCCGGTCGTCGACGCCAGGCCCGTCGCCGTCGCCGTGTAGGTCGTCGCCGCGGCGAGCGATGCGCTCGGGGTGAACGTCAGCGTCCGGGCATCGGACGACAGCGTGCTCGTCCCCGCGACGGTCGACGCACCGCTCTTGAGCGTGAGCCTCGCCGTCGGCACGAGCGGCGAGCTGACGGTGATGGACACCGGAGCGCTCACCGGAGCACCCGGGGAGCTGGGGGCCGGCGACTGAGCCGTCACCGCGAGTGCGACCGCGTCCTGCACGAACACCACGTCGACCAGGTAGCTCGCGGTGCTCGTCGCCGACGGATACCCGCCGCTGTACGAGTACATGCCCGAGTCGGCGGACAACGGCGCACGCTGCAGGCCGACCCCGCCGAACACGTCCGGGGTCGAGGAGTACCGGCCCACGGTCGTGCTGTACGAGGCCACGTACGACGTGTTCGCGGAGATGTGGACGGGCGACGCGAACGTGACGGTCTGCCAGCCGGTCGTGCTCTCGCCGGTGAACGTCGCCTGGGCGAGCGGTGTGGTGCCACCGGCCGCCCAGAGCGCGCCGACGTGCGTGCCCGTGTTGCCGAGCGCCTTGTAGAACCGCACGCCGGTGATCGTGCCGGGCGAGGTGCTGGTGAACCGCACGCCGAGGGTCACGGGAACGGTGTCGCTGTCCTCGAGCGTGGCGGGCGTGGCGGAGTCGTCGTACAGCGAGACGGTCGTGCCACCCGCCGACTGGTTCGGCGCGGCCGTCACGAACGTCCAGGACTGCGTGCCCGTGAGTCCCGGCGCAGACGCCGTCGCGACGTAGGTCGTGCCGTTCGCCAGTGCCGCCGCCGGCGTGAAGGTGACCGTGTTCGAGGCGGCGTCGTAGGCGCTCGAGCCGGCGACTGCCGCGCCCGCCTGCGTCGCGAGCGAGACGCTCGCGCCCGACGCCGGCTTCGAGAAGGCGACCTTGACCACCGATGCGGTCGAGACGCTGGACGCACCGGGCGTCGGCGAGGACATGGCGGCGGTCTGCGGGGTCGTGTCGGTCGTGGTGAACACGGCATCGACGTAGTACTGCGCATCGTGGAACGAGGACGTCGGGAACTCGCCGGGGTCCGCGTACACGCCACCGGCGGGGCCGCCGTAGCCGCCGGTGACCACGAGAGGCGCCTGGCTTCGCCCGCCGTAGGCGAAGGCCTCGTCCTGCACGGCGTAGCCGCCGTCGGGCGCCGTGTAGGAGACGACGTAGGTCGTTCCGGCCGACACCGCCACCGGCAACGAGAACGACGCGGTCTGCCAGCCGGTCGCGGTCTCGCCCGTGAACCTCACCGAGGCCAGCACCGAGCCGCTCGCGCTCCAGAGCGTGCCGGTGTGCGTGCCGGTGTTGGCAGCACCCTTGTAGAACCGCACGCCGGTGACGTACCCGCTCTGCGTCGGCGAGAACCGCAGGCCGAGCTCGACGGGCGAGGGGTCGTCGGCCGACGCGACGACCGGCGTGGTGCTGCCGTAGACCGAGCACGGGCAGGTCGCCGTCACCGAACGGCTCGCGACGGCGCCGATGTTGCCGCTGTCGTCCGTCGCACGCACCTGGAGCGCGACCGCGCCGTTCCCTGGCTGGACGTAGGAGTAGCTCCAGCTCGTGGTGCCGCTCGCGGGGTGCCAGGTGGTGCCCCCGTCGGTCGACACCTCGACGCCGGCGACCACGCCGCCCCCCGCATCGGTCGCCGTGCCGGTCGCGGTGACCGTGGTGCCGTTGCCGATCGTCGCGCCCTGCGCCGGCGACGCGACGGTCACGGTCGGGCCCGTGTGGTCGGTGCTGGGCGTCGCCGCCACGAGACCGGACATCAGCGAGGACGGCTGCGCACCCATGTCCGCCAGGAGGTTGACCGTCGCCTGCTGCATGCGCGCGTCTGCGGGCGCGCCGTCACCGTCGTGCTCGGCGTCCAGGCCCCAGCTCCACTGGATCGACCCGGCCGAGAACACGAGCGCTCCGCTGGCCGCGCGGTAGAGGGTGATGTGGTGCGTCGTGGTCGCCGAGCCCGTCAGGTTGCCGAAGTCGAGCATGTAGGCGGACACGGTGCCGCTCACGGTCGACATGTCGATCAAGCCCGCCGGACGGAAGCCGTTGTCGACGTCCTCGTCGGACTCGTAGCCGACCGTGTGGGGCGCGAGCGCGGTGCTCGCGCCCGTCATCGACGACAGCCCGGTGTTCCGCCACAGGCGCAGCTTGCCCTGGGCCTGCGTGACCGTCACGGGCAGGTCGGTGACGTTCGACATGAAGAACGTCCCGGACAAGGCGTTCTCGGGCAGCCCGCCCCCGTCGGCCTGGGACGCGAACCGGGGGTCGCGCCACGTACCCGTCCACTCGGTCGCCGGGTCGATCTTCTCGTTGGACCAGGTCTCCTTGTAGGAGACCTCTGTGCGGTACGGGGTCGCGGCACCCGCCTCGGCGGGCTCCCACCGGGTGCGCCAGTACACCTCGTTGCCCGAGAAGAACGCGAGGTTGACGCCGGCATCGCGGGCGGCCTCGAAGTTGGCGCGCTCGGCGCCGGACCAGTACTCGTCGTGCCCGACGGACAGCACCGTGCTGTGGTTCTTCAGCAGGGACCCGTAGCGGTCGGCGTCCACCGACGAGGAGTAGCTGACGTCGTATCCGTTGCGTTCGAGGAACCGCACCATCGGGTACTCGGCGCTGAAGTAGTTGTCGTGGTTGGTGCCGCCGTCGCGCGTCACGAGTGGGCGGTTGTAGCTGATCTTGTAGGCACGCCCGTTCGCGGCGCCCTGGTAGAAGTCGGAGCCGCCGTACGAGTTGTACGCCTGCCACGTCGTGTCGGACGTCTTCACCAGCACCTGCGAGTGGCTCGCGTCGTTGCGGACGACGAACAGGATCTGGCTCGCGTGCCGGTTGTCCGGGCGGTAGAGGTCGGCCACGTAGACGCCGGACACCGCCGTGGTCGGGACGTTCCAGGTCGCGGACACCGCCCAGTTGCCGCAGTCGTAGATCTCCGTCGTCGCGTCGGTCAGGCACTGCGGCTGCGACTGCGGCAGCGGGACGGAGGGGCTCAGCGTCGTGATCAGCCGAGCGCCGAGCCCGCCGTACCAGCCGGTGCGGTAGATCTCGATGCTGTAGGCGCGAGCGTCCGTGTCGACCTTGAAGCCGATCGAGCCGCCGACGTTGACCGAGATGTCGGTCGCGAAGCCTTGGATGTCGCTGTCCCCGGCACCGCTGATGTCCCACTCGGACGGGTCGGTGCCCGGCTTCGAGTTCTCGCACACGATGGGGTTGCCGCCGGTCGCGCACGGGTCGGCCGCGGACGCGGGTCCGGCGAGTGCGACGACGGCGAGCGCACCACCGGTGGCGACCGCGACGAGCGCGCCGACTGCCCGACGTGCGGAGTTCGTCCAACGCATGACCAAGCCCCGATCCTCGACTCCCGCTCGCGGCGCAGGGCCGCCTGCGGGAACATGACCCGCCTTCCAATCGGAAGATACGGGACAACTAGGACATTCGGCCCAGGTGGCTCGAGATATCACCCCGCGTGACTGAAGGTTCGCCCGCAGTGACCTCGCGGGGCCGGTGCGACCCCGCGCCGAGCGCGCACCGCCGCACGAACCCGGGCCCGCCGACCGGAGGATCGACGGGCCCGGGCGTCCGTGCCGAGCGTCAGTACGCCCCGGCCGCCCCGAACACCGCGCGCCCCGTCTTCCACAGGATCAGCAGGTCCATCGCGACCGACCAGTTGTCCACGTACCGCAGGTCGAGCCGCACCGACTCGTCCCACGAGAGGTCCGACCGCCCGCTGACCTGCCACAGCCCGGTGAGCCCCGGGCGCACGCCGAGCCGGCGGAAGACGGCGTCCTCGTACTCCGCGACCTCCTGCGGCAGCGGCGGACGCGGCCCGACGAGCGACATGTCCCCGCGGACCACGTTCCAGAGCTGCGGGAGCTCGTCGAGCGAGAACCGCCGCAGGACGCGCCCGACGCGCGTGACGCGCGGGTCATCGTGCATCTTGAACATGAGCCCGTCGCGGTCGCTGTGATCCAGGAGCGCGGCCCGCCGCGCCTCCGCGTCCACGTACATGCTGCGCAGCTTCCACAGCGTGAACTCGCGGCCGTCGATCCCGATGCGGCACTGCTTGAAGAACGCCGGCCCCGGGCTCGTCAGGCGCACGAGCAGCGCGGACACGAGGATCACGGGCGCCGCCGCGAGCAGCAGCACCGTGCCGAGCACCCGGTCGAGCGCGGCCTTCGCGAGCATGCGACGCCGGGGCGCGGCGGTCTCGACCTCGAGCAGCGACAGCCCCGCGGCGGGCCGCAGCGCCAACCGCGGGCCCAGCACCTCGACGAGCCCGGGCGCGACGACGAGTTGCACCCCGACCCGCCCCAGCGCCCACGACAGCCGGCGCAGCGCGTCGCCCTGCAGCTCGCTGCCCGCGACGATGACGACGTCGATCCGCCGGTCGTACGCGACCTGCGGGATGTCGGCGAGCGCGCCGACCAGCGGCACGCCGTCCTGCGGCGGCGCGTCGTCGATGCTCGGCAGGCAGACGCCGACGACGCGGTACCCGTGGTGCGTCGCCGCACGCAGGTCCGTGACGACGCCGTGGACCGAGCCCGCGTCGCCGACGACCAGCGTGCGCGCCATCGCCTCGCCGTCCGCGCGCCGGCCGTGCAGACCGCGGCGCAGCAGGTGCCGCCCGATCGCGGCCGCCCCGGTCAGGGTGAGCACCAGGGCGCCCAGCATGACGCGCGGCACCGTGAGGCCGAGCGCGACGCCGACGAGCGCGACCGTGGCCGCGGTCGCGACGCCCGCGCGCAGCACCGCCTGGAACTCGCCGGGCCCGTCGCCGAGCCGCCGGCCGTCGTATCCGCGGCACAGCGCGAGAGCACCGAGGTAGACGGCGGCCGTGCCGACGATCCACCAGTTGCTCGGACCGCCGAGCGACCAGAACGCGCACGCGACGAGGACGGTCGACACGGCGACCGCCAGGTCGACGGCGAGCGCCTGCCGGACGTAGCGCCGGCGCGACTCGGCATAGTCGGCGTCCAAGGTGCGCAGCGCGGCGCGCGGGTGCTCGACGACCGGGTGCGGCGACGCCCACGAGAGCCGTGGCCCGGCCGCACGACGGCGGCGGTCGACGCCGATGGCGCCGCCGCTGCTCTCCTCGAGGATCGTCATGGCCCCCACCCGTCCAGCCGTCCAACTTCGGGTCCGGCTCGGACACTATTGGGCGGGTTGGTGAGGAGATAGACGTCTTTGTCCGTTTTCACCCGGATTTCACCCGAGGTTGCGGCGGCGCGTCACCCCTTCGTGTGGAACCGCTGCTGCGCCGCCTCGAGGCCCTGCGTCACGACCGCCTCGACCGCGTCGGCGGCCGCGTCGAGCAGGAACGGCAGCTCCTTGCGCTCGACCGTCGAGAAGTCGCGCAGCACGAAGTCGGCGGGGTCCATGCGGCCCGGCGGCCGGCCGATGCCGACGCGCACCCGCACGTACTCCTTCGTCCCGAGCGCCTTGGTCGTGTCGCGCAGGCCGTTGTGGCCGCCCTCGCCGCCGCCGCGCTTGAGGCGCACGTCCGCGAACGGGATGTCGAGCTCGTCGTGCACCATGACGACGCGCTCCGGCTCGACGCCGTAGTACTTGGCGAGCGCCGAGACCGGGCCGCCCGAGACGTTCATGTACGTCGTCGGCTTCGCCAGCACGACGCGCGGGCCCGGCGCTCCCCCGGGCAGGACGCCGAGGCGCCCCTCGGCGACCGCGGCCTGCGGGCGCTTCGACAGCAGGCCGCCGGTGCGGCCGCCGAACGTCGCGCCCGTGCGGCGTGCGAGCTCGTCGAGCACCATCTGGCCGACGTTGTGGCGGTTGCCGGCGTACTGCGGCCCGGGGTTGCCGAGGCCGACGACGAGCCACGGTCCGTCGGTCATCGATCCTCCTGGGTCCTGCCGG
>Ga0164242_10003954_pt1 | contig 16745 bp, 11 predicted proteins | sample OricomgcompostMG_FD_108783 | JGI IMG/M metagenome (GOLD analysis project Ga0164242, IMG submission 108783) | Miracle-Growth compost microbial communities from Emeryville, California, USA - Original compost - Miracle growth compost (MG) ...
CGGGGTGCCGGTGGCCACGGTGGGCGTCGGGGCCGCACGCAACGCGGGGCTGCTGGCGGTGCGCATCCTCGCGGCGTCCGACGAGGCCATTCGGGCGCGCTACGCCGAATTCCAAGCCACGATGGCCGATCAGGTGCGTGCGAAAGACGCTGCCCTGCAAGAAAAACTCGCCGCAGGCTAGGAGCGGCTGTCGGTCGCGGCCTTCCCGTGCACGGGCCGCGGACGTCGGCGGCACGCTGTTGTGACATTCACTCCCGGATCCGTGGGGTAAGCGTCACGGGAACTCGCCTCAACCGGCGAGGTGGCCGGGCAGTTCGATGTCGAGGGGCTTCGGCCGGGCGGGCGCCGCGACCGCCGTGGGCGCAGCGGCCGGCGCGGGCTTGCGGGCGATCCGGCGCCGCGCGCGGCCGGCGACGTCGAGGAGCGCTTGGGCGAGCGCGCCGTCCGGCTCGACCTCGCCTGCCGTGACGAACTCCAGCACCGCGGTCACCTTGCGATGCCCGCCCACGACCGCGTGCACGGGGACGCCGACAACGCCGCTGAGGCCGAGCTGCGCGGCGGGTTGCTGCCGAAACGGCGAGCCGAGCCCTTCGAGTCCGGGCAAGAAGCGGCACGACTCCAGGTGCAAGACGGCCGCGACGATGCCGCGCCCCGATCCGAGATCGGTGATCGCGGTGGCCTCGCGCAGCGCCGCGTAGTCGGCCGCGCGGGAGGCGTCGTCGTGGTTGTGCCACGCGCCCGACGATCTCCAGCCGGTCGCGGAATCGACCCAGACGTGGCCGACCGGCCAGCCGGTGGCCTGGCAAATGACCGCGATCGCGTCGTCGTAGCTGATCGTGCCGCGCGGGCTGCCGGCGCGGCGGGCCAGGCCGGCGGCGATCTCGGCCGCCCAACGCTCGGGGGAGGCGGCGGCTGGCCGGCTGGCAACGCCGGCACGGTTGGCCGTGCGCGCGCGCCCCCGCGCGCGCGCCCACGACGCCGCTGCCCACCTCACCCAGCGAACATCGGCACGAGTGGTTGAAAGCTGTACGGCCGGACGGCGGTTCGTGGGCACGTTCCCTACTATGCCGCGCGCACGAAGGACGGCGCTGAGCGGCCCACGGCTACGCCGGCGGCCCGTGCCGGGGCCATTCGATTTTCGGGCAGGTGTTCATGACGACGTCGAGGCCGGCGGCGGCCGCCCGCTCTGCCGCCGCTTCGTCGATGATGTCGAGCTGGAGCCACACCGCGCGGGCGCCGATCTCGATCGCCTCGTCGACGAAGCGCCCGGCGTGCTCCGATCGCCGGAAGATGTCGACGACGTCGACGGGGAACGGGATCTCGCCGAGCGTGCGGCGCCCCTGCTCTCCGTGCACTTGCTCGGCCCGGGGATGCACCGGCACGATCGTCTTGCCGCGTTGTTGCAGGAACCGGGCGACGTCGTACGCGGCGCGTTCGGGGTTGTCGCCCAGCCCGACGATCGCCCAGACGGTCGTGTCGGTCAGCAGCCGCTCGATGACCGCCGGATCGCGGAAACGCTGCGGCATAGGTCGTTCGCCCCGGCTACGGCCGGCCGAGCGCGCGGTAGCTCCACCCGGCGTCGCGCCACCTGGCCGGGTCGAGCGCGTTGCGCCCGTCGACGATGTGCTTCTTGGCGACGACGTCGGAGAGCACGGCCGGATCCATCTCACGGAACTCGGCCCATTCGGTGAGATGCAGGACGACGTCCGCGTCAGCGCACGCGGCGACTGCGGAGCCAGCGTAGGCCAGCTCGGGATAGCGCTTCCTGGCGTTGTCGACGGCCTGCGGGTCGTAGAGGGTGACGGTGGCGCCTTCGCGGCGGATCGCGTCGGCGACGTCGAGCGCGGGAGAATCGCGGATGTCGTCGCTGTTGGGTTTGAACGCCGCGCCCAGGACGCCGACCTTGCTGCCGGCGAACGTGCCGCCGCACTGCTCGCGCGCGAGATCGACCATGCGCGCGCGCCGCCGCAGGTTGATCGCGTCGACCTCGCGTAGAAACGCGACGGCGTCCCCTGCGCCGAGTTCGTCGGCGCGGGCCATGAAGGCGCGGATGTCTTTCGGCAGGCAGCCGCCGCCGAAGCCCAGCCCGGCGTGCAAGAACCGGCCGCCGATCCGGGAGTCGAGCGCGAGGGCGGCGGCCAGCTGGGTGACGTCGGCGCCGGTGGTCTCGCAGATCTCGGCCATCGCGTTGATGAACGAGATCTTGGTGGCCAGGAAGGAGTTCGCGGCCACCTTGACCAACTCGGCGGTGGCGAAATCGGTGACGATCAAGGGGATCTCAAGGTCGGTCAGCGGCGCATAGACCTCGCGCAGCAGCTTCTCGGCGCGCTCGGACGTGACGCCGATGACGAGCCGTTCGGGGCGCAGAGTGTCTTTCACCGCGAAGCCCTCGCGCAGGAACTCCGGGTTCCAGGCCAGCTCGACGGCGTCGCCGCCGGGCGCGAGCTCGGCGATGCGCGCGGCCAGGACAGCCGCGGTGCCCGACGGCACGGTCGACTTTCCGACGACGAGGCATTCGCGAGTGAGCAGCGGGGCGAGCGACTCGACGGCCGCGCGCACGTAGCGAAGGTCGGCGGCGTTGCTGCCGGCCATCTGCGGCGTGCCGACGCAGATGAAGTGGACGTCGGCGGACGCTGCGACCTCGGCGACGTCGGTGGTGAAGGCGAGCCGGCCTGACTCAACGTGCTTGGTGAGCAGCTCCGGCAGCCCTGGCTCGTAGAACGGGACGCGGCCATCGCGCAGGGCGGCGATCTTCGCTTCGTCGACGTCGAAACCGATGACGTCGAAACCCAACTCCGCCATGCACGCCGCATGCGTGGCGCCGAGATACCCGGTGCCGATCACGCTCAGCCGTAGTGCCACGATTCTTCCCTCCCCAAAAGTCGCGGACCCACCGATGTTAACCGTAGCGGCAGAGTCGCTCGTACCCCGAAGCTGCCGTTGCTCCACTTGGCCTAGCGCTCGCGCCGGCCGGCCATAGGATCGCCGGAAGCGGCGAGGGCGCCGGATTGGCGGGTGGCGGAAGGATTTTGGGATGGGTCAGGCCGATGTCGAGCCCGGCGGCCCCGGCTTCGGCGTCTTCCGCCTTCCGCCTGAATACGACGAGCTGCGGGCCAGCGTGCGCGAGCTCACGACCAGCCGGATCGCGCCGAGGGCAGCGCAGATCGACGAGACCGCCCAGTTTCCGTGGGACGTGCACGACGCGCTCGCCCGCTCGGGATTCAACGCGCCCCACATACCCGAGGCCTATGGCGGCGCCGGCGCCGACGCGCTGGCCACCGCGATCGTGATCGAGGAGGTCGCGCGCGGCTGCGCGTCGTCCGCCTTGATACCGGCGGTGAACAAGCTGGGCACGCTGCCCTTGCTGCTCGCGGGCTCGGAGGCGCTGCGCGCGCGTTACCTGCCGCCGGTGGCGCGCGGCGAGGCGATGTTCTCGTACGCGCTCTCCGAGCCGGACGCCGGCAGCGACGTCGGCGCGATGAAGACCCGCGCGGTTCGCGACGGCGATTCCTGGGTGCTCGACGGAACCAAGAGATGGATCACCGGCGCCGGGGAGTCCTTGTATTACACGGTTTTCGCGGTCACCGACGCTGACGCCGGCGCCGGCGGGGTCTCGGCTTTCGTCGTCGAGAAGGACGACGCCGGGCTGTCGTTCGGCGCGCCCGAGCACAAGCTCGGCATCAAGGGGTCGCCGACCCGTGAGATGTATTTCGACTCGTGCCGAATCCCGGCCGACCGGCTCATCGGCGTCGAGGGCAGCGGTTTGAAGACAGCGCTGCGCACGCTCGACCACACACGGGTCACGATCGCGGCGCAGGCGCTGGGCATCGCCCAGGGCGCTCTCGACGCGGCCGTCGCTTACACCGCGCAACGGCGGCAATTCGGCGAGCCTGTCGGCACGTTCGAGGGGGTGCGGTTCATGCTCGCCGACATGGCGATGAAGATCGAGGCCGCGAGAGCCCTCACCTATTCGGCGGCGTCGAAATCGGAGAACGGCTCGGCCGACCTCGCCTATTTCGGCGCGGCCGCGAAATGCTTCGCTTCTGATATCGCGATGGAGGTCACGACCGACGCCGTCCAGCTTTTCGGCGGCTACGGCTACGTGAAGGATTACCCGGTCGAGCGCATGATGCGTGACGCGAAGATCACCCAGATCTACGAGGGCACGAATCAGATCCAACGCATCGTGATCGCGCGCCAGCTCACCCAGGGCGTGTCGTAGCCGCACGACCACCGGCGAGCCGCGAGCGCGCGACCCGCCAGGCGCGTCGGCCCCGACGCGACACGACCCGACACGACTATGGCGCAGGTCGCGCGTCGACCACGACGAACACGTCGTCCCCATCGGGCACGTCGTGAGGCGCCGGCGTGTTGTGGCCTTGGTAGTGCGGCGCGCCCTTCCGGATCGTCACGTCGACCCATGCCGTCGCGGTGCTGCCCTCCAGCGCGATGTCGGTAGCGGTGGCGCAACAGGTTTCGCGGAAGTTGTACGCAGGAAAGCTCGCCACGTAGTAGCGCTTGACGTCGTCGAGCTGGCCGCTCGTCGCGAAGGTCGCTGTCACGCTCGCGGCGCGGCCGTCGATGCCGCTGTCGCTGCCGGAATCCTCGGCGTGCGCCACCATGGCGGCCCCTGGTGGGACGGTCGTGACGACATCGAGCGTTCGCAGTTGCTTCAACGCCGCGTCGGCGCCAGGGGCGGCCCCCGAACACGCGCTTGCCGCAAGCGCGATAGCGAACGCAGCGGCTAGCGCGGCCGTGCGCCCAGAGGCGGTCGTGATCAAAGCGCTCACCCGTCTAGTTGCGTTCGAAGCGAGGTCGCGATCTGGAGTAGGCGCGCACGGGCGTCGGGCGCGATCTGCTGATCACGTGCGGCTGTCAGCATGGCGATGAGCCCGGTGAGCGTCGCCCGCTCCTCAGACGACCGACCGGTCGACGCGGCGTAGCTGATGTAGCCGATCTGCAGGTCGCCCACAAGCCGAAACAGTACCGAGTGGACGCTGCCGGCGGCACAAGCCTCACGCCACGCCTGGACCAAATCGTCGACGGTGCTCGTCGGCTCCGCGCTCAGCTCGACGGCGACGTCGCGACCGGGCGCCCAAACTGAGGTGTCGTCGAGGCCGGTGACCGTCACGCCCGTGACCACGTAACTGCCGTCGCCGTACGACGCGACGTCGACGGGCACGTCGAGTGAGTAGTCGTTCGGGCCCGCCGTCAACGCGACCGTGTTGTTGATGTTCGCGACGACCGAGCCATTCGGCGCCTCGACCCTGCCTGTCACCGTGTAGTGACCGTCCGCCGGGGCCGAGATCTGCCCCGTGTAACGGATGGTGTCGGCGATGCGATCGCCATTCGTGTCGACGCCAGAAGCCGAGAACCCCGACATGACCGGACCTTGCGGCACCATAACGGCGATGTCGTAGGACTGCGTCGTCCCCATATTCGAGGCCGTCGCCACCGTCTGCGGGTCATCACCTCGCACCAGCAAGCCGTTGCGCAACGAGAATTCGCCGGTCGCGCCCGCGCTCATCAGCCGGTCCAACGGCATGTCGACGTCGATGACGCCGGCCCCGGCTGCGAGGTCGGCCGTACCGGATGCGCTTGCGGTCGCGCCCGTCTGGTCAACCGCGTCCAACACGAGGGTGTAGGCGCCTGGTTGCGTCACCGAAACACTGACCGGCAACCGCACGGCGTCGGGGACGCCATCCGCGTCGAGGTCGACAAGAGCGTCGCCGTGCACCGAGCCAATGCTGCCCGAGCCGTCGGGCAGCGACACGCCCGTCATGGCATAGCGGTGCAGGCCTTGTCCTGAAGCAACGACGCCGATCGACACGAACGCGCCACGTGGCACCGCGACGCTGGCCCGGAAGGTGCCACTCAAACCTTGCTGGCGGAGGGCAACGCTTTGCTTTTTGCCAGCGGCGTCGGTGAAATAGGCCGAGACGGAGGTGGACCTCAAGGTTTGCTCGCTGGCGCCTGAGAGCTGCGCGGTGATCGTGGCATCCCGGCCTGACGCGGAGGCGACGACGGAGGTGCTCAGGATCGTCTTGGCGGAAACGTAGGTCTCGACCCCGACGTCCAACTGCGCGTCAGATTCGACCTTTAGCGTTCGTGATTTGCCGGCGAGGCCGTGCAACAGGATCTGAGCCTGTGGGACACCGAGGGAGTCGTCGGGGTCGACCCATTCGACCGTGGCGTCCGCGTCGACGTTGCCGTCGCTGTCCAGGATCGTGATCGTCGGGCGCGGTCCGTCACCGGTGAACACGACGACTCCCATGTCGTCTTGCCCCTCCGGATCCAGTGTCATCGACAACGGCTTGTCCGGCGAGACCTCTTCCTCGATCACGTCCTGCGGGGTGTTCGGGGTGTTCGTCGCGGTCGCGCTGGCGCCGCCGGGCGCGGCCGACGCTTCGATGGCCGGGGCCGGGGCCGCGGTCGAGGCTGGGCTGGCCGGTTGCGGGACAGCCGCCGATCTCGCCGCGAGCACGACAGGCGCGGCCGTCGCCGCATGGGCGGTCGCTCCGCCGCCCGAGTCGGCGAGACCGCCAGAGTTCCCCGAGCAGGCCGGGCCGCCGCCATCGGTCCACGGGTTGTTGACGCTGGTCATGGGGTACATGACGCTGAGCAGCCGCAGCGTCGGGCACGGATCGGTGTTCATGCCACTGTGCTGAAGCCCGAAGACGGGCGTGAGCGCTTCTTGCAGGCCGCCTTGCACGTGGCCGTCGTAGTTGTAGGTCAGCCAAAATGCGCTGTTGACGCAAACCGCGGTGTCACCGCCGTCCGGACAATCGAGCAACAAGTTGTCGGCGCCATTGCACTTGTAGTGGGTATGGCCCGAGCAGTTGCTGGCGAGATCGTAGTACCGTTTGCTCGGGTCGTCGCGGACAACCTGGTTGAACACCTTTTGGATATAGGAGGTTTGCAGGTCGTAAAGTCCGTCGGTCGCATTGTCACACGCGCCGAACTGGCCTTCGAAGCGATCTCCCGCGAAGTCGCCTACCGGGCTTTCCCACCACGGAATGTTGCGCAATGCACAGAGTTTGTCCGCTTCGGCACTGCCGCCGTTCGGGGTCGACAACATGCCGAGCGAGTTGAACAGATATGGGTTCTTGAAGATGGCCGCTCTTGTATCGAGCCCACCCTTAGAATGCGCGATCACGTTGACGGCTCGCGCGCCGGTGCTGTCGATCAGGTCATGCGCTTCGTCGAGCAAGATGTCTGCGTTGGTCCAGATACTGCCGGTTGCCGTTGTATCAGCACGCACGACTCGTGACGTAGGCGCCAGCGACTGTACGGACCCCCTGGCGGTGTTCTCGATGGAGATCTCGCCGTCTTTGCTCCCAGTGATGCCATGCGCGATAAGCAGAGGTAAGTCGTTGGTGTATTCGATGTCACCCTGAAGCACCGGAAAGATGTAACGGCCAGGAACCGTGCTATAGCGGCTGTGGTAGATCAGACCGGTGAAGTAGCCGCCGTTCGAGTCGTAGGAGTCGTCGAGGAAGTAACCGCTGATTCCACTACCGGGCATCTCGTATGACGCGTCAGCACCGTTCGAGAATCCAGCACGAGCAGGCGTGCCGCCTAAGCCGTCGACACCGCCGCTGGCATCGCCGGTCTCCCACTGAACCTGGTCGTAGTTGAAGTAAATGTCGAAGTTCCCGTTGTGTTGGTCTGACTCCACGAGCAGCAGTTGGAAGCTGTTGAGCTTGTCAGCGTGCTCGTTGTAGTAGCCGACCTGGACCCAGTCGACGCAGAAGGCGGGCTGCCCAGCGTATGTTGTTTGTCCGTATGTTGTTTGCAGCGAGGCGCTGTTGCGGGTGTCGACGTCCGCAAAGAACGGGGCGATGATCGCGCGACCGCTGGAAAGCAGTCCATAAGGCGTGTAGGTCGACTGCGGCCCGTCGAATGTCACGTTGCCGTTGTTGTTCACGTAGACCGAATCGAAGGCTTGGCCGTAAAAGTCGACGAAGAAGCCGAGCGGAACCGCACTCGACGAACCGTCGTCATTAGGTGGCAGAGAATTCGTTTTGCACGCCGCGTCGTCGACGACGGCGCCTGATGCGGCAGGGTCGGCGTGCGCTTGTACCGTGGGCATGAGCCCGGCGAACAATGCGACGCCGGCGAACAATGCGACGACAGGCACGACGACGTGACGGCGGAACCACATGTTTCCCCCTCTGAACCGGAATAGGCTCGCGCGAAGCGACTATGGCTATCGCGAGGCCTGGACCGTAGCAGGTGTTCGACTCAAGAGCAAAGTGCGACACGAAACGTCACGGGCGGCCACGGCATCGCGGGCAGTGAAGCCCACGCATTTGCTTGCAAACACCTGCAAAATGGGAATGCGGCAATTGGACCGCCCGCAATAGGCATCTCCGCCACGAAGCAGCCCGAGTTTGAGCCGCATCCTCTTGAGTTGGAGGGATGCGTGCCTTGCCGAAGAAGCGAGACGAGGAGTTCAAAGCCGCGCGGTGAGGCGGGCGCTTGCGCACAGTGGTGGGTGCCCGGCGATGACGTGGCGGCGGCTGACGGTGGCTCGCCAGCCGTCGCGACCGGCCGCCAGCGCGCCAAGAACGCGCTGTGAACGCGCTGGCGATCCGGGGCGAGCGGCCACGACCACGCGATGCGATGCGATGATCTCAGTCATGACTGACGACATGCGAGCCGTGCCGGTGAGCGCCTCACGCATCATGCTCAGCCGGGTGGTCAGCGCGCTCGACGCCAATTTCTACGGCAACGTGCACGGCGGCGCGATCATGCGCCTCGTCGACGAGGCGGCGGGCGTCGTCGCGTCTCGACACAGCGGCGGCCGTGCGGTCACCGCCGTGGTCGACGAGCTGCAATTTCTGGTGCCCGTGCACGTCGGCGACATCGTCACCTGCCAGGCGCAGGTCAACTGGACCGGCCGCACGTCGTGCGAGATCGGCGTCCGGGTCACCGCCCAGCCGTGGGACCAAGCAGACCAAGCGCGCAGGCACGTCGCCTCGGCCTATCTGGTGTTCGTGGCGATCGACGATTTCGAGCGCCCGCGCGAAATCGCCCAGGTGATGCCGGAAAACGACGACGACCGTCGGCGTTTTCGCGAGGCCGAGATCCGGCGCGGCACCCGGCTCGCACGCCGCGAGGCGATCCTGCGTTCGCGCGAGCGCGATTAGCGGCCGTCGCGGCGAACGGCCTTCGGCCGAGCGGGGGTCAGCCCTCGACGCAATGGTCGGTGGTGGCCGTGGTGGTCTTCACGCCTGGGATCGGCGCCGCCGAAGGCGAGCCTGCCGTGCCGGACGACGACGCGCTCGCCGGCGCCGACGGTGGCGCGCTCGCCAAGCCGGCCCAATCTTGGCCGATGGTCAGCGTGATCGTCGAGGTCGACGTGGACGACTCCACGTCCTCGGGCGCCACGCCGAGCGCGGCGGCCAGCGTTTTCGCCGAGTTCGTAAGGTTCGCGGCGTAGCTGATCGTGGTCTTCGCCACGGGGACGTCGGTGGCGGAACCAATGCCCGCGATCATGAATCCCTTGTTGGAGAGCTCGTTCGCGACGTCGTGGGCGAGGTTGTTCTGGGTGGTTCCGTTCAGCACCTGCACCGAGATCGCGGACGGCGCCACGGTGAGGGTGGCCACGTTCTGGCCGTTGGCGGTCGTGGTGGTCGACAGCGGCCGGTCGGCGATGATGGCGTCGAACAACGCTTTCGCCGCGTCGTCGTCCCAGAAGAGGTTTTGCGCCCACTTGCTGTCTTTGGGCGGGCTGTAGGTGGGCACGGTCGCGAAGACGATGTTGTCGGTGTCCATGTGCCGGTGGTCGTAGGCGAGGGAGACGAGATCGTTGTTGTTCATGTCGGTGGTGAGAGAGCTGGCGACATCGTTGTAGAAGCTGTACATCGACGGGAGGTTCAACAAGGTCGACGATTCCAGCGCCTTGCGCGCCATCGACGCCATGAACTGCTGCTGGCGCTGGATGCGGTGCAGATCGTCGCCGCCGGGGAAGCCGTGCCGTGCGCGCACGAACTGCAGCGCTTGGAGCCCCTTCAGGTTGACCGGGCCGGCCGGCAGGGTGAGGCCGGTGTAGGGGTCGTGCACCGCCTCGCACATGGTGAGCGGAACTCCGCCGAGCGCCGTCGACATCTTCATGACGCCGGTGAAGTCGATCTCGAGGTAGTGGTCGATGCGCACGTGCGTAAGGCTTTCGAGCGTCTTCAGCGTGCAGACCGGCCCGCCACGTTCGATCGCGGAGTTGAACAGCGCGGTGACCTGTTGCGTCATCTCCGGCTCGCCGTCGCTGCCATAGATGGGGTTGCCGTGAGAGTCGATCTTGTCGCAGGGCGGGATCACGACCACAGAGTCGCGCGGGATCGAGACGAGCGTGATGTGCTTTCCGTCCGCCGACAGGTGCGCGAGGATCGCGGTGTCGGAGAGGTCCTCGGTCTGCAGCGGGCCGGAGGTCACCTGGAACTGGCTGTTCTCGCCCTCGCGCGAGTCAGTGCCGAGGATCAGGATGTTCTCCGGCGTGCCGGCGTCCGAGCCGTTGCCGCCGTCGTCCGTGACCGTGGTTGGTTTGGCCGGGCGATCCTTGTCGTTCAAGAACTCGCTGATCGGCGGCCCGTGGTGCACCTTGTCGAGGATGTTGTGCACGATCAAGATCCCGCCCGAGCCGGCGAGCACGACGAGGGCGCAGAACCCCACCACGATCCTGCCGATGATCCGCGCCCTGCGCTGGGCTCGTTCGTACGTGGCCTGCTCGCCGAGTGGATCGAGGAGCTTGCGACGCCCGAACTGCGGTGACATCTGCGAGGTTCTCCTGATGGTCGGCGGTCGCGCTCGCGCGCCGGTCAAGGCTCGGCCGCGCGGCTGACAACGAGCGGGCGGCCAAGGTCAAGACGGCTGAGGTGCGGCCTTAGGTTGCACGCGAGTTGACACGGAGCTGCGCTGCCTGCAAAGACGGTGAGGTCATGCTAACGGTTCCGGCACGCCTCGCCGTCAGGCCGTGCAGCTGGCGTCTGCGGCCGTCGTCCCGCCGACCGCGGCGGCGTTGGCTGCGGCGCCGCTCGGCGCGGACGGCGACCCGGGCGGGTTGGCGCCTTTGTACGACGAGCCGAGCACGAGCTCGAGGTCGGCGCCGAGCTGCGGGTCGGCCTTCAACGTGGCGCCCGGGATCGCGGCGGCGAGCGTGCGCGCCTGCGCGGCCTGGGTCGGCCCGTAGTTGATCACGGTCGTGGTCGCGCCCGTGCCGCGGTTGGCCGGCGTGCCGACGACGACGAAGCCGAGCTTCGTCAGGTCGGACGCCGCAGAGCCGGCGAGCCCCTGCACGCCGGCGCCGTTGAACACCCGCACGTGCACCGACCCCACGGCCGCCAGCGGCGCGTCGCTCGGCGCCGAGGATTGCGGCCCGCCCACCGGGTCGTCGTTCTTCAGCGCGTCGAAGAGCGCGGCCGCTTTCGCGTCGTCGATCGTGTCGACCGATTGTCCGTCGATGGTCGGGAAGCCTGAGATCGGCAGCGTGGTGAGGATCACGTTGCCGCTGCTCAGGCCTTTCAGCTTCAACGCGAGCTTGGTCATGTCGGAGAGGCTCATGCCCTGGTCGACGGTGATCGACTTGGTCAAGGCGTCGAGAAAAGCGTTCAATTTGAAGGGATTCGCCAGCGTGCCCGCGCTTTCGACCTCGCGCATCATCGAGCCGAGGAACTGCTGCTGGCGCTTGATGCGGTCGAGGTCGCCGAGGGGTAGCCCGTAGCGCTGCCGCACGAATTGCAGCGCCTGCATGCCGTCGAGGTGGTGGTTTCCGGCCGACAGGTTGATGCCGGTGTACGTGTCGTGCGCAGGCTGGGTGAGGCAGACCTCGACTCCGCCCAAAGCGTTGACCATGTTCTGGAAGCCCGCGAAGTCGATCTCGGCGTAGTGGTCGATGTGGATGCCGGTGAGCTGCTGCACCGTGGCGACGAGCAGCGAGCGGCCGCCGAGCGAGAAGGCGGCGTTCAGCTTGTCTTGATGGGCGGCGTGCGCCCTGCCCGAACTGTCGGTGTAGGCGGGGATCGTCACCCAGGAGTCGCGCGGCAGCGACACCAGGGTGGCCTGCTTGTCGCCGGCCGCGATGTGGGCGAGGATCACCGTGTCGGAGCGCTGGCCCTCGACCTGCTCCTGTCCCTTGCCCGCCTGCGCGAACTCGTCGCCCGTGCCGTCCCGGCTGTCTGACCCCACCAGCAGCACGTTTTGCGCGCCGTCCTTGGCCTGCGCCCCGCCCGGCTTGATCACGCCGGCCGCGCGGTGGATGTTGTGGCCGTAATGCAGGTAGCGGGTGTAGAGCACGCCGCTCGCGGCGAGCACGACGACCGCGAGCGTGATCGACACGATCGTGAGCTGACGCCGCCAGCCGCCACCGGCCGCCGGCTCGCGTGAGGCCGGCAGCGCGCGGCCCGGGCCCCGCGGGTTCAGCTCGGGCGGCAGCATCGGGTCGGTCACGGTTCGCAGTTCTCCTCGCGGTCTGGGAGCGGGGTGTCTTCGAGGCTAACCGTGCCCGTGGCCTGCCGCCGGCACCGACGCGGCGCCGCTCGCACGGGACGTCCCGGCGGCAGAACACGCCGTTCTCAGCCGATCCGCAGGTGCTCCACAGCAACGATCCCGGCACGCTCCGGTAGCCTCTCGGCCCATGAAGGCTCTTGTGCTTTCCGGAGGCTCGGGGTCCCGGTTGAAGCCGATCACCCACACGTCGGCGAAGCAACTGGTTCCGGTGGCGAACAAGCCGGTGCTCTTCTACGGGCTCGAGGCGATCGCCGACGCGGGCATCACAGACGTCGGCATCATCGTCGGCGACAGCCGGCCAGAGATCGAGGCGGCCGTCGGCGACGGTTCGGCGCTCGGCATCCGAGCCACCTACATCCAGCAAGAGGCGCCGCTCGGCCTGGCGCACTGCGTGTTGATCGCGCGCGAGTTTCTCGGTGACGACGAGTTCGTGATGTACCTCGGCGACAACTTCATCATCGGCGGCATCTCCGACCTCGTCGACGAGTTCAAGCGAGGCGGCGCCGACGCGCAGGTCTTGCTGACGAAGGTCGACAACCCCGAGCAGTTCGGGATCGCCGAGCTTGACGCCGGCGGGCGCATCGAGCGGCTGGTCGAGAAGCCGAAGGAGCCGAAGAGCAATCTGGCGCTCGTCGGCGTCTACATGTTCGGCCCGGCGATCCACGACGCCGTCAGGGCGATCAAGCCGAGCGGGCGAGGCGAGCTGGAGATAACCGACGCCATCCAGTGGCTGATCGAGAGCGGCAAGGACGTTCGCCCCTACATGGTCACCGGCTACTGGAAAGACACCGGGCGGCTCGAAGACATGCTCGAGTGCAACCGCAAAGTGCTCGAGAGTGTCGAACCGTCGTGCAAGGGCAGCGTCGACGCCGTGAGCCGCATCATCGGCCGCGTCGTCATCGAGGACGGCGCGAGCGTCGAGCGGTCGACCGTGCGCGGGCCGGCGATCATCGGCCGGGGCACCCGGATCGTCGACAGCTACATCGGGCCGTTCACGTCGATCTACCACGACTGCGTCGTCGAGAGCACCGAGGTCGAGTACTCGATCGTCTTGGAGTCGACCCGCATTCTCGGCGTCAGCCGCATCGAGGATTCGTTGATCGGCAAAGAGGTAGAAATCACTCCGTCGACCGCGATGCCGCGAGCGCACCGGCTGATGATCGGCGACCACAGCAAGATCTCGCTCGCGTAAGGCGTCCTTGGCTGGCCGGGTGGCATCGGCGTCCGACGCTCGTCCCTCCCGGTCGCCTCAGCGCGCCCGGCGTCGACCGGCCTGATCGGAATGGACTCGCATGACCCTTGATCGCGAGGACGCGGTGGAGCGCGCCGACCGGGCCGAGCGCGGCGCCAAGCCTGCCGAGCCCGCCGGCGACCTGTCGGTGTCGCGGACGTCGAGCGGCGTGCCGGCGTCCGTCTTGGCGCTCGCGTCGGTGTTGCCGGCGGTGCTGGTGGCGTCGTGGGTGCTCGCCGGCTTGCCGCTGGTGGCCTTGCACGTCTACCGGCCGGCGCCCGCGATCGTGCTCGGGCTGGTGGTGTTCGCGGTGATCGGGCGGCCGGTGGTGCGGGCCGCCCACGACCGAGCCCGGTCGCTCAGCCCGGTCCCGTGGTGGGTGCTGGTCGCCGTCCTCGCCGTCGTCATCGGCTTTGGCGTCTTGGCGTTCGCCACGAGCGCGAGCGACGTCGTGGTGCGGCGCGATCCCGGCTCGTATTCGGTGAGCGCGTTCTGGCTGGCCAACCACGGCACGGTCGAGATGCCCGCGCACGCGGCGTCGTTCGGCGGCGCCAGCCCAAACCTGGTGCTCGTCTCTCAAGGCTTTTACCAGCAGGGCTCGCATATCGTCCCGCAGTTCATGACTGGCGTTCCGATCTTGCTGGCGATCGGCGGCTGGATCAACGGCATCACCGGGATCCTGCACGTGAACGCGTTCATCGGGGCGTTCGCGTTGCTGGCGTTCGCCGGCTTGGTGGCGCGGCTGGTCGCGCCCGCGTGGGCGCCGCTCGCGGTGCTCACGCTCGCGCTGGCGCAGCCGGTGCTCGACACGATGCGGGCGACGTACAGCGAGCCGGCCGCGCAGCTGCTGATGATCGGCGGGCTGGTCGTCGTCATCGACGCGTTGCACGTCACCGGCTCGGCGGCTCGCGCGGCGCGGGTTCGGCGGTGGGCGTTGCTGGTCGGCGGGCTGGTGCTCGGCTCGGTCTCGTTGGTGCGGATCGACGCCGCGGCCGACGTGCTGCCGATCGTGCCGTTCGTCGGCTGGCTGGCATACCAGCGGCAGCGCGAGTGGCGTTACCTCGCGGGGGGCGTCGTGCTCGGGCTGCTGGCCGGCGCGTTCGACTGCGTGTTTCTCACCTGGCCGTACACGAAGTACGTGCGCGGCAGCTTGGCGTTGGTCGCCGCGGGCTTCGTCGTCGCCGTGCCGTTGACGATCATCTGCGTGCGCGCGGCGTGGGCGGCGAGGTCGCCCCGCTCGCGCCCGCCGCGGGCGTGGCCCGAGGTGTCGCTGATCGCGGGCCTGGCGGTGGCGGTCCTGGTCGGGGCCGCGCTGCCGTTCGGCGGCGCCAAGGCGCACGTGCTGGCGGCGCTCATGATCGCGGGCCTTGTCGTGATCGGGTGGGCGTTGCTGCGGGCGGTTTGGTGGCGGCAAAGCAACCCTGATCGGGCCCGCTCCGCGCGGTGGCCTGGGGTGGCGGCGCTCGGAGTCTTCCTCGTTGGCCTGTTCTTCTTTCTCCGCCCCCACCTGATGACGATGCGGGCGGGCGCCGGCTCGGGCGGCGCCGCGTACGTCGGGCTGGTGCAGCAAGGCCACGGTCTCGCCTACGACCCGACCCGCTCCTACTACGAGAACGCCACTCGCTGGCTGTCGTGGTACGTCGGCTGGGCCACGCTCGCGTTGGCCCTCGCCGCCGCGATATGGCTGGCCTACGAGCAGGTGAAGGGACGCCGCCGCGAGTGGCTGCCGGTGTTCCTCGTCTTTCTCGGCATGACCGCGGCCGTGCTCGCGAAGCCGCAGATCACCCCCGACCATCCGTGGGCCGATCGCCGGTTCGTGCCGGTCGTGTATCCGGCGATCGCCGCGCTGGCGTTCGCCGCTGTCGCATGGGCGTTCGCCCGGGTGGGCCGGCTGCGGTTGCCGATCGACGCGATCCGGGCCGTGCGCACGTTCGTGGTGGCGCTGGCGATCGCGGCGATCGTGGTGCCCACGTGGGTGGGCAGCCGGCAGGTGTTCACCGCGACGACGGAGCAAGGCGAGGTCGCGCTGACCCATGACATCTGCGCGAGGCTGCAGCCCGGCGACGCTGTCGTGGCGTTCGGGGCCGCCGGCACGAGCGTTTGGCCGGGCACCGTGCGGGTCATGTGCGGCGTCGGCGTCGGCTATCTCATCGGCCCCGACCCGCAGGTCGAGCTGACGCGCATCGCGGCCGCCGCGCAGGCGCGTGGCGGGCGGCTGATGATCTTCGTCGACGGCACGGTGACCGGAGATCGGGCCAAGGTGCCGGGCCAGGTCGACTGGCAGCCGGCGCTGCAGCTCACGACCACCGAGGTCGCGCACACGCTGATCAAACGTCCGGACGACGTCCAGCACAACCTGACGTTCGAGATCTGGATCGGGCAATGGCTCGGCCCGCAGGGCTGACAGAACTCGGCCCGCAGGGCTGACAGAATAGGCCCGCTTCGACACGTCGGCCGAGCGGTCGGCGTCGCCAACCGAACGGGATCGATCATGCGCGTGCTCGTCACCGGCGCGGCCGGGTTCATCGGCTCGCATTATGTGCGCACCCTGCTCGGCGGCGGCTACCCGGCGTTCGCCGACGCCGAGGTCACGGTGTTCGACAAGCTCACGTACGCCGGCAATCTCGACAACCTCGCGCCGGTCGCCGAGAACCCGCGTTATCGCTTCGTGCGCGGTGACATCTGTGACGCCGGCCAGGTCGCCGACGTCGTGCGCGGGCACGACGTCGTGGTGAACTTCGCCGCCGAGTCGCATGTCGACCGCTCGATCTTCGGCGCGGCCGAATTCGTCGTCACGAACGTGCTGGGGGCGCAGACGTTGTTCGACGCCTGCGTGAAGGCCGGGGTCTCGCGTGTGGTGCAGGTATCGACGGACGAGGTCTACGGCACCATCCCCGAGGGATCGTGGACAGAAGATCACATCCTCGAGCCGAATTCTTCTTACTCCGCAAGCAAAGCCGGGGCAGACTTGCTGGCGCGCGCCTACGCCGGCACTTACGGCCTGAACATC
>Ga0164242_10003955_pt1 | contig 16743 bp, 17 predicted proteins | sample OricomgcompostMG_FD_108783 | JGI IMG/M metagenome (GOLD analysis project Ga0164242, IMG submission 108783) | Miracle-Growth compost microbial communities from Emeryville, California, USA - Original compost - Miracle growth compost (MG) ...
TCCGGCTCGGCGGGTTCGTTCAGCCCAGGACGTAGGCCTGCAGGGCGATGACCGCCGCGCCCGGGCCCCATCGTGCTCGACCGGCGCGGGTGACATCGGTCTCAGTAGTGGTCGCGTGCTTGCAGGATGACGACGTGTTCGTCGGTGACGTAGTACACGAGGCGGTTGGCCTCATCGATCCGTCGTGACCATGCGCCTGCCAGGATGTGCTTGAGCGGTTCGGGTTTTCCGACGCCGGCAAAGGGGTCGCGAAGAGCGTCGGCGATGAGCTGGTTGATCCGCTTCAGCTTCTTGCGGTCCTGGGTCTGCCAGTAGACGTAGTCCTCCCACCCGTTGCGGTCGAAGACGAGATCGCGACTCATACGTCGAGCAGGCCGTGCTGCTCGAACTCGCCCCGGCGGGCTCGCTCGATCGACTCGACGAGCCGCTGGGCACCGGCGGAATTGCGCAGCAGGTAGGCGGTCTCGGTGATCGCGTCGTAGTCGTCCTTCGAGAGGATCACGGCGTTGCCGTGCCGCGATACGACCTCGACGGCCGTGTGATCGTCGTTGACCTGCTGGATGAGTCCGAACAGCGTCTTGCGCGCCTCGGATGCGGTGATCGCCGACATGACTGCCTCCAATAGTGGTACTCGATATCGTACCAGTGCGGATGCCGGAGACGCCCGCCCTACCCGATGCGGTCCTCGTGGATCGCCGTGCTCAGCGAGGTGCCGCCCAGCTCGAGGTAGATCTGCCCCTCGACCACCGAGAGCGTGACGGTGTTCCGGCGGCCGAGGACGGCGACGACGCCGTCCGTGAAGCCGTCGTCGAAGCTGCGCACCAGGATGTCCTCGGCACGGTGGATCCGCTTGCCGGCCCACGACGGGATGAGCTTCGCCGGGTCGCGGTGCGTGTAGACGACTGTGCGCTCGGCGGTCCGGCTGCCGGCGTGCAGGCGCTCGGCGTCCGGCGCGCCCACCTCGATCCACGCCGTGATGCGGCCGGTGAGGTCGCGTACGAGCACGGCCGGCTCGTCCGTCGCGGCGATCCCCTCGCTGAACGCGATGCCCTCTTCGAACTCGAGGCAGTAGGCGAGCAGCCGCATCACCATGTTCGCCTCGGTCTCGGACGGATGCCGCGCCACGCGCAGCGTCACCTCGTCATAGACGCCGCGGTCCACGTCGGCCAGCTGAACGTCGAAGGTGTGGATCACCGCGGGAAGCGCCATGAGCATCGAGCCTATGCGGCGCAGCCCGGGCCGCCGGTGCGCGAACCCGCGGCGGGCGGGGACCGCTGCGGCAAATAGACTCTTCGCATGCGCGAACGCGGCGATGTCGTCTCCTGGCTCACCGATATGGACGGCGTGCTCGTCCACGAGAACTCGGCCCTTCCCGGCGCCGCGGAACTGCTCAAGCAGTGGGCCGATGACGGCACCGAGTACCTGGTGCTGACGAACAACTCGATCTTCACGCCGCGCGACCTGGCCGCGCGCCTGCGGGCGTCGGGCATCGATGTGCCGGAAGAGCGGATCTGGACATCCGCACTCGCCACCGCCGATTTCTGCAAGAGCCAGATGCCGGGCGGCAAGGCCTTCGTCATCGGCGAGGCGGGCATCACGACCGCCCTGCACGAGGCGGGCTTCATCATGACCGAGACCGACCCCGACTTCGTGGTCGTCGGCGAGACCCGCAACTACAGCTTCGAGGCGATCACGAAGGCGATCCGCCTCATCACCGCCGGCGCGCGCTTCATCGCCACGAACCCCGACGCGACCGGCCCGAGCGCCGAGGGCCCGATGCCCGCCACGGGTGCGATCGCCGCGCTCATCACCAAGGCCACGGGTCGCGAGCCCTACATCGTCGGCAAGCCCAACCCGATGATGTTCCGCTCGGCTCTCAACAAGATCCGCGCGCACTCCGAGACGACCGCCATGATCGGCGACCGCATGGACACCGACATCGTCGCCGGCATCGAGGCCGGCCTGCACACCGTGCTCGTCATGTCGGGCATCAGCGACGAGAACGAGATCGCGAAGTACCCCTTCCGCCCGGACGAGGTGCTGAAGGGCGTGTTCGAGCTCGTGCGCGAAAGCGCCGAGTAGCGCGCGGCGGGCCGCGGCATCCGCCGATCGGCGGATGCGCGATTGCGCCCTCCGGGCACTACCGGCCGCGGCCGCGACGCGCCACTCTGGTCGCATGACCACTGACAACGTCGTGACCGTGCGCGGCCTGCGCAAGACCTACGGCCTCGGTCCGGGCGCGGTGACCGCCGTCGACGGCATCGACTTCGACATCGCGCGGGGCGAGGTGTTCGCCCTGCTCGGGCCGAACGGCGCGGGCAAGTCCTCGACGGTCGAGATCCTCGAGGGCTACCACGACCGCAGCGGCGGCGAGGTGGCCGTGCTCGGCGCCGACCCGCAGCGGCTGCACGGGCGCGCGCTGCTCGACTGGAAGGCGCGCATCGGCATCGTGCTGCAGTCGCCGAACGAGCAGAACCCGCTCACCGTCAGGCAGATGCTCACCCAGTTCGCGAGCCTCTACCCGCGGCCGCGCGGCGTCGGCGAGGTGATCGACGCCGTCGGCCTCAGCGAGAAGGCGAACGCCCGCATCGGCAAGCTCTCGGGCGGGCAGCGCCGCCGCGTCGACGTCGCCCTCGGCATCATCGGCCGGCCGGAGCTGCTGTTCCTCGACGAGCCGACGACGGGCTTCGACCCGCAGGCGCGGCGCGAGTTCTGGGGGCTGATCCGCGACCTGCAGCAGGACGGCACCAGCATCCTGCTCACGACCCACTACCTCGACGAGGCCGCGCACCTGGCCGATCGCGTCGGCATCATCGCGGCGGGCAGACTCGTCGACATCGGCCCCGTCGACGAGATCGGCGGTGCGGATGCCCGTGTGCCGCTCGTCCGGTGGCGGGAGTCCGACGGGGTGCACGCCCAGCGCTCGCACGAGCCGGCGCGCCTCGTCGCCGAGCTGGCCGCGCGCTTCGGAGGCGAGCCGCCGGCCCTCGAGGTCATCCGCCCCAGCCTGGAGGACGTCTACCTCGAGCTGATCCGGCGCACGAAGGCGGATGCCGCATCCGCAGCCCCTGAGGAGGCACTCGCATGAGCACCATCGCCCTCGGCCTCGTCCGCACGAAGTACGAGTTCATCTCCTACTTCCGCGAGTTCGACGCCCTGTTCTTCACGTTCCTCTTCCCGATCATCATGCTCGGCATCTTCTCCGCCGCGTTCAGCGGCATGGACGACCTCGGCGCCGGCGATGCGAAGGTCAACTTCGCGACGTACTACCTGCCCGCGATGGCCGCCGCCGGCATCCTGCTGTCCGGCGTGCAGAACCTCGCGGTGCGCATCGCCGAGGAGAAGGGCGACGGCACCCTCAAACGGCTCGGCGGCACGCCGCTGGCGCCGCTGTCGTACTTCGCGGGCAAGCTGCTCACCGCGCTCGTGACCGGCGCGATGCAGCTCGTGCTGCTGATGCTGTTCTCGCACTTCCTGTTCGGCGTGACGCTGCCGAGCGACCCGGCGCGGTACCTCGACCTGCTCTGGATCTTCGTGCTCGGCATCCTCACCTGCGGGCTGCTCGGCATCGCCCTGTCCGCGGTTCCGCGCACGGGCCGCAGCGCGACCGCGGTCGTCATCCCACTCGTGCTGTTCCTGCAGTTCATCTCGGGCGTCTACCTGCCGTTCTCGCAGCTGCCGAGCTGGATGCAGACGCTCGCGAGCCTGTTCCCGCTCAAGTGGCTCGCGCAGGGCATGCGCTCGGTGTTCCTGCCCGACCAGTTCAAGGCGATCGAGGTCGGCGGCGAGTGGAACCTCGGGCTCGTCGCCCTCGTGCTCGCGGGCTGGCTCATCGTCGGGCTCGTGCTGAGCCGGCTGACGTTCCGGTGGATCCGGAAGGATGCCTGACGGCTACTGCGCGGCGGGGCCTGTGCCCGCGACCGAGCTCGACAGCGGCTGGCCCGACTGACGCGTCACGAAGCAGTAGAAGTTGCGCTGGCCGTTGTCCCACTGGTCCTGCGTGACGGGGTAGCTCGTCACGAGCTGCAGGTCGGCGTAGGCGGCGGCCGCCGTCATGTCGATCACGCCGGGCTTGCCGCACAGCAGGTTGATCTGGCTGGAGATCTCGTTCTGGCCCGGGAACGGCGCGGCCGGGTCGGCCGAGTACGGCGCGGTGTAGACGAGCTGGGCCGCGTGCTGCGCGGTGCAGTCGACGACGGCGAACTCCTGCGCCCAGGCGTCGCTGAACGGGTTGATGCACTCGCCGCCGCGCAGCTCGTCCCACGCGTAGGTCTGCCCGACGGGCAGCGGGCCGGTCGCCGGGATGTCGGGCGTCGGGGTCGCGCTCGGCGTCGGCGAGGCTGGCGGCGTCGTGTGCGTCGCCGCAGGCGTGTTCGCCGCGGTCGGGGTGTCGTCGCCGCGGTGCGCGAACGCGCGGCCGAGGGCGAACAGCGCGATGCCCACGAGCACCGCGGCCAGCACCAGGACGACGAACAGCAGCCAGCGGTTGCGGCCGAGCATGCCGGGACGGCGCGGACCGGCGGGGCCGTTGGGGCCTGCGGGGCCGCCGTCGAGGGGCTGCACCGCGTAGCCGGCCGGCTGCACGGCGATCGCCGCCGGAGCGGCCGTGGCGACGGCATCCGCGCCCGGGGCTGCCGCGTTCGGCGCGACGAACTGGCTCAGCGAGTCGAACGCCCCGTCGACGGGCGGCCACTGCGGCACGATCGAGTTCTCGACCGTGGCGGGGTTCGCGCCGAGCATGTCGGCGATGTCGCTCCAGTCGGAGGTGACGTGGGCGCCGGTCTCGGAACCGGGCTTGGCCTCCGGCTCTGCGGCCTGCTCGGCGCCGGGCTGCTGCGGCGCGGCATCCGCACCGGCGATCTGCATCTCCTCGGTGGGCACCTCTTCGATCGGCGTCTCGTCGCTCGACGCCTCGTCGGCCGGGAAGGCGGGCACGGCCTCGACGAAGCCGGGGACCGTGTCGATGAGCTGCGTCGGCTCCTCGGCGGCGAACGCCTTCTCGAGGAAGCCCGGCGCGTCGATCAGCCGGGTCGGCTCGCCCTCGGCGGATGCCGCGTCGGCGCCGTCGGAGCCGTCGGTGTCGTGCAGGGTGAACTCGTCCTCGGACGGCACCGGCGTCACGAACGCCGGCGCGACCGGAAGCGACGGCTCGGTCGAGCGCTGCTGCGGGGCGAGCAGGGCGTCGAAGGGCGAGAGCTCGGCGGGCTTTGGAGGGGCCTCAGGCGCGGTCGGCGCTTCGGGCTCGGGCTCGGGCTCGGGCTCGGGCTCGGGCTCGGGCTCGGGCTCGGGCTCGGCAGCCTCGACGGCGACGGGCTCCGGCTCGGCGTCGGCCGGCAGCTCGGGCAGCGCGACCGGCTTCGGCACGACGAGCGGGGCCGCCGCGGGGATCACGAGCGGCGCCGCGCCGGGCTCCGCGGGCAGCGGCAGCTCGACGGCGGGGTTCAGCGCGGGGTCGGCGTCGTCCGACGGGGCGAGCTGCCACAGGAACGCGTGCGGCGTCTCGTCGGGCGTCGCCTCGTCCGACTCGGGCGCGAGCAGCGTCGTGTCGAAAGTGAGGGCGTCGGCGGATGCCGCGGGCTCGGTCTGGGGCTCGGGCTCGGGCTCGGGCTCGGGCTCGGCAGCGATGACGGGCTCCGTCGTGGCAGATGCGGCATCGGCGGCAGTCGGAAGCGGCTCGACGGGCGCGGCCTCGGGCTCCGGCGCGGGCGCGGCGAAAGCAGGCGCCGGCACGGTCCACGGCGCACGAGGCTCGGCGGGATCGGCGGCGACGGGGGCCGACTCGGGCGCCTCGTCCGCGGCCGGCTGCTCCTCGCCCGAAGGCGTCGCATCGGCCGGAGCCGCCGCGGCGGGCTCCGCAGCCGCGACGGGCTCGGCCTCGACGGGGGTGACGACCTGCAGCATGCCGGTCTCCCACGAGAAGCGCGCCTTGGTGCGCTCCTCGGCGCCGGGGTCGCCGGCCGCCTCGCCGGGCTGCTCGGCGGAGCCGGCGTCAGCGGGCTGAGCCGCCGGGGCGGGCTCGGCGGATGCCTCGGCCGGGGCATCCGCATCGGGCAGCTGCACGCCGGCGGTCGCCAGCGCGGCCTCGGCCTCGCGGCGCTCGCGGCGCGACGCGATGCGGCCGCCGCTCAGCTGCGCGAGCAGCCACTCGGTGGTGCCGGGCTCGGCTTCGCCTTCGGGCTCGACCGGCGGATTGTGCTCGTCGGTCACGCAAGCCCCAGGTCTGCGAGGCCGATCGCGGAGAAGTAGGGGTAGCCCTCGGCCTCGATGATCTCCTTCGCGCCGGTCGCGCGGTCGACGACGACCGCGACGCCGGCGATCTCGGCGCCGACCTTCTTCAGCGCCTCGATGGCCTTGAGCGGCGAGCCGCCGGTGGTGGACGTGTCCTCGAGGACGATGACGCGCTTGCCCGCGAGCTCGGGGCCTTCGACCTGGCGGCCGCGGCCGTGGTCCTTCGGCTCCTTGCGGACGACGAATGCGTCGTAGGTGAAGCCGCGGGCGGCGCCCTGGTGCAGCACGGCGGAGGCGATGGGGTCGGCGCCCATGGTGAGGCCGCCGACGGCCGCGACATCGGGCACGTCCTTGATGAGGTCGAGCATCACCTGGCCGATGAGCGGCGCGACGCGGTGGTCGAGGCTGACCTTGCGCATGTCGACGTAGTAGGTCGCCTTCTTGCCGCTGGTCAGCGTGAAGTCGCCGTGGAACACGGCATCGGACTTGATGTACTCGATCAGCTGGGCGCGGGCGTCAGTCACGCCCGCGATTCTACCGGGCGCCAAGCTGTGCGACAGGTGTCAGGTAAATCGGCGCTACAGCAGGCGGATCGGCGCGCCGTCGGCCCACGCGAGGATGTCCTCGACCGCGTCGCCGTAGAACCGCGCGTACTGCTCGGTCGTGACGTAGCCGATGTGCGGCAGCAGCAGCGTGTTCGGGGCGCGGCGCAGCGGGTGGTCGACGGGCAGCGGCTCGACGTCGTAGACGTCGAGGGCGGCGCCCGCGATGCCGCCGCCGTCGAGCGCCGCGAGCAGGGCGGCCTCGTCGACGATCGGGCCGCGCGAGGTGTTGACGAGGTACGACGACGGCCGCATGAGGCCGAGCTCGCGGGAGCCGACGAGGCCGCGGCTGCTCGCGGTGAGCGGCAGGTGGATCGTGAGGATGTCGGACTCGCCGAACAGCGCATCCCGCTCGACGATGCGGGCCCCGTGCCGTTCCGCGCGCTCGGGCGTGATCGAGCGGTCCCAGGCGATGACCTGCATGCCGAACGCGCGTGCCAGGTCGGCGACGGGACCGCCGAGCCGGCCCAGCCCGAGCACGCCGAGCGTCCGGCCCGCGAGCCCGGGGCCGATCGTGTGCTGCCAGCCGCCGGAGCGGACCGCGGCGTCCTCTTCGGCGAAGCGGCGGGTGAGGGCGATCATCATGCCGATCGTCAGCTCGGGCACCGCGTTGCCCGCCCCGCCCGTGCCTGCGACGACCACGCCGCGTGCGGCCGCGGCCTCGAGGTCGATCGACGCGTTCTTCATGCCCGTCGTGACGAGCAGGCGCAGCGCGGGGAGCCGGGCGAGCAGATCGGCGTCGAAGGCGGTGCGCTCGCGCATGGCGACGACCACGTCGCTGCGCTCGAGGCGGGCGAGCAGCTCCTCGCCCTCGAGGTGCTCGGCGACGACATCCACCTCGAACCGCTCGGCCACGGCAGACCAGTCCGCGCTCGCGAGCGCGATGCTCTTGTAGTCGTCGAGGATCGTCACGCGCCGCATGCCTCGACCCTAATCACCGGCGGGCACTGGTTCCCTTTTCGGACGTGTGCGCCCGATGCGGCGGCCGCACACGTCCGTGACAGGAACTAGTTGCCGCCGGGGAAGATCAGCGCCAGGGCGAAGCCCCAGAGGCAGATGAAGGCCAGCATCCCCAGGCTGTACCCGATCGCCGCCCGCAGGATCTCGCCCTCGCGCCCGACCAGGCCCACCGCGCCCGCCGCGATCGCGATCGACTGCGGCGAGACGACCTTCGCGGTCGTGCCGCCCGCCGTGTTCGCGGCGACGAGCAGCGCGGGCTCGACGCCGAGCTGCTTGGCGGTCGTCGTCTGCAGCTGCGCGAACAGCGTGTTGTTGTTGACGACCGAGCCCGTGATGAACACGCCGAACCAGCCGATGATCGGCGCGAGCAGCGGGAAGACCGCCCCCGCCGCGGCGAGCGCGGTGCCGATCGACGCCGAGCTGCCCGAGTAGTTGGCGATGTTCGCGAGCACGAGGATCGCCGCGATCAGCGCCAGCGCCTGCCAGAGCTCGTGCACCGTCGCGAGCAGCTCGGCGAGCAGGCGGGATGCCGAGACCTTCGGCATCGCGAAGAACGCCACGACCACCGCCAGCAGGATCGCTGTGCCGGTGGCGTTGACCGGCGTGAACGACCACTGCGCGCCGACGGTCGCACCCGCCGCGGTGGTGATGTCGTTCGTGACGCCCGCGATCGGCACGTTGACGACCGCGCCCGCGAGCGCGCCGCCCGGGACGAACAGGTTCTTGAACGCCGGCAGGCTCCAGATCAGGATGAATCCGGTCAGGATGTAGAACGGGCTCCACGCGACGACGATCTCGCGCAGCGAGTGGCGGGCAGGGGCGGCGGCCTGGGCGCCGTCCTCGCGGAAGATGCGGCGCGGCTGCCACACGCGGCCCATCGCGAAGACCGCGATCATCGCGCCGAGGCCGCTGCCGATGTCGGCGAGCTCGGGGCCGAGGAACCACAGCGCACCGGCCTGCAGCCCGCTGAACACGACGCTCGCCACGAGCGCGATCGGCCAGGTCTCGCGCAGCCCCCGCCAGCCGTCGACGATCACGACGAGCAGGAACGGCACGAAGAACGTCAGGGGCTGGAGCAGCAGCACGAGGTTGTGGGACAGCGTCGTGACATCCACCCCGCCGATCTGCGCCCCGACGATGACGGGGATTCCGACCGCCCCGTACGCGCCCGCCGCGACGTTCGCGACGAGGCACAGCATGGCCGCCTTCACCGGCCGGAAGCCGAGCTGCGCGAGCAGCGCCGCGCAGATCGCGATCGGCACGCCGAAGCCCGCCGCACCCTCGAGGAAGCCGCCGAAGCCGAAGGCGATGAGCAGCACCTGCACCCGCTGATCGAGCGAGACCCCGCCGATCGACGATCGGATCACCTCGAAATGGCCGCTCACGACCGCGAGCCGGTACAGCCACACGGCCATCACGATGATGTAGACGATCGGCCAGATCGCGCTGAGCAGGCCGAGCAGTCCGGCGCCCGCGATCGCACCCGGCGGCATCCGGTACTCGGCGAAGGCCACCGCGATCTCGGCGGCGAGGGCGATGAGGGCCGCGAGGATGCCGCGGAGCTTCAGCACCACGAGGCAGAACATGAAGACGAGGATCGGCACGGCGGCGACGAGAGCCGACAGCCAGCCCGCGCCGAGCGGGTCGAGGATCTGCGTGAACACGGGTGGAACCCCCGATCAGACCGGCGGAAACGGGACCGTGCGGCGCCGTCCGAGCGGCATCGTACTGCGCGCCGGGAACGCCCGGCCAGCGCCCGGCGGCCCGTCCGGCGGGGCAGGCCCCGCCGGGCGCGCATAGGCTCAATGGATGCTTCAGAACATCGTCGTACTCGCCGGCGGCGTCGGCGGCGCGCGGTTCACGCGCGGCCTCGTCGCGGAACTCGAGGCGCGGCATCCGCACCCCGCCGCCCGCCCGTCCGTGACCGCCGTCGTCAACACGGGCGACGACGCATGGGTCGCGGGCCTGCGCGTCACGCCCGACCTCGACTCGATGATGTACACGCTCGCCGGGCAGAACGACGAGGAGCGCGGCTGGGGGCTGCGCGGCGAGTCGTACCGGGTGTCGGCAGAGCTCACCGCATACGGCGTCGGCTGGCCGTGGTTCACCCTCGGCGACCTCGACCTCGGCACCCACATCGCCCGCTCGGCGATGCTGCGCGACGGGCTGAGCCACACGCAGGCCGTCGAGCGGCTCACCGCGCGCTGGAACGACGGCGCGGGGCTGCCCGTGACGCTGCTGCCGATGAGCGACTCGCCGATCGAGACCCACGTCGAGATCGACCTCGGCTCCGGGCCCGAGCTCGTGCACTTCGAGGAGTGGTGGGTCAAGCACCGCGCCCAGGCGCCCGCGCGGCGCTTCGTGCAGGTGGGGCTGCCCGGGGCGTCCGCGACCTGGCAGGTACGCGACGCGCTCACGGCGGCCGACCTCGTGATCGTCGCGCCGTCGAACCCGGTCGTATCGATCGGCACGATCCTCGCCGTGCCCGGCGTGCGCGCCGCGATCGACGCGTCGGGGGCGCCCGTCGTGGGCGTCTCGCCGATCATCGGCGGCTCGGTCGTGCGCGGCATGGCGGATGCCTGCCTCACGGCGATCGGCGTCGAGACCTCCGCGTCCGCTGTCGCGGCGCACTACGGCTCCCGCGGCACGGCGCTCGGGGGCTCGGCGGCCTCGGCTCGGGGGCTGCTGGACGGCTGGCTGATCGCCGAAGAGGACTCCGCCCTCGTGTCGGCGGTCGAAGCGCTCGGCATCCGCACCCGCTCGGTCCCGCTCTGGATGCGCGACGTGCCGACCTCGGCAGCTCTCGCCGGCCAGGTGCTCGACCTCGGGGCCGAGCTGGCGGGCTGAGCCTGCGGTCTCGCTGCCGCCTACAGGCCGCGCAGCAGCAGGGCCATCGCCAGCACGAACACCACGGCGGCGCCGGCCCACCCGAACGCGCGGTGGCTCGCGAGGCGGCGCCCCGCGGCGGCGATCGTGGGGGCTGCGGCGGATGCCCCGGTCAGGGCATCCGCATCGCCCGCACGCCCCGCGGCCGCACCCGCCGTCTCGCGCGCCGCGGCGTCCTGGTCGATCGCCCGCGGCGGCTGGCCCGCCACCCGCTCGTCGCGGTAGCGCCTCGCGCGCTCGGCGAGCACGGGGACGACGGCGGTGAGGATCCGCTCGGCGTCCGTCCAGGGCTCGGCCCGGCGGTAGTCCACCCCGCCCTCGGAGAAGAACATCACCGTGTCGTCGACGATCTCGACGTCGTAGGCGGCCGCATTGTCGATGAACGCGGCCATCACATCGGGAGTGAAGACGTACAGCGCGTCCTGTGCGTATTCGGCGGGCGCGTAGAGCTGGAAGCGCCTGTCGAAGCCGCCCTCGAGCGACACCCGCTGGCGCTTGTCGAAGACCCGCGGCAGGTCCGAGGACCCGAAGACGGGGCGGTTGTTCGCCGCCGCATCGAGGACGAGGTGCGGCAACGGCGCGGGCAGGCGCGCCGCGATGTAGTGCCAGGTGTGGCGCTCCTCGCCCCTGCCGTATCCGGTGGAGTACTGCAGGACGCCGAACTCGCCGCGGCCCGCACTCCCGAAGTGCCGGTCGCCCGTCAGGGAGTGCCCGATGCGCATGATCATCGTGCCGCCCGAGGGCAGGGCGCCGCGCAGGTAGCGGAGGCCGTTGGCCCCGGCCGTCCAGGCGAAGCGCAGCTCGTCCGGTTCGCGGCGCCGGCGCACCGCCGCGTAGACGTACGCGAACAGCGAGTACGCGATCAGCGCGAAAGCGCCGAGGACCGCGAATCCGACCCACTCGTCGATCCCTCCGACCACGGCGCCGGCGATGCTCGCGACCACGATGGCCGCGAGCGATGCCCCGATGGCGACCAGGTCGCGCCGCGGAAGCCGCGAGCGCTTCCAGCCGGGCGGGGCCGCCGCAAGCACCTCGGCGGTGGAGGCCTGCAGCCAGCTCAGATCGAACATGCTCCTCTTCCCGGGTTCTCGTTCTCGCGACCGCGACCGCGACCGCGACTAGCGCAGCAGGTGCGTGATCACCTGGTTCACGATGCTGATCGCGATCCAGCCGAGGAAGATCACGGCGCCGATGCCCCACACCCCGCGCGTCTTGAGGCGACGACCCTGCGGCGCGATGGTCGGGCGCATGAAGGATGCCGCGGCCGGGGCGTCCGGCAGCACGCCCGGCTTCTCGCCCGGGCTCGCGGGGGCCGCCGCGGCCACCGCCGCCGCATAGGCCGCCGCCTGGTCGATCGCCCGGACGGGCTGCCCCGCGACCCGGTCGTCGAGGTACCGGCTCGCGCGCTGCTTGAGCTCGGCGATCGCCGTCGCGAACAGCTGCTCGGCCTCGAACCACGGCTCGGGGCGGCGGTAGTCGGCGCCGGGCTGCGCGAGGAAGATCACGGTGTCGTCGATGATCTCGACGTTGAAGCGGGACGCGTTGTCGATGAAGCTCGCCATGACGTCGGGGGTGAAGACGTAGAGGGCGTCCTGCTGGTACTCGAGCGGCGCGTAGAGCGTGAAGTGCTTGTCGAAGTCGCCCTCGAGCTCCACGTGCTGGTCGCGCGCGAAGCCCTGCGGCAGATCGGTGCCGAGGAAGTTGTTCGAGGTCGCGTCGAGCACCATGCGCGGCAGCGGAGCCGGCAGGCGCGCCGCGACGTAGTGCCAGTGGTGCGCGCTCTGGCTCTTGCCGCTGCCGGTCGTGTAGCTGATCGAGCCGAACTCGTCGCCGGCGGCGTTCCAGAAGAAGTGCTTGCCGTCGACGTCGTGTCCGGCGTGCAGCAGCATCGTGTCCACCGCGGGAAGGCCGCTCGGGTTGTGGAAGAAGCCGTTGGCCGCCGCGACCCAGTCCAGGCGCTGGTCGGTCACGCCCGTGTTGCGCGAGCCCCGGCGGATGAGCAGCGCGATGCCGCAGCAGGCCGCGACGATGAACGCCGCCGTGAGGAGGAAGCCCAGGAAGCCGTTGCTGACGCCCGCCGAGGCCAGCGCCGTCGTGCCGGCCACGGCGACGACGAGCGCGACCGCGCCGGTGATCGCGGTGCCGCGCAGGGGCTTCGCCTTCGCGACGGGCGAGCCCGGAGGGACCGCGGCGCGCACCTGCTCGTCGGTCGCCTGCAACCACCTGAGATCGAACACCGCGCCCCCTGTTCCCCTGGGGCCAACGGTAGCGGCTGCCCGGTGTCGGTGGTCGTCCCTACCGTTGACACATGCACATCGAGAGCAGGGGCGCCGGCACGCCCATCATCCTGATCCACGGCTTCGGGGTCGATCACCGCATCCTGCTGCCGCTCGACCCCGTGCTCGAGGCCGCCGGCGGCTGGCGGCGGGTCTACCTCGACCTGCCCGGAATGGGACAGACCCCGATCGGCTCGATCGCGGGCGCGCAGGCGATGGCCGATGCCGTTGCGGAGGCCGTGCGCGAGGTCGTCGGCGATGAGCCGTTCGCCGTGCTCGGCAACTCCTTCGGCGCGGTCATGGCCCGATCCGTGGCCCAGCGCTTCGAGCAGCAGGTGCTCGGGCTCGCGACCATCGCCGGCGTGTTCCAGTCGTCTCACGCGCTGCGCGACGTCCCGCCGCGCACCGTGCTGCACGCCGACCCGTCGCTCTACGACGGCGTCGACGCCCGCACGGCGCAGGGCTATCGCGATTTCTCCGTCGTCGAATCGGCGGCGGGGCTGCGGAACTTCGTCGAGACCGTGCAGCCGGGGGTCGACGCCGCGGACCCGGCGGCGATCGAGTCGATCTCGCGGAACTACACGCTCGACATCGAGCCGGAGGACGCGGCATCCGCCCCCTTCGACAAGCCGGCGCTGTTCATCGCCGGCCGCCAGGACGACGTCGTCGGCTATGCGGATGCCTGGCGCCGGCTCGAGCACTACCCGCGCGCCTCGCTGCTCGTGCTCGACGCCGCCGGCCACAACCTGCTCGGCGAGCAGCCGCGGCTCGTCGACGCGGCCGTCGCCGAGTGGCTCGGGCGGGTGCGCGCGGCTTCCGCTTCCGCCGCGGCGTAGCAGCGTGGCGCCGTGGCGCCGTGGCGCCGTGGCGCGGGTCTAGACCCGCCGCGCCCAGCGCGCGGCCCGGTCGGCGAGCTTCGGCACGACCGCGCCGAGCAGGCGGTCGACCTCCCGCCATTCGCCCGCGCTCTCGTAGTCGAGGTCGAACTCCGAGAAGAAGATCACCCGGTCGCCCGTGATCTCGACGTTGAAGGCGGCCGCGCCGTCGACGAGCACCGCCATCAGGTCGGGGGTCAGCAGGTAGAGAGCGTCCTGCTGGTAGTCCATCGGCGCGTAGAGGCGGAAACTCGAGTCGAAGTCGCCCTCGAGCGAGAGGCGGCCCCGCTTGAGATAGGTGCCGGGGAGGTCGCTGCCGAGGAAGTCGTTGGATCGGGCATCCAGCATCATGTGCGGCAGCGCCGCCGGCAGCCTGGCGATGACGTAGTGCCACGGATGCGTGGTGCGGTTCTTGCCGCTGCCCGTCGTGTAGACGAGCGAGCCGAACCCGGCGCCGTCGGCACGCGCGAAGTGGCGCTTGCCCTCGAGCCCGTTGCCGGCGTGCTTGAGCACGAAGTCGACGTCGGTGAGGCCGTCCTCGTGGAACGTGAAGCCGTTCGCGTCGGCCGTGAGGTGCAGGCGCAGCAGGATCGGCTCGAGGTGGCGCCGCCAGAGGGCCCACAGGGTGAAAGCGCCGGCCACGACGGTCACCGCGAAGGCGATCAGCATGGCGAGCGTCGCGTCGCCGTCGGTGGTCGAGTTGATCCAGCCGGTGACGACGGACGCGATGAGGCCAGCACCCGCCACGATCGCCTGGACGAGCGGGGGCTTCGTGCCGCGCCAGCTGCTCGGCGCCGCTGCGAGGGCCTGCGCCTTGCTCGCCCGCAGCCATGCGAGATCGAAAGCCATGCGGCTCACCGTAGCGGGGTGCGTCGCCCGCGCGCTTCGCGGGTGCCTGGCCGAAGGTCAGCTGCTGCGGTGGCCCAGCTCGAAGGCGAGCAGGGCGCCGGCCGCAGCTGCGGCCGCGACGACGAGCAGCACGGGAACCCCGGCGGCGAGCGTCGCGGCGCCGAGCACGGGGGCGAGCGAGATGCCGACGTACATGGCCGTCGAGTACCACGACAGCGAGATGCCGGCGCGGGCCGGGTCGATCGAGGCTAGGCGGTGCTGCAGCGGCACGATCGCGGCGTAGTTCGCCGCTCCCCAGATCGCGAACAGCACCGCGGCGGCTCCGAAGCCGCCGCCGAACGGGATGAGCAGCAGGAAGGCCGCCGCCTGGACGGCGAGCGCCGCGGCGGCGGTGCGCCGCCCGCCGATCCGATCCGTGAGGCGGCCGCCCAGCTCGTTGCCCGCGATGCCGAAGACGCCGTAGCTGAGCAGCAGGATCGCCAGCCGGGCCCCGTCGCCGCCGGTCGCGGCGCTCGTGACATACGTGCTGAAGACGTAGACGAGGTTGAACGAGATCACGACGAGCAGCGTCGCGAGCAGGCCGAGCAGTATCCGCGGGTTCGCGAGCACGGCGAAACGGGCGCCGAACGACAGGGCCGGGCCGCCGGACACGCCGCGCACGCACACGACGACCGCGACCGCCAGCACCGCGGCGAGGCCCGCGATCACGATCAGCACGAGGCGCCAGCCGCCGATCTCGGCGAGGAAGGTGCCGAGAGGCGAGCCGATCGCCGTCGCGAGCGCGAAGCCGAGGCCGGTCGCGGCGAGCGCCCGCCCGCGTTGCTCGGCGGGCATGAGGGTCGGCGCGGCGGCCGTCGCGGTCGGCACGAGCGCGGCGCCGCCCAAGGCGGCGAGCACGCGGCCGACGACGAACACCTCGAGCGAGCCCGCCACGGCCGCGACGACCGTGCCGACGGCGATGACGGCGAGCCCGAGCGCCATGAGCGTGGTGCGCGACATCCGCGCGAGCAGGACCGAGATCACGGGCGACGCGACCGCGACGACCACCGCGTACCAGGTGATCGAGTAGCTCACCGCGGACGCGGTCGAGCCGAGCGATGCGGCGATCGCGGGCAGGACGCCGGCGATCACGAAGGCGTTGGTGGCGACGACGAAGAGGCCGGCCGCGAGAATGCCCAGCTTGAGTCCGGCCGAGCGGGTACTCTGGGATTGTTCGATAACCGTCATACAGTTCAGAGTACGCGATAGTTCGATGTTCGTCGAACAATTCTTGCAAAGGCGATGCGGATGCCCGACTACCCCTCACCCGACATGGCCGACGTCGACCTCGTCGACGTCCTGAAGGCGCTGGGCGACCCGGTGCGCCTGCACATCGTGCGGCTGCTCGCCGACGGCGAGCCCCGCCCGAAGACCATCGAGGGCTGGGGCGTCGAGCTCACCAAGTCGACGATGGCGCACCACTTCCGCACGCTGCGCGAATCGGGGCTGACGAACACGATCGTCACCGGGCGCACCCACGCGATCCAGCTGCGACGCGGCGAGCTCGACGCGCGCTTCCCGGGCCTCATCGCATCGGTGCTCGACGCGAGCGCCTAGAACGGGTCGAATCGATTTAGGCTGGGCGCATCGGCACCGGCCTGGATTTGGGCCGCCGGGACGCGGGGCTCTGGTTTTGAGCCGACCGCAATCCGGCATCCGTCCCGTCCCTGCTGCCCTCCCGAGGTCTCTCTTGGCTGTTCCGCTGATGCTGCGCACCCCCGAGGCGCCGTATGCGCGCCCCTCTTCCATGGACGACGCGCTCGCGCGGCTCGAGGCATCCGCAGCGCTGTCGCCCGATGCGCTGCAGTCGCTTGCGCATGCGGATGCCGTCACGCTGCTCGCCGCGCGGGACGGCGACCTCGACCGCCTGCTCGCCGTCGCCGGCGCCGTGCGCGACGCAGGGCTCGCTGCGGCCGGACGGCCGGGGGTCATCACGTACTCGCGCAAGGTGTTCATCCCGCTGACGCACCTGTGCCAGGACCGCTGCCACTACTGCATCTTCGTGCAGACGCCGGGCAAGCTCGCGAA
>Ga0164242_10003956_pt1 | contig 16738 bp, 15 predicted proteins | sample OricomgcompostMG_FD_108783 | JGI IMG/M metagenome (GOLD analysis project Ga0164242, IMG submission 108783) | Miracle-Growth compost microbial communities from Emeryville, California, USA - Original compost - Miracle growth compost (MG) ...
CCGGGCGCGAGCGAAACCGCCGCCGCCTGCTGGCCGCTCTCCAGGCTCGCCGGCGGGCGCACCAGCAGGCTCTTTCCATCCACCCACACCTGGTGCGGCGACCCGCCGAGCGTGTGCAGCAGGTACGCGCCGCCCCGGACGGTGAGATCCGAGGCCAGGTAATAGATGTCGCCGCGCTCGGGCTCTCCGTAGAGCCGCACGTCGCCGGTGGGAAACGGCAGCGCGCGGGTGAGCACCTTGCCCACCGGGGTCAGGTAGCTCGGCTCGACCGAATCCGCGCTCTCGGGCGGATAGCTCTGCGGAAAGCTGAGCTCGTGCAGCGGCCCGAACGGGCCGGCGAGCGCGTAGGCGTTCACCGCGCCGGCCTCGGCGAAGCGCTGGGGCCAACCCTCGCGGACGTGGATCTCATCGATCCGGGCGAGGACCATCCGGCAAACGAAGCCCACACCGGGCGTGACCGGGGCCTTCAAGATGGCGCGGGCGCCGTCGGCGAGCTCGGCGTCGAGGTGCGGCGACTCGCCGGTGAGCTCCAGCATCGCGTGCGCGGCCACGCGGCCCAGCGGGTGGTTCGCGCCGAGCGTGGCCAGCCGGATCGCCAGCCGCGCCTGCGCCTCGAGGTCGAGATCGCGCTGCGCGAGATCGAGCTGGCCGGCGAGGCCGTAGAGGTCGTCGTCGGCCGAGGCGAAGAGCAGCTTGGCGTCTTTGGGGTTGCCCTCGACGAGGTAGCGGTTCCAGCCCGCCAGCGCGCGCTCACGCGGACTGCCGCCGCCGCCCTTCACCGCCGCCAGCGCCTCGGCCATCGGGCCCTCGGCGGCCTCGCGCGTGGTCTCGCAACCGACGGCAAGAAGACACAGCCCCAGCACCAGGATCCGTTTCATGGGCCGGCACTGTAGCCATGCGGTTCGCCCGCGCCACCCAGAATCGAAGCGCGGTGTAGATTGAGAAAATTCAATGTTGGCGATCGCTTGGATCACATCCCCGAAAATGTGATCACCTGGCGCGCCAAGAAGCCGATTTCCCCTCGCAAAATCCGCTCCCGACCGGTTTACACCCGTGGGCCAATGTCTTACAGTGCGCCGCATTGATCACATTCACACTGCAAGGTGGAGTGGGCGCGATGCCGAGCGACGGTCCGGAGAACCTGCTCAAGAGCGCGCTGGAGAAAGTGGTCTTCTTCGAGTGTCGGCTCGATCAGCTCCAGGCCGACCTCGCCACCGCCAGCGCCGACCGCGACCGCCTCAAGGCCGAGCTCTCCCTGGCCGCGGCGCGCGAGCTCTCGCTCAAGCAGGAGCTCAACGAGCTGCAGAGCCGCTACCTCGGCGGCAAGCGCGACCTCGAGGATGCTCACGCGCAGCTTCAGAGCCTGCGCGGCGAGCGCGACCGCTGGATGACCACCCTCGCCGAGGCCAGCCGCATCCACCACGCCGGCGACCTGCCCGATGGCGAGTTCGACCTGGCCAGCTTCATCGCCGAGCTGCGCGCCGAGATCGAGGTGCTGCGCACCGGCCACAAGGTGGAGCGCGCACTCACCGCCCCCGAGGCGCCACCGCGCGATGCCGCCGAGGTGGGCGCGCGCATGGCCGCGCAGGGGCGCATCGGCTTCTCCGAGGGCGACCGCAAGTCGCTGGTCTCGACCGCGCGGTTCGAGACCCGCGCCGAGGAGACGGTCTTCGCCTTTTCGCTCCGCGAGCTCTCCTCGCCCCACGCCGAGGCACGCGCTCGGGCGGCCCAGCGGCTCGCCGCCCTGAAGAGCCGCGAGGCCTCGGCGGCGCTGGCGGCCGCGCTCAACGCCGAGTCCGAGGCTTCGGTGAAGCCGGCGCTCATCGAGGCGCTGGCCGCGACCGGCGGCGAGGAGGCGCTCCCGCTGCTCTTCTCGCACCTGCGCGACCGCGACGTGGCGGTGCGGCTGGCCGCGCTGGAGGCTTCGGTCAAGCTCGGCGGCATGGCTTCGCTGCGCGAGGTGGACCGGGCGCTCTCGGATCCGAGCCCGCGGATGCGCAGGCGGGCGGCGCTGCTCGCCGGGTCGCTGGGAGCGCAGAGCGGCGGACCGCTGCTCGCGCACGCCTCGGCCGACAAGGATCCTTCCGTGCGTCGGGTGGCGGCGCTCTCGCTGGCGGCCTTCGGCGGCGAGACGGCGCGGCGGGCGCTGCTCTCGGCGGGCGACGACGACGACCTCGCGGTGCGCCGCGCAGCGTGGCAGGCCTTGGCGCGGCTCTTCGCCGAGCCGCTGCTCTCGGTGGCCGACGAGCCCGCGGTGCGGCGCCGCCGCGAGATCCGGAGATTGGAGACCGCGCCGCTCGCGTCTGCGCCGGCGGCAATTCCGGCGCCGCTGGCCATCTCGGAGGTGGCCCAGGCGGCGCTGGCCGATGAGTCCGGGTCGGCGCCCGAATCCGAGCCGGAGTTGGAAGAGGCAGGCCCGCCCGAGCTGCACGACCAGCTCATTTCCGAGGTGGCCTCGAGCCTGCGCGGGCGTACGCTCACCGAGCTCTGCCAGCTCGCGCCCGAGCCGGTGGTGGCCAGGGCGGCGGCGGAGCTGATGGGCGCAGGGCGGCTGGTTCGGCGCAATCAGCGGTTCTTTCTCGCGTGAAGCGCCCGCCTGACCGCGGCGGCAACTGAGCCTGGAGGCGGCCATGGATCCCATCGTCTACAGCCCCAAGCGCGCCGCGCAGATCCTCGGGCTCACCTCCGCGCAGCTCGCGCGCGAGTCCAAGCTCACGAGCTTCACGCCCCACCAGATGCAGCAGCTCCGGCAGAAGCTGGGCAAGAGCCCGCACGATTTCGGCGGCTGCCGGCGGCAGCTCTTCCTGAACTTCAAGGGCGGCACCGGCAAGACCTCGCTCTCCACCAGCTACGCCTTCCGGCTCGCGGAGATGGGCTACGGCGTGCTCCTGGTCGACCTCGACTCGCAAGGCCACGCCACCAAGTGCGTGGGCGTGGAGGGCGAGGGGCTGGAGAAGACGCTGCTGCAGGTCTTCACCAAGAAGCTGCGCATCGGCGAGGCCATCGTGCCCACCGGCGTGCCGCTGCTCGACCTCGTTCCTTCGAACCTCTCGATGAGCACCGTGGACCTCACGTTGATGCCCATGGCCGGACGCGAGCTCAAGCTGCGGACCGCGCTCAAGGAGGTGGAGAGCCGCTACGACTTCATCATCCTCGACGCGCCGCCCTCGTTCGGGCTGCTCAACCTGAACGCGCTCATGGCCGCCGACGACCTCTTCGTCCCGGTGCTCGCCGACTTCCTCTCCTTCCACGGGCTGAAGCTGCTCTTCGAGACCGTGCAGGGGCTTCAGGAAGATCTCGAGCTCGCGCTGGCCAACGTCTTCATCGTGGTCAACGCGTACAACCAAACCTTCAAGATCGCCCGCGAGGCGCTCGAGGCGCTGCGCGAGCACTACCCGGACTACCTGCTGCGCAGCCTGATTCGGCAGTGCACCAAGTTCGCCCAGGCCTCGAGCGAGGGGAAGCCAGTCTTCGCCTTCGATGCCGAGTGCAAGGGCGCCACCGACATTCAATCGATGATCGACGAGGTGATGCAGACCATCGCCGCGTCTCAGCAGCCGCGGCGCGCCGCGCCGTAGTGAAAGCCCCGAGGAGGGAAACCTTGAAGCGCGCATTCGACGTCAACGTCTCCAAGTCCAAGCTGCGGCTGGGCCGCGCGCTCGCCGGCGTGGCCGAGGCCGATTCGCCGGAGGCCGCGGTGCTCACCCCGCCTCCGCCACGCGCCCAGGCCGAAGCGGTGCAGCAGGCGCACACCATCGCCGAGCGCATCGCCGCCGAGCCTTCCGAGCACGCGCAGGTCGCCGACACGGTGACCGCCGAGCTGCCCAGGGTCGAGGCGCGGACAAACGTCGTCGTTGAGCCGGAGCGCCAGCCTGAACCCGAGCTCCAGCTCGAGCCGCCGGCTGCGCCGAAGCCTCGAGCACAGCGTGCCGCGGTTGCGCCGCCTCCGGTCGAGACCACCCAGGCCCGCCGCGCCAAGCTCAAGGAGCGGCTCGCCCGCGCCGCCCAGCCGGTGAGCGTTCGCGACCCCGCGCCGGCCAGCCCGGCCGAGGCCGAGGCCGCCGCGCTCTCGATGATCGGCCAGCTCCAGCAGGCGCTCGAGCGCGCCGAGGCGGAGAACGCCGCGCTGCACAAGGACATCGAGACGGTGCGCAGCCAGCTCTCACGCGCCGCCGCCGAGGCCCGCGAGCGCACCGACGAGGCCCAGGCCCTGGCCGCCGAGGCCGAGAGCCGCAGCCAGCTCCTCGGCGATCTCTCCGGCGAGCTCGCCGCGGTGGAGGCCGAGCGCGACGACGCGTTGGCCCAGCTCTTCGGCGCGCGCGCCGAGGCCGAGGCCCAGGGCAAGGGCGCCCAGGAGCTCCGCGCCCAGCTCGAGGCCAAGGACCGCGAGCTGCTCGAGGCAATCTCCGAAGAAGAGCGCATGGCCGCCGAGCTCGACGCCCGCACCGACGAGGTGCGCACCCTGCGCGGGCTGGCCCAGTCGCTCACCAGCGAGCGCGACGCGCTGCTCTCCCAGGTCACCGGTCTCACCCGCGAGCGCGCCGAGCTCGCCGATGCGCGCAAGGCTCTCGAGAGCGTGCACCGTGCGCTCGCCGATGCGCGGAGCCGGGCGCAGGTCAGGCGGTAACGGCGGCTTTCAGTTCACGACCGGCAGCGCGATGCCAGCTGCCGGCGGGCGCGGAACGTCGAGGCCCTTCATCGCCAGCGAGTCCAGCGTTGCCGCGCGGTAGACCTCGAGCATCCGCTCCTGCCCCAGCTTCCAGACGCCGTACATGGTGCAGCTCGGCGTGAGCTTGCAGCTCTCCTTGCCGTCGAGGCAGAGGTTCACGGTGATCTTGCCTTCGACCGCTTCGATGACGTCGAGGAAGCTGATCTCCCGCGCCGCCCGGGCGAGCTGGTAGCCGCCGTGGGCGCCGCGCGCCGAGCGGACCAGGCCCTGGTCGGCGAGGGTCTTGAGAATCTTCGCCAGGAAGTCCTCGGGCGTGTCCATGCGCGAGGCGATCTCCGGCAGCGGCGCGATGCGCTCGGCGGAGATCGAGGCGAGATAGATCATCGCCCGGAGCGCGTAATCCACTTTGCGTGAAATCTGGAGTGAGTGCTGCATGGGCGCCCCGCTGGAAGGCAACGTAACCGCCGCCCGCGCGGAGCGTCAAGGCGAGCGCCGCGTGCGCTACATTCCCCGACCATGATCGACCTGCACAGCCACACCACCGCCTCCGATGGCCAGCACCCGCCCGCCGAGCTCATCCGCCTCGCCCATCAGGCGGGCGTGCGCCAGCTTGCCGTGACCGATCACGACACCGTCGCCGGCCTGGTCGAGGCGCGGGCGGCCGGGACCACGCTCGGCGTCGAGGTGTTCGCCGGCATCGAGCTCTCCGCGTTCCTCGGCGGGCGCGAGGTTCATGTGCTCGGCCACTTCATCGACCCCGCCAACGCCGCGCTCGCGGAGCTCTCCTCCAAGCTGCGCGTCGAGCGTCGGACCCGCATGGAGCAGATGGTCTCAAAGCTCGCCGCGCTCGGCGTCCCGGTGACGCTCGGTGAGGTGGAGGCGTTCTCCGGCGGGGAGAACCTCGGCCGGCCGCACCTGGCGCGCGCGCTGGTGGAGCGCGGCTGGGTGGGAAATGTGAAAGAGGCCTTCGACCGCTTCCTGGGCAACGGCAAGCCGGCGTTCGTGGACCGCGATCGACTGCCCGCCGCGCGCGCCATTGCGCTCATCCACGGCGCCGGCGGCACCGCGACGCTGGCGCACCCCGCGGTCTCGAAGGTCGAGCGCCACGAGATCGCCGAGCTCGCGAAGCAGGGGCTGGATGGGCTCGAGGTCTACCACTCCGATCAAAGCCCCAGCATGCGCGCCAAGTACCTGGCCATTGCAGGCGAGCTCTCGCTGGTGCCGACCGCCGGCTCGGACTTTCACGGCGCCGAGGTTGCTCCCGACCGGCACCTCGGAAGTGCGGACATGAGCCCCGCTGCTTTTGCCGCGCTGCGCGCCCGTGCTACGGGGTCGCGCCCAGGCGCTTGAGCTGCAATGAGACGAGCTTGCGCTCGCGATCGGAGAGGTCGGGGCGCGAGGAGAGCTTCTGGTACAGCTCGATGGCCAGCGGCTTCTGCGAGGTGTCGTTCATGGCCACGAAGCTGGCGATCTCCGCGTAGCTGCGCACCACCGCGAGATTGGAGGGATCGTTGCCATAGGCCTGCTGGGCCAGCGCGAGCGCCTCCTTCACCTTCCCCTGCTTCACCTCGCTGCGCGCGTGCTCGATGAGGGTCTGCGCGCGCTCGGGATCGCCGGAGAGCGCGGTGAGCGGGATCTCGGGTGCGGCCGGCTTGCCTGGGTTCGCGCTGGTCGGGGCGGCGCCGGTGCTGCCGGAAACCGGGTGGCTCGGCTGAACCGGGACCACCGGCTGCGGGATCACCACCGTGGCCACCGGTTCGATGACTGGCGCCGGCGGCTTGGCGAGGAAGAACTCGTGGACGAAGAACCCGAACGCCACCACCAGGCCCAGGCCGCTGAGCGCGAGCACCACCCGCGGCCCGCTGCCCATTCCGCTGGTCTCGGGAGAGGTGTTCGGCGACGTCGCCGTGGCGGTGCCGGTGGCCGGCGGCGCGGCGGCCGGAAGGTACGCGCCGCCGCTCATCCGCGGCCGCTTCGGCTGGGCACCGCGCTCCGGCCGAACATGGGTGGGTTCCGCGGGAACGCCGACGTTGCGATTCGGCTCGGCCGGCGTCCGGTCGTTCCAGGCCGGACCGGAGTTGACCGCGGTGCGGTCGGAGTCGGACTCGAGCATCACCGGCGCGCGCGTCCCCGAGAGCGGGCGCATCAGGAGGTTGCGGAAGGCCTCGGCGCTCTGCGGACGCTGCTCGGGATCCTTGGCGAGCGCGCTCATGATCAGCCGCTCGAGCCCGGGCGAGCAGCGCGCCTCCGGGTTGCGCTTGCGCAGCGGCGGCACCTGCTGGGTGAGGTGCGCGGTGGCAAAGCCCACCGCCGACTCGGAGTCGAAGGGCAAGAGCCCGGTCACCAACTGGTAGAGGATGACGCCCACCGCGTACAGGTCCGAGCGCGCATCGATGGTGGCGCCCTTGGCCTGCTCCGGCGACATGTACTCCGGCGTACCGCAGACGAAGCCGGCGCGGGTGAGCGCCTGGCCCTCTTCGCCGGTGTTGTCGGTGATCTTGGCGATCCCGAAGTCGAGCACCTTCACGAAGTCGGGCTCGCCGCGGCGCTGCTCCACCATGATGTTCTCGGGCTTGAGATCCCGATGGATGACCCCGTGCGCGTGGGCCTCGGCCAGCGCCGAGAGCACCTGGGAGACGATGCGCACGATGCGGGTCTCGTCGAGGCGCTCGTGGCTGAGCAGATGGTGCAGGTCGTGGCCTGCGCAGTACTCCATCGCGATGTACATCGAGCCGTCTTCGGGCGACTGGCCGAAGTCGATGACCGCGATGGAGTTGGGGTGGTTGAGGCGGCTGGCGGCGCGCGCCTCGCGCTGGAACCGCTGCACCGTGCGCTCGTCGGAGATGAGCGAGGGGCGCAGCACCTTGAGGACGATGGTCTTGTCGAGGTTGACCTGGGTGGCCTTGTAGACCATCCCCATCCCGCCCTCGCCGATCAGCGACTCCACCCGGAACTTGCCGGCCACGATGCGGCCGATGAGGGGATCGCCCGAGGTGCTCGCGCGCGTCACGGTCGCCCCGCAGGCGGGGCAGAACCGCGCAATGTCACCCGCGTCGCTGCCGCAGGCTGCGCAGAGGGACACCCAAAGCTCCTGCCGCGGCGCCGTTGATTGCGGAAGCCACTCGGCCGGGCGCCACGAAATTTGCACGGATGGCCCTGCCTCGCAAGGCACGCCCTCGGGCCACGCGCGTGCACCGAACGGCTAGCGGAGGCAGCCGATGCGCTCGGTGGCCAGCACCATGTCGTCGAACTGCACCGCGCCGCTGCTGGCGCCATCGGTGATGTAGTTCTGCGGCCAGAAGGCGTTGATGTGCAGGGCCGTGGTGCTGCGGAACTGCAGGTCGAGCGGGATCATCGCGGTGCCCGAGTTGGGCGGGTAGTCGGTGCACTCCGGGCCGTCGGCCTCAGTGGTGCAGAACTTGTCGCGGAGCCAGTAGCCGAGCGCGCCGGTCTCGCCAAAGCGCTGCACCAACGCGTCGTTCTTCCACACCTCGAGCTCGCCGCCCGCGGCCGAACCCGGTGCGGTGTTGAGCGCGAGGTGGACCTCGAGGCACATCCACTGGCCCTCGTCGTTGGTGAAGCCGTTCTGGTGGACCAGCGAGTTGCCGTAGTACGCGGTCCCGGAGTCGTCGGGGACGGCCATCCACGAGTGCATGGTCATCCAGTAATTGTAGAAGTCGAGGCGCGGGCTGGCGCTGCCGATGCCTTCGACGGGCTCGATGGAGACCGAGAAGCGGTCATCGCCGTTGGGCTTCGAGCCCGCCTGCGGGTTCGGGTAGGTCTCGGCGGGGTTGTAGCCGCCCAGCCAGACGCCGGTGTGATGCCAGGAGACGCCGGGCTGGTATTTGACGTACCAGCGGGCCCAGAGCGCGTCGTGGTCGGGCAGCTTCTTGAAGACGTCGGTGGCATCCGGCTGGCTGCCGTGGGCGGTCCACTGCATCGACTTCGTTCCCGCGCTTCCTGGCGGCACGTCGGCCACGAGCTGCATGCCGGGCGTGTTCTTGTGGTCGTCGTAGCGCGCGACCACCGCGTCGACCGAGCCCTCCTCGAAGTCCTCGTGCCAGACCACCGCCGGATCGGCGTCGATGCCCACGTCGCCGGGGTAGCGCGCGGCGAGCGTCGAGCCGCCGCCGGTGCTTCCCGCACCGGACGAGCCGGTGGAGCTGCTCGCGCCGGCGCTCGAGCCGCTGGTTCCTCCGAGGGTCGAGCCGGAGCTGCTGGAGGCCCCGCTCGATCCCGTGCCGTTCGAGCCGGCGGGCTCCGCGCTGCACCCCGCGAGAAGCGCCAATCCAGCCGAGAGCCAGAGCAATCGCTTCACGCGTCCTCCTTCGCAGGGCCGCAAGCCTACTGCACTTGACCGTGTCGGACGTGAATGACAGCGTGTCTTACATGCGGAAGCCACTCACCAGCTCCTTGACCATCCGCCTCGACGCCGATTCCATCCGCGTCCTCAGGGCGCGGGCCCGTGCCGAGCGGCGCTCCACCTCGGCGGTCGTCCGTGAGCTCATCCAAGAAAAGGTCCGCGCGGAAGACAAGGCGCCCACCTTCTACGAGATGAGCAAGAAGTGGGTGGGCGCAGCGCCCTCGGGGACGCCCAATTCGCGCGGGCGAGATGCGCGCAAGCTCCTCGCGAGCTGGAACCCGGACCGACGTGGTTGATCGGTACATCCTCGACACCGGGTTCATCGTCGCGCTGTCGGATCCGGACGACGCGACCTCCGAGGCCTGTGCCGCGGTCTGGCGCGAGCGCCGTGGCGAAATCCACTCCGTGGAGGGCGTGCTGGTCGAAGCGATCTGGCTGCTTTGGCACGTCCCGAATGGTCCGCGTACCGCACTCAATCTCGTGGAAAGCGTTGCGACCCGTTGGTCACTTCCCTCGGCCCGCCGCTACGCCCGCGCCGTGGAGCTGATGGATCGTTACCGGAACGTCCCCATGGACTTCGTGGACGCGATGCTCGTCGCGCTCGCGGAGGAGCAGGGGATTGAGCACGTGCTCACGCTCGATCGCCGCGGCTTCGAGATCTACCGCTTCGGCCGCAACCGCCACTTCAAGATCCTGCCCTGAGGCGCAGGCTCAGGCCTTCTCGCCCGCCTGGATCTGGGTGAAGTCGGCGATGCGGCCGAACATCGCGCCGATCTCGCGGAGCAGCCGCACCCGGTTGTCGCGAACGCGCGCGTCCTCGGCCATCACCAGCACCTTCTCGAAGAAGGTGTCGACCGCCGGCTTGAGCGCGGTGATCTCCTGGAGCGCGGCGGCGAAGTCGTCCTTCTTCACCGCCTCCTCGACCTTGGCCCGCGCGCCGTGGAAGGCCCGGAACAGCGCCCGCTCGGCCTCGTCCTCGAACAGCGCCGAGTCCACCTCGCCCGCCGGCACCGCCGCGGCCTGCTTCTGGACGATGTTGACCACGCGCTTGAAGGCCACCGCCAGCGGCTCGAAGCCGGGCTGGCCCACGATCTTCGAGAGCGCCTCCACCCGCTTGGCCGCGGCGACGAGATCCAGAAACCCTGCGCCGAGCACCGATTCGACGACGTCGGCGCGGTGCACGTCGGTCCAGAGGCTCTTGAGGCGGTCGCGGAAGTAGTCGAGCACCTCGGCGCGGGTCTTCTTGCCGTCGGGCAGCTTGGCGCCGAGCAGCTCGCCGGCCTTGTCCACCGCATCGCCGAGCGAGAAGCGGTAGCCCTTCTCGAGCACGATGTTGATGACCGCGAGCGTCTGCCGGCGGATGCCGAAGGGATCGGCCGCGCCGGTGGGCTTCTTGCCGATGCCCAGCAGGCCCACGATGGAGTCGAGCCGGTCGGCGATGCCTATCAGCGCGCCGGCATCCGCGGTGGGCACGCGGTCGCCCGCGTTGCGCGGCATGTAGTGCTCGTCGATGGCCAGCGCCACCGCCGCCGTCTCGCCCTGCTTCTGCGCGTACTCGCGGCCGACGACGCCTTGCAGCTCGGGGAACTCGCCGACCATCCCGGTGACCAGGTCGGCCTTGCAGAGCGTGGCCGCCCGCTCGATGGTGGCCGCGTCGCCCTTGCCGCTGAGCTTGGCCAGGTCCACGGCCAGCGCGCGGAAGCGCTCCATCTTCTCGTAGGAGCTCCCGAGCTGCTGCTGGAAGACCACCCGCTTCAGGTCCTCGACGCGCTCGGCGAGTGCACGCTTCTGGTCCTCGTCGAAGAAGAACCGGGCGTCGGCGAGGCGGGCGCGGAGCACCCGCTCGTAGCCGTTGCGCGAGACCTTGGGGTCGGCCACCGGCGTGTTGGAGATGGCCACGAAGTTGGGCAGGAGCTTCCCCGCCGCATCGACCACCGAGAAGTACTTCTGGTGGCCCTTCATCTCCATCACCAGCACCTCGGGAGGCAGGTCGAGGTAGCTGGCGTCGAAGCTGCCGAGCACCGCGCTGGGCCACTCGACCAGGTTGGTGACGGTGTCGAGCAGCGCCTCGTCCTTCAAGATGAAGCCGTTCACCTCGCGGGCGGCGCCCTGCGCGGCCTGGTCGGCGTAGTGGCGGCGACGCTCGATCTCCGCCCAGACGTGCGCCTTCTCCAGCACGTGCGCGTAGTCGGCCGGGCTGCGCAAGGTGATCGGCTCGGGATCCAGGAAACGGTGCCCGTGGGTGATCCGGCCGCTCTTCACGTCGCCGTAGCTCACCGGCACGACCTCTTCGCCGAAGAGCGCCACGATCCAGTGCAGCGGCCGGGCGAAGGTCACGTCCTGGTAGCCCCAGCGCATGCTCTTCTTGAACTTGATGTCGCGGACGGCCTTCTCCAGCAGCCCCGGGAGCACCTCGAGGGCGTGCTTGCCCTTCTCCTGGATCCGCGCGACCAGGTACTCGCCCTTTGGCGTCTGGGCGCGCTCCAGCTTCTCCAACGCGAGCTTCTGGCTCTCGGCGAACTTGAGCGCGGCGGGCCTGGGCGTGCCGTCGGCGTCGAACGCGGCCTTCACCGGCGGGCCCATGGCCTCGCGGACGTAGTCGTCCTGCTTCTCGGCGATGTCTTTCACGAAGATCGCCAGGCGGCGCGGCGTGCCGTACGCGCGGATCATCCCGACGGCCAGGCGCGCTTCGGAAAGGCTCGCGGCCAGCGAGTTCTCCATGTCGGCGAGCGCGGGGAGCACGAACGAGGCGGGGATCTCCTCGGCGCCGAGCTCGAGCAGCAGATCCTGGCTCATGACCGCTTCTCCTTCGCGGCCGACTTGGCGGCCTTCTCGGCCTTGGCGGCGCTGGCGGCGGCGAGGGCCTCGGTCTCCTGCGCGGCGATCTTCTTTCCGTCGGGGCCGAGCAGCGGGTAGCCGAGCTTGCGGCGCGCCTCGAGGTAGCCGTCGGCGCAGCCGTGGGCCACGTCGCGGACGCGCTTGATGTACCCGGCGCGCTCGGTGACCGAGATGGCGCCGCGGGCGTCGAGGTTGTTGAAGGCGTGGCTGCACTTGAGGCAGTAGTCGTAGGCCGGCAGCGGCAGGCCCCGCGCGAGCAGCCGCTTGGTCTCGGCCTCGTACATCCCGAAGAGTTCGAAGAGCATCTTGGGATCGCTCTCCTGGAACGAGTACCGGCTCATCTCGACCTCGTTCTCGTGGAAGACCTCGCGGTAGGTCACGCCTTTTGTATATTCAATATCAAAGACGTTTTCTTTATTTTGCAAGTACATCGCGATGCGCTCGAGCCCGTAGGTGAGCTCGGCCGCCACCGGCCGGCACTCGTAGCCGCCGGCCTGCTGGAAGTAGGTGAACTGGGTCACCTCCATGCCGTCGCACCAGACCTCCCAGCCCAAGCCCCAGGCGCCGAGAGTGGGCGACTCCCAGTCGTCCTCGACGAAGCGGATGTCGTGGTGGAGAGGATCGAGGCCGATCGCCTTGAGCGAGCCGAGATACAGCTCCTGGGTGTTCGAGGGATTGGGCTTCAAGATCACCTGGAACTGATGGTGCTGGTAGAGCCGGTTCGGGTTCTCGCCAAAGCGGCCGTCGGCGGGCCGCCGCGAGGGCTCCACGTAGGCCACGCTCCACGGCTCGGGGCCGAGCACGCGCAGGAAGGTCGCCGGGTTCATCGTGCCCGCGCCGACCTCCTGATCGTAGCCCTGGACCAGGATGCAGCCGTGCCGGGCCCAGTAGCCCTGAAGCGAGAGGATCAGCTCTTGGAAGGTCATCATGCGCGCGCTCTTGGCCGAACTCGGGGCCGCGCAAGGTAGAAGATCCTCCGCGGTGTCGCCACTGGGAAGTGGCTCCTACAACCAGGAACGGTCAGGACTCGCCAGTCGCCGCCGGACGAAACGGATCCCGCGACCAGTCGCTCCAGCTTCCTTCGTAGAGATGCACCCGTTTGGCAGGCACGCCGGCGAGCTGCAGCGCGATGAGGTCGTGGCAGGCGGTCACACCCGAGCCGCAGTAGGCCACGATCTCCGTCTGGCCACCGACGCCGAGCGCGCGGTACTGGCTGCGCAGCGCCGCCGGCGTCTTGAAGAGCCCGCCCTCGAGGTTCTGCGGCCAGGGCGCGTTGCGCGCGCCGGGGATGTGACCGGGCCGCGCGTCGATGGGCTCGGAGTCGCCGCGGAAGCGCTCGGGAGCGCGGGCGTCGAGCAGCACCACGTCACGCTGGGTGCGGAGCCGCTCGACGTCGTGCTTGTCGAGGAGCGAGCGCCGCATCGCCTTCGCGCTGAACCTCCCCCGCGGAACCTTCGGAAGCTCGGCGCTCAGCGCCCCGCCGGCCGCGGTCCAGGCCTGCAGTCCGCCGTCGAGGATCCGCGCCTGGCCCTTGTGGCCGTAGAGCTCGAGCAGGAACCAGAGCCGCGCGGCGATGCTCCCGCCCAGGTCGTCATAGATGATGACCGAGGTGTCGTCGGAGATCCCCGCGGCCCGCATCGCCTCGGTGAGCTGCTCGGGGCTGGGGACCGGATGCCGGCCTGGGCCGTTGGGCGCGGTGAGGTCGCGCTCGAGATCCGCGAACACCGCGCCGGGGATGTGGCCCTTGGCGTACTCGGTGCGGCCGTCCTTGCCCTGGAGGTACCAGCGCAGGTCGACGATTCGCAGCTTTCGGCTGCGCAGGTGCTTTTTCAGCCAGGCTGCGGAGACCAGCGGCCCCTCGCGCGCGATTGTGGACATGCTCACCTCGTTGAACGCATGCTCTCTCGGCCTGCCAAGCTTCGGAGTCAAGCGCGTGAGTCGAATCCTCCTCATCGCCGCGGCGGCGCTCGCGCTCGCCGCCTGCGCCCAGTGCAAGTGCGAGAACAGCTTCTGCGTGTACACGCTGGATGGCGGCGGCTGCGGCTACGCCAACGCCAACTGCGGAAGCGGGACGCCGACCTGCTTCACCGCGACGGGCGCGCTCAGCGGACCGGTCAGCGACGCCGGCGCGGAGTGCACCTACGCGCCCGAGAAAGACCCGGTCTGCGCCGAGTGAGCGGGCTCGACAAATCGAAGCTGGTGGCCGCGCTGGTGGCGCAGGCCGAGCAGCATCTCGAGACGCTGCTTCGCTCGGCGGCGAGCGCGCGTGAGAACGCCACCCACGAGGAGGCGCGCCCCGAGAACGAGTACGACACCCGCGGCCTCGAGGCGAGCTACCTCGCCGGCGCCCAGGCGGCCCGGGCCGAGCAGATCCGCGCGGAGATCTCGGCGCTGCGGCAGCTCCCGATTCGCGCCTGGAAAAAGGGCGAGGCGATCGGTCCGGGCGCGCTCTTCGAGCTCGAGGACGACGACGGCAAGCGCGGGCTCTACTTCCTGGCCCTCGGCCGCGGCACGACGCTGTCGATCAGCGGCAAGAGCGTGCAGGTGCTCACGCCCGCCTCGCCGCTGGGCCGCGAGCTGCTCGGCAAGAGCGCCGGCGACTCGGTGGAGATCGAGGTGCGGGGCTCCTCGCGCGGCTACGCGATCGAGAAGGTCGGCTGAATCAGAGCTGGCGGTCGGCGGCGATGACGTAGCCGAACGCGGTCCGCGGCGCGCACTCCTGGTAGTCGGGCGCGGTGTCGGGCAGCGCGGAGTTGGCGAGCGCGGTCGCGCTCCAGCTCTGGCCAGCGGCGGCGAGCGAAACCGTCTTGCCCGGCTCGACCTCAGTCCGGGCGCTGCTCAATCCGAAGAACATCGTGCTGTCGAGCCGGCGGCCACACAGGTTCGAGGTGTCGCAGGCGAACGGCGTGCCTCCGGGATCGACGCTCAGCGGCGCGAGATCGGCGGCGGTGAGCACTGGCGTGCCCGGGTCGAGCTCGGCGGCGAGGAGCAGCGTGCCGGCTCCGTCACGGATGGCGATGGCGCTGGGCGACTCGGGATCGTCGGTCTGGGCGATGACCACCACCGAGACCGCCTCGCCGGGAACCAGCGGCAGCGCGTCGACCGTGGGCGGCAGCGCGACGAAGACCTCGGCCTGCGCGTGGTCGGCGTCGCGGCGCAGCGGCAGATCGAGGACCGATTGGTCGAAGCTCACCGCGCCCACCGTGCCCGAGCCGGTGAGCCGGTTGCCGGAGCGCGAGAAGAACGCGGCATCGAGCGCGACCGTGGCCGAGACCGTCCAGCTCGAGCCCAGCGGCGGCACCGCGTTGGAAAGACAGCTCGCGCTGCACGCGCCCTGCTGGCAGAGCTGGCCCACCGGACAGGCATTCTGCGCATCGCACGGCGTGGGCTCGGGCGGCGCGATGTCCCACTCGGCGGCATCAGGATAGGCGAACTGCTCGGTGATGCAGGTGAGCGAGCCCGGACCAAAGGTGGTGGCGAACTCGTCCTGGCCCTGGTCGGCGCCGGGCGCGTTGGTGGCGTAGCAGAGCTGCAGCGCGTAGGTGCCGGCGGGCAGCGGCTCGCCTTCGTTGAAGCAGACCGGACCGAGATCGCCCGCGCCGCAGTCCGCGCGCGTGGCCGGGAACTCGGTGGCCGCAAAGGTCCGGCGAACCGAGGCACCCGGCCGGATCCGGTGCGCTGTGGCCGTCTGCGCGCACTCGCAGGCTGGCTGCTCGCAGGCGCTCTCGCACCGCTGGCAGGCGCAAGCTGGACCTTCGGAGATCGCCGCGAACGAATCGCCGTCGCCCTGACCCACCGAGAGCCCGAGCTGGCCCTGATCGTCGGGGACGAAGATGTCGAAGCCGAGGGTGTTGGTGGCCACCAGCGCGACCGGACTCGGGCTCGGCGGCTGGCCGCAGTTGCAGCCCAGGGTCACCGCGAGCGCGGCGATCGCGGGCCAGAGCGGTTTGCGAGCGAGCCGCATTCGGCGCGGACCATAGCAGGCAGCCCGTCTCGGACGCGCTCCCGATTACCCGTTTCGGCGACTGCGGGTTCGTCGCTTGGCCGCCCGCACGCGGCAGTGCTAGGGTCGCCGCGCTCTCACCGGCCGGCGAGAGGAGAACCCGTGCAACGCACTCGCATCGCGGCCGCCGCGCTGGCCTTCACCTTCGCGGCCTGCAGCGTCCCACCTGGTAACGGCTACGGCGGCGATCCGGTCAAGCCGGTGGTGGTGCCGCCGCCGCTCGAGCAGGTGCAGGTCGAGCCCGATTCGCCGGCGCGCTCCGAAGTGGTGAAGGTGGATCTCAAGGAGCCGCAGGCGCTGCCCGCCACCCAGGTCGACGCCTACCACCAGAAGCCCGGCGTGGTGGACATCCTCTGGGTCATCGACAATTCCGGCTCGATGGCCGACGAGCGCCGCCAGCTCCAGGGCAACTTCCAGAGCTTCATCAACACCCTCAACGCCAGCCAGACCGACTTCCACATCGGCACCATCGCCACCGACCGCGACCTCGGCGGGCAGCTCCACGGCAGCGTCCGCATCATCGATCGCAACACGCCCAACGTCTCCCAGGCCTTCCTCGACCAGGTCACCTATCCCGACAGCCGGGTGAAGTGGGTCCAGGGCCTCTCGATGATGAAGAAGTTCCTCGAGACGCCCAGCCTGAACACCGGCTTTTTGCGGCCGGGCGCGGCGCTGGCGGTCATCGCGCTCTCCGACGGCGACGACGAGTCGGTGGGACCGGTGGGCTACTACGCCCGCTTCTTGCGCGAGGTGAAGGGCCAGGGCAACGAGAGCATCGTGAGCTTCTCCACCATCTCCGGCGACTTGCCCGGCGGCTGCCAGAGCCAGCGCGACGCGCAGTTCTGGGGCAGCCGCGCCGATGCCA
>Ga0164242_10003957_pt1 | contig 16737 bp, 8 predicted proteins | sample OricomgcompostMG_FD_108783 | JGI IMG/M metagenome (GOLD analysis project Ga0164242, IMG submission 108783) | Miracle-Growth compost microbial communities from Emeryville, California, USA - Original compost - Miracle growth compost (MG) ...
AGGGCCCTGCTCCACCGCTAGGCGTTGGCTCGCCGAACGACTGGTCGTGTGGTAGCCTAACCTCACCGCTACTAGCCGGGAGTTCTCGCTCAAAAAGTCTTTCCTCGAGGCCAGAACTTAGCCGAGCGGCTCCAAGCCCGGCGATGCCTGAAAATGCGTCAGAGAGCCCCAGTATTGGGCTTCGCTCTGCCATATTTGGCTCCTCCCCAACCTCGCGGCTTGGCGGCGACCCGTCGTCATGGGTAGTGGGTAAGGGCTGGGGTGTCGTGTGCTGTGCCAGGTCATCAGCATCTGGTCCATTGCGTTTGAGCACGCCTCCCTCGAAACCGTCATGAGTTGCGGGAGCAGTCCATGAAGGCACGTCCGCAGTGGTGTCTGCCAGTGATTCCGATTGGGGGAATCCTCGATAAACGTCGGACGCCACTTCTTCAGACGCTGCGATAGTTCCCCGTGCCGCCTCATACTCTTGATACGCAGCTTCATCGGAAGCAGATTCTTCGGGTAGAGGGATTTCAAGTGCAGGGTCCATTGTAGATCCCTGGAAACCGGGCTCCAGGGGACCGGACTCGTCGAGCGCAGCTTCCTTAAGCAGAGCTTCTTGAGGCGCGGCCTCCTCTTGCTCCCATGACAGAGACTTTTGTGTCTTCTTACCCTTCTTGCCTTTCTTGCCCTTCTTCGTCTGAGTCACAAACGCGTCGGCGTCAACATTGGTGGGCTGAGCTTCAGTTGACTCAGGCAAGTTGGGATCAGAGGTGGCCGTTTCGGACTGGGTGGACGGAGGTAGGTCAGCAGCAGTCGTGTCCTCGCCCAGGATTGGCTCGACAGCTCTTGCGCTTTCGGCAACAGCCTCAGAGACGCTTGGGTAAGAAACCGACGGGCCGGAAACAGGGTCCTCGGGTTCCCAGGAAAAGATCTCCTTGCCCTTCTTCTTTTTCTTTCCCTTTTTCGAAGAAGACGCAGACCTTTCAAGAGTTGGTGGAGGTTCATCTTGTTGCTGCTCAATCGAGGCGGCCGGCCCGCTCTCAACCTGCTCTAATAACGAAGGCACCTCTTCAGTCTGGCGCCGTTCGGGCGTCACGTCGTCAAGTGCCGGATCTAGGGCCCAAGCCTGCTTCTGCTTCTTCTTCTTCTTTTTCGAGGATGTTGGCATGAAGAAGTCTTCGGATTCCGCTTGCGTTGTCTGAGTTTCCGGAGCCATAGTCTCTAGTTCTTGGGGCTCATCCCGACTCTGAGGAGTCTCCGAAGCAGTTGATTCTTCCACATCCCCGATATCCAGGCTTCGGGCCTTACGGCCCTTTTTCCCTTTCTTGCCTTTCTTTCCGTGAATGAGATCAAACTCCTCCGGCGTCAGCATCTCCTCGGCCGAGTTGATGCTTCCGGATGGGCTCTCAGGCTTAGTAGCAGGACCAGCAACGGGCTCCTCATGAACAGTGTCGAGCCGGTCGTCACTCCCTATAGCTTTGGAGGGGGGAGAAGACTTGCTTGTCAATTCGCGGTCTCCCGAGGCTTTATTATCATGAAGCAACGAAGCAATTACCCCAGTGCCAAAGAGTCCGGCAGCGACACCGGCAGCGATGTCGAGGTCAGATGTGCGTTTTTCACTGTACCTCCGGCTTGGTGACGGGCTTGGCGACCTCTCCGGGATGCCAGCGCTGTCAAGAGTCTTCGCTGAAGGAGGAGTCTGGTAGAGTAGATAGGAGCTACGATCTTTTGTCATTGGATCTACCGCAGCAGGCTCTTCTCCATCTTGGTCGTGATCGCCCCCCTTCTTTGTGGGTGGCACAGCGGGCAATGGTTCATACTCGTTCTGTGCAGTCTCGGGACGTTTCCCGGCGGTTGATAGACGTCGCTGGACATCTCCAATCGACCGCTCCTGAAGAGGGCTCTGCGAAACTGGCGATTGGTAGGCAGAATGGAAATCTTGGACGGACTCGGAGTCTCCAACACGTTGGTTAGGGCTCTCGAATACAGGCGGCGCAACCTTCGCCTTCGGGGTTGTCTCCTGTGACCCGGCAGAGTCGGCAGCTGCCTGTGCAGCAGCTAAAGCTGTATCGAGGCTAAGGGCGCTGGGGCCGGGGAAATCCAGGTCAAGGTAATCCACATTTCCTTCCCGTACCTCATGCTCCGGACTAGGGGAGTCTCTTGATGACGGTTCACTTGGTGGGAGTTCCGGAAGCTTTTCTTCGAAGTCGGTCGATAAGCTCCCCGAGCTTGCTTTCTCGACCAGGTAAAGCGGCATGATCTCTTTGCCCCAGGAGTTTGGGCGTGAGCGACTTTTAGGTACGCTACCAATCTCCGGTACGAAAGGAGTTGGTGAGTTCGGCTGCAGCGACCTAGGAGTTCCAGGAGATGGTGGTACTGATCGTTGTCCTAGACGAAAGTGGATCGGAACAGCAGTCTGGCTGGGTGACTTCGTCGGTGTGTCGAACGCGCTGCGGCGACGTATATGAGTCTTCACACGAAGATTGCTCCTCTCCTGTTCCGGAGGGGTATCGGGACGACTCTCAGGTAAGTTAGGGAGGTCTTCCAACTCCTGAGTCGGAGAGCCGGGCTCGCTCGGTGGCAGCGGAAGCAGATCACCATACTGGGGGTCAATGGCAGGTTTGATGATCCGCTGGAAGATTTCTGGGTCAACCATTCGAGAGTCGACGCTGACACTACGGGTCGGTTCCGTAATATCGATATTTTCTTGTGCAAGCTCCTCCTTCTGAGGAGCTTGGGTGGCATTTGAACGGGACAGCTCGGCTGCGGCAAGAGCCAGAGCGCCCGTCAAGCCGACACCTGCGCCAAGGGTGCCGGCATTAGCTAAAAAAGACTGCTTGTCGGCAACATCTTCCTGCTTCTCTGTGCCGTTATGGTTTTTGGTGAATTCATCGGCTTTATGATGGGGCTCGTCCTGAACCTCCTTAGACTGATGCCATTCGTCGTGTTCCTCCGTTTGAAGGTCATCAAAGGCGTCAACGGGTACCGATACGGTGCGGTCTTCTGGTGCCACCGTATCCTCGCTATCGCCCCAAGTAACCGCGGATTTCCGCGACTTCTTGGATTTCTTCTTTGGCATCTCAGCCCACTCGTCCGCTATAGCTTCCGGGGGTTCTTCCGGAGGTAGCTCCCGCGTGTTAGGTTGGTCCTCTTCAAGCGTCATTGCCCGGGCCTTAGCAGCCTTTTCGCGCTTCTTCTTCTCCTTCTTGGTGAGTGTCTTATCTGGCCAGTCATCGTCATCAGCATCAACATCGACGGGTGGCATGGGCACTGGGTCTGCTTCATGTTTCGGAGTTGGTTCTTCTTCGATTGCGGAAGCCTGGGCCTCGACAGCCTTTCCACGCTTCTTTTTCTCCTTCTTGCCGAGCTTAACCTCTGGCCAGTCGTCTCCGTCGGCATCGCGGGAAAGAGGTTCAGGAACAGGTTCATCCTGTTGGGGTTTGATCTCTTCTGCTTCCCATTGAGCTTTGGCGGCCTTCTCGCGTTTCTTCTGCTCCTTCTTGCTGAGTTTCGGCTCTACAAAATCGTCATCCGCCTTCGGGAGAGATGCAGGTTCGGAAGTTAGTTCCTCGAGAATGGGCTCCGGCACACCGGTGTCGGCACTCTCGCTTCCAGAAGCCTTCTTCTTTCGTTTGCCTTTCTTCCCCTTCTTGGAAAGGGTATCCCATTCATCGGGTGGTGCCTCTCTTTCCGAGGAAGGGGTCTCTGCAACTTCGCCGAGCACGAAGCTAGAGTCGGCAGTTCGCGAAGCAGAGGGTAGCGAGGTGTCGTGGGTACCGAGATCCGTAACGGTTTCAGCAAATGATTGTTGATAGCTAGCTGGTTGGTTTGTTCCAGGAGGCGAATCACGCCGACGGTAGGTAGGATCATCAATCACAATGTTGGGATCGAAGCCGGAACTCTGCAATCCCGCAGCCAGAGTGGCCGTGAAATCCAAATCATCGACAAACGAGCCAGGCATGTCGGTTTGTGGGCTCGAGGGCTTGGGGCCAGGCTGGGGAGGAGCCTCGTTCTGGTCATCGTCTAACGATCTAGACTGGCTGGGCGGCACATCCCGCTCGGTCACCTTGGGCGGCTCGGTTGTTGCTGATCTTGCCTGGTCCCCGTTCGCTTCCTGAGTCTTCTGCTTTGAGGATCCATGCTCCTTGACTAGAGCTTGGGCAACACCAGCACCCGCGAGAGCGGCTGCGAGTGCACCCCAACCACCGGAGCTTTTAGGGGCACTGGCTGGGGCCTTCTCATCTGCCTTGACTGAATCTTGGGGAAGGGGTTTCTCGTAAGACCGATCGCGGGTCTCGGTCTCGTCTCGCCTAACATCGCTTTCCACCGGGCCTGACCTAGTAGTGACAGGAGCATCCTCGCTATCGATGAGCTGGACGATTTCGTTTTTCGGGCCAACCACCACTGAACGATCTGAAGTCGCCTCGTCGACCTTGTCTTCTACAGGTTCCGGTGATGCCACAGCTCGCTGTTTCTCAGGGGTAGGGGTAGGTACTGGAGTAGGTATCGGCGTAGGCAGAACGAGGTTCAGCATTGGACGCTCTCGCTCGCAAGACGGGTCTCTGGAGAAGAAAGGCACTACACCCGGGCCGGCTCTCTGGGCTTCCGGGGCGGCAAACCTAAACAGCTGCTTCGGCTCGATCACATGATCGATACGAACATCGGCATTCGGGGCTGCGTAGGAGTTCTTTTCCTTTGGCTTTTTCATCTCGGGCGGCGTGACAATACGAGGCACAGGCTCTTCCACGTCGTCTTTCCATTTCTCGACGACGGAAGGGTCGGGCGAAGGGCTACGAGAGCGAATTTCTTCCTCCTCCTGCTGCTGAGCAAGTCGCTTCTGTCGGTAATACTGGTTGGCCGCTTCTTGGACAGGATCTCGGACAGGCTCCGAATCTCGCGCCGGTTCCGCCGCCGAGGCAGTTGGAGGTGTCTCCTCGGCGGTTTCTTCCAAGGTAGATGAATGCTTCTTATCCCCATGCATCCGTTTCGCGTAGGCCATTTCTACCTCATACGAGTCTCTCCGGCTCATACGCGGGGGCTCCTTCATGGAGCGGCTTTCTTGGCGACGTTCGTTGCCTCCGTCATCTTTGACTTCGTCATCATCATCATCATCAAACTTGGGCTCGCGTTCGACATAGACAACCATGGGGGTTAATGGTCGTTTCGGGGTCATGTTCGCAGGAGTAGGGAATGCATCATCGGCGAATACCTGGAACTGGAATGGGTCGACCGGCGCATTGTGAGACTGCGTTTGGGAACCACCAGGCTCGCCGGATCGCTTCAAATCGTAGTCGTCCTCCCGACGTTTACCCTTCCGGTCAGTCCTATTTTCCTCTTTCAGATCACGCGTTCGGTTGTCGTCGTCCATTAAGGTTTTAGAGCCCTCCTCCCCGCGGGCTTTCGCGGCTTTCTGCCGCTCATACTCGAGCTCGGCCTTAAGCCTCGCAAGCTCGCGGCGAACCTCTTCCCGTTTCTCCTTCTCTGCACGGCTAGGCTGTTTGCCGTCTCGTTCGTCAACGACCTTCACGCTATCCCGCTTAGATCGGTGGCGCTTTTCGCCCTTTTCGTCGTTCTTACGGTCATCATCGTACTTGCGACCGTCGTCGTACTTGCGATCTCCGGTTCGGTCACGTCGATCCTCAGTATTCGGGTCACGGTTCAGTCGCTTCTCCTGTTCGCGGCGGTCCGGTTCCTTCTCTCCTTTGGAACGGTGAGCCTCGTTCGCCACCGACGCCATTCCGGTAACAGCCCCGACGGCAAGAACGGCCTCGGCCCAGCCAACCCTGCCAGACTTTCGGCGAGAACTGCGCGTGTCCCGGTCCTTGACATCATCCAGCCGTCGCTCCTCTAGGACGCGCGTAGATACTGGGGTTATGGGCTTTGGTGCCTGGATAGGGACAGGGCCAGCGCGAGCGGTGGCGATCTGGGGCTCACGGGTTGGCACTGCGGATCTATCAGTGGTTACGGGCCTGGTCGGGTCCGAAATTGGTATGGGGTCGATGTTCCGCATCGGCCCTGCCTCTAGAGGCGCGCTGCTCGTGGGTGGGATACGGTCTTCGAACCGAGTCAGGGGCGCAGGGGGCTGATAATCAGTTTCACGGAAGCCGCATGGCGTGTTGACAAAGCCTCGTAAGGAGTTGACAGGCCCGAACAGTGCGGGATTAATAGCAGAGCTCCGCCTACGATCCCCAGATGGCTCCTGAGAGACCGGCGGGGGAGCAGGCGCGTTACTGGGTAGATGGGGGTCTGAAAACCGGGCCGAGCCGTATGTCAGGCCGTCGTCGAGTCCATCGCTGTAGGAGTCATCGTCGGATGATTTCCAGTCGGATTCCCAGCCCGAGTCTTCATCCGGTCCATCAGCACGTTGAGGTCTCGAAGGACCAATGCCACGGTCCATGCTCTCAAGCGTGTTCTGGCGACGAAATGTGGTGAGAGCCGCGGCTGCCCCGACGAGTCGCGACGGCCGTGATCTACCCGCACGGTCAAGATCTCTGTTGTTCTCGGCCTTGGCGTACTCGGAGAGCTTGCGACCTAGATCCAATATCTCCTCGTCCGTCTGGGCGCGGCGGAGCACCGGTTGTCCACCTGGACCAACCTGCGGCTCAACGGAGCGGTGAGTGGCGGCGGCGGCGGGGCGAGGACTAAAGGCCTCGTCCTTGGGTATATAGCCCGTGCCGTAGGCGAGGTCACTGTCAACGGAGGAGGAGGAGCCATTCTTAGATCGAAAGGCGCCGCGGGTTCTACGGGAACTGGTTCGCGATCGAGCACTCGAGGTAAAGAAGGAACGCAGGCCGAAGGAGCGAGTCTTGCGCGATATGTTCATCAACGATGACGAAGTGGAGGACGAGGAGGAAGAGGTCGATTCGGCATGCGACTGGCGACGGGGGACCTGCGATGGAGCGGCGGTGTTGAAGATGGGAGCATGTTGCTCTCTGGAATGTCGCCGATCCGCGCGTCGACGGCGGGAGCTCTCAGGGCTCCGGCGCCGAGGATCACGCGCCATAGTAACGACTGGAATGTATCACGGCCCGTTCATCGGGGGTATTTTTTATGAGCCGAATACAATCACTGGTGTTGGCGAGTGGGCGAGCAAAATGTGTGTATGTTGTGATTGTTTTTCTTCTGTCTAAACAAGCCAGCGATGAGGCTGGGAATAACCCACAACCACCTCCACCAAAGCTACCTACCCTCAGCTCTAAGTGGCAAGGATCCCTCTCCGAGCCCTTCAGGGCTGCCCCTCCCAGAGGCCGGAGCGGCCCGGGTACTTGTAAGCTGACCCGGCCACTGCTATTTCCCCAGCAGAGATCGAGGAAGGCGAAGTACCCAGGCTTGAGATGGTTACTGTGGGTCCCGCTGAGGTGGCTCCACACAAACACCCGAACAGCCAGTTGCACGTGAACTGACCAGGATAACCAAGGCGGGAATGTCTGTTTCAAACGCTAATTGGATGACGCTGACGAAGGTGGGGATGGTCCCTGAAATGATTCGTCCGAGAAGGGCGGTCAGTCCTTAGGTAATCTTGAATTCGTAAGGATATCCCTGCCCGGGCGGCTCCGAGGTACAAAGCTACTTCAATAACATCGTCCTCGAGGCTCATGATGAAACAGTATTTCGAGAAGGAAGGAAGGAAGCGATCTCCATCCAGGGTGTGCTCTGCTCTTTCAAGGGGAAGTACGGATACTCGAGTGGAAGTCCCCAACGTACTATAAAGGTTCCCTCCAAGGTGAAAAGGACGACGGCGGATGAGTCCACCCAGATGGGCCAAGTGGTGCCTGGGACGAGAGTCAAACTTAAGAATCATGTCACCTATCTAAGTATGATGGACCAAGTGGTGCCTCGGAGGGATTCTCTAGCTTATATATCGTTCAAATGCTCTATGGGTGTTTCCGAAACCTAGTGGTCGTTCACATAGATGGCATTTGAGACACAGTTTACAGAAAATTGTTTCCTTATCTCTATTCATAAAGGTCTTTCAACGACCCGAGGAAATCAAGAGAAACGATAGCCCGTGCAAGATAATCCTTACTTACACTTTACCAAAAACACCGCCTACTATGCTTATGCACGCTCAGTTCCGAGCCGTCGGTACCCGCGACCGCCCTTGCAGAACCGCTCTTACGCAGCAGTGAAGGTCGAGTTCAGAGAACCGAGCCTGATCTTGGAGTAGATGACGGTGGCGTCGGGGTGGTCGGCCTCGACGGTGGCGGGCTCACCGGCTGTGGGGTCGCAGCGGCCACGGAGGATGCCGGGCTTGGTGCTGTCGGCATCCGGGGGGTAGGCGCTGTCGAGCCAGTTCATGGAGACCGCGTGGTCGTCCCACACGCTGAGGACGAGGACCATCTTCTCCAGGGTCTTGCCCATGGCGGCCATGCCGCCCAGGGTGGCGAAGTAGTTGTTGTCGCCGAAGACGGTCTTCTGCTGCTCGCAGAAGCTGTCGTCAATGTGGCTGACGGGGTCGATACCCTCGATTTTAACTAGCAGAGCTCTGTTAGACATTTGACACAATACAATAGGGTAGGGCACCACGACTCGTGTGGTGTGTGGGCTTAGAACTTACCGACCGAGTTTGGCACGACGGTACCATCCTGAACGTAGAAGCGGTTGATCTGCTTAAGGTCGCCAGTATCCGTGCCGTCGACGGTCTCGAACTGGGTGACGATGGTGAACGGCTTCGAGGTATCGACGGTCTTGCCGGTTCCATAGAACTCCTGGTCGCCCATGCGGAAGCTATTGAAATCACAGCCGTCCTTGTCGCACATGCCGGAGTAGCGGTCGTCGCCGTTGCCGCAGTCCACACCCTCGCATCGGGTCTGGCCGGCCCCCTTGCAAATATGCGGGGTGTACGCCGTGGCGTCGAGGTTGGCCTCCCAGATGTCCATCTCGGCGCAGCAGCTACCGTACTTGCCGCTGCCGGAGTTGGCGTCGTTGTCGGAACCGTTCCAACCCTCAACGTTGGCCTCTCCGTTGATGAACTTGATGTCGACGGGGCACTGGCTGTCACAGTAACCGGTGCCGTACTTGGCGCCTGCAGCGTTCGTCTCGAACTTGGACAGGCCACCATCCTCGTCCATCTCCGAGAAGTAGACCGCGCCGTTGAGACCGCAGGGCAGCTTGCTGACGTCGACGTCGAACGTGAACTCCTTGTTGAGGAGGTTGAAGAGGCGGTACTTGTCATCGCTGGCCATGAGGTAGACGCGAGACCCGACGTTGGCACCGTCGTCATTCTTGGTCACGAACTTCAACTGCAGGGCTCCGTCAGAAGGAGTCGAGATGCCGTATGTCTTTTCATAGTCGGCACCATCGAGAGCGCAGTTGGTGGCGCAGGTCTTGCCGTCGGGGCACGCCGTCTCGTTCCACTTGTTGCCGTCGTAGCAGTTGGTGTAGCCATCTGTTACGTGGGTCCAGCGCCAGTTCGACTGTGCTAAATGTTAATAGTCTGATAAATACAATTGCACTACGGAGTGTGTGTGTGTGTCTTACGTCAAGCACAACAGTGGTAGACTCCTTGGTGCAGCCACTGGCGGTGCACACCTCCATGGGCATGGAAGGGTGCTTCTCATCTGTCACAGTTCCGACCTGCTGGCCAAGCACAAGGCTGGCAAAAGAGAGTGCGGCAAATGTTCGTAACATTGTGAGATCTGCAGGCAGCAGCGACTGCTTCCGAGAACGAAGGAATAGAAGGCAAAAGACAGGAGTGGTTGAGAGAGGGATGCTGTGAGAGGAGACTTGGATGAGAGCAGAAGATCTCTCTCCTTCTTTATACCTCGAATGCCCTCCTCGCCCCCGTTATGGCCCCAGTATCCTCCCCATATCCTCCCCACAAACTCTGCAATATGGCACGGAGTGCATCACGGCCCATAACGAGCAACGGTTGACGAGCGAAGGCACGAGATTGCGGAGCGGTTACCCGTATCGTCCGGATCCGGTGCCTCTGGAGGAGCCACTCAGTGCTGAGCCGCGACGACAATACCACGCCGCCACGGCATGACAAGGTTGAGCGAGTGGCTTGATCAGTTGCCCAACTTGCGAGCCGCCTGTCCAAGGTTAGCGACCCATTTCGCGATGTGACCTCCACGCCAAGAAGCGCCGAGGACGAGGTTGAGCATGAGCCTCAACCGTTCCCGCTACTGTCCCATATAGAGTTGTGAGGCATTTAAACCGCATGATCTGCAATTACCACAACTACGCCGCGCGCCGATTGGCAAAGCGAATCCGGGAAGCATTGCGGCTCGAATTGCTCGGCAATATAGGCAAATTAGGTCGTTCGGGATCGGAGTCTGGTTGCCGAGCGGAGCCCGTGCAAATAGGTAAAGATCTCTAGGTGATGCACGCTACTAAGTGGACATGCTCACAGAATGCCCGAGATCGTCATTTACACGCTGGGGTTGTCGCCTGGTGTTGATCCTTTAGGGAACCCGCGCTGAAATTAGTATCAATGGAGACGGGTTTGCTCTGATCCCCATCTCAAAAGGTTCAGCGCAAGTGGACTCGGGCGGAAGAGACTATCTACGCCCCGAAAGTGGATGTTGGGGGAGAGATCAAGAGAAGTTAGACTTGCCCCTCGACGGTGGGTTGCGAAGTGAATACCTAGGGTGTGAGCTATGAGAGGCTGGCGGAGGTACCCGAGATATTGATGTCATCGTCATTGATCACTGTACATAAGTAGTAATCGTAGCCATCCACGTAGTAGTAGATTTAGGTGCCCAACCTGCTGGATCTCGTATGTTACACGTGCCTGAAGCATGCTTGGCTAAGGCACAACATTGTAATTACCTAGGTGCAGGAAATAAATTCACCAAAGACTTACCTGGTGCGCGTCATTAAACGAGGGAGAAGAGGTAAATTTTCAATTTTAGCGGCAACTTTCTCTCTCCATTTCGGTTCTTCATCGTCCGAACAACCCACACACACACATACCATGCCGGGACCCCACGTCACAGCCTGGGCCGCCAAGTCGCTTGCCGGCGAGCCCGTTTCCGTGGTCCGGGTCCGAAATCTGCAGGCGGTGACGTCAACGGGTCGGGACGCCTGGGGCCGGGTCGGCAAACCGCAGCCTCTGCTCGTCTCGGCGGAGCTGTCGTTCAGGCAGCCGTTTTCACAGGCGTCGGCCGAGGACCGGCTCGGCACCGACACGGTCAACTACGGGAGTTTGAGCAAGGCCATCCTGAAGTGCCTCGAGAGGGCCCGTCCGCGTGCGCCGGACCCCGAGGTCGGCCTGAGGTTCGTTCTCGACGACTTGTGGTTTGCCCTGACGGGACTTGTGGTCGGGAAGTGCCCGCATGAGCCGGTGGTTAGGGAAACCTTCTGGGATAGTACGGACGGAGTCCTCCTTTTGGATCTGTCGGTCCTGAAGTCTATGTCCATTACGCTCATGCTCCCAAAGGCGTCACTACTGGGAGAGGGCGTGAGTCTGACAGCTAGCTCTATCTTTGGGTTGAAGGGGGAGGGCGCAGTCGTGGATGCGTATTCGACAACTCTGCGTCTGCATCGGCTTCGTGTGCCAACGCTTATTGGGGTCAACGCAAATGAGAGGCTTGCGAAGCAAGTTGTCGTGGCGGATATTGAGTTGGACAAAGTCTACCCACGCAACGATATTTACACATTCGTCGAGGATCTGGTAGTCAAGGTATGCCTATTATCTCATCCCCGAGTGGCATCTCCTAATCACAATTTAGACAATGGAGGAATCATCCTATGAAACGTTGGAAGCCCTTGGATCACGGTTGGGCAGCGACATTCTAAGCGGCTTGCCAACCCTTTTAAAGGATGCCGACAACACATCCCCCGGCGATCGGCAGGTCAGGGTTACCCTAGAGAAGCCCACGGCGGTGCCGTTTGCAGATTGCCCTGTCGTTGAGTTGCTGGTGCGTGAAAACGACGCGAGGTGAAGCAACATTGCAAAAATGGTCTTGGTTATGGGGATGTTGGATGGAGGTATTTTGGCCTTATTCTACTGGTATATCACGCCCTGGTGTGCTGCTTTGAAAGGGGGTTGAAAGGGGGGGTTGCTCTGTGTAGCCCTAGGCAGGCAAGACGGAACGGAAAGCCTCTATTTCCTTCAGGGATATTGAGGGATAGATTTCCTACTCGATATCAGTCAGAGTGTTGTCGAAGTCTTGCTCTACCCACATGGAAGACAGAAGCTCGCGCCGAGCTCGCCATAGCATCCATCATTCCTCAGGCTTTGTAGTCAAGGCTGGACCATATTAGGTGCCGGTCCCGTAAAGAGGAGCATCGAAGATATCTCTACTCCGAAAAAGAGCGGGCTCCGGGTCGGCAAACCCCGTCTTGGGACTGCTGGACTCGCTGCACATAAGCCGACGCAGCGTAAAGACGGGAATGAACCATTGGGGCGAGCTGTCTCGACTTGCGATTACCCTTCAGGAACTCCGTTTCCAAGAAGTCTAAGCTTCGGGAGATTCTCCCTCAGAGCGAAGATGGACTTGTGGTAACCCCCTTTGATAATGCCGTAAGACCCACTCTTGTCCATGGGAGCGACGAGAACCCCGAAGAGCTGCCGCGATCCCTCGGGACGTTGAACAATGAAAGGACGGCGCCGATCTAGGGTTACTGTTCACCGGTCGGCATGCATTTGGCTCCAACCCGAACGGACGAATACCGCTAAGCAATTGAAAAGGAAACGAAACTGTAGTGCGTTACATTCGGGGAAATAATTCGGGAGACCCGCTGGCTCAGGCAACGTTTCCAGGCGTTGGCGAGATGCAGACGTAGCGCAGGCACAGAATCTCGATTAGCACCGAGATGGAAGAGTCTCGGGAGCCAGCCAGTAAGAATGGGTGACGGGAACTGGTGGGCGGAACACGGGCGACGAATGGAAGAAACTGGGATGGCAAGGATAGGGTCCGTCTCCCTTCAGCTCCATTCATTAGTGCAGTGCCTGTGTAGTCCGTTGTAGTCCGCACCGCAGCAGCACATTTCCTCGGAGAGCATCTCAACGAAGCCGCCCGAATTTGCCCACACCTTCATGTTTGAGCGGTCAAGTGTCAAGAGCAGCAGTGGCAAAGCAGGTATCCGTTCGACCGTCCAACCGACGGACAGTTTTGCACTTCAACAGCGTCGCTGCGCATACATAATCTCCCGCATTATGTGGTGCAACATTGCACCCAAGTAGGCGGTAGTTTTGACGAGGAATGTATCTACTCATCTACCTGTTGGGGGCGCTGGCCGCTGAAGCGAGGCCGTTTAGGTCGAGTTTTTTCTTGGCCAACAAAAAAATTGGCGATATTGGTTCTCAGCCGTTGAAGAATCCAGACCCGGGAACAATAGTTCGAGACGGTTCCGGCCAGGAACGAAAGCTATGCATTTTGCGGCGTTCCCATATTGGATACTAGGGCGTATACGAGAAATGAGAGTACTCCAAAAGAGGCTCCATTTATCGGGTCAACGAGTGCAACGAAGAGCTGAGGTGTAATCCGTATGCATAGTAGGTAGGTATGGTGGATGAATGGGGATTCTAATTCCGTGTTGAGTCATTTTAGATCCCGTTTGTGTTGAGGTTCCCGTCATATCTCTATACTATGATGGCTGGTGGTTGTGCGCTTTTTCCCGGGATCCTTCGTCGAGACTTAAGCCTTTTCCCCCTTTGTCGGGGGTTTCCCTTCGACTAGGCCGACGGCATCGCCGCAACCCGTAGGAAAGGTGTGTGTGGCGATTGTCGAACTTTTTTTTAAAATACCAACCTGCTATTTGGCAGATGGTGACATGCAACGCGGGTGGGAACGGCGGCCACTACCGTCAAAGAAAAGGAGGTTTCCTGCCTTGCTACCCCCAATCCTTGGTGGCCAATTGTGCATTGTCAAGGTGGTGGTGGTAGCATTTGGGATGGAAGCGCCTGGACCATGTCGCTCTGGTCTTTGCCTAGGACCTCCTTTCCTTGTACTCTGTAGGTTCTCAAGTACCGTGTTCTTCACTGCACCTCAGAGCTTTGACATATCCTGCAGTGACAATAGATTCAGACCTGCCCGGTAAACAAAATCCAACTATCAAATAATTAGCTGAAGCCAAAATAAAATAAAATAAAAATAAAATAATATCGAACGGCTGAGAGATATCACGACCCAGGTGTCCTCTGGTACGTACTTGCACAACCATTTTTACCGGGCAGTTTTCTGTTACCTGTATCTGAAGGCTTGGCGGGCTTGGCTGAGATCCCTCCTCTCTGACGCCACGGGCCCAGAGCTGATGCTCCATTGAGCTGCATCCCTGCCCCACTCCACTGGGCGGTCAAGCCTGGAACCCCTGTTGAGCAGAGATAGAGATACGTAGCGGTACGTAGCTGTGCTACGGATCCGTACGTACCTCGTTGTACCTGGGCCCCCCCAGAGCTTGACCATCACCATTCCAGAGCTCTCCTCAAAACAACACCCAACCTGCAAATACGCCCTCGCAACCCTCTTTCTCCTTCCTACTCTCCGTTATTTACTAGTCATTGCCTCTGGTTTGCTTCCCTAGAGCCCCAAGACGGAGGAACCAGGAGACGGAAATTCGTCGCGAAAGGTAACTTGGATCCCCAAAGCCTCTTCCCTTTTTGTTGAACCAATTTCCAAGTTCCCTTTTGCCCCTCAATGTCGGCCGACCCCCCCTCCACACCTTTCTCTGCCCAAGAAACCAGACGAACCCAGAGCTTCCAAACCGTTCACCCAGCAGATCTTGCATTAATTACGTCAATCCGGCTAATAGAAACCTCTCTTGTTAGAATAGGTCGCCCCCAAGAAAAACATCGCTTTTCTCAGGTTTACCCTCCGCAAGCTCCAACTCTCCCCCGCCATCGTCATTAGACAAAAACAAAGTTTCCACCTCTCGTCATACCTGCGAACTCCCTAAATTTGTCCCAAACGGCTCGGAAAGCAACCTCGAAGCTCCTGCCCCCCACCTATATAAAGCTGCCGAACAGAGCGAAACGACATAATGGCGTCTGCGGTGAAGAACTCCCTGCCGTCACACCTGAAGCCGTCCGGCGCCGACTCGGACGAAGTGTTCGCAAAGAGGCACCATGGCAAGACACGATCTCACATGGTAAGTTTCTCGGCACAACCTCCAACCACCTACTACTGCGAAGGCCCAGCCCATTGAACCACCACCACCTACCCCCTTTCCCACCCTCCCCAAGGCCCGTGAGAGCTACCTCATATTGGGCCCCTCCCGTCCTTTCGCTTGCTGGAAAGCTTTACTGCAAAGCTGATGGGAGGGGGTTTGCGAGCACAATTCATGCAATGAGCCAATTGGTCGCTTGCTCTTGCCCAGACTGGCCGTCTGTGTGCCGTGTAACAAAGGGGGTCTAGTGATCTGGGCCTGCTCACTGTTCACTGCCTCCTTTGCGACCCCGCATACAAGAGGGCTGTGGCGGCAGCTACCCTGGCCGGACTTGATCTTCAACTCCTTGGTCTGCGTTGCTGTTTGTGCGCGTTGCTACCTCGGTGTTCTGTTCTGTTCAGCCAGCAGTGGTTCTTCCAGAATTTTCCCCTAGGCAGGGGCTCTTCCCCCCTGATTCCCTTCAATTCCAGCTGTCAGAGCCAAACTACCTGCCCGCCGGCGTGTTCTTCATGGCCGTTCACCCAAAGTCCACCTCGAGTCCCACTTAGCACCTCACGAGCAGCACCAAGTACGGGGACCAAGATGGCCTCAAGGCGGGGCTCCGAAGTGCCGTTATCCCAACCAATTCGCGTGCCCTTCGTTTGGCATAGCACCTATCTAACTTGTCGAATTTCTAGGCCTTCGAGAATACGTCAACCAACATTGCTGCGGCTCAGATGCGCAATGCCCTCACCAACATCGCCGAGACAGTCAAGGATGACGAGCAGAAAAGGGCAAGTTTGTGCTTGGTCACCCGCAGATCTGGAACATCGGACGGCTAACACTTGTTGCAGCTCTTCGAGACGGAGATGGACAACTTCTTCGCACTCTTCCGGCGGTATCTGAACGACAAGGCAAAGGGGAACGAAGTGTATGTGCCCCCCGGAGGGACCTCACGAGACTTTTAGGGAATGGCTACTGACTTGAGATATGATGATAGGAACTGGGATCGCATTGCCCCTCCCGCCCAGGGCCAAGTCGTTGACTACGAGGACCTCGCAAACTCGGAATCCGTCGGCTTCCTAAACAAGCTCGCCGTGCTCAAGCTGAACGGTGGCTTGGGTACCTCCATGGGTTGTGTTGGCCCCAAGTCCGTCATCGAGGTGCGTGACGGCATGTCCTTCCTGGACCTCTCTGTCCGCCAGGTGGAGTACCTCAACCGGACATACGGCTCCAACGTCCCCATTGTCCTCATGAACTCGTTCAACACCGACGACGACACTTCTGCTATCATCAAGAAGTACGAGGGCCATAACGTGGACATCCTCACCTTCAACCAATCTAGATACCCCAGGATCCTCAAGGATTCCCACCTCCCCGTCCCCAAGTCCATCGACTCCGACCAGAAGGACTGGTACCCCCCAGGCCACGGAGACGTCTTCGAGTCTCTGTACAACTCGGGCACGCTCGACAAGCTGATCGAGCGGGGCATCGAGATCGTCTTCCTCTCCAATGCGGACAACCTCGGCGCCGTCGTCGACCTGCGCATCCTCCAGCACATGGTCGAGACCAGCTCCGAGTACATCATGGAACTGACCAACAAGACCAAGGCTGACGTCAAGGGCGGCACCATCATCGACTACGAGGGCAGCGTCCGGCTGCTCGAGATCGCGCAGGTCCCCAAGGAGCACGTCAACGAGTTCAAGTCCATCAAGAAGTTCA
>Ga0164242_10003958_pt1 | contig 16734 bp, 13 predicted proteins | sample OricomgcompostMG_FD_108783 | JGI IMG/M metagenome (GOLD analysis project Ga0164242, IMG submission 108783) | Miracle-Growth compost microbial communities from Emeryville, California, USA - Original compost - Miracle growth compost (MG) ...
CCCTGCCGGCGAGACGAGGTTCAACCGCCGCCACCTCGCCGAGCTGCGCTCCGAGCTGGCCGCCGCGGGGGAGGAGGGCGACCAGCCGGATGCACGGGCCCGGGTGCTGCGCTCCTTCCGGCGGCCATCGGGCAGTCAGGTGCTCGGCGGTGTCCTCGTCGGTCTGCTCACGTTCGCCGCAGTGACGCAGGTGCGCCTCTATGGCGACGACAACACCTACTCGGGTCTGCGCCAGTCCGACCTGGTCCAGGCGCTCAACGGCCTCCAGGCCGCCTCGACGAAGGCGGACGCCGAGATCGCCGAGCTCACCAAGACCCGCGACCGGTTGCGCAGCAGCTCCGACCAGCGCACGACCGCGCTCGAGCAGGCGACCAAGGAGCTCAACACGCTCGGCATCCTCGCCGGGACCCTGCCCGCGGCCGGCCCGGGGATCCGGATCGTGGTGACCGACAAGCGCGGCCAGTACAGCGTCAACCACCTGCTCGACGGGATCGAGGAGCTGCGCGACGCCGGTGCTGAGGCGATCGCGCTCAACCACCGGGTGCGGGTCGTGGCCCAGACCTCGTTCGCCGACGGTGACGGCGGCATCGAGGTCGACGGCCAGTTGCTCACCGCGCCCTACACCCTCGATGTCATCGGCGATCCGGACACGCTGAGCCGCGCGCTCGACTTCCCCGGCGGCTTCAAGGACGACGTCACCCTCGACCAGGGCACCACCAAGGTGACCCGGCCCGACGTCGTCCGCATCGATGCCATCCGCTCGCCGACCAAGCCCGAATACGCCGTCCCCGCGTCCTGAGCGGACGCCGGTCAGGGGGTAGTGTGCGGCCACGTCCCGTCCCGCGTTCAAGGAGCTCCATCGCATGATTCCCGAGGACCTGCGCTACACCAGCGAGCACGAGTGGGTGCGTACGCCCGGCGACCAGGAGGGCTCGGTGCGTGTCGGCATCACCGACTTCGCGCAGGACGCCCTGGGCGACATCGTCTACGTGCAGCTGCCCGAGGTCGACGCGACCATCGCCGCGGGCGACGCTGTCGGCGAGCTCGAGTCGACCAAGTCCGTCTCGGACATCTACGCCCCGATCGCGGGCCGGGTGGTCGCGGTCAACGACGCCCTCGACGCCACCCCGGAGATCGTGAACTCCGATCCGTACGGCGCCGGCTGGCTGTTCGAGATCGTCCCGGACTCGGCCGACGACGTGGCCGGGCTGCTCGACGCGGCGGGGTACTCCGAGGTCGCCGGGGGCTGACCCGCGATGACCTCCCGGGCGGTTGCGGTGGCTGATAGGTTTGCGGCAACCGTCAACCTCCACTGACGCTTGAGGGTTCGCGTGGGGTGCGACGCAGCGATCCGACACTCCGGCCATCGAGATTCCGGCCATCGAGATTCCAGGGAGGGTGACCCCCATGCCGCAATGCACGCGATGCGGGAGCCAGCAGCCTGACGACGCGCGGTTCTGCTCCCAGTGCGGCAACCCGATCGAGCCCGACCCGGCGGTCGCGGTCGAGACCACGGCCACCATCGCGCTCGGCACCCCCGCACGCACCGAGACCGATGAGCGGGTCGCGCTGAACGAGTCCGACGCCCAAGCGGTGGCCGCACTGCCTGAGGGCCACGCGCTGCTCGTGGTGCTGCGCGGCCCCGGCGCCGGCAGCCGCTACCTCCTCGACACCGATGTCGTGACCGCCGGCCGGCACCCCGACTCCGACATCTTTCTCGACGACATCACCGTCTCGCGCAGACACGTCGAGTTCCGCCGCGAGGGCGATGGGTTCACGGTGCACGACGTGGGCAGCCTCAACGGCACCTACCTCAACCGCGACCGCGTCGACGACGCCGCGCTCGCCAACGGGGACGAGGTCCGGATCGGCAAGTTCCGGCTCAGCTACTTCGTCCACGAAGCCGACCAGAGCTCGTGAGGCCCTCGGTCGCGGCCACCCGACGCACCATCGGACAGGCGATCGCCGATCTCAAGGCGGAGTTCCCCGACGAGGACATCCGTGAGTCCCGGCTGCGGTTCCTGGAGTCCGAGGGCCTGCTCAAGCCCGAGCGCACGCCCGCGGGCTACCGCAAGTACTCCACCGAGGACATGGATCGGCTGCGCTACATCATCACGATGCAGCGTCGCTACCACCTGCCGCTCAAGGTGATCGCCGAGCACCTCGACGCGATGGACCGCGGCCTCGAGCCGCCCCAGGTCTACGACGGGCCGACGGTGCCGCCCTCGGCGCTGGGGTCGGGATCGACCTCGGACGCCTTCACCCGGCCGCCCGAGAACATCCGCATCTCCCGCAAGGAGCTGCTCAAGACCGCCGAGATCACCGAGGAGCTGCTCGACCAGCTCGAGACGTACGGCCTGATCCGGATGCGGGCCGGGGCGCGGCACTACGACTCCGACGCGCTCCAGGTCGCGAAGCTGGCCGGCGACCTCGCCGACTTCGGCCTCGAGCCACGGCACCTGCGTGCGTTCAAGACCGCCGCCGACCGCGAGGTGGGCCTGGTCGAGCAGGTTGTCGCGCCGATCCGCCGCAGCCGGGAGGACGGCGCCGAGGGACGGGCGGACCAGGCGACGGCCGAGATCGCCGCCCTCTCCGTGCGCCTGCACGCGACCCTGGTGCGCTCGGGCCTGCGCGCCCTGCGCTGAGCCGCACCCGCGCCACAGCCGCCGAGTAGTCTGGGGGCGTGCGCGAGGTCGAAGTCGTCGGTGTCCGGGTGGAGATGCCCTCCAACAGCCCGATCGTGCTGTTGCGCGAGGTCGACGGCGATCGCTACCTCCCGATCTGGATCGGTGCGGTCGAGGCGACCGCGATCGCGTTCGCCCAGCAGGGCGTGGTGCCACCGCGCCCGCTGACCCACGATCTGCTCAAGGACGTGCTCGAGGCGACGGGCAACGGGGTCGCCGAGGTGCGGATCACCGAGATGCGGGCGGGCGTCTTCTACGCCAACCTCACCCTGGCCTCCGGCGTCGAGGTCTCCGCACGCCCCTCGGACTCCATCGCGCTGGCGCTGCGCACCGGCGCCCGGATCGTGTGTGCCGAGGACGTGCTCGACGACGCCGGCATCGAGGTGCCCGACGAGCAGGAGGAGACCGTGGAGCAGTTCCGCGAGTTCCTCGACCACGTCTCGCCGGAGGACTTCGAGACGCCGCCCGAGTCCTGAGCGGAAACCCTCAAGGAGTGCTCGAAGGTCGGGCGACACGCCGACCAGCGTCTTTGACCGACCCTCAAGTTGAGGTTTACCGTTCCGAATGTCTTCGCTGTAACTCCGTCCTATCCAGGAACTTCCCCCGGGGTTACGCTGAGCGGAGGGGACGACTTCGGAGGTCGCAGTGGACAACAGTGGAGACGGCGTGCACGCCGCCGGGCCCAGCGCCCGGGAGATCGAGGCGACCAGGACCGCCGATGAGCAGGGCCTGCTCTTCGACGACGATGTCTCGTCCCTGCCCGACGACCTCGGCTATCGCGGTCCGACCGCCTGCAGCGCCGCCGGGATCACCTACCGCCAACTCGACTACTGGGCCCGCACCGGCCTCGTCGAGCCGACCGTGCGCGGGGCCACCGGCTCCGGCACCCAGCGCCTCTACGGCTTCCGCGACATCCTGCTGCTCAAGGTCATCAAGCGGCTGCTCGACGCGGGCATCTCGTTGCAGCAGATCCGCACCGCGGTCGCCCACCTGCGTGCTCGCGGCACCGACGACCTGACCCGGGTGACCCTGATGAGCGACGGCGCCAGCGTCTACGAGTGCACCAGCAACGACGAGGTCATCGACCTCCTCCAGGGCGGCCAGGGCGTCTTCGGCATCGCCATCGGCGGTGTGTGGCGCGAGATCGAGGGCAGCCTCTCGGAGCTGCCCTCGGAGCGGACGTCCGAGGCCGAGGGCGAGGACGCGCAGGACGAGCTCGCCGCTCGCCGCCGCGCGCGCATGACCGGCTGACCCGCACGCCGGCGACCCACTGTCCACACCAGCCCCGGACGACCCCATCGGTCGTCCGGGGCTGGTAGTTTTCGCCGTGCTGACACTCCCGTGCGGGAGAGTCTCCGGCGGGCCCCGGCAGAGGTCCGTACGGAGCGCCGAAGGGGCAACTCCTCCCCGACAAGCTCTCAGGCGCCAGGACCGCGCGGGTAGGCGACTCTGAAGGCGTGAGCCGACTGAGGGGGAGGCGACCGACCACAGATTGGGAGCCTCAGACCATGACGGATCAGCTCACCTTCGCCGACCGCCACATCGGACCCGACGACGACAACGTCCAACGCATGTTGAAGGCCGTCGGCTTCGACAGCCTCGACGCACTGATGGCCGCTGCGGTCCCGGCGACGATCGCCTCGAGCCTGGTCTCGGGCGGGGACCTGCTGCCCGCCGCCGCGACCGAGCAGCAGGCTGCCGCCGAGCTGCGCGCCCTCGCTCGACGCAACCACCCGCTCGAGGCGATGATCGGGCTGGGCTACTCCTCGACGATCACGCCGCCGGTGATCCGTCGCAACGTCCTTGAGGACCCCGCGTGGTACACCGCCTACACGCCGTACCAGCCCGAGATCAGCCAGGGCCGCCTCGAGGCGCTGCTGAACTTCCAGACGATGGTGGGTGACCTCACCGGGCTGCCGACCGCCAACGCCTCCCTGCTCGACGAGGCCACCGCGGCCGCGGAGGCGATGACGCTCGTACGCCGTGCCAACCGATCGGCCGGCCCCGCCAGCGCCTTCGTCGTGGACGCCGATGTCCTGCCCCAGACGATCGCGGTGATCCGGACCCGCGCGGAGGCGATGGGCATCGACGTGGTCGTGGCCGACCTCACGCACGGTCTGCCCGACGGCGACCTGTGCGGCGCGCTCGTGCAGTATCCCGGCGCCTCGGGACGGCTCTGGGACCCGCGCGCGATCATCGAGGCCACCCACGAGCGTGGCGCACTCGCCGTGGTCGCGGCGGACCTGCTCGCGCTGACCCTCGTCGAGTCGCCCGGCACGCTCGGCGCTGACGTGTCGGTGGGGTCGTCGCAGCGGTTCGGCGTGCCGCTGTTCTACGGCGGCCCGCACGCCGGCTACATGGCCGTCCGGGACGGCCTCGAGCGGCATCTGCCGGGCCGTCTCGTCGGTGTCTCCAAGGATGCGGCCGGCCGGCCGGCGTACCGGCTCTCGCTGCAGACCCGCGAGCAGCACATCCGCCGCGACAAGGCGACCTCCAACATCTGCACGGCGCAGGTGCTGCTCGCCGTGGTGGCGTCGATGTACGCCGTCTATCACGGGCCCGCAGGCCTGCGCGCGATCGCCGAGCGGGTCTCCGGCCACGCCCACGCGCTGGCCGCGGGCCTGCGTGCGGGCGGGATCGACGTGGTGCACGACGAGTTCTTCGACACCGTGCTCGCCCGCGTCCCCGGACGGGCGGCCGAGGTCGTCTCGCATGCCCACGAGGCCGGGATCCATCTGCGCCATGTCGATGCCGACCACGTCGCGATCAGCGTCGGGGAGACCGCGGGGACGGAGACGATCGCCGCCGTGCTGGGCGCATTCGGTGCGCCGTCCGCCGAGGTGGTCGTCGCCTCGCCGGCTCCCGCGTTGGCCCGGACCACCGCGTTCCTCACCCACGAGGTCTTCAACACCCACCACTCCGAGACCAAGATGCTGCGCTACCTGCGCAGGCTGTCCGCGCGCGACTACGCGCTCGACCGGGGGATGATCCCGCTGGGCTCGTGCACGATGAAGCTCAACGCGACCACCGAGATGGAGCCGATCAGCCTGCCGGGGTTCGCGGACCTGCACCCGTTCGCGCCGGCCGAGGACGCCGACGGCTACCGCGAGCTGGTCGCGACGCTGGAGGGGTGGCTCGCCGTCGTGACCGGGTACGACACGGTCTCGATCCAGCCCAACGCCGGCTCCCAGGGTGAGCTGGCCGGCCTGCTCGCGATCCGCGGCTACCACCGCTCCCGCGGCGACGACCAACGCACCGTCTGCCTGATTCCGTCCTCGGCGCACGGCACGAACGCCGCCTCCGCGGTGATGGCCGGGATGAAGGTCGTCGTCGTCGCCTCGACCGAGACCGGCGCGGTCGACCTAGACGACCTGCGGGCCAAGTGCGACCGGCACGCGGACGAGCTCGCGGCGATCATGGTCACCTACCCATCCACGCACGGCGCGTACGAGGACACGATCACCGACCTGTGCCAGATCGTGCATGCGGCCGGAGGCCAGGTCTACGTCGACGGCGCCAACCTCAACGCCCTCCTCGGACACGCGAAGCCGGGGGAGTTCGGCGGCGACGTCTCGCACCTCAACCTGCACAAGACCTTCTGCATCCCGCACGGCGGTGGCGGTCCGGGCGTCGGCCCGGTGGCGGTGCGGGCGCACCTCGCGCCGTTCCTGCCGAGCCATCCGAAGCATCCCGACGGCGCGCGCCGCGAGGGCATCGGACCGGTGAGCGCGGCGCCGTACGGGTCCGCCGGGATCCTGCCGATCTCGTGGGCGTACGTACGGCTCATGGGTGCGGAGGGCCTGACCCGGGCGACCTCGGTAGCGGTGCTGGCCGCGAACTACGTCGCCGCCCGGCTCCAGGACCACTACCCGGTGCTCTTCCGCGGGCACAACGACCTGGTCGCGCACGAGTGCATCCTCGACCTGCGCCCGCTCACGAAGGAGACCGGCGTCAGCGTCGACGACGTCGCCAAGCGGCTCATCGACTACGGCTTCCACGCCCCGACGATGAGCTTCCCGGTCGCGGGCACGCTGATGGTCGAGCCCACCGAATCCGAAGACCTGGCCGAGCTGGACCGGTTCTGCGACGCGATGATCGCGATCCGTGCCGAGGCCGACAAGGTCGGCTCGGGGGAGTGGAGCGTCGAGTCCTCACCGCTCAGCGGGGCACCGCACACCGCCGAGGTGCTGCTCGACGCCGCCTCCGACGAGGGCAACAGGCTCGGGTACGACGCCGCGACCGCCGTCTTCCCGCTGGGATTCGACCCCGACAAGTACTGGCCGCCGGTCCGCCGGATCGACCAGGCCTACGGCGACCGCAACCTGGTGTGCTCCTGCCCTCCGCCCGAGGCGTTCGCCGTCGAGCAGGACTGAGTCCGGATGGCCACGACCGAGCCGGACCTCCCGGTGCGTACCTTCATCGCCGACGACGGCACCCGGCTCGTCTACCGCGAGCTCGGGCAGGGCAGGCTCGTCGTGCTGATCCACGGGTTCGTCTCGACGGGGTACGTCAACTGGGTCAAGTACGGCCACGCGCGATTGCTCGCCGATGCGGGGTACCGCGTGGTGATGCCGGACCTGCGGGCCCACGGCCACTCGGCGAAGCCGCACGATCCGGCGGCGTACCCGCCCGACGTGCTGACCGATGACGGCTTCGCGCTGCTCGCGCATCTCGGTGTCGACCCGGCGGGCGGTGGGTACGACCTCGGCGGCTACTCGCTGGGGTCGCGCACCGCGCTGCGGATGCTCGTCCGCGGTGCTCGGCCCGACCGCGCGGTGCTCGCCGGCATGGGACTGGAGCGGATGCTCGACCTCTCGAAGGGCATCGCGTTCTACCGCCGGATGTTGGAGGGCTACGGCACCTTCCGGCACGGCGATCCGGAGTTCATGGCGCAGGCCTTCGTCCGCACCGTCGGCGGCGACCCGGAAGCGCTGTTGCTCGCCATCTCCGCGAACGTGCCCACGCCGATCGAGGCGATCAGGGCCATCGACATGCCCACGCTGGTGCTGCTCGGCGGCCAGGACGACGACCACGGCTCGGGCGCCGAGCTGGTCGCGACCCTCGGCGACGGCACGTACGTCACCGTTCCCGGCAGCCACATGGGCGCGGTCGCCCGTCCCGAGCTCGGCCGTGCGATCGCGGCCTTCCTCGACTGAGCCGATGACCACCGACTCGCACTACGACGCGGTTCTCGCCGACTACCAGGCTTCCCGGCGACTCCCGACACTCGTGGCGTCCGTCCTCGACGACGGTGCGGTGTGCTGGACGGGCGGGGCCGGGGCGGGAGCCGATGTCGCGGCACAGTTCCGGATCGGCTCGGTCACCAAGACGATGACCGCGGTGCTCGTCCTGCAGGCGCGGGAGGAGGGTCTGCTCGGGCTCGACGATCCCATGGCGGCGTACCTCCCCGAGGCCGAGCACGGCGAGCTGACCCTGCGGCAGCTGCTCTCGCACACCGCCGGCATGCACAGCGAGCCCGCCGGACCCTGGTGGGAGCGGTCCCCGGGCGTCGACCCGGCCACGCTCCATGCGCGCAACGCCGGCACCGGCGTCGTCTTCGAGCCGGGCAGCACCTACCACTACAGCAACCTCGGGTATGCGCTGCTCGGCGAGGTGGTGGCGCGGGTGCGCGGGGCCTCGTGGCTGGAGGTGCTCACCGCGCGGGTGCTGGACCCGCTCGGGCTCACCCGGACCACATACCTCCCGCAGGAGCCGTTCGCCCACGGCCTCAGCGTCGACCACCTGCGGGGGACGCTGCGGTCCGAGCCGCACCAGGACACCGGCGCGATGGCGCCCGCGGGGCAGCTGTGGAGCACGCTCGCCGATCTGGCGGCCTTCGCACGGTTCCTGCGCGACGGCCACCCGCAGGTGCTGCCCGTGGACACGCTGCGGGAGATGCAGAGGCCGGTGCTCGAGGAGTACGGCCTGGGCATGTTCGTGCATCCGTGGCGCGGCGGCACCCTGGTGGGCCACCTGGGATCGATGCCGGGCTTCCAGGCGGTCACCTCCATCGACCCCGACAGCGGTCGGGGCGTGGTCGCGCTGACCAACGGCACGACCGGGTTCGACGGCAACGAGCTCGCCGAGCGGCTGCTCGGTGAGCACACGCCGGAGCCGGCGACGCCATGGACGCCGACCGAGCGGGTGCCCGGGTGGGCCGAGCCGCTGCTGGGCTCCTGGCACTGGGGGAACTCCGCCTTCGAGCTGCGGTGGAACAACGACCTGCTCGAGTTCGTGGACCTGGCGCGTGGCCGGGTCGGCGACCGCTTCACCCGTGTGGATGGCCGCATCGTCGGCGTCTCGGGATACCACCACGGCGAGACGCTGCACGTGCACCCGACCCACCTGGAGTGCGCGACGTTCGTCTACACCCGGGTGCCCTATGACCCGGCGGCCCCGATCCCGGGGGAGTGAGGTTCACGTACGCTCCAGGAACGGGCCGGAGGGGCAAGTGAGCCGGAGTCGGGTGCAACTCAACGGGCGGTGAGCCGGGAGCCGTTGCGCTCCTTGACCACGTCGACCCCGGCGGGGATGCGCTCGCGCATCTCGGGCACATGGCTGACCACGCCCACCACGCGGCCCCCCTCGCGCAGGGAGTCGAGGGTGTCCATCACGTCGTCGAGAGTGTCGCTGTCCAGCGATCCGAAGCCCTCGTCGATGAACAGGGTGTCGATCTCGGTGCCACCGGCCTCGTGGGTGACGGTGTCGGCGAGGCCGAGAGCGAGCGCCAGGGAGACGACGAAGGTCTCGCCGCCCGAGAGCGTCGCGGGATCGCGGCGGGCGCCGGTCCAGTCGTCGCGGACCCACAGGCCGAGGCCGCCCCGCTTCGCCCCGACCGTGCGCTCGTCGGTGTGCTCGAGTGAGTAGCGCGAGTCGGTCATGCGGGCCAACCGCGCATTGGCCGCGGCGACGACCTGGCGCAGGCGCTCGCTGAGGACGTACGCCGAGAGCCTCATCTTGAGGGCGTTGTCGCCGCTGGTGCCCTCGGCGAGCGCGGACAGGCGGGCTGCGACCTGCCAGGCCTCGCGCACGGGTGCCCATCTGGCCAGGGCCGCCGCCTGCTCCTCGCTGAGGGCGACCAGCCGGGTGTGGACGCGGATGGTCGTCGTGTGCGCCTCCTCGGCACGACGCGAGTCGGCGGCCGCGGCATCAAGCGCGATGGCCAGGGTCTCGAGGTCATCGCGCTCGGCTGCGAGAGCGTCGTCGACCTCGCGGTCGTCGAGCACCGCGCGCGCCGCAGCCGCGCGCCGCTCACGCTCTCGGAGATAGTGCTCGGCCTCGGCGGCGACGTCGTCGTCGAGCAGCGCGGCCGAGACCGAGCCAGTCGGGTCAGCGGCGTCGAACCCGGCGCCGACGGCTGCGTCGAGGAGATCCTGCTGCGCGCGATCACGACGCAGCCGGGCGTTGTTGGCGGCCTCGAGCGCCTCCTTGAGCATGATGAGACCGTCGCGGCGCTCACGTGCGGCCGCGAGTCGCTCGGAGACATGGTCGAACCCGGCGCGGGCCACCTCGATCTGGGCAGCCAGGTCGGCGTGAGTGCGCTCGGCGGCCGCCCGTGCTGCACCGGCCGCGACGCTCTCGCCGCGTGCGGCCTCCAGCCGGGAGGTCGCGTCCGCGAGGCCGGCACGGGCGGCCGTGAGCGCACTCTCGAGCTCGGCGCGCTCCGCGGCGAGGGCCTCCGCGGCGACCAACGCGGCGCGGGCGTCCTCGACGAGCGGGCGCCAGCCGTCGGCATCCAACCCTCCGGCCGCGGCGCGTGCCGCACCGAGCTGCGCGGTGAGGCCGGCCAGCGCCTCGGCGGTGGCCATGCGCTCGGTCTCCGCGGTCTCGTACGCACGCAGCGCGGTGTCCTCCTCCACCTTGCCGACGCCGCCGTCGACCTGCGCGGGGGCGGGGTGGTCCACGCTCCCGCACACGGGGCACGAGCAGCCTGCGGCGAGGTTGCCCGCGAGCTCGCCGGCCATCGCGTTGATCCGCGCCTCCCGTGCGGTCAGGTGCGCCTCGCGGAGCTGTTGCGCATGGTCGACCCGCTGCTGGAGGGTGAGCCTGAGGGCCTCCTCCTCGTCCGCGAGACGGGCGACGAGGGCTGCGGCCTCGAGCCCGGCGATCGTGCGGGTGACCTCGGCGCGCAGGCCGTCGAGCCGGGCATCGGCCGTGGTGGCGGCATGGAGGCGTTCGCCGAGCCCGTCCACCGCGTCGGGGAGTGCGTCGACCTCGGTCTGCAGCCGAGTGACCTCGGCGTCGAGTGACAGGCAGGCCGACGTGCACGCGGCCAGGTCCTTCGACGCCTCCGTGAGCCGCTCCTCGAGGGGGGCCGCGGCCCCGGCCGCGGCGACCTCATCGAGCGCGTGCGCCAGCAGCGGGGCGACGTCGTCGAGCGCGGGATCGTCGAGCCCAGCGGCCGCGGCGCGTGCGCGCACCGGCGCGTCGGTCTCGGCGTGTGCGCGCACCGCGTCGTCGACCTGGCCGAGCAGCGCGCGGAGCGGCACCGCACGGTGGTGGTCGGCGAGCGTACGTGCGCGCTCCTGTGCGTCGTCTGCGGACTCCTCGAGCGTGGTGAGCACCACGCGTGCCTCGAGTCCTCGCTGCCGTGCCCTCTCCGTGGTGAGTGCCGCGTCGTGCGCGGATGCGGCGGCCCGGTGCCTGTCGGCGGCCGCGGCCGCCGCGATGCGGGCCTCGGCGAGTCGGGCAGCGGCCGCGTCCACGAGGCCGGTGACCCAGGCGCGGATGTCGGCGTCGAGCACCGGCGCGCCGAGCTCGCCGAGCACCTCGGGCACGGGCTCCTCGGCGACCTCACTGATGCGCTCCAGCAGCGCGGTGACGTCGTCGGCGTGAGCGTCACAGTCGCGACGCAGCTGGCGCCGATGCTCGGCGAGCCACTGCTCGATGCGCTCGAAGCGGTCAGTGCGGAAGAGCCGCTGCAGGACGGCATGGCGTTCGGCGGAGGTCGCCCGCAGGAAGGCCTGGAAGCGGCCCTGGGGGAGCATCACGACCTGGGTGAACTGGGTGGCGGTCATGCCGAGCAGGTCGGTGACGAGGTGACCGGCGTCGTCCATGCGCGTGGCCAACGACCGCCAGGAGCCGTCGACGAGCTCCTCGATGCACACCGTGGGCTGCTGTCGCGTGGTCCCGGTGCCGCGCCTCTTGGGCCGCTCCCACAGCGCGGTGCGCCGGAAGGTGAAGATGCGGCCGCGCACGGTCGCACGCAGCTCGACCTCGGGCGTCGCGTCGGGGGAGGCGTGGTCGCTGCGCAGGTGCTTGGCGTCGCTGCGGTCGCCGGGGACGACACCGTAGAGCGCGAAGCAGACCGCGTCGAGCACGCTGCTCTTGCCGGCGCCGGTGGCGCCGGTGAGGAGGAAGAGTCCCGCGTCGGAGAGCTCGGAGAAGTCGACCTCGACAGTGCCGGCGAAAGGCCCGAACGCGGTGATGCGGAGGTGCTCGAGCCTCATCAGGCACCCACCACCGTGTCGACGTCGAGGTCCGCACAGCAGTGGTCGCAGGCTTCGAGCAGCAACGCGGCCTCGGCATCGTCGGCGACGCTGCCGCGGACCTCCGCGACGAAGTCGAGTGCCACCTGGTGGTCGCTGCGGCCCGCGACCGCACGGCTGCGGATGTCGTCCTCACGGGCACCGCTCGGGGCGAACTGGAGCGAGAGCGCGTGGGGGAACCGGGTGCGCAGCCGCTCCATCGGGTCGGAGGGGCGGGCGGCATCGGTCAGCGTGACCTGCAGCCAGTGGTCCTCGAGGCGGGCGAGCGTCGGGTCCTCCAGGAGTGTCTCGAGCTCCCCGCGCAACACGCCCAGGCGGCGCGGGACCGGTGCGGTGACGAACTCCGCGGCGAGCTCGCCGGGAGTGCCGAGGTCGACGAGCCAGGAGCCCTTGACCTGGTCGGCCTCGGAGAACGAGTAGGCCAACGGCGATCCGGAGTAGCGCACGCGCTCACCCACCTGCTGGCGGCCGTGGAGGTGGCCGAGCGCGGTGTAGTCGATGCCGTCGAAGAGGTCGGCGGCGATCATCGAGACGCCGCCGACGGAGATGTCGCGCTCGGAGTCGCTGGAGGCTCCGCCGCTGACGAACGCGTGCGCCAGCACCACCGAGCGCGCGCTCGTCCGGGTCGCGAGATCGCTGCGGACCCGCTCCATGGCCGCAGCCATTGCGGCCTGGTGGCTGCGCGCGGGCAGGTCCCAGGCGCGCCGTAGTGTCTCGGGGTCGAGATAGGGGATGCCGTAGACCGCGACGACGCCGTGCTCGTCGTCGAGGAGCACGGGGGTGCCGACCGAGCCGGCATCGGTGCGCAGGTGCACACCGGCGTGGTCGATGAGTCCGGAGGCGAAGCCGAGGCGGCGGGCGGAGTCGTGGTTGCCGCTGGTGAACACTGCTCGCGCGCGGCTGGCGGCCAACCGAGCCATGGCCTCGTCAGCGAGCGCGACCGCGTCGACCGGAGGCAGACCGCGATCGTAGATGTCGCCCGAGACCACGATCAGATCGACGGCCTCGGCGTCGACGACCTCGAGCAGGTGGTCGACGAAGGCCGCCTGATGCTCGAGCATCCCGACACCGTGGAAGGCACGGCCGAGGTGCCAGTCGGAGGTGTGGAGGATGCGCATATGGACAAGTTATGAGAACCGCCCGACACAACTCGGCGGCACACGCCGGGCGGCCCGGGGTCGTGGGAACCGCAGGGCCGCTGCATGCGTCGGAGAGGGTATGAACGTGCAATTCTCGGGACGGGTCCTGCTGGTCGTTCTCGCGCTCGTCATCGCGGGGTGCGGGTCGGTTGCGGACCGGAGTGCCCCGGTCGACGGGGCACCGCAGGGGAGTGGCTCGCCGTCGATGAGCCCGTCGGCCGCATCGGGCTTGCTGCGCGGCCGGCTCGTCGCTCGGCTGCGGCTCGTGGGGCTCGCGCAGCCGCTCCTGGTCACCCGCGATGAGCATCCGCGGGGCGGCCTCCGGACGCGCGTGTACGTCGGGGGGAGTGCGACCGAGCTGACCGACCCGGCCGGCAACCCCGTCGTACCCTTCGTCGCCACCGACACCCGACCCACCTCGCACGTCTCCGTCGCCTGCGTCCCCGGTGGTCTCGAGGTCGACGTCGCGACGCCGACCGTGCCGAGCGGGGTGCTCGTGGCCTGGGACATCGACCGCACCACCTATCGCGTGGACACCGCCGGGGCACACGTCGCCGGGCGGGAGCGCGTGGGCACGAGTGTGCCTGAGCGCACCCTGCGCCAGGACTGGCCCGAGCTCGCCCGGGACCGGATGTTCGTCGGCTGCCGGCCGTGGGGCGCCCCGGTTGCCTGAGTGGCGATCAGCGGGCCGGGGCGAACGCCTGCGCGGTGCTCGCCTGAGGGACACCGAGACCCGTGCAGGCGTCCCAACCGACCTGCGCCCGGTAGGCGCCGTTGTCGCCGGAGACGATGTCGCGCAGCGCGGAGCTCGGCTGCCCGGCCGGTGCCGTGGCGTACAGCGTCGTCTGCACGAGTCCGAGCGGTCCGGAGGTCTGGGCGATCCGGGCGATCAACCCCGTCCACAGCGGGGCGACCGCGCTGGTGCCGCCGATCACGCTCTCCTGTCCGTCGACATAGACCCGGTAGCCCGTGCGCGGGTCGGCGTTGCCGGCGACGTCGGGGACGCCGCGCCCGGTCGTCGTCGCGCCCGAGCGGGTGGGCACACCGGCATCCTGCTGCCAGTCGGGGAGGGGGAAGGCGTCGCTGACGCCCCCGCCGGTAGCCCCCCCGGTCGAACCGCCGTCCCAGACGACCTCGCTGGTGACGGTGCCCCCGCTCGCCTGCAGCGTGGTGCCGCCGCAGCCGAGGACGTGCGGGCTCGAGGCGGGGAAGTCGGCGTGCACGGAGCCGCCCGTGGTGTCGTTGTCACCGCTGCCGTTGTCGCCCGCGGCCGCGGTGACGGTGATGCCGAGAGCCGCCGCGTCCGCGAACGCCTGGTCCATCGCGGTGCGGGACTGCTCGGTCCACTGGTCCTCGCTCTGGCCCCAACTGATGCTGATCGCGACCGGGGTGGGGTCGGCGTGGGCGGCGGTGGAGACGGCGTCGAGGAAGCCGTCGTCGGTGTTGGGCGCGAAGTAGACGACGATCGCCGCGTCCGGAGCGATCGCCCCGGCGACCTCGATGTCGAGCAACACCTCGCCGTCCGCGCCCTGGGGATCCTTGCCGGGCTGGTTCGCGGCGCCGTCGACACCGGTCGCGGTCACCGTGGGGGAGGGGAGGCCCAGACCGCCGAAGTAGGTATCGAGATCGCTCTGCGCGAACCCACCGCCGAGCTCGATGATCGCGATCGTCTGGCCCGCCCCGGTGGCATCGGGCATCGCGTAGGCCGCCGCCAGGTCCAACGGCGTGTAGCTGGTCGTCGTCTCCCTCGGATCGGCGACGACATGGCGGGTCTGCGCCTGCTGCCGGTCGTCGAGGCCGAGCACCCCGGTGACCACGCCGGCCAGGGGAGTGGGCACCGAGAGCTCGCCCGCACGCATCCGACAGCCGCCGTCGGTCTCGCGACCGAGCTCGGTGCCGAACGCACGCTCCACGTCCTCCGCCCTGCCCTCGACGCGGATCCGGCGCGACGCGGCGTCCGCCTCCAGCACGCGCACGCCGAGACGCTCGAGCGTCCCGGTCACGAGGTCGACGTCGCCGGCGGAGGCGCCGTACCGTGCCGCGAGCTCGGCGCGGGTGAGCCGCAGGCGGGGGTCGGGCTCGTCGCCGGACCGACGACGGAGCACGAGCGTGGCCCGGATCGTCTCGTCCGGTGGCAGCCGGGTCGTGGCGGCGGCCCTGGTCGGTCGACCGCTGCCGGGAAGGCGTGCGAGGTCTGGTGTTGCGTCCCGAGATGACGTCATGGCTCGAGTATGTGCGCGCCCTCCGCCACAAGTCACCCCGACCTCGTCCGTGTCCTGGGTCGCTAGGTTGTCTGCGTGGCGATGCTCAAGCGCACCGGGGTGACGGTCCTCGGATGGCTGCTGGTCCTCGCCGGCCTGGCTGCGCTGGTGCTGCCCGGGCCGGGCCTGCTGATGCTGTTCGCCGGACTCGCGGTGCTCTCGCAGGAGTACGCCTGGGCCGAACGTCGCGTCGAGCCGATCAAGGTCGCCGCCTTCCGGGCTGCCGCCGAGGGCGTGCAGAGCTGGCCGCGGATCGTCCTGTCGGCTTTGGGTGCGTGCTGGCTGTTCGGCTTCGGGATCGTGTGGATCGTGCGGCCGGATGCTCCCGAGTGGTGGCCGGTGCACGAGAGCTGGTGGCTGATCGGGGGGAGCGCGACGGGGCTGACCCTGATCGCCTCAGGTGCCCTCGCGGTGGCCCTGCTGGTCTACAGCTTCCGCCGCTTCCGCTCCGTTGAATGACATAATGTCGCTTATCGGCGTTAGGCCTGCCAGTGCAACGAGCGTAGTCGGGGTGTCTCCCACGTGTGCGTCCCTTCTGCCGCGGATCGGTGCGGATATGACGCACCAATCCGCGGCACAAAGGCTCACAGTGCGCACCGCGAGCAAATGCAGGTGAAGGCGCGAGGCACCTGTGGTTGTGTCGGGTCATGAGTGACGCACAGACCGTCCCGGAGCGGGAGGACACCCGCGACCACGGCCCGATGACCGGCGGCATCCGCGAGGTGATCGACCACTGGCTGGAGACCTACCGCGACACGGTGCTGCTCAAGGTCGCCGGCCTGAACGGCGAGCAGTTGTGCGAACGCGCGGTGCCGCCATCGAGCATGAGCCTGATCGGCATCGTCCGGCACCTGACCGAGGTCGAGGCGTACTGGGTGCGGGTGGTCGTCGAGGGCGACGAGGACGTGCCCGACTACTACTGCACGGAGGCCAGCCGCGACGGCGACTTCGACGACGTCTCCCCCGACACCGCCATCGCCGACGTGGCGGCGTACGAGCGCGAGATCGCCGATACCCATGCGATCCTGGCGCGCTGGACGGACCTGGCGGCGCTCGCGCGCGGCAAGCGCCACGGCAATGAGGTCAACCTCGCCTGGATCCTGACCCACCTGATCGAGGAGTATGCCCGGCACCTCGGCCACATGGACCTGCTCCGCGAGCG
>Ga0164242_10003959_pt1 | contig 16731 bp, 8 predicted proteins | sample OricomgcompostMG_FD_108783 | JGI IMG/M metagenome (GOLD analysis project Ga0164242, IMG submission 108783) | Miracle-Growth compost microbial communities from Emeryville, California, USA - Original compost - Miracle growth compost (MG) ...
ATTATATCGTGGATTTTATGATAGCCGCAGCGGCTCTAAGGGCCTGGTGGGAGTGGTATGTTCATGTCTTTGAGTTATTAGTTTAAGAAACTATAGAAAAATAGATCAATCTTATGTATAGCAGCGTTGCTTTATTGACAATAGGGTAGGGTCACATACATTCCTTTCCGGGGGTTGAACAGTGGTTCGGCGATCTTATCTGCCGTATGGTATATTAATAGGCATTATTTGGATATTCACCATAACTCAAATTTTATTTAGTATGAAATTGAACTTTAATGAAATCCTTTTCCCAAAAGGGAAGAACCCGCCTTGTCAAGCGTTTTTGGTTATGAAGTTCATAGCCATATTACTACTCGCAAGTTGCTTACAGCTAAGTGCCAAAGCGCATGAAGCAAGCATAGCCAATGCCGACAAACACGCTTCTGTCGATGGGACATTCAGGTCTATTCGTGAATCAACGACACCTGCAAAAGCAATCAGGATCGAAGACCGGTCCAGATTATTCAAAAGGGCCATGATGTCGTTAGGGGCTTTAGTAGAACTTCAAGGCACGGTAGTGGACTCTGCGACAAAAAGTCCACTCGCGGGTGTAACCATTCAGGTAAAGGGAACTATGACAGGTACCACGACCGATGTTAATGGAAAATTTAGTTTATCTGTACCCGATGATGCAATATTGGTGATTTCATATTTGGGGTACGATACAAAAGAGTTGGTTGTGGGTGGAAGAACGGCGATTAATATTTCTTTGGCCGCTTCTACGACAGGATTGGACCAGGTGGTCGTCGTCGGGTACGGTACTACCAAAAAGAAAACTTTGACAGGCTCGGTTACATCTGTTCAGGGTTCAGATATTATTAAGGCTCCGGTGATGAATGTCAGCAATAGTTTAACAGGCCGCTTGGCGGGAGTCACTTCCGTTACACGAAGTGGGGAACCGGGGAAAGATGGATCTACGTTAAGAATTCGGGGATCCAATACGCTGGGAGACAACAGTGCTTTGGTTGTTGTGGATGGTATTCCTGGTCGCTCGTTGGACAGAGTCGATCCTAACAGCATTGAATCCATAACCGTTCTTAAAGATGCATCCGCGGCTATTTATGGTTCCCAGGCGGCCAATGGGGTAATTCTCATCACGACAAAACGCGGTAAAATCGGAAAGCCCCAGGTGTCCGTCAATTTAAGCAGGGGATTTACCCAGCCCACAAGGATTCCTAAAATGACCAATGCTGCACAATATGCTACAGCGTTAAACGAACTTGACCAATATGCAGGAATAACACCCAGATATTCAGATGAGGACATACAGAAATTTGCCGACGGTTCTGATCCGTGGGGACATCCCAACACGAATTGGTTCGATGCGGTACTTAAGAACTGGTCTGCCCAAATGCAAGCGAACGTTACCGTATCGGGTGGGAGTGAATTCATGCGATACTTTTTTTCCGTGGGGGCTAAAACGGAAGATGCATATTATAAGAAAAGTGCTACCAGGTATAATCAATATAATTTTCGTTCAAACTTGGATATTGATGTTACCAAAGATAAAAACATTACCATTGGCGTGGATGTGGTAGGGCGTTTGGAGAACAGTAATTTTCCTGGCAGGACAGGAGGAGGAGGAGATATCTTCGGTGCGCTGCAAAGAGGTAAACCCATTATGCCGGCCTACTGGCCCAACGGATTACCTGGCCCTGATGTGGAAAGGGGAGAAAACCCTGTTGCATTGGCAACAGACATGACCGGATTTATCGATAATAAAACGTATGTTTTAAATACCAATTTTAAATTAAATATTAATATACCATGGGTGGAGGGCCTGTCTATAACCGGAAATGCTGCACTGGATAAGGCCTTTCAATTTAATAAGAATTTTCAACAGCCATGGTATTTATATTCATGGGATGGACTCACCTATGATGACAATGATGTACCTGTTCTTGTCAAAGGCAAAAAGGGCATTGATGATGCTAATCTGAATCAATACTCCGCTGATAGTACAGATTACTTGCTTAACGGCCTTGTTAATTACTCGAGAACCATTGGCAGTAATCATCATATTGGCATTTTGGCCGGAATCGAAGCAAGGGCAGGGCAGGGAGACAACTTCAGCGCATACCGGAGATATTTTGTTTCTACTGCTTTACCCCAATTAAATGAGGGAGGGTCCAATGCACTGAATAACAGCGGTACGGCTTACCACGATGCGCGCTTAAATTATTTTGGCAGGGTCAATTATGACTATAAGGAAAAGTATCTGGCTGAATTTGTATGGCGGGTGGATGGATCTTACATTTTCCCGGAAGCCGGTCGATATGGTTTTTTCCCTGGGCTTTCCTTGGGTTGGAGAATTTCTGAGGAGAATTTCTGGAAAGAGCATCTTTCTTCTTTCAGCAATAATATCAAGATACGGGCTTCCTACGGAAAGACGGGAAATGACCGAATCGCCCCTTGGCAGTATCTTCCGACTTATGGGTTCAATGGTACCAACTATATATTCGATATTACGGATGAATCCAAGACGTTGGTCGAAACCCGCATACCCAACCTAAATGTAACCTGGGAAGTAGCAAAGCAAGCTGATATTGGGATAGATGCGTCTTTTCTTAACGATAAGCTATCGGTGACCTTTGATTATTTCAATTATGACCGCTCAAATATACTGTGGGCGAGAAATGCTTCTGTCCCAACGAGCACAGGATTAACGTTGCCCAAGGAAAACATTGGGAAAGTTAAAAATAAGGGGTTTGATTTTGATGTGTCCTATAACAATAAAGCCGGTGATTTTAAATATGGGATTTCGATAAATGGCGGCTATGCGAAGAATAAGATTACCTTCTGGGACGAATCTCCTGGAGCTCCCGTTTACCAGCGGTCAACCGGACATCCCATGCCCACCGACCCTAATAATCCCAACAATGATCTGTATTATCAGGCAATTGGTGTATACAATGATCAGGCGGAGATTGACAATTCACCGCATTGGCCCGGAGCACGCCCTGGTGATGTGATTTTTGAAGATGTAAATGGTGATGGCGTCATTGATGCAAATGATCGGGTTAGAAATGACAAAAACGATATACCGAGGCTTACCGGAGGATTAAATTTAACCTTACAGTACAAGAATTTTGATCTTTCTGTGCTTTTCCAGGGTGCCGCAGGTGCGGTTAGGTATCTTAGATTTGAAGCTGCTGGAAACTTTGGTAATTATCTGTTATCTGATTTTGAAGATCGCTGGACCCCGGATAATATAAATGGGACAAAACCCAGGATGTTTGATCGTACCGATCAATACTACAGGTCTGAAAGAAGTACGTATTTGGTCCATAAAACGGATTTTGTCCGCCTTAAAAATTTTGAACTGGGATATAACCTGCCCTCCAGTGTCTTGAATCGGGTGGGAATTGAAAATTTCCGAATCTATATCAGCGGATTCAACCTGCTGACGTATAGTCCCGGATATACGGATTTTGATCCGGAGGATAACAACCAAGGAGGCATTAATTACCCCCAGCAGAGAATTGTAACATTCGGACTATCATTGACCTTATAAATCAGATATTTATGAAAAAGGGAATATATATATTGTTGATAGCGGCTACGCTGACAAATGTAATTTCGTGTAAGAGTTATCTTGAATTAAAGCCTTTGGATCAATATGATCTGGATGCGGTATGGAATGGCACGGACGCATCACTGATTCAAACATTTGTGAACAACATTTATCTGGGATTGCCCGAAGGCTTTAAAGGGGATAGAATGCTTGCCAGTTTTGTCGACGAATCTATGCTCGTATTTAATTACAGCACCAGTTCGGTTAATCTAAGCCTCATGAGCCCAAGTGCTTATTACGACTTTGATAACAATGGTAATTCATGTGGAGATTATGTATGGGAGCATGTATACAAAAACGTCCGGGCCTGTAATGTATTCTTTGATAATATTGACGCTTCCTCAGCCGTAAGTGGAGAACAAAAGGATATGTTACGGGGAGAGGTACATTTTTTGCGGGCCTATCTTTATCAAATGCTGGTCTCCATGTATGGCGGTGTTCCCATCATTACCAAATCGTATGGGCTTAATGAAGACTATGCCGTGCCTCGCAATACCTATGAGGAGTGTATTGATTTTATAGTCAGTGAATGCGACTCCGCAGCCAATTCTTTACCGCTGGAAGCCACACAAAAGGGTCGCCCCACAAAAGGAGCAGCGCTGGCATTAAAATCAAGAGTGTTGTTGTATGCAGCAAGTGATTTACATAATTCCAATGCATCCTGGGCCGATGGATATGCTCATCCCGAACTCGTCGGTTATGTAGGAGGTGACAGAACTGCCAGGTGGCAGGCTGCCAAAGATGCTGCAAAGGCGGTCATAGACTTGGGCGTGTATGCGCTTTATATGCCCGATCCTCAACCTGGTGATGATATCGCTAAAAATTATGGGGATATCTTCCTGCTTAAAGAAACCTCCGAAGATATATTTGTTAAATTCTTCCTGAAGAAGAATGGGATCAACAATATTGCCCGTTATGACGCTCCGAACGGCTTTCACTGCTACGGTGGCAATACCCCCGTTGGACAGCTGGTGGACGATTATGAAATGAAGGATGGATCGAAATTTTCCTGGTCCAACCCTGCGCAGGCGGCTCATCCATATGTTGACAGGGAGCCTCGCTTCTATGCTACAATTCTGACCGATGGTGCTTATCTGAGACCCCGTCCTGTCGATATTCAGGCCAGCGACCCCCTGGGTGTGGTCCAGACCGGCAGGTTTGAAAGATGGAATGCATCAACCAATTCAATTGATATCGTTCCGGGTCTTGATACCAGGCAAAGTCCCATAGAAGACTGGAATGGCAGCTATACAGGCTATTATCTCATGAAATTCATGGACAGAAATGTACAGGGACAATTTGACTGGCAGGAAAATCCCTGGCGCTTTATTCGGTATACAGAAATCATCCTGAATTATGCCGAAGCTTGTATCGCGTTGGGGCAGGAGGCCGAAGGCAAAACGTATCTTAACATGATTCGCAAAAGAGCAGGCATGCCGGATGTTACGGAAAGTGGGCAAGCACTTGTCAATGCCTATCGGCATGAGCGTCGGATTGAATTGGCTTATGAAGGACACCGGTTTTTTGATGTCCGGCGTTGGATGATCGCAGAACAAGCCTATACGGATGTTCAAGGTATTGATATCCTTTATAAACTTGCCCCGGATCATGTTACAACGACGCCCACGTATAAGGTTATCCCATCCGTAATTGCAAGGGCCTGGAAGCCGAGCTTCTATTTTTTACCGATCAAGCTGGATGAAATGAATAAGAACAGCGCGTTAATTCAAAATCCTTTATATTAACTGAAATTTTGAACTTAATTATCCAGTAAAGTCAACGGTTTCAGTGCCGGGATTATGAAACAAGGATAGATTTCAGTTTTCTTGTTCGTGAAAAAGCAGAGATGCAACCGGATGTCCTGAAAATATTGCGACACCAGGCATTACATAATGTTAATTGTAAATTAATGGTACGATGTTATTTTTGACTAGCTTATGCACTTCACAAGTACGAAGGTTGAGTGATCATAATAGCGTACTTAAACTAAATATAGAAGAGAATACCATCCTTTTGAGGTCAGTGTTTCAACAGTTGCCGTAAGGAATAATTTTTTGAAAAAGAGTATCTTTCCGATCGGTTTGTATGGCCTGGGACATTTCTCTTCACGACAAGGAAGGGAAAGTTCACAATCATCTATGTATAAATGATTTTAAAGTGCAGGTTTTTAGTATGTTGAAATCAGTGATCAGAAGCTCATACATGCATCATCCATATCCATCATCAATTTTAAATGCTTTAGGACTCCATGAAACACACGCACCATTCTTATTTCAAACCAAGCTATTTGGTTTTATTTTTCACTTGTTTAATTGCGGCTTGCCAGCATGCCCCTACGTCACAAAAGCCAGAAAAACTACCTGATGATCAGCAACGAATGGCCCAGAATGCCATAAAGGGTTTACAAATTGACGAAGGATTATATGCAACATTGTTTGCGAGCGAACCCATGATCACCAATCCTACCAATATGGACATTGATTCCAGGGGACGGGTATGGATCAATGAAGGATACAATTATCGACCTCAGGTCAATCCTACCCATCCGGTAGAGGCAGAAGGTGACAAGATCATGATTCTGGAAGATACCGATGGAGACGGTGTTGCTGATACCAGTAAGGTCTTTTATCAGGGCAATGATGTAAATTCAGCCCTGGGTATTTGCGTCCTTGGAAATAAGGTTATCATCTCTTGTAGCCCCAAGGTTTTTATTTTCACAGATACGGACGGGGATGATAAAGCCGACAAGAAGGAAGTGCTGTTTGAAGGAATTGCCGGAGAACAGCATGATCATGGCATCCACGCTTTCACCTTCGGTCCCGACGGAAAATTGTATTTTAATTTCGGGAATGCGGGCGACAGTATCCTGGATAAAAATGGGAATGTCGTGAGAGACGTTGAAGGGATCGCCATCAACAACCACGGAAAGCCCTACCGGCAAGGCATGGTATTCCGTTGCAATCTTGATGGAAGTGATATGGAAGTGCTGGGGAATAATTTCAGAAATAACTATGAAGTCGCCGTTGATGCCTTCGGAAATTTATGGCAATCAGACAATGATGATGATGGCAACCGGGGCGTACGCATCAATTATGTGATGGAATATGGAAATTACGGCTATACGGATGAAATGAATGGTGACCCATGGCGCGCCAACCGGGTCAACATGGAAGATTCCATTCCTTACCGGCATTGGCATTTGAATGATCCTGGTGTAGTGCCCAATTTATTGCAGACGGGCGCAGGTTCTCCCACCGGTATGGTGGTCTATGAGGGAAACCTGTTGCCCAAAGTTTTCCAAAATCAGATGATCCATGCTGATGCGCTCCCCAATGTGGTCCGTTCTTATCCGGTAGAAAAAAGTGGTGCCGGATATACCGCAAAAATTGTGAATATTGTAGAGGGAGTATATGACAATTGGTTTCGGCCTTCAGACGTTTGCGTCGCTCCTGACGGCTCTTTGTTTATTGCCGATTGGTATGATCCGGGTGTGGGCGGGCATCAAGTGGGCGATTTGGATCGGGGTCGCGTATACCGCATCGCCCCTCCCAACAGTAAATATCACGTCACACCCCCGAAATTAGATAGTCCTGAGGATGCTGTAAAAGCATTGGAAAATCCCAACCTGGCTACGCGGTATCTAGCCTGGACAGCCTTGCACAACGCTGGGGATAAAGCCATTCCCGCTTTGGAGGAAATGTATAAATCCGATAATCCAAGATATCAGGCCCGTGCATTATGGCTATTGAGTAAATTGCCCGGCAAAGGCGCTCAATATATCAACCAAGCGTTGAAAGACAAGAATGAGGATATTCGTATTACGGCTATCAGGGCGGCCAGAGAATTACCCATGGATATCATTCCCATTGTGAGGCAAGTGGTCAACGACCCATCTTCGCAAGTGCGCCGTACAGCGGTTATCGCTTTGCATCACAATCATTCGTCAGAGGCTCCTGCATTATGGGCTCAGCTCGCAAAACAATACGATGGGAAAGACCGCTGGTACCTGGAAGCTTTAGGTATCGGGGCCGATAAACAATGGGATAGCTATTTTCCGGCCTGGCTTAGTCTGATGAACAACGAATGGAACTTTGCAGCTGGCCGGGATATCGTATGGCGGTCCCGGGCCAAAGCAGCGCTCCCGATGTTGCAGCAGATCATCGAGGATCCCAGTATTGATCCTGAAAAAAACCTGAAGTTTTTCCGTGCCTTGGATTTTCATCCTGATGCCGATAAACAGGAGATATTAAGTGCATTGTTAAAAGGACATCACCCCAAACAGCAATTTATCAATGCTATTGCCCTGACACAAATAGATCCAGACAAACTACCCCATACAGCCGCTTCCCGTGCGCTTATCGATCAAAGCCTGGAAAGCGTAAAAAATCGCCCGGAATTCGTGGAGTTGGTAGAAAAATATCATATAAAAGGAAAAAATGCTGAGCTGATGGACATGGTATTGCATGCCTCATCTGACGATCTGCGTCACCAAGCGATGGATGCATTGATGGATGCAGGGGGTGCATCGTTGGTACAGCAAAACTTGCATATGGATACAGCCACTGCGAGAACGATTATCGGGCTGTTACAGCGGAATGATTCCAAAAGTAGTAAGGATATATTGCAGGGATTGGTATTGGATGGCAAATATGACCTTGGACTAAGAGGCCTTGCCACAATGGCATTAGGCAGAGGACAAAGTGGACAAGAACGTCTAATGGCACTGATCGATGCTGGTAAGTTACCTCATGAGCTGGATACAGCCGCTGAACATGTGTTATTACATTCCTACCGCAAAGAGATACGGGAAAAAGCTGAGGCCTATTTTAATGTAGGTAAAGAAAATAATGCATCGTTACCCCCGATCAGTCAACTGGTTGCCATGAAAGGAGATGCACAAAAAGGAGCTCAGGTTTTTGCCAATTATTGCAGTACCTGCCATGTAGCCAATGGGCAAGGGACCAGTTTTGGCCCTGAGCTGTCTGAAATTGGTAGCAAACTTGCTAAGGACGCCATCTATAAGTCAATTATTACGCCGGATGCTGGTATCAGTTTTGGATTTGAAGGGTATGTCTTTAAGCTGAAAGATGGGAAGCAGATAACGGGGTATATCACCAATGAAACATCCAAGGAAGTAGATGTAAAAATTATAGGGGGGACCGTAGAGAAAATACCCGTCAGCGATATCGCATCCCGTAAGGCCTCCGATCATTCCCTCATGCCCACTGGCCTTGCCACAAGCATGCCACAGGCTCAATTGGTGGATTTGGTAGAATACCTTGGGGCACTGAAAAAGAAATAATAAAAAGTCCAAGTATTTATTGATCAATGATTAATCGAATCTGAACACTGTTCACCAGGATCGCATCATTAGCGGTGCGTACATCTTTAAAATGTTCTTGTCATGGAAAGAAGAAAATTCATTCAAAATGGTTTATTGGCCGGAGTCTCTACAGCAGCGGTTGGCGTAGCGCCGCTTTCATCCCCCATTTTATCGGCGTATGATGCTCCAGGTAAGCCGTTTAATCTCAATTATGCCCCTCACGATGGGATGTTTAAGAATAATGCGGGGCCGGATTTCATTGATCAGATCAAGTTTATGTATGACCAAGGATTTCGTTCCATTGAAGATAATGGCATGCCAGGGAGAACGCCGGCGGAGCAAACGAAAATAGGGAATGCACTTGAAAAATTGGGGATGGAAATGGGCGTTTTTGTGCTGGATAAAGGCGGAAATGGCGCCAATTCCCTTGCAGCGGGCAAGCCGGAGTATGTGGAAACCTTTTTAAAAGGCTGCCGGCAGGCCGTAGAAATTGCCAAACGGACCCATGCCAAATGGGTGAATGTAGTCCCCGGTGATTTTGAGAGAAGGATACCGATTGGTATTCAAACGGCAAACGTTATAGAGGCCTTACGGCGTGGAGTAGAAATACTGGAACCTCATGGAATAGTGATCGTTCTGGAACCTTTGAGCGACACACCTGATCTTTTTCTGAGAACCCCGGATCAATCCTATATGATCTGTAAGGGAGTCAACAGCCCTTCCTGTAAATTCCTTTACGACATTTATCATATGCAGCGCAATTTGGGAAACCTAATTGTACATATGGATGAATGCTGGGAAGAGATAGCATATATACAGATTGGCGATGTTCCGGGCCGTAAAGAGCCGACTACCGGAGAAATCCATTATAAAAATATATTTAAGCATCTTTATGATAAAGGCTATAAAGGTATTTTGGGGATGGAACACGGTAATTCTCAACCTGGAAAGGAAGGAGAGATGGCAGTCATCAAAGCTTATAGGGAAGTTGACAGCTTTTTATAGGTTTCTAGTTTTCAAATGCAGAGCCTGTTACTCTGAGAGACGAATATCTACTCTTCGCTGAAGCGGATTTCTTCCGGAACCTTCTGCAAGGACCATAGGTGCAATCTGTAATCTTCCCTCGGGGATTTCATAGATATCGCTAAGGATTTGCTTTACGGTATGGCATCTGTTTTGAGCCAAACGCTTATTAACGGCAGCGCTTCCGGTTCCATCGGTATATCCCTGGATGATAAGACGGGATTGGGGATACTTTTTAGCGATTTGGGCGATAGGCTTTAATTTTCCCGCTTCAATGCTGGCTAACCGGTCGGAGCCGGTGGCAAAATAGGTGCTGATCACAGGATAATGATCCAGGAGAAACACATTGTTAGCGCGGGCCGGAATTTGGATCGTATCGGACTTTGTCTTTCGGAGCTGTTCCAATTGCGCTGTAAGAGAATCTATCTGGGATTGCAAGGGTCGGATCGTGGCTGCTGTCTGGTCCGAAACCGGTGTATCAGGCTTCTGCTGGCTTATGGAATCCAGCCGGCTGTTAAGCCTGAGCATTTCGGTATCCTGCTTTTCAGCTCTCTGGTTTCTGATGGCAGCTAACTCCGCGTGGATATCGTGCAGTTCCTTTTTGTTTGACGATGGCTCGCCGTTTAAAACAACAGTGGGAGAAACAGCAGGGGTGATACGGCTGCCGCGGTCACTTCGCGCGATGGATCTTCCCAGCGCATAAAGTGCCTGGCGGTCCTTTCGAGATTCCCGGGCTTCCCGCTTATCTGCCGCCGCCAGATAGAGGGCCTGGCGGTCACTTTTTTCATAGGCTTCCTTGTCTTGTTTCAAGCGGGCTATTTCTTCCTGCAGCATAGCGATTTCACCGACGTTGCCTGCATTTGCCCTGGAAAGCGCTGTATAGGGATCTTGATCCGGATAGGTAGTCAGGGCTGTATCCATGAGCATCGTATTGTCAGCGGGAATACTGCTTCTGTAAAGATTCGTGGAAACCGTATCCGGTATCGCGGGGCGTTTCCGTCTAAACTTGTCCAGGAACCTTTGAATGCCGCTCCGCCGGGTTGTATCGCCGAGGTATTGCAGGCTATCGGCACTGCTGAAGCGCTTGACTAATTGAAGGGAATCCTCCTGGATACGCGTCCGGTTCATCGTATACCCAGAATCCATCTTTTGCCGGGAATCCAGGCTGTCGATCCGGTAGCGGAGCTGGTAAAGCCGTTCCATATATATGCTGTCCGCATTTTCGTCCGCGTGGTCGATCAGGCCGTCCAGTTCATCCCGCAAGCTGTCCAGCGAGGGAGGCAGCATATCGTCCTTGTTGGCAGTATCATCGCTTAAGCGCGCTTCGGGTACGGAATACTCTTTTTTATACCTGGAACCGCTATCTGTTATTCCGTGATAGGATGTCATTCCTATGAGGGGCAAATCGTTGCTCTCGGGTAAAGTGCGTTTTCCCTTATAGATCATGATTCGGGTCGAATCGGCATATTCGGTGATGATCGGGCTGTAAGCCACATCGCCTCTGAGCTGTACTCTCGCCTGGCGGATAGCGTCCTGATCTTGCTGCAGGCTGTCAATTTGGAGATCGTAAGCCTTTATTTCCAAACGGTCTTCCTCGGTAAGCGTATCGCTTTGCCGCAACGCATCCCTGGACGCCTGCAGATTTGAAATCCTGTTCCGGATCCTATTTTCCCGAATCAGGTAGTCCTGATCGATACGGGTAAAACGGGAAGCCAGTAACTCTTGCCTGATATCCTTCAGATCGGTTTCAATTTGAAGATATCGTTCAGGGGAGTGTTCCGATGATAGGCTATCGACCGGGAATGCGCCTTGGAGAGAATCTGCTTCCCCCGAAGCGGTATCTTGAGGTAATTCGCTGCGTGTGATTGCGTCGGAACGAACCAATCCTGGCTCATAGACGAAAGGCGCCGAGAACCGGGGTTTTTGTTTATGTCCGAAACTGTATTGAAAGATTATTTTGTTAAAGATAAACAGATCATTTACTCCGTCGTTGTTCCCCCTGTTCCGGCTTACCGGATCGATGCTATTGGTGCCTGGGTGTGCAGCATAGGCCTCTTTGGCGGAAGTATAGGCAGTCTTATACTGACCGTGGACGTCATCCAGGTAATCTGTGAAGGAATACCTCACATCCGTTTCTACCGACAGGCTTGCTTCACTGCTTAAACGTACTTTAATGCCCAATCCGACATTGGCATAACCGGTGATGTCCGGATATTCGTTTTTCGTTTCGGTAAGTAGGGGCCGCAAATCCGTTTCGTAGACAACATCCGGCTTTACCCGGGGATCCGCGTAGACATAAGGATTTCCGCTGCGATCATATAAGTCGCCCCTTACCTTAAAGTGCGTAAGCCCCGCCCCCAGGTATAAGTAGGGCGCCAGAAAGGCATTTTCTTTCAAAAGCCGGCCGTTGTCGGATTGGAACGACAACGCTGCTCCCAAATCTGAGACAGAAGTCTCAAAATTGAGTGCTCTTGACCAGTGAGGTGCCTGGGTGTTCCAATGACCGCTTGTCGTCCGGTACCGGTCACTCATAGCGAATTTTCCATGGTCCAGTTGAAACAGCAGTCCCATCGTTGGTGAAAGTTTTCGCTCCAGGGTAATGCCATAACTGGCCGTGGGGATGTAGTATCGGTTATACTGGAAAAAATGAAAAGCTTTTTTCCAGTCGGCCCATTTCCGGAAAGAATACGGGCTCACATCGCCATAATAATCCATATAACCGATCGCGCCTCCCACCCGCCAGGTGTATGTACCCTGTTGTGCAGAGGCGCTTTTTGTAACTAGGATGGCCCCTGTCAACAACATAAAAACAACCCCGATTAATAAAGATTTTTTCATTTTCACTGTCTTATAGGTGAATCAGCAGTTGTCATTTCCGGCCAGTACCCAGCCAAAGGTTCAGTTCGGCGCTTAACCCCACGAATGGTCTCAGTTTGACATCCTCCAGCTGAACATGCTGCAACGAGCTTTTTTTGGAAGCAGTGGCTACCAGTCCACCATTGATCCGCACAAATCGGAAAACCTTATAACCTAGTCCCAGATAGAACGGCCTGCCTACGACAGGTCCGGTGATCTTCTGATCGTGCTCATCTTTGAAATTGCGTAGAAAGACACCTGCTGAGATCGATGCATTCCCCATAAACCGGTTAAACTGGTTATTTCCCAGTGGAAAGGATACCCCGGCATAGGGTGCAGCGTCATAAGAAAGGTCCCCCCAGCCTCCCGAGAGATACACAGCTCCATAACCCACATTAATGGCCAGGGTGGACCTTGTTTCTTCTGTTGGGTAATCAGGAAACTCTCTTGAGTCCTGCATCACCGCCAGCTGATTATTGATATAAGGTAAGACTTCGTTCATGCAGGCGTCCAAAAGTTGCCCGGAAAGCCGGGAGGCGTATCGTTGACGGACCTGTTGTTTATTTTCTTCTTCGGTAGTATGGATGTTATAACGCGCATTTCTCAATCGCGTATCGTTGATTTGCGCTAGTTTGTTTTTCACCAGATCTGAAAATCCGGGAAAGCTTCCAAACAACCCGTTTTTATAAAAGGTAAAGGCATTGTAGACGATCTGATCCATATCCGAAAGCATCCTCCGTGGGCTCGAACGGAACGAGACTCTCGATGCGTTCACCTCCAGGGCGCTATTGATATAAGCATCCAGATTGCCGCGAACAGCACGGGCAAACTGTATTTTTTCAGAATCGTTCAGAGACCTGTAATAGGTTATCGCAAGACGATAATGCTCACTGCCCCGCAACTTGTATCTGACGGGTATGTTGATGTCTTGGGACTGATTGCCGAATGGCCGCCTCCAACTTGCCGTATATAACGTATCATGGGAACGGTTGCTTTTGAGAATGTCTAGCCTGACGATGCTGATCAAGGGATTTACAGCACCCTTGACCTCGAAGTAGGTCTCGGCGGGTAGGGGGTTATTGTTATTAAAATTGTTGTTCTGGTAATCCAGCGTTACTGTTTTTATCTGACCCTTTACGGTAGTAAAAAGGCTTGCTGTCAACAAGGTATAGATCAGGACAAATTTCACGAGCATATAATTTAGAAGTGAATGGACAAAACAAGGTTCTACTGCTCCAAGGCTGGTCCTTTGAGATACCATATATCAGGACATACTGTAAAGGTTTTGAGAATCCTGCACGATCTCCTTTCCGGTAACTGTGTCATTGTTCCGGACAATTAAATCCTGATGCTTACCTTTTGGGAAGCGAAGGAGCAGTAAAAACCTGTTTGGAATCCGACTGCGCTACGGGTCTAAGTGTCTAGCGCGTCATCTGCTATTGGATAATACCTAGAAGGTGAAACCGACACCCAGCTGGATACTTTGATTCTTCCATTTATCTGTATTGGGAAGATCATTGATGTCGTTCAGACCGACCACGTACCGCGCGCTCAGGTTGATCGGGACCACCGGTAACTGGACCCAGATACCTCCGACGGCTGCGAAATCCCCGCTCTTAAAGGCTCTCTTGCCGTTTTCGATAATGTTGTCATTTTTATTTAGCAGAATGCTGTACTGAGGACCTAGCTGGAATTTGACGTCCCGGCTCCCGAGATTCAGCAACAATGGGATGCTCAGATAGCTCAACTTGATATTTTTCCGGTTTGCATCATCATTGAAATTCGTATAAATGCTGCTAAAATTGTCAGATGTCTTGGCCGTTGCCTGCGAGAAAATTACCTCCGGCTGTAGTCCGATATTATCCGAAAAATTAATCTGCGCAAACCCGCCCAGATGGTAATTGAATTTGAAAGATTCGTCAAATCCCTTCCCGGCGATCTTATTGATGTTGGCGCCACCTTTAATACCTACATGGAAACTGGGATTATCCTGCGCTCTCGCCATTACAAAGCATCCGAGCATTCCAGTCAATAATAACATCGTCTTTTTCATAAAATAGATTTTTGAGGGTTAAAAAATATTAATAATAATAATAGTTACGGTGTCGGGGCCATTTCCGGTAGCTGGTAAACAAGTATCCCATGGAAATTCCAAATACTTTGTTTCTAAGTATCCGGGGGCCGTTTAAATTTTCGCTTGGCGCATTGTTGGTAAAGCTCAAGCCGTAGGATACTCCCAACAGAAAGCCGCTGTTAAATTCAAAGCCTGCCAGGACGTTACCACCGATGTCGCGCTTTTTCATATCGTCATCGGCCTGTTTACCAAAGTGAAGCCTATGATTATCCGTAAAGCTTCCGGCGGGGACATTTCCGGTGTATTTTGATTTTCCACCGATGCCAAAAGCGACATAAGGTCCTAATCCCATATACAGCCGAAGCCCTCTGGTAATATTCGGCTTAAACAATACGTCAGCTGGAATCTCCAGGTAAGCCGGACTCATGGTCCGGGTGTATCCTCCTGATGAACTGCCAAATTGGGACTTGCCGCCTTTCCCCATAATCAGTACTCCGGTTTGTACAGCGAATGGTGATGACATAGCTATGTCTATAATGCCTCCGATGCGGTAAGACGCGCGTGTATTCTCATCGGGCGATCCGGCAAATTCGTCCCGGGGTTCATAGCGCAACTTTGCCAGGTTTAAACCTCCGGTCAGTCCCAGCCTTACTTGTGCCAACGCGATCCGGGGAGTGATGGCGGCTATTATCAGGGTTATCAATACTAAAAGTTTGTTCATCATCTCAGTTTGAGTTTGTCCTGGTCGCACCAAATGACAGGTGCCTTCAGTATTGTCCTAGTCATTTAAAAATAGCTCGGCAATGGTTTATACTGGGTAGACCGGTTTAATGCTGCATGAACTAAGACATCATGGACGTGCAGATGAAACCTGCTTTAGGTTGCCTTTTGCAATAAAAGCGCAATCTTGAAATGGTTTGTAGGATATGGTTACCTGGAAACGCCGGAATGAGCGTTTTTTGCAAAGAACTTTCTTTTGGATGTCCAAAAGGAAGAAAAACTCATAATCAGAAAACAGGTACTGCAGGAAAACCGAAGTTTTCTTGGGCGATGGGAGAGAGGTCTTGGTGCCCTTTTAACAGACCTCCTGCAGATTGGAATAATTTTTACCCTCTACTTAAAATCCACTACGTAAAAAAACATTTACTTTAGCTGAATTCCGGGTAATGTACTGATTAAATCTCTTTCAGATAATGATTGCACCTTTACCGTCTGATTCAGATACCGCGCTATTGCAGGTGCATAATATGTAATATTAACTATAGGTGGTCGAGTGGAACAGGTTCCCGACCCGCTATGCCTCTTAAAGCCAAATTCAATGTCCAGGTCGGTGTATTCTTCCTTTCAAACATCATATGCACATAACTTCTTTTATCCCCAAAGGTACCTGGCTAACACAAATCAACATCTGAATTTATGATAATAGAAGACAAATATTGTGCCTAAGGAGGGGATATGGACAAAAAATGTATTTTATAAAGGATAGCGGTATCTATTTTGTACTGGATAGAGAAAATTATTCCCCAAGTGGGGTAAGCCGCCCCAAAATCAGTCCATTGTATCGGTCAAGTGCACACGATTTTATGGTATTCCTATAGACAATGTTCGGTATGATCTTGCACTGGTGATTTTAGATTTTATGCTTTCCACCATCATAACGGCGTGCTTGATTATAAATTGGATCAAACTCTTCCTAAGCGCATAAGACTATACCAGCTGAATCGAGAATATGATTGAGGCGAATTACAGCCTATATCACATGTCAATATAGGATAATAAAGCGGCGTCCTACAGTACGCCGCCTTTTATTATTTTCTATGCATATGATGCAATTATTAA
>Ga0164242_10003960_pt1 | contig 16730 bp, 11 predicted proteins | sample OricomgcompostMG_FD_108783 | JGI IMG/M metagenome (GOLD analysis project Ga0164242, IMG submission 108783) | Miracle-Growth compost microbial communities from Emeryville, California, USA - Original compost - Miracle growth compost (MG) ...
AGGCCCACACGTTCCACCCTTCTCAAAGGTACTTCCCCGCGACTGCTTTTCGCCCCTTGAGATTCGTAAACCTGGTATCACATTCTAGCCATCTATTTGCCCCTATACTTTTGGATAGCTTTCTTTTGAATTGGTCAGTCTTCCCTAAGTTTCGGTCCTCCCGCGTGGGTCGCGTCTATTGGCTCAGAGCCCACGCTGATGTAATTCGAGGTTGCACCGCGGGGCTGGGGATCGCCGGCTATGGCCCCCAACCTGGAACCGGTTATTGCCTCCATCCAAAAGCACCTGGAGTGGCGCTTTGACCACCATAACCGAGGATGAAATGGACGCTCCGAACGACCGATGCACCAGATAAACCGATTTAAGGGCGGCTTTCTCCTTTCTCAAGTGAATTTATGCTCCCGGTACAAGCTATTGGATATCAAGCGATTCCGGTGGCACCAGCAAAGTTGAGCCAAGATGGATCATCCTCAGGACCAAGTCCAGCAACACTCGCTCAGAGATGCGGAGAGCTTCTGGGCGCACCAAGCTGAGCACTTATACTGGCACAAGAAGCCGTCTACAGCCCTCTCGCGGACGACGAAGACTCTAAAGAGCGGCAAGTCTCACGATCATTGGGAATGGTTCCCAGATGGTGAGATCTCGACCTGCTACAACTGCGTTGACCGCCACGTCCTCGCCGGCCACGGGGACGCCCCCGCCATCCTATACGACAGCCCGGTCACCAAGACCAAGGAAAGGATCACGTACAAACAACTCCTTGACGAGGTCGAAGTATTTGCTGGCGTTCTCCGCCAAGAGGGCGTGAAGAAGGGGGATGTGGTCCTCGTCTACAGTAAGCACTTGCCCCCGTCGATGACAGACGCGCCTATCGAGGGCCAAAAATATCAAGGCGTGACCACCCAATGCCAACCCCTCTCTCCCAGTGCCCATGGTCCCGGCCGCTCTAATCGGAATCCTCGCCGTCAACCGGCTCGGGGCAATCCACGCCGTAGTCTTCGGCGGCTTCGCGTCCAACGCGCTAGCGCAGCGCATCGAGGCGTCGCGGCCCGTGGCGGTGTTGACGGCGTCGTGCGGCATCGACGGCTGCAAGCCGCCTATCTCGTACCGCGACTTCATCGAGGGGGCCTACAAGGCCAGCTCCTGGAAGCCGGCCCGGACCATCATCTGGCAGCGTGAGCAGCTGTCGTGGCACCCGCTCCGCAAGACGGAGGGTGAGCGAAGCTGGCAGAATCTGGTCAAGAGTGCGAGGGGGAGAATGGTCAGGGCTGAGTGCGTCCCGGTCAAGTCGACTGATGGGATTTACATCATCTATACGAGCGGGACGACGGGTCTGCCTAAGGGAGTGGTGAGAGACAGTGGTGGACATGCGGTAGGGTTGCATCTGATGATTAGCTACTTGTTTGGTATCCATGGGCCTGGCGATGTGGTAAGTTACCTCTGTTGATGTGGTACGCTCACCCGAATGAGGTTAGAAATGCTAACAGGGAACTTGACAAGATGGGCTGCTTCAGCGACATCGGCTGGGTAGTCTCACACAGCTATACCCTCTACGGTCCCCTACTAACCGGTGCCGCGACTGTTCTCTACGAGGGTAAGCCAGTCGGAACTCCGGATTCCTCGGCGTTTTGGAGACTCGTCGAGGAGTATAAGATCAACACCATGTTCACCGCGCCAACGGCTCTCAGGGCCATCCGCAAGGACGATCCGGAGAACAAGTCCCTGACGACCATCGGGAAACGAGATGGGCTTAGAAGCTTAAAGGCCGTGTTCCTCGCCGGCGAGAGATCCGAGCCCGCCATTATAACCATGTACCAGGACCTCCTAAGGAAGTACGCTGCCAAAGACTCGCAGGTCATTGACAACTGGTGGTCCTCTGAGTCCGGTTCGCCTATCTCGGGAATTGCCCTAGTACCGCACGCAGGGAAGGACCGGAAGACGGACCAGAAAGACCATCCGCCGTTAGATATAAAGCCCGGGAGCGCGGGCAAGGCCATGCCGGGCTTTGACGTTCGGGTCGTTGACGACGAAGGCAAAGAAGTGCCCAAGGGTCAGATGGGTAACATTGTGCTGGCCGCTCCCCTTGCCCCGACGGCGTTCCGCACGTTGTGGGAGGACGAGGAACGCTTCTATAAGGGGTACCTGCTGCGCTTTAACGGCAAGTGGGTTGATACTGGAGATGCTGGCTTCATCGATGAGATGGGGTATATCCACATAATGGCGCGATCTGGTAAGTGCGCTCCTGGCTTCCTACCACTGGCGGCGCAATTGTATCAGCTGAGTAAGTTGACATACTAACCTCATGATAGACGACATCATCAACGTCGCAGCGCATCGACTAAGTACTGGTAAGTACCTCGTGTTTGTATCCACCTTAAAAGTGAGAGAAGACCGTTTGCTCACAGAAATGAACCCAAACGACCAGGCACCCTCGAACAGGCAATAACGAGCCACCCCTCCGTCACTGAGGCCTGTGTTGTAGGCATCCCCGATGCCATCAAGGGTCAAATGCCTTTCGCTTTTGTCGCCGCTAGCGGCTCTGGCACGCCCGACGAGGCGCTCCTAGGCGACATCCAGAAGCTCGTGCGCGGGCAGGTGGGCGCCATCGCGACCCTGGGCGGTATGATCCGCGGCGTGGGCATGATCCCTAAGACCCGATCAGGTAAGACGCTGCGTCGCGTGTTGCGCGAACTGCTCGAGAATGCAGTACATGGCGAGTTCGATAAGGCTGTCAACGTGCCCTCCACGGTTGAAGATGCTGCCGTCGTTGATGTTGCGAGGGAGAAAGTCAAGGCTTACTTCAAGGAGAAGGGAGATAAACATGGATCAATCGAAGCTAGGGCTAAGTTGTAAGACGATAGGAATGCCTTTTTTTGTATTATGAGATGAACAAAACGCTTGTGTTTCCGGCGAGATAGGATACTGTCGCTTGCTGCCTTGGAGAGCAATACGCTAACGGAACGGATATTTCGGAGTCGGGGTCGTCGTGAAGCTGGGGAGTTATAATTCATGAATTTTATGCTCTATGTTTTAGTCTATATCTTTGCTCGACTGTGCCCCGTTACTTTGGGCGTTACGGGAATCTTGGGGTGGTCTCCGGCCAACTTGAGGCCAGTGACCTTCTCTAGTTCGGCTACACTTTCGTATGCCTTTCCTAAGGGAACCTTGATGGTCTGGAAGCCTGCTTTCCTCCCGGCTTTAAGATTCTCTCCGATGTCATCCAAGAAAAGAACGTCGTCCGGCTTTACGCCCGCGCCCCACGCCGCCGCCCTCCCTCGTTCCGTGTTCGAGTTGGACCTGGCATACTCATCGACCATTTTCAGAGCGAGGCTGTAGATCCTCGGGTCGGGCTTCCTCAGCCCTACATGTGCGGAGGAAACGAAGACATCAAATTGGCTCCTTACAGGGTCGTCGAGGAACTCCTTCTGAGAGTACTCGTGATCCGGTGGGAAGATGACGGTGTTGCTCAGGGCTGCTAGGATGTACTTGCCGCTGGCCTTGAGCTTCTGTAGGGCCGGGAACATCCATGGATCGGGAGTCCTTGAGGCGGACATCATATCGAAGAACATCCACTCACCATCGATCTTAGGGACCGGAGGGGTAGCGGCCGGGAGGTCCGGGTTCTTGGTTCGCTGAGCTTGGTAGAAGGCCTCCCACCGTACTGGATCGTGGAGGTTTCTGTTGAAGCCGGCGAAGAACGCGGCATCCATTGGGATATCCCCGCGCTCGAGCTGGTGGAAGAATCCGTCCGGGGCCGTCTTGGAGATGGAGTGATTTACCCATCCGGGCGGGATGCCGAGACTGAGCTCATAATCCAAAATGGATTGGAACGGAGACACCACCTGTGAGGAGTCAGTTGATATTCCGAGCACTGACTTCTCATGAGATATGAATCTCCAGCCAGGGGTGGGAGGGGTGCACTTACACAGACCCCGCCAATGTCAAAAAGTATAACTTTTGGCTGCCGTTGAGAGGCCATGACTGAATCAATGACGTCTAAGATATACTCGACGGGTTGATCCTCATTCAGCATTTCATCAATCCGGGTCAAAGGGTGGTCAACTACAACTACATCTCTCGGGATATACTGGCTTCTGGGGCCGGGCTGAGGCACCGGCGGAGGAAGGGCCCGCTTCTTGGACCTCGGCATCAAGGACGGCTTCTCCGAGTGGAAAGGAGGAGCGGAGGTACTTAGGTACCGCCTACCTTACCTCATCATTTCTTAATCACGTGTTTAGTCAGCAGATCAGCTCGTCCCCCACCATCGTCCCCCTCCCCAGTTTGGGCAAAGCGATTTAGGGCTGCGGGGCATTTTTCCGCCCACGATTTGTGAAAATTATTACAACAATTCCCATCACCATCGCGAAAGTTGGAAACCTTGCTGAATCCCAGCAGATCACCCAACAACAACCGACAAGATGGTAAGTTAATGAAATGATCCCAATGCGATGCCTTTGGCGGGCAGCGCAATTGGTACCCTATACCGGAATGACGATGCCCAAAAACGAGAGTCTATGCAAGATGCTTCGGTTGATGGGCAAATTCTGAAGCGCAAATTGCTGACTCGGGGATATTTTTCACTTCACAGGCGTTCGAGAAGGACGTGAAGACTAGTGCCTACTACAGGTGAGTATCGCATTTCCGAAGTTTTTGAGTTTCCAGAGTCCTGACCCATCCTCGTTCTGCAGCCGGTTCCAGACCAAGTACAAGCGGAGACGTCAAGGAAAGACCGACTACTACGCCCGCAAGAGGCTCATCACCCAGGCCAAGAACAAGTACGGCGCTCCCAAATACCGCCTGGTCGTCCGCTTCACGAACCGCGACATCATCACCCAGATCGTCACCTCCGAGATCAGCGGCGACAAGGTCTTCTCGTCCGCCTACTCGCACGAGCTGCGCGCCTACGGCATTGAGCACGGCCTTACCAACTGGGCCGCCGCCTACGCTACCGGCCTTCTCCTTGCCCGCCGTACCCTCAAGAAGCTCGGCCTCGACGAGGACTTCGCCGGTGTCGAGGAGGCCGATGGCGAGTTCACACTGACCGAGGCCGCCGAGACCGACGATGGCGAGCGCCGCCCGTTCAAGGCGTTCCTCGACGTTGGCCTTCACCGAACCTCGACCGGTGCTCGCATCTTCGGCGCGATGAAGGGTGCTTCGGACGGTGGCATCCTGGTGCCCCACTCGGAGAACCGATTCCCCGGATTCGACATGGAGACCAAGGAGCTTGACGCCGACACCCTCAAGCGGTACATTTTCGGCGGCCACGTTGCCGAGTACATGGAGTTCCTCGCCGAGGACGACGAGGAGCGCTACGCCAGCCAGTTCCAGAAGTACGTCGACGACGAGGTCGAGGCCGACGGACTGGAGGACCTGTACACCGAGGCCCACAAGGCCATCCGCGAGGACCCGAACAAGAAGTACGTGAGCGACGCTCCCAAGAAGACCAAGGAGGAGTGGAAGAAGGAGTCGCTCAAGTACCGCACCAAGAAGCTCACCTACGCCGAGCGCCAGGAGAGGATCCAGGCCAAGATTGCCGAGCTCCGGGAGGAATAAGGGGTTTGCCTTAGCTTTCGCAGTAAAAAAAGGGGATTCTCATATTAGCTGCTTGTCTTTTAGGAGTTCTCGTGCATATCAGGCAGGGCAACGGATAAAACTCAAATGGTTTAAGTGCCAAGGCCATTCAGTACCGAAAACTGTCCGAAATCCCGTGATATGAACTACGTAGTACGTGATAAATATGTGGAGCCATGCCGTCATCACAAGACTCGCGCACATTGACCGGCTGTCACATGTGTTAGAAGTTTGAAGTGAAGAAAGGGTCCAGCAACATGGTTGGATAAGAGTTTGGTATCTTGCCGCCACTGCCAGCGCTGCTATGACGAGAAGACACACAGTGGTGTGTGCTACGGAGCACCGCCAACCAAGTTGTACGAATCATCATGCCCGTGGAGAACATCCCCACGAAATTACAGTTACCTTAGTTTTGGCGGCCCCGCGGGGATACCCAGTATTGTGCAGCTAGGCCGATCTGGATCCGCCGCCAGCGAGATGATGCTCGGCCAGTGTTCAGTTTGTCGCCTAAGATTGATTTGCTGCATAGTGGTTGAGTGGTAAGAAAGGGAAAAGAGGCGAGATTGCGAGAAGTCCAGCACCGAAGCCAAGGATGGAAGAAAACGACGGTATCCCCCGGAAGTCCATGGAAGGGAGCGTCAGCGTCCTCAGGGATTTCCCGGAAAACGTTTGCCAAGGTTACAATTGGTAGGCCAGCGACACGGATTTTGCAAAGCTTAGTCAGACCAGGTACGTTTGTCAGAGTGAAAGGATGGTGAGGTCTCGGCCGGCTGGCCCGTCTCTCGTCTCTCGCAGTGCTTTCGTAGGGCGCGGTCTTCTCCGCTGCTCCGCTTTCAGCGATCATTTCCAGCTAGGACGGCAACGCCACTTTTGGCAAGCACCACCCAGCTGACATATGACCTAAGACCGATGCGAAAACCACCACCACCAGAAATTCAATTCACCGACCTTTTTTTCCCCTTTGTGAGACCCTTGATTAGCAACTATTCCTAATTACCTATCCTCTGCCATTGTCTCTGACGACGGGGAAGCTTTATGTCCACATCCGACGCTATGGCTTTCACTACTCTCGCCATATGTCGGCAATGATGGAACCCCACTTTGACGACCACTTCCCACAGCTGTTTCCTACACATCGTTTTGGTTCGTTGAATCGAGAGCCCTCGACAGATATTGGCATAGCTCTCGCATGTGACGGTCTCAAATCGCAGAGATATTCCTGTTAAATCCCAGACCTTCACCTCCACGTCCGTGGAAGCTATCACAACATGGAGCACGTCCACGGCGTCGACGTGAGCTGGATGACCCACGGGAACCCAAAAGGTGTGCTTCGCCACGGGGTTCTGATTACATGTCGCCACATTGCTCCCTCTTGGGACCCAGTGCTTGGTTGTTCATGCTACCAGGGGCAGTTGGGACAGTTGCTAATGATATGCGTGCTCATAGACAAGACCACAAAGACAGTAACCCGTCCAAGATCGCTGTCACAACAACCTAGGGAAGCCCCAGCTCCAACCGCATCCTCGGCCGCTCTATCCACCACCAAGAGCCACGACATTACTTCTTCCGGTCCCACGGCTAGCCCAGCAACTCCAAAACCGATACCGCCCTCGCGGTCGAGCTTCCCAAGGTCTGGCGCTAGTCCCAACGAGAAAACCGGCTCGCCCACGGGAGGAGGCGCCTCCCCCCAACGGAGGAATTCTTGGTTCTCGAACTTTTCCTCAAAGTTCTCGAGCAACGCAGGTGGCAACAGCCCTCCGCAGGCGAACAACACTCCTCCAAAACAAGCCGAGATCTCTACGCCAAAGGCGAATCCCATACGGAATGCCGTTCTGCAACATGCTGCGAAATACGAAGGAGATGGACCCTATATCCCGGCGCCGCCCAAATCGACGCCCGCCGGCCTCTTACACGTCTTCCGCAGGCTGTCAACTACCAACAATCTCGTTCCGGGGATTAAGGGGAACAATCATGGGCTCGTCGAGCGAAGGGTGCTCAATGTCAATCGTCGGCGAGAGCGATGCCCGATATCGGACTTGAACCAGTCGAAGCTCCGGAGAGTTGCCTTCTGCGTTGATGTTGAAGTTGCCCCAATGCCGAAGTACGCCTCTGCAGATGGCGTATCTGGGACGACCTGTGCTACAGACGACAAAACTCAGAAGCGGAAAGTGGCCGAAAGGGCGGAGGGCGAGGCCCTCAAGCACCCAAAGGCTCTCGCAGAGCAGCATGAGGGTGAAACGGAAGCGAAGGCAAATGGCGAAGCGCCCCCAAATGACGCGGAGGCGGCGGTGGTTAAGTCCGCCGGGGTAACATCTACGATAGAGACCGACGGGCCGAGCCCGGAGGCTCTGCCGCCACAGAAGGCGCCAGATACTAAGAAGAAGGATAAGAAGAAGAAGAGCGAAGAGGAACGGAAGGCGAGGAAAGAGAAGAAGCGGAGACTTGCCGAAGCTAATGGCATGATCCCAATGGAAATCCACCTCGACAGCGATTCGGAGTCTGAGTCGTCCAGTCCCGTCGCCGATGTGCCAAGAGCCCAGCATATCCCGACAACGAACCCTGCCCGGATATACCGCCGATGCTGCCAGCTCCGCGAGACGCCCATCCTTAAGAAGATAACCGAGCAGCTAATGGATACCGCCAACTTCTCTGCCGACTCCGGCATGGTTGAGAAACTCGATCTCACCGGGTATTGGATGCAACTAGCGGATCTTGTGACCCTAGGAGACTATCTAGCTGTCGTTCCCGTCAGGGAGGTCATTCTAGAGAACTGTGGCCTGACGGACGAGGGTCTGAGAGTTGTCCTCGCAGGGATACTAGCAGCCAAGAAGTTGGATACGAGGAGACGGAAGCGCACCACAGAACCGGATAGCTCTTCCCGTGAAGGTGGAGTCGTGGAGCGTCTTGTCTTAAAGGGCAACAAGCTCGGACCCGAAGGCTGGAGGCACCTCTGTCTTTTCATCTATTTCTGTCGGCCACTGAAGTTCCTAGACCTTTCGGGTATACCATTTCCCCAACTACCAAAGCGCGCAGGCGCACACACTTTCCAGGCGAACGGGGCGCCCAGCCATCCGGACCTCTGCCAGGTTTTCGCCAAGTCGCTGGGGGTTCGTTTGGGCGGTTCAACGCTGAGTCTGCTCAACATAGGAGAGACGGGCCTGACCACGGAGCAGCTAGGCTCCGTCCTCGACGGCGTCATCGAGTGTGGAGTCAAGAGGCTAGGGTTGGCACACAACAACATCGACGCCCAGGGGGTCCAGCAAATAGCAAAATACCTTCGTAGCGGCAAGTGCGAGGGCCTTGACCTAGGTGGCAACGATATGCGAGACCAGTTGGAAGTGCTTGCAGACTCGCTCACAGACTCGGGTAGTTTCGGCGCCTTGAGCCTAGCTGAGTGCAATCTCGTGCCATCCTCGCTGTACAAGTCGCTCCCGAAGCTTGTCAAGCAATCCTTCCGCTTCATCGATCTCTCGCACAACCACGAACTATTTAACTCAAACCCCAGCGCGATTTCTGTGCTGCGAAGGTCAGCGGTGGATCCCCGCCTTTTTACCTCTTTGACTCTCTCACGACTAACTCGTGTATGTCTAGATACCTTCCAAAGTTTACCACTTTGAAGCGCATTCATCTCGCCGACTGTTCCATGAGCTCCGAGCAGGCAATTGCTCTGGCCGAGATCCTGCCAGAGATTGCGGGCCTCGCTCACATTAGCTTCCTGCAGAACCCAGAGATTGCTCGCCTGACGGATGCAAAAACGGAGGAGAGCCAGGAGGAAGCATGTGCACTCTTCGCCTCCCTCCTCGCAGCAACGAGATTATCACCCAGTATCGTATGCGTCGACATCGAAGTCCCCAGCGAACAATCGAGCGACCTCGTCAAGGCAATGGCTAAACAGGTCGTTGCGTACTGTCTGCGCAACATGGAACGGCTTCCCGTCTCCGAACTTGCTGCGGCTACGCTAGCACAAACCGAGGCGTCTGCAAAACACGATACGGAGTATCCCGTCGTCCTCCAGCACTTAGTTGGCCACGATGTCGACGGGCGATCAGAGCTCGACGCTGATATTGACGCGGCTCCCGATGACCACTACGTCATCGGGGGCACCGGTGTCGTCAAGGCCCTGACATGTTGCCTCAAGAACAGAGGCGACGAGTCAAGGAGACAGTCTGCAGAATTTATTCGGGAGCTGGGGAACGGCACAGCCCTACCGACGCCAAAGGTCTTGCCGGGTAGAGCAAAGGATATGTCCAAACACCTGCTCTCAAGCGCGAGGAAGATAAGGCTGCGGTTGCAACCGGCCATTGTGAGGGCAAGGGAGGCTACTGGCGAGGATATAAACGCTTATCGTAAGTCACGAGGACTCAAGTTATTAATCTTGTATTGATCACTACTAACGGAACTACAGACCGTCTCCTCTTCCTTGACAACACCCTCAAGGGAATCATCAAGCGCTTCGAGGACGAGTTCCCAGAGACTCGCGAGTCCGTCGACAGCGCGGTATCCATGTCGCTAGATTCGGAGCCCAACCAGGTCCTCGGGTCCTCGCCGTCATCAACCGATGCCGACCTGTTCCAACCTGCCGTCATGTCCGACGCGGAGGACGAACCGGACTTCAACATCAAACCCCCACCTTTATCACGATCAAGCTCTATTATCAGCAGCACATCCAAGGCCCTCGCCGAGGAGGAAGGTAGGGTCTTGCGGGCAGGGCACAAGTTCCGCACGGGCATCGTCAAGCCCGAACCCTGCATGCCGTCGCCAGGCGTTGATTTGGTCAGCGCCGACCCCAAGCATGCACGCGTGCTGCACGAGATGCTCGTGGAGCTCGGCGACGAAGATCTCCTCCAGAAGGCGGATGAGATGGGCGCGGCGTATGTCTTTCAGGAGGACAAGGATCACGTGTTAAGGAGGCTGCGGGAGGCGGATCCCGAACACTGGGAGCGCTTTACGGAGAGCCAGGAGATGGCGAGGAAGAACGTCAAGGTGGACGACGATAAATGCGGCAAGCCCTCCGTTGAGGAAGTCGCTGCGGGGGACAAGGAAGTGAACCACGAGAACGAGGAAGCGGTCGTGGTGGACTGACACCCGACCGTCTTTGGCTGAGCCACCACCGGATCCGCAACTGCAGGCATTACTCGGTGTCTGGATGTTACTGTACATACATACATAAAAGACTGTTTTTGTGTGTTTTCTTGTTTCACCGGCGAAAGGCGGCTCTGGATGGACACGCCAAACACCGCGACGATCGCAAGCGGTTTTTTTACGATGGATGGGAACCGGCGTATATGCGATCGATTGTTACCACAAATCGAGCCACGGTGTATTAATAGCTTGCATTGCTGGCACCGCAACTCGCCTTCTGCTCGACTGGATGGACCGGAGGGGATGACGATGGCCGGCCATTAGATCCGCATAATATTTTAAACCCAGATCTCCGGTAGGGAGAATTGAACACCTCTTAGGATCGCCCAGGGGCGGTGATCGCATCATAAAAGCTCTAGCCGTCGTATTCATAGCCTGGCAACCCATGTCCGCAGCTCGAGATGGGTTGACACGAATGGCCAGAGTATCAAAGTCGACGAAACCATTATCCTGCTGTGTGCTACTACGAATTTAAGCAGCTAGACATGCTGTTCGACCTAGGTCAGAGCGACGTCTGGGAAGCGCAGGGCCGCGACCGTGTGGAAGGAAGTACTACTACTGAAGAGACAACAGGGACAAATAGGGACAAATAGGAGGATTTAGTTCTACACAGCCACTGCGATGCGGCTTGTCGATTTCAACCAGCTTCTCTGTATTACACCCTTTTATCGAGGCAGTCCTGAATTGCAAGTATCGTGATCGTGCTTGATCGGCCGCGCTGAAAGCCGTTTCGAGGCAGGCGATGTGTGGGAGGTTGTGTGTGTCTGTGTAAAGTCGGCAGACCCAGACCGAACCGATGAACGGAATAAAACTACACACGACCGCACGAAAGCCCGAAGGCGAAGTAGCCGCAACCAAAGAAAGGGCAGAGACGGCACGAGGTTCACGGGGCAGGCAGACGGCTGGGTTGGCGCGCACGTACATTTGTTGAGTGTGTGTAGTTGGGTGATCTTACGGATCGGGGGGATTTCAAATCTTTTATCGAGTTTGCGGTTAAAAGAACCAACCCCGTCTTTCGCCAGAATTTCCTCCTACTTGGTAAGGGCCGGAAACAGGGCGAGGACACCATAGGTAGACGGCATTGCTCGACCGATAAAGGACAATCGGAGGAAAACAGAAGAACCACAGTCCTGGAATCCATGGCGAGCTCTTCGCTCCAACACCAGAGAAAGGAGACATTAGCATTGAAGACTGAAAAGGAGGTACGGGGTTGGGGTTGATGGAGACAAGGAGAGAGAGAGAGCAAGGCTCCATCGTCCTTCAATTAACAAACTCATTTCAACTCCAGGGCTCACCCTAGGCTAGCTGTTATATATCTATCATGCTGAGTGGGATTTGTGTGAGTTCTGATCAAGAAGCCCCTCCACCCTCGAGAGTTAAGCCTCGACGGTGGTGGGGTTCGCCGGACAGGAGAGCCTGAAACACACGCACAACCCACTGTCGCTCTAACACCCAGTACCTGCCCGTCCCATCCCCGGCGACGCATGATTGTCTCGGGTGACGGGCGACTGGATAGCCACGAGGGAGAGACCCGGTCCAGCCTGGAATCGGCGGCCAGGTTAGTGGGTGGGCGGCGACCAGGACTAGGACCACCAAATACGGAAGACAACTCGTCGCATGAATGATTCGAGGTCGGGAAGATAGCGAGACCTTTCCAGGATAAGAACAACTCCCCTTTTTTTTTCTCCGACAGTAGGGGCCTCTCGAAGACTCCTGGGAAAGGCAAACAGGCTAAAAAACCAAGAGGTCAACTCTGTTGGGCGCGCATGAATTGATCCCCCTTCCTCAACCAGAGAACTCCGGTCCCCTGCTCCACGTTTCACTACGATTTCGTCACCCCCCCGGTGAACCACGGGTCGGCCACCGATAGTCCTCCTCATCGCGGAGTCCCGTTGGTTCATTGAACGAGCGGCAGCTCCTTTTTTCGCCAACATCTCGCCGTTCGCGCCGATTCCTGTCTTTGGGGTTCCCGCGTTTCTTGAAAGTATGCCCTAAAAAAAGGAACAATATGCGTGCGTCAAGGACAAAATCCGCAACTTCCACTTTGATTGAAATGTCCCGATTGGCCCAACCGCCTATCGACTGCCGAAGCGCTTTTTCTAAAGATACTTCCCGCGGGGTTGCAACCTTCTGCCGTCGTTGTCGGCGGCTACAGGACCATCTGGAAGTTCTTCTATCCGCTGCAAGGGCTATTTTGGGCAAGAAGCAGAAAATCCACTTTGGTTCGCTGCGTCTGCACGATTGCGTACGTGTACTTTCTACCTAAGGTAGGTAGCTGGCATGGTGTGGGGTGCTTTGCTCCTCTTTTTCTTTTCTCTTCTGCGGCTTCATTTGATTTAGGGGACGAAGAGCTGAGCGTACCTTTTTTTATCACAAGGTCAGGCAGCGAAAGTTTAGCGGCCGAATTAGGGCTACTTCGCGATGGGATCAATACCCAGCCACAGCTGGCACCCACGTCCTCTCCTCACACGTCGGCGGGCTGTGGTGTGTGTGGTTGGGGTTGGGTTGGGGTTGGGGCCACGGGAGTGGCTAGCAGCGCAAGCAACCCCTGACGCATATGGGTGTAATTATAGCCGGCCCAACCACCCCTGCCGCTTCTTCGACAACGGCAAACCCTGGGCGCGGCTCAGCCTTCCCCCAAGTTTGTTGGCCCGAGCAAGGGTCAACCGTTCACTCGTGCCCTTCGGCAAGGCAGGGTCCCTGGCTGGCACGAAGGGAAATCCTTCTTTTCGAAATGCATGATCTTCGGGGGATCCTCCATTCGTCGTTCGGGTTTGAAGGTGAGAGAGGAGGGCTGGGAGGCAGCCCCATTCGCGAGCTGTCGTACATAATGGCTGGTTCTCCCCAATCCCTGCTATGCCCTCCTCCAGCTCTCATATGTGATGTTTATTTCTTCCTTTCCAAGCTTATGTACTGCAGTCAGCTTAAGCTTTTACCTTTCCAACATCCTTCCGCGGTTGAGGTATTCTCTTGTCTCCTAAGTAACTCTCCTTATGTCGCTTGAGCTTGCGCCTTGTTAGGCCAGGCCTCCTTTTCCTCTCGGGATGGAGGTAGTCATCCCTCCCAGAGACCATGGCCAGTCCACGTTCAGGTACACGTGGGACGAATATGGCGATGTAATGCAGGTTACAAGGTTTGAAAACCCCGCTACCCCTTTTCTTTCTCAAGGAATGCCTAGCAACTAACACTGGTTGTAATCGAAGGGTTCCAGGCCAGCAACAACAACAGCAGGAGCAGCAGTCCCAACAACCGCCCATGTCGGAGCGGACCAAAGTCGGAAGGCAGACCGTGCAATGGCCCTTCCAGAGCATAGCAACCGAGACCGAGGTCTCGGGCAGCCCCGTGGGATCGCACTTCGCCCGCCGGGCTACCTGGGAGCCACGCGGGCTCCTGAGCCGGGACTCGGACTCGGACACCACCCTCGCCAAGGACATCGTCCCGGACTACGTCATCAATTACATGCGCGGCGAGACCCCCGAGTCGCTCGCGAGGCGGCAGCGCAACGGCGGAAGGCGCCTGGGCGAGCGCGAGGTCGGCCTGGCGTATCAGCACCGCGCCCACCAGTCGCGGGCGGCGGAGTTTGAGGGCTTCTACGACGAGGCGACCCCGACCCGGTCTGCGTTTTCGAGGTTCGGGTCGTCGAGTAGGGATGATGAGCAGCATATCCTGCCGGGGTCAGGGGCTCCGGATGCGGGGTGGAGGAGGCTCTTGATAGGGTGGCGGGCAGGCATCTTGCTGAACGTCCTCCTGTCATTCCTCGTATTAGTCGCCGGATTTGTGTGCCTCATCCTAGCCATCTCCAAGGCCTCCATAACTGCCGGCGAGTCCGTCATATATGCGGGCTCTTGCGCCATGGCATCTCATATCAACTGGGCCCTGCACGCCGCGATCAGCGTGTTCGCCATCGTCCTCGTCGCGGGCGCCAACTATGTGTTCCAGGTGCTGAGCAGCCCGACGCGGACCGAAGTGGATGCGGCCCACGCGAAGAAGAAGTGGCTGGATATTGGGATTCCGTCCGTGAGGAATTTCAGGTACATCGCGAGCAGCAGGGTGTTTCTTGCCATCATTATCCTGCTGGCCGCGATGATCACCCTAGTAATGTGAGTTGTTCCCCGTCAACTGCACTAGCAGAAAATACTACCCGTAACACCGAGAACTAACAAAGAGTGAACCCCAGATATAATGCTGTAATCTTCACATCGCAAACAGCGGCCAACTACAGCTTAGTCTTCGTCACCCGCCCCTTCCTAACCGGCGCCCCCTTCAGCAACGCAACAACAAACAACCAAGGCCGCATGACCCGTCTCGACCTCCTCGCCCTCCAAGACCGCGCGCGCCAAAACACCCTGGTCAACTTAACCGCGACCGACTGCCTTGGGCAGTTCGCCGGCGTCTTCGAGTCCGACTACCAATCCGTGCTGCTCGTCACGGACGTCGACTCCCCAAACTCCGCCCTCGTCCAGACCGCCAGGGCGAGCACCTCGTTCAGCCGCTTCCGCACCATCGCCGACAGCCTCGCCGTCGTCGCCGACATCGACGCGCGATCCGTGCAGTTCTGCCTCGCGCAGCCCGCCGACGCGCGCGCGTGCCGCGTCAGCCTCAACGGCTCGCTCCTCGGCATCGTCTCGCTGCTCAACCTCGCCAGCGTCGTCTGCGTCGCCGTCGTGCTCTTCAGGCCCTCATTCGACCCGCTCGTGTCCCTCGGCGACGCCCTGCGCTCGTTCCTCCGCCGCCCGGACCCGACCACCACCGACTCCTGCCTCCTGACCAAGATCGACGTCTGGCAGGGCCGCTGGGGCTTCCGCGAGCCAAAGTACTGGATCCCGCACGACCTGTTCTGGCTGCGTGTCCCGTCATTCCCGCGCTGGTGCGTCGTCGTCTTCCTCTGGGCCGCCCTCGTCGCGCTCGCGGCTACAGGACTCGCCTTCTCCGTCAGCGCCGACCCCACGGGGCGGCTCTCCGCTTTCGGCGCGGCGTCCTCGCGCACCATGTTCCTCCTTCCATCCTCGACACCCGCCTCCGGTGCCGCGCTCCTCGCTAGCCTCCCCCAGCTCGTCCTCGGGGCTCTCTACCTCTCCACCAACAGCCTGGTGTCCGCTTACTATCTCTCGCACGAGTCATCGCTATTCGCCCTTGGCGAACCCCGGCCCCTGCGCGTCTCCTCCCGCCCAGAGGGTCAGCAAATCACTTCTCTATTCCTCACACTCCCGCGCCCCTGGTCCTGGTTCCTCGCCATCCTCTTCGCCGCTATGGCATTCGTCCTCAGCCAAAGCATCTTCGTCGTCTCCATCCGCCTCGTCGACTCCGCATCCACCACCACCACCACAGCCTCCTCCTCCTCAGCGCCGTCGACCTCGCTCGTCGCTCTCGGCCTTAGCGGCACCGCTCTCCTCATCCTCCTCTCCCTCCTCCTACTCCTCCTCATCGCCGTTGCCGCGCCCGCCTTCCGTCGCGCCCCGCCCGCGACCCTCGCCAACGGCCTCGCCGTCGGCAACCCGCTCGCCATGCCGGGTGGCTCTTGTAGCGCTGTCCTCAGCGCTCGCTGCCACCCCTCTACGAGGGAGCGCGCAGATAGGCCCTGGCGCCGCGCACTTGTCTGGGGCGTCGTGCGTGGTGCTGCCGGCATGGAGGCTGGCCATTGCGCCTACTCGGCTGTCGGGGCGACGCAGCTGGATGTGGCCAGTAGTTATGTGTAATCGTATAGGCTGAGACTCTTTCGTGAAGCGTCCCTTTTTTTTCGAGTGGATGCATGGGGTTGGGGTTGGTAGGAGGGAAATTTTGAACCTGGGAGTTTCTGGCGTTGGAATCTAGGCGCAACATCACTCCACCCCGTGGGTTTAGAGGATGCCGTCTATCTGCACTTACCATGGAGTTTTGGGAAGTATGGGGATCTAACCGGAGGGCCGGGCAACATGGCCTTGGCCGACAAAGGGAAAAGGGGTGTTAAAGCTTGCATTTAGTACGGACTTGAAGTCTGGCGATTATACCCGTTTTCTTTGGGGCCTGTGACCCCTTAT
>Ga0164242_10003961_pt1 | contig 16730 bp, 12 predicted proteins | sample OricomgcompostMG_FD_108783 | JGI IMG/M metagenome (GOLD analysis project Ga0164242, IMG submission 108783) | Miracle-Growth compost microbial communities from Emeryville, California, USA - Original compost - Miracle growth compost (MG) ...
CCAGGCCGTCGGGTACGACGACCCGGCTCGCCCCCCGTACGGCGTCGGCCACCGCCGACGCGACCCGGTCGGCACCGACCCGGGTCACCACCGCCCGGTAGTCCTCGACTCGCTCGGTGAAGAGCGCGGCCACGTCACCGATCTCGGCCTCGGAGACGCCGCCCGGCCGCGAGATCCGGACCGCACCCGGCGCCGACCGCGGCACGTCCCGAAGGGCGGCCGAGACCCGGCCCAGGATCGCCTCCCGCGCGCTCACTGCTCGGGCTCCTTGTCGTGCTGCTCGTGCTTCTTCCACCAGGAGCGGAACGTCTCGGTCGGCGGCACGGGCGCGTCGCGGGCATCGGACCACGCCGCGAGTCCCGGGATCCGGCCGAGGGTGTCGCGCTCGCCGAGCAGCTTCCCACCGAGCATTCGTCCGCCCAGCTGGCTGGCCCTCTGCGCGCTCTCCCAGCGATCGGAGTCGGAGAACAACCAGGATCCGGCACGCATCGCGAGCTCCTCCCCCGAAGGCCGGAATCGGCCGTGGCCGGCGCGCTTCTCGTCCACGACGCGGGCGCGCAGGTGGACGAGGAGCTCGGGGATGTCGATGCGCACCGGGCAGGCGTCGAAACAGGCACCGCACAGGGAGGATGCGTAGGGCAGCGACCGGTCCACCGCCGAGGCGGTGCCGCGGATGAGGGGGTTGAGGACAGCTCCGATCGGGCCGGGATAGACCGACCCGTAGGCGTGTCCACCGACCCGTTCGTAGACCGGACAGACGTTGAGGCAGGCCGAGCACCTGATGCAGCGCAGCGCCTGGCGACCCACCGTGTCAGCCAACGCGTCGGTGCGGCCGTTGTCGAGCAGGACGACGTGCACCTCCTGCGGTCCGTCGCCCGGTGTGACGCCGGTCCAGGTCGAGGTATAGGGGTTCATCCGCTCCCCGGTGGAGGACCTGGGCAGCAACTGCAGGAAGACGTCCAGGTCGGTCGGAGTGGGCACGATCTTCTCGATCCCGACCACCGAGATCAGCGTCTGGGGCAGTGTGAGGCACATCCGTCCGTTGCCCTCGGACTCGACCACGACCAGGGTCCCGGTCGATGCGACCGCGAAGTTCGCTCCCGAGATCGCCACCCTCGCCCGCAGGAACTTCTCCCGCAGGTGCCGCCGCGCGGCCTCGGCGAGGACCCGCGGCTCGGCGGTGAGGTCGTCGGGCGCCGGCTCACCGACCTTGCCCATCTCCCGGGCGAAGATCTCCTTGATCTCGGCTCGGTTGCGATGGATCGCCGGGACCAGGATGTGGCTCGGCTGGTCGTGCCCCAGCTGCACGATCAGCTCGGCCAGGTCGGTCTCCCAGGCGTCGATGCCGGCCTCCTCCAACGCCTCGTTGAGCCCGATCTCCTGGGTGGCCATCGACTTGACCTTCACCACCTCCTCGGCCCCCGTAGCCCGCACCAGCGAGGTGACGATCCGGTTGGCCTCCGCGGCATCGCGCGCCCAGTGCACCTGCGCGCCGGCCCGGGTCAGCGACTCTTCCAGCTCGACCAGATAGTGGTCGAGGTGGGTCAGCACCTCGTCCTTGATCGCGGCACCCGCGACGCGGAGCTCCTCCCAGTCGGCGACCTCGGCGACCACCCGCCCGCGCTTGTCCCGGATCGTATGGGTCGCGTGCCGCAGGTTGCTGCGCAGCTGGCTGTCCTCCAGCGCGGACCTGGCCGCCACGGGGAACCGGGGCGGGAAGCCGGGCATCCCGACGAACGTGCCGCTCATCGTGCCATCTCCTTCGCGACGTCGTCCTCGGTGCTCGCCAGCACCTCCGCCAGATGCATCACCCGTACGCCGGACCGTTGCCGATGCAGCAGCCCACCGATGTGGGCCAGGCAACTGTTGTCGCCGGCGACCACCACCTCGGCACCACTCGCACGGACGTTGCTCACCTTGTCGGCCCCCATCGCCACCGACGTGTCGGCGTTCTTGACCGCGAACGTCCCACCGAAACCGCAGCACTCCTCGGCTCCGGGCAGCTCCACCAGGTCGATGCCGCGGACCGCGCGCAACAGCTGCAGCGGCTTGTCGCCCACCCGCAGCATCCGCAGACTGTGGCAGGTCGGGTGATAGGTCACCCGGTGCGGGAACGAGGCGCCCACGTCGGTCACCCCGAGGACGTCCACGAGGAATTCGCTGAGCTCATGGACCTTCCGCGATCCGTTGGCGACCCGGTCGGCGAGCGTCGGCCGCCCGCAGCTGCGGGCGATCATGGCGTGCTGATGACGCACCGACCCGACGCACGATCCGGAGGGCGCCACGACCGCGTGGTAGGACTCGAAGACGTCGGCGAAGCGCTCCACCAGCGGCAGTGCCTCCCGGAGGTAGCCGGTGTTGGTGAACATCTGGCCGCAACACGTCTGCCCCAACGGGAACTCCACCGTGCAGCCCAGCCGCTCCAGCAGCCGCACCACCGCCTTCGGCGTCTCCGGCCACATCGTGTCGTTGAAGCACGTGGCGAAGAGTGCCACCCTCACGCGTGCACCTCCTTCTCCGCCTTCTCCCAGTCCAGCCCCGACCGAGGCCGGTACCGACAGGTCGAGTGTGTCTCACCGATGAGGGCGCGCATAGCGGCCAGGTCGGGGAGCTCGACGCCGAGCGTGCGGGCCTGGACCAGGACGTTGCCGAGGGCCGCGGCCTCTGCGGGACCGGCGACCACCGGCAGCCCGCAGGCATCCGCGGCGAGCTGGCAGAGCAGACCGTTGCGGGACCCGCCGCCGACGACGTGGACGACCTCGGGGTCGTGTCCGGCGATCCGGGCCGCGCTCCGAAGATGGCGGCGGTAGGCGAGGGCGAGGGACTCGAGGATGCAGCGGGTCACGGCGACCGGGTCGTCCTCGAGGGACCGGCCGCCCGCGCGAGCGAGCGCGGCGACGCGGCCCGGCATGGGGTCGGTCGCGGTCGACACCGGCAGCAGCGAGCGGTCGTCGATGTCGACGACGATCCCTCCGGGATGGTCGGCCGCGCGCGTCAGCAGCGTCGCCAGGTCGGTCCCAGGCACTCCCGCCGCCCGCCAGGACCGCACCGACTCCGAGAGCACCCACAGGCCCATGACGTTCTTGAGGAACCTCACCGTGCCGTCGACGCCGCCTTCGTTGGTGAAGTCCGCACGCCGCGCCGCCTCGGTGAGCACCGGCTGGTCGAGCTCGAGGCCGACCAGCGACCACGTGCCGGAGGAGATGTACGCCGCGGGCTCGTCGCCGAATGGCACGCCCACCACCGCGGAGGCGGTGTCGTGCGAGCCCACCGCGACGACCGGCACCGACGGGTCGGCACCGAGCTCGGCGGCCACCTCGGGAAGCAACTCGCCGATGATCGAGCCTGCCTCCCGCAGCGGCGGCAGAATCGACCAGGGCAGGCCGAGCCGCACGGCCAACTCGCGCGACCACTCCCGGGTGCGGATGTCGTAGAGCTGGGTGGTCGAGGCGTTGGTCCGTTCAGCCCCGATCTGGCCAGTGAGCCAGTAGGCCAGCAGGTCGGGCAGGAGCAGCAGCGTCTGCGCGGACTCCAGCGCGGCCGTCCCGCGCGCAGCGACCAGCTGGTAGAGCGTGGAGAAGGGCAACTGCTGCAGTCCGGTGACGGCGTACAGCTCCTCGGCGCCGATCGTCCCGATCACCTGCTCCGCAACCCCGTGGGTCCGTGGGTCGCGGTGGCTGTAGGGATTGCCGAGCAGGACGCCGTCCCGGTCGAGCAGGCCGTAGTCGATGGCCCAGGAGTCGATCCCGATGCCGTGCAGTGGACCTGTACCGGCGACGGCGCGCACCCCCTCCACGAGGCCGCGGTAGAGCCCCAGGATGTCCCACAGCACCGACCCGTGGACGCGAACGCCGCCGTTGGGGAAACGGTGGGCCTCCTCCAGGCGGAGCAGACCGGGGCCGACCTCGCCCGCCATGACCCGGCCGCTGGTGGCCCCCAGGTCGACGGCGGCGACCCGTACCGACTTCCCCGGTCGGCTCATCGCAGGAATGCGGCCGCGACCCCGGCGTCCACCGGCACGTGCAACCCGGTGGTGTGGGTCAGGTCGGGTCCGCACAGCACGAAGACGGCGTTGGCGATGTGCTCGGGCAGCACCTCGCGCTTGAGGATGGTCCGCTGGGCGTAGAACTTGCCGAGGTCCTTTTCCTCCACGCCGTAGACCGCGGCGCGCTGGGCGCCCCAGCCGCCGGCGAAGATGCCGGACCCCTGCACGACGCCGTCGGGGTTGACGCCGTTGACCTTGATGCCGTGCTCCCCCAGCTCGGCTGCCAGCAGCCGGACCTGGTGCGCCTGGTCGGCCTTGGTGGCGGAGTAGGCGATGTTGTTCGGCCCGGCGAACACGGAGTTCTTGCTGGAGATGTAGATGATGTCGCCGCCGAGCCCCTGCTCGATGAGCACCTTGGCCGCAGCCTTGGAGACCAGGAACGACCCCTTCGCCATCACATCGTGCTGCAGGTCCCAGTCGGCCTCGGTCGTCTCCAGCAGCGACTTGGAGAGGGAGAGACCGGCGTTGTTGACCACCAGGTCCAGGCCGCCGAAGGCGAGCACCGTCGCGTCGACCATGGCCTGGACGGCGTCGGCCTTGCTGACGTCGACTCGGACGCCGACCGCGACGTCCGCGCCCTTGTCGCCGGCGATCTCGGCGGCCGCAGCCTGGGCCTTCTCCAGCGACAGGTCCGCGATCACCACGCACGCGCCCTCGGCGGCCAGCCGCCGGGCGGTCGCCTTGCCGATGCCGGAGGCGGCACCGGTCACGAGGGCGACCCGGGTGGCCAGCGGCTTGGGCTTCGGCATCCGCTGGAGCTTGGCCTCCTCCAGCGCCCAGTACTCGATGCGGAACTTCTCCGCCTCGTCGATGGGGCTGTAGGTCGAGATACCTTCGGCTCCACGCATCACGTTGATGGCGTTGAGGTAGAACTCGCCGGCCACCCGCGCGGTCTGCTTGTCTTTGCCGAAGGAGAACATGCCGACGCCGGGCACGAGGACGATGAGCGGATCCTTGCCGCGGATCGGCGGGCTGTCCGGGGTGGCGTGCCGGTCGTAGTAGGCCTGGTAGTCCTCGCGATAGGCGACCGCCAGCTCCTTGAGCCGGGCGATGGAGTCCTCGACGCTCGCGGTGGCCGGGAGGTCCAGCACCAGCGGCTTCACCTTCGTGCGCAGGAAGTGGTCCGGGCAGCTGGTGCCGAGTGCGGCCAGCCGAGGATGCTCGGCGCGGGCCACGAAGTCGAGGACCACCTCGGAGTCGGTGTAGTGGCCGACCATGGGTCGGTCCGCAGAGGCGATCCCGCGGATGGTGGGGGCCAGGGCGGCGGCCTTGGCCCGCCGCTCGGTCTCCGGTAGTGCGGCGTACCCGTCCAGCACCGGACCGAAGGGCTCGGCCTTGCTGTGCTCGGCGATGTAGGCCGCCGCGGTGTCGATGATCCACAGCGAGTTCTTCTCGGCCTGCTCGCTGGTCTCACCCCAGGCGGTGATGCCGTGACCGCCGAGGATGCAGCCGACGGCCTGCGGGTTCTTCTCCTTGATGGCGGCGATGTCCAGACCGAGCTGGAAGCCGGGCCGGCGCCACGGCACCCAGACGACCTTGTCACCGAAGATGGTCGAGGTCAGCGCCTCACCGTCGGCGGCGGTGGCGATGGCGATGCCGGAGTCGGGGTGGAGGTGGTCGACGTGCGCGGCGTCGACCAGGCCGTGCATGGCGGTGTCGATCGACGGCGCCGCACCGCCCTTGCCATGCAGGCAGTAGTCGAAGGCCGCCACCATCTCGTCCTCACGCTCGACGCCGGGATAGACCTCGACCAGCGAGCGCAGCCGGTCGAGCCGGAGCACGGCGAGGCCCTTCTCGGTGAGGGTGCCCAGGTCTCCGCCGGAGCCCTTGACCCACAGCAGCTCGACGTCACGGCCGGTGACCGGGTCGGCCTCGACGCCCTTGGCGGAGGTGTTGCCACCGGCGTAGTTGGTGTTCTTCGGGTCCGCGCCCAGCCGGTTCGAGCGGGTGATCAGATCCGCGACTGCGGGGTTGGTCATGAGAGTCAGTTCCATCCTGCCTGCGTCCCGCCCACGCGGTCCGCCTCGATCTGTTCCTGGTAGCCGCTGGCGAGGTAGGCGCGCATCGGATCGGCCGGCAGGCCGTGCTGCTCCCGCCATTGGGCCAGCAGCGGACGTACGTCGGTGTAGAAGGCATCCATGAAGATCTCGTTCGCGAGCAGGACGTCACCGTCCTCCTGTGCCGCGGTCAATGCCTCGCGGTCGAGCAGCAGCGCGCGAGCGGTCATCTCCTGGACGTTGAGGACCGAGCGGATCTGTCCCGGGATCTTCTTCTCGATGTTGTGGCACTGGTCGAGCATCAAGGCGACCCCGCCGGCCTCCACGGGGCCATAACCGCCTCCGCGGATGACCTCGACGAGGATGCGGAAGAGCTGGAACGGATCGGCCGCACCGACGATGAGATCGTCGTCGGCGTAGAAGCGGCTGTTGAAGTCGAACGAGCCGAGCTTCCCCAGCCGCAGCAGCTGGACGACGATGAACTCGATGTTGGTCCCCGGGGCATGGTGGCCGGTGTCGAGGCAGACCATCGCGCGCTCACCGAGCGCGGCGACGTGGGCGTACGACGTGCCCCAGTCCGGGACGTCGGTGTGGTAGAAGGCGGGCTCGAAGAACTTGTACTCGAGCACGAGACGCTGGTCCTCGCCCAGCCGTTCGTAGATGGTGGCCAGAGACTCCGCGAGCCGGTCCTGGCGGCCGCGCATGTCGCCCTGTCCGGGGTAGTTCGTCCCTTCGGCGAGCCAGATCTTCAGATCGCGCGACCCGGTCTGCGCCATCACGTCGAGGCACTCGAAGTGATGGTCGATCGCCTTCTGCCGGATCTTGGGGTCGGTGTGGGTCAGCGCGCCCAGCTTGTAGTCGTCGTCCTGGAAGGTGTTGGAGTTGACCGTGCCGAGCTCGATGCCGAGGTCCTCGGCGTAGCGCCGGAGCGCGGCGAAGTCGTCGACCATGTCCCAGGGGATATGGAGCGCGACCGTGGGAGCCAGTCCGGTGAACCGGTGCACGGTGGCGGCGTCGGCGATCTTCTCCTGGACGGTTCGTGGCGTGCCCGGGGACCCGAAGACCTTGAACCTCGTCCCGGAGTTGCCGTAGGCCCAGGATGGGACCTCGATCGCCAGGTCATCCAGCGCGGGTGCGATCTGCTCGAACCGTGTGCTTGCGGAGGTCATCTCACTTCACTTCTTGCGTCGTTGTCGAAGGCTCGGGGAGGTGGAAGATCTCCTCCAGAAGCCGAAAGCCGTGGTCGGGTGCCTGCCCGTCGAGATCCACGAAGAAGTCGGCCATCTCCGCCTGCCACCGGGCGTTGACCCCGGTGCGGTCCATGGCGGCCACGGCCTCCTCGAGCGAGTCCGTTTCGACATAGCCGATCAGCAGGCCGTCCTCGCGGAGGAACAGCGAGTAGTTGTGCCAGCCGGACTCGACCAGGGCCTGTCTCATCTCGGGCCAGACGGACCGGTGACGGGCCTTGTACTCCTCGAGACGGTCCGGTCTGACCTGGAGCTGGAAGCAGGCGCGCACGGGGTACTCCTCGTTTCTGGGCGGTGCGCTCGCCCCGGCCGGGAGCGAGCGCACCTGCCGCTCAGAAGTGGAACTTGTCGATGTTGCTCTTGGTGAAGACGTACGGAGCGCCGAGGAGCACCTCGCCGTTGGCTCCCACCTTGAAGGTGCCGAGGCTGCCCGCCTTGAAGGAGTCGCCCTGCTTGCCGGTGATGTCCCCGTCGATCAGGGCCTTGGCGGCATAGGCCGCCAGGTAGCCCAGGTCGGTGGGGTTCCACAGCGCGAACGAGGTGACCGTGCCGTCCTTGACGTACTTGCGCATCTGGTTCGGCGTGCCGAGACCGGTCAATGCCACCTTGCCCTTCGAGGAGGAGGTGTCCAGGTAGCGCGCGGCCGCCGCGATCCCGACCGTGGTGGGCGAGATGATGCCCTTGAGGTCGGGGTGGTCGGAGAGCAACGCGGCGGTCTTGTCGAACGAGGTCTGGTCGTCGTCGTTCCCGTAGACGACGTCGACCAACTTGATCTTGGGGTGGTCGGCGGCGAGGTCCTTCTTCATCAGCGCGATCCAGGCGTTCTGATTGGTCGCGTTCGCCGCCGCCGAGAGGATGGCGATCTGGCCGGCGTCGCCGATCTGCTTGGCGATCAGGTCGACCTGCGTCTTCGCGATCCCCGCGGGCGAGGCCTGGTTGACGAACAGGTCGCGGCAGGACGGGTCGGTGTCGGAGTCGAAGGTGACGACCTTCGTTCCCGCCGACATCGCCTGCTTCAGCGCGTCGCAGGGAGCCTTGGGGTCATCCGCGGAGAGCACGATCGCGCCGACGCCCTGCTGGGCGGCGGTGTTGATGAACGAGACCTGGCCGTCCGGGGTCGCCGTGTCGGGGCCGACCTCGTCGTAGCTGCCGCCGAACTCATTGACCGCCTTCTTGCCGCCCGCGTCGCTGGCGTCGAAGTAGGGGTTGCCGAGATTCTTGGGCATGAAGGTGATCGAGTCCTTGTCGCCCCCGGCGCTGCTGCTGCCGGAGCTGCTGCTCCCGCATGCCGCCAGCCCCAGGGTGGCGGTGACGGCGATCGCCGCAACCGCGACGAGCCGCCTGTTCCGGAACTTCATTGTTCGTTACCTCTCTGTGGTGCGGGTTGACGTGGCGACGTGTGTACGGCGTCGCGAGAGCCCGAGCATTCGGAACCGGCTGCTGCGTACCCGCGGCAGCCAGGCGAGGAGGGCGGTCGCCATCACGGAGAGCACGAGCAGCACCCCGATGACGATGTTGATGACGTTGACGGTCTCGTTCTCCAGACGCATGGCGCTCTGGATCACCCCGATCAGGAGGACACCGGCGATGACGCCGTGCAGGCGTCCGCGCCCACCGAAGATGGAGACCCCGCCGAGCAGGACCGCGGCGATGACCTTGAGCTCGTCGCCGGTCGCGTTGTCACCGCGGGCGTTCCCGGTGCGCAGCGTGATGTAGATGCCGGCGAAGGCCGAGATCGCCGCGGTGAGGGTGAAGAGGATGAGCTTGGTCCGTTCGACGTTGACGCCGCTGAATCGTGCGGCCTCGTCGTTGAGTCCGATCTCGTAGACCCCGCGTCCGAAGGGCGAGAAGTGCAGCAGCCAGACGAAGACGACGACGAGCACGAGGATCGGCACCACGATCAGGGGGAACCGGCTGTTGCCGATGTGGTCCTGGGCGAGGTTGGTCCACTTCTCGGGGAAGTCGGTCTTGGCGGTGGTCCCGAGGAGGCCGACGGCGAGTCCGCGATAGAGCGCCATCGTGCCGATGGTGACGGCCAGCGAGGGCAGGCCGACGTAGGCGACCAGGAAGCCGTTGAGTACGCCCGCGACCGCACCGACGAGGATCGCGATCAGTCCGGCGACCGGGATGGTGAGGCCAACGTCCTGGTGGAGGATGCCGACCATGACGCTGCTCAGCCCGACGACGCTGGCGACCGACAGGTCGATCTCGCCGGTGATGATCACCAGCGCCATCGGCAGCGCGATGAGCATGATCTCGGCGTTGTCGAGACCGAGGAAGTAGATCGTCAGCGGGCTGTTGAAGTTGGCGACCTCGAAGGTGGCCCAGCAGAAGACCACCACCAGCAGCGCGATGATCGCGAACTCGCGGGTCAGCAGCGTCCGGCGCCACCACGGGTGGGCGTAGGAGGGGTAGGCACGCTCGGCCGGAGCGCCGATCGTCGCGGTGGTCATGCGACCTCCCTGGCTTCGATGATCTTGCGGTCCCGCCGCAGAGTGAGCACCCGGTCGAGGACGATGGAACCGATGATGAGGACGCCGACCACGAACTGCTGCCAGAAGTCCTGGACGCCGAGGACCGGCAGGGCGCGGTTGATCGTGACCAGCAGGAAGGCGCCGATCGCGGCGCCCCACACCGTGCCGCTGCCGCCGAAGATGGCGACACCGCCGATGACGGCCGCACCGACAGCCTGCAGCTCGAGGTTGAGCCCCGCATCGGAGCTGACCGTGCCGTACCGCGCCGCGGTGGCGACACCGGCGAGGCCGGCCATCGCCCCGGAGAGGACGAAGGCGGCGAGCACTCGGCGCGTCACCCGGAGCCCGTAGAGGTCGGCGGCCGCCGGGTCGGATCCGATCGCGTAGAGCTCGCGACCGCCGCGGGCGGTGTAGAGGTAGTAGCCGACCAGCGCGAGCATCACCACGGCGATGATCGTCAGCACCGGGATGGTGAGCACCTGCTCGGTGCCGAGCTTGAGGAAGCCGTCGGGCATGTCCGAGGCGTTGACCCTGTTGGCGCCAGCCCACGTGAGGAAGACGCCACGGTAGATGTAGAGGGTCCCGAGCGTGATCACCAGCGCCGGCACCTTTCCGAAGGAGACCAGCAGCCCGTTGATGAGGCCGAGCGCGCCGCCGAAGGCCAGGCCGATGATGAAGACGAGGAAGACCGGCATTCCCGGGTTGGCGATGAAGATCCGTCCGGTGAGGTACGCCGTCAGCCCGACCACCGACCCGACGGAGAGATCGACGTTGCGGGTGATGATGACGGCGGTCTCGCCGACCGCGAGGAGCAGCAGGATCGACGGGGTGAGCAGCAGGTCGCGCCAGCCGTTGGCGCCGAAGAGGAATTGGTCATTCTTGACCGTGGTCGCCAGGACCACGAGGACCAGCACCACCGCCACCGCGATCTCACGCGACCGCAGCGCACCGCCAAGGATGCGGCGCAGCGGTGACAGCTCACTGGGAGACAGGGTCAGGGCACTCATGCGTGCACCTCTTCGGACTCGGTCGGGACGATGTCCACGGGTCGTGCGGAGCGAGTTGCGGCGTGCATGACCTTCTCCGGGGTCGCCTCCGCGCGTTCGATGTCGGCGGTGATCTCGCCTTCGCAGACCACCAGGACCCGGTCGGCCATCCCGAGCACCTCGGGCAGCTCGGAGGAGATGAGCAGGATCGCCACCCCCTGCCCGGCCAGGTCGGAGAGGAGCCGGTGGACCTCGGCTTTGGTGCCGACGTCGATGCCACGGGTCGGTTCGTCGATGATCAGCAGCTTCGGGTCGGTCGCCAGCCACTTGGCGATGACAACCTTCTGCTGGTTGCCGCCGCTCATCGTCGTCGCCGCCATGTCCAGTGCCGCGGTCTTGACCTCGAGTCGGCCCGCCCACGGCCGCGCGGCGCGGTTCTCCGCCGCGGCGGTGAGGAAGCCGGCCTTGGCGAGACCGCCTCGCACCACCGAGGCGATGTTGCGCGCCACGCTGCTCTCGGTGACCAGACCCTGCTTGCGGCGGTCCTCGGGGACGAACGCCATGCCCGCGCGGATCGCGGCTCGGACATTGCGCCGCGGGACCGGCCGACCCATCAGCCTGACCGTGCCGCTGTCGTACCCGTCGACACCGAAGATCGCACGGGCGATCTCGCTGCGCCCGGCTCCGACCAGGCCCGCCAGGCCGACGATCTCCCCGGCCCGGACCGAGAAGCTGACATCGTGGAAGACCCCGGCCGAGCTGAGCCCCTCGACCTCGAGGACGACGTCGCCGCGCTGAGCGGGCGTCTTCGGGAAGAGCTCAGCCACCTCGCGGCCGACCATCCGGGCGACGATCTCATCGACATTGGTCGCGGCGATGCGATCGGTTGAGATGTACTCCCCGTCACGCATCACGGTGACGGTGTCGCACAGATCGAAGACCTCATCGAAGCGGTGGGAGATGAACACGATCCCCCGGCCCTCGTCGCGCAGGCTGCGCGCCACCGCGAACAGCCGCTCCACCTCCACGCCGCTCAACGCGGCCGTGGGCTCGTCCATGATCAGCAGACTCGCGTCGAGCGAGATGGCCTTGGCGATCTCGATGATCTGCTGGTCGGCGATGGAGAGGCCGCGGGCGGGACGCCGCGGGTCCAGCCGGACACCGAGCCGGTCGAAGATCCGCCTCGCCTCGGCGTACATGGCGGCGCGGTCGATCCGCCGGCCCCGGCCGAGGATCTGGCGGCCCATGAAGATGTTCTCGGTGACCGACAGATCGGGGAAAAGGGTCGGCTCCTGATAGATGACGGCGATCCCGGCCGCCTTGGACTCCGCGGTGGAGCCGAAGTCGACATCGGCGCCGCGGAATCGGAAGACGCCCGCGTCTCGGCGGTGGACGCCCGCGACGATCTTCACCAGCGTCGACTTGCCGGCGCCGTTCTCGCCGACCAGTGCATGGATCGACCCACGCTCGACCGTCAGGCTGCCCGAGCGCAGCGCGGCGACGGCACCGAAGGACTTGGCCACGTCGCGCAGCTCCAGGACTGCGTCGCCGGCCCCCGGTCCAGCCATTGACCGCTCCTTTGAAAGGTTTCAACAGAACGTCAGGACAGTAGGTGACCACCATCACAGGCGTCAAGAGATCCGCGGCTATTTCTCCGCAAGAAGGCTTGGTGATCTCGCTCAGACGTTGACGACTCCTCAGTTGAGCGTTTCAATTCGTCACCAGAAGGGGGCATGGATGAGCATCGACCGGCGACGTACGGCGTCAGTCAAGGACGTCGCGACCGCCGCCGGCGTGTCCCTCGGCACGGTGTCCAACGTGCTCAACCGGCCTGACCGCGTCAGCGCGGTCACCCGGGCTCGGGTCGAGAAGGCGATGGCCGACCTGGGCTTCGTTCGCAACGAGTCCGCGCGCTCGCTCCGTGTGGGGCAGAGCGACACCCTGGCCTACGTCATGCTCGACGCAGGCAACCCGTTCTTCACCGACGTCGCGCACGGGATCGAGCGCGCCGCGGACGCCGAGGACCTCTCGCTCTTCCTCTGCAACAGCGCCAACGCCGCCGAACGCGAGGCCAAGCACCTCGAGCACCTCCAGCAGCGCCGCATCCAGGGCATCCTCATCACCCCCGTGGATCCGGAGAGCACACTCCTCAACGACGTGGCCCGGCGGACTCCGTTGGTCATCGTCGACCGCACTCGCAAGGCCGAGGACTTCTGCACCGTCGCCGTCGATGACCACCACGGCGGCCGGATCGCGGTGGAGCACCTCCTCGACCACGGTCACACCAAGGTCGCCTTCGTCGGGGGACCCCTGAGCATCGGGCAGGTCACCGACCGCTACGAGGGCGCCCGGCGGGCGTGGCAGGAGGCGGACCTGCCGCCGGACGATCTGGTCCTGATCACGGCCGAGTCGCTGACCGTCGCCGAAGGCCGGACCGCGGGCGAGCAACTGGCCGGGATCCCGCAGCGCCGACGACCCACCGCGGCGTTCTGCGCCAACGACCTGCTCGCCCTGGGCCTGCTCCAGCAGACCATCACCAGCGGTCGCCGGGTCCCCGACGACCTCGCGATCGTCGGGTACGACGACATCGAGTTCGCCGCCGCCGCCGCCGTCCCCTTGACCTCCGTCCGCCAGCCGCGCCAGGAGCTGGGTACCACGGCCGCGGAGTTGGTCATCGACGAGTCAGCCAACCCGACCCACACGCACCAGCAGGTGACCTTCACCCCCACGCTGGTGGCGCGCGCCTCGACCGCCAGGTGAACCACCGTGGGAACGCAGACGCGTGTCGAAGCCCCGTCATTGAAACCTTTCGGTCTTGACGACATCGCACTGCTTCAGCTCATCGCCCGGGGGCTGACCCTGCGCGCCATCGCGCGGAGTCTGGCCTGCTCCGAACGGACCGTCCGGCGACGGACGCACGAGCTCTGCGAACGGGCCGGCGTCGGTACGCCGATCGAAGCCGTCGTCCTCGCCGTACGCCGCGGACTGATCTGACCGACGCATCTGGCCGCATGCGGCCAACCGCGTTGCCGTCTTGAAACGCTTCATCTAGCGTCCGCTCACGATGGGGTGACCTCGGTCACATCTCAACTCGGAGGACAGTGATGACAGCATCGACCCCCTCACGACGCGTACGCCGCCTGGTCGGCCTGCTGGCGAGCGTGGCGCTGGCTGGGGGCGGGCTCGCAGCGGCCCCCGCGGTCGCGGTGGGCGCGCCCGCGAGCGCGACCGCTCGGGCCATGCTCGGCCCGGCTCCCACCGCTCTCACCGTCGGCCATCTCGCCGATCCGGTCGACGTCGAGGACCTGTCCTCGCCGCTGCTCGGATGGCACGTGGGCGCCGGCATGCAGTCGGCCTACCAGATCCAGGTGGCGACGACGCCCCACCGCCTCGCCCACCCCGACGTCTGGGACTCCGGCAAGGTGATCTCCGGAGCCAACGCCAACGTCGCCTACGCCGGTCCCACGCTCAGCGCGGCGAACGGCTACTACTGGCGGGTGCGCACATGGAGCGCGACCGGCACCCCCTCAGCCTGGTCGGCGGCGGCGCACTTCGGCACCGGACCCGGGTCGACCTGGCCCGGCGCCACACCGATATGGACCAGCAAGGTCACCGGCCTCGACGTCGCCGACTTCACCTACACCGGCACGTTCACGATCGACTCCGTCGCGGCGAGCATCAACTTCCGCGAGCAGGACACCAGCGACTTCTACATGTGGCAGTTCCGCACCGACGGCACCCTCAAGGAGCACAAGTCCGTGGGCGGCACCTTCACCGTGCTGGCCCAGCCCGCGCTCCCGATCACGCTCGCGACCGGGGTCGCCTACGACTTCAAGATCACCGGCTCGGGCCCGACCATCTCGACGTGGATCAAGCCGCACGCGAGCGACGACTGGCTCTCGGTCGGCTCGGTCGAGGACTCCACGTTCAGCAGCGGGGCGATCGGCTTCCGCACCGGCCAGACGGAGTCGTTCTCCGTCGACGACCTGAGCCTCACCGACGCTTCCGGCGCGGTGAAGTACAGCAACGACTTCTCCGATGGCTCGACCGCCGACTTCGCCGCCTGCGGACCGGTCACCGACGGCGTCCAGACCATCGGCGCCAGCAAGAACTGCGGCTACTTCGGCGACGGCAGCACCAGCAACGACTGGGCGTTCCTGCGCGGCGACGTCACCGTGCGCCACACCCCGATCCAGTGGGCCCATCTCTACGTCGCCGCCTCCTCGACCGCACCCGCGCGCCAGTTCGTGGCCAAGACCTCGATCGACGGGACCGTCGTCGGTGTCGGCCCGTCCCGGCCGGTCGGGGGTGAGACCCGCTATGACGGGTACGACGTCGCCTCGCTGCTCCACCCCGGCGTCAACACGGTCAGCGCACTGGCCTACACCACCAGCGACCAGCGCTACCAGGCGCAGCTGATCCTCCGCTACGTCGACGGCCACACCCAGACCTTCAGCACCGGCCCATCGTGGAAGGCGCTCAACGGGTCGAGGATCCTTCCCGACGTGGGCAGCATCGGCACGAGCTACTACACAGCACCGAAGGAGAACTTCCAGGCGCCGCTGTATCCGTTCGGCTACGACCGGCCGGGCTTCGACGACTCCGGCTGGCCCCAGGCGGCCCAGCGGCCGGCGTACACCGACCTCGTCGCGACGCCGGACGCGAAGGTCCAGGAGAAGCTCGAGACGCCGGCGAAGGTCGTCGAATACGCCCCCGGTGACTACTTCATCGACTACGGCCGGACCTGGATCGGAGGGCTCTCACTCGACCTCACCGGCGTCGCGGGCCAGCAGGTCGACATCCGCTACGGCCAGGTCACCTCGGCACCCAACACGGTGCGCTACAACACCGCCGCCGGCAACCACTACGAGGACGTCTGGACGCTGCGCGAGGGGAAGAACCCGCTCGAGACCTGGGGGCCACGGGTCTTCCGCTACGTCAACGTGCTCGGCGCGCCCACCGGGTTGCACGCCGACGACTTCAAGGCCGACGCCTACGTCTATCCGTTCGACACCTCGCTCAACACCTTCGCCTCCGCCAGCGACAACCTCGACCAGGTCTGGCAGCTGTCGAAGAACACGATCGAGGCGCTGAACCTCAACGGATACGTCGACTCCTACGAGCGCGAGCGCGGCTTCTACGAGGCCGACGACTACATCCAGATGATGTCCAACCTCTCCACCGGCGGCGACTCGACGCTGGGCACCTACTCCACGCTCTACCTGCTGTCGAACCGCACCTGGCCCACGGAGTGGCCGTTCTACGCGATCCTCTCGCTGCACGACACCTGGCAGGCCACCGGCGACAGCTCCACGATCAGCCAGTACTACTCGGCCCTGCAGGGCAAGTTGCCGGACAAGTGGTACGACGCCGCCAGCGGACTCATCCACAAGACCACCGGCACCCATTGCAGCAGCGCCACCGACTGCGACATCGTCGACTGGCCCGCCGGGGATCGGGACGGCTTCGTCTTCAGCCCCTACAACACCGTCATCAACGCGATCAGCTACCGGGCCTACACCGACATGGCCCAGATCGCGACCGCGCTCGGCAAGAGCGCGGACGCGGCGACCTACGCACACCGGGCGGCGACGATCAGGCAGGGTCTGAACTCGCTGATGTGGGACTCCGCGATGGGCGCCTACAGCGACGGCAGCACCGACGGCACCACCCGGATCGACCACGATGCGGTGCAGTCGACCGCGTTCGCAATCGCCATGGGGGTGGCCACGCCCGACAAGGCCGCCGCCGGGGCGGCGTACCTCGGGACGCGCGGCATGGCGTGCAGCGTCTACTGCGCCGACTTCATGGTGCAGGCGGCGTACGACGGTGACGATGCGACGGTCGGGACCGGCTTCATGACCTCGACCGCCGAGCACAGCTGGATGTCGATGATCGAGCAGGGCGCGGGAGCGACCATGGAGGCCTGGGACCCGGCCGACAAGTCGAACCTCACCTACTCCCACCCGTGGGCATCGAGC
>Ga0164242_10003962_pt1 | contig 16727 bp, 12 predicted proteins | sample OricomgcompostMG_FD_108783 | JGI IMG/M metagenome (GOLD analysis project Ga0164242, IMG submission 108783) | Miracle-Growth compost microbial communities from Emeryville, California, USA - Original compost - Miracle growth compost (MG) ...
ACGAACCGCGCCATCCATCCCGGAATGCCCACAACGAAATCCCCGCGCCCGATAATGGGTGTTTGCGATTTGGTCAAATCAACGGCCTTACGGCTACCGATGTCCCCGAACCTGACACTCGGAAGATGAGAGCATCCTCCGACTATCGCTGCGAATGCTTAAACCCCACTTACTGACGACGAATTGCGGTCAGACCATGGCAAGAGCATGACCGCATCGCGCGCCAGCGGCGTGATAGACGCCATGCTCGTGAAAAATAGGGGGAAATCGCAATCCGAAAGGCCGTTATCCACCTCCGCGTCGGCGGAGCGGTCAGGAGAGTGCGGCCAGGCCTCGCGCATTGTCTTCCGGATCGATGCCGTGTTCCTTGAGCTTGCGGTAGAGCGTCGAGCGGCCGATGCCGAGACGGCGCGCGACCTCGCTCATCTGCCCATGATGATGGTCTATCGCCAGCTTTATCATTTCCCTTTCGACGTCCCAGAGCCGCCGCACGTTTCCGCGCTCGTCCAGCGCCCGCACGATACCGAAATCCTGCCTTTCCGGCCGCTCCTGCCGCACCTGCTCCATGAGACGGCTTGCCGTTTCCCCGCCATCTTCGGCAGGCGCGATCCCGCCCTGGATCGTCAGGTCGATGCCCTCGACCTGCGCCCGGATTTGTGGAAATTCGTCTGGCGTCAGCAGGCTTTCCTCGCTGAGAACGATGGCGCGGAAGACGGCGTTTTCCAATTGCCTGATATTTCCCGGCCAGTCGTAGGCCGTCAGCAGGGAAAGCGCCTCGGGATTGACTCCCGTCACCTTCTTGCCGGAACCGGACGCTCCCATGCGCTGAATGAAATGGTCGACGAGATAGGGAATGTCCTCAGGCCGCTCGCGCAGCGGCGGCACGAAGATCGGGAAGACGTTCAGCCGGTAAAACAAATCCTCGCGGAACTTTCCATCGCGCACCCGTTGCAGGAGATCGCGATGGGTCGCCGAAATCAGGCGGATGTCGACCTTTTGCGCCGAGCGGGCGCCGACGGGATCAACCTCTCCCTCCTGCACGGCGCGAAGGAGCTTGACCTGGACGTCGAGCGGCAGGTCGCCGATCTCGTCGAGGAACAGCGTTCCGCCATCCGCTTCGACAAACTTGCCGACATGACGCTCTGTCGCGCCGGTGAAGGCGCCCTTTTCGTGGCCGAAAAGGATGCTTTCCACCAGATTGTCCGGGATGGCGCCGCAATTGACGGTGACGAACGGTTTTCCGCCACGGTTGCTCGATCCCTGGATCGCACGGGCGACGAGTTCCTTGCCGACGCCCGATTCGCCCTCGATAAGGATCGGAATATTGGAGGCAGCCGCCTTTCTGCCCAGCCTGACGACGCGCTCCATGACAGGACTGCGCGTGACGATGTCCTTGAAGGACAGGGTGCCTGCGCCGCGTTGCTGCGTTCGTCGGGCCTCGCCTTCGAACGCGCCGAGCTTGAGCGCGCCGTTTACCGCCGCAATCAGCCGTTCCGGCGAGGCCGGCTTCACGACGAAATCGAAGGCGCCGTTGCGCATCGCCACGACGACCGTGTCGATGCCGCCCTTTGCCGTCTGCACGATGACCGGCAGCGCGAGATTGCGCTCGCGCAGAATACCCAAAACCTGAATGCCATCCATGCCTGGCATCATCAGGTCCAGTATGATGACGGCGACGTCCCTGCCGGTCTCGCCTTCCAGCATGCGCAGCGCCGCCTCCCCGCCTTCCGCGAGAAGCGTCCGGTATCCGGATTTGGAGACGACGGCGTCGAGCAGCCTGCGCTGGACCGGATCGTCGTCGACGATGAGAATGGTACCTGCCATCTGTCCTTGCGATTTTTCAGACGCGTGTGTCTTTGATATCTGGATCAGACTGGCACAGGGTTCTAAATAAAGGCTTCCCAAAACCCGGTGAATGATCTGTTTCCGCCGCTCGGAACCCGTTCTCCGATCATCGACAGCGAAAGCCGAAAGAGGACATCCCATGTCATTTGCCGATGGCCAAGGCGGCCAGTCAACCCAATCGTCCCCCCACGGCGCAGCAGCCAGGGCCGACAGCAGGAATCTTCTCTGCGACCTGCCCGAATGGAATCTTTCCGATCTCTATCCCGCCATGGATTCGCGGGAACTCGCGCGCGATCTCGAAAAGGTGGCGTCCGACGCGGCTGATTTCGAAAAGCGATGGAAGGGCACGCTGGCGCGGGAAGCGGAACGCCGTGAAAAGGGCGCTCTCGGCGAGGCGCTGCGATCCTATGAAGCGATCCAGGAACTGATCGCGCGGCTCTATTCCTATGCCGGCCTGCTTTATTCAGGCGACACCTCCGATCCCAAGCGGGCGAAATTCTACGGCGACATCCAGGAAAAGATGACGGATGCCAGCGCGCATCTGATCTTCTTCGAGCTGGAACTGAACACGATCGGCGACGACTCGATCATGGCCGCCCTCGATGCCGATCCGGCTTTCGGCCATTATCGTCCCTGGGTGCTCGATTTGAGGAAGGACAAACCCTACCAGCTGGAAGACCGGATCGAGCAGCTTTTCCATGAAAAGTCCGTCACCGGACGAGGCGCCTGGAATCGGCTCTTCGACGAAACGATGAGCGGCCTGCGCTTTTCGGTCGACGGCGAGGAACTGACGCTCGAACCGACCTTGAACAAGCTTCAGGACGCCGAACCCGAGACCCGCCGCAAGGCGGCGGAAGCGCTCGCTTCGGTTTTCAAGGCCAATCTGCGCACGTTCACGCTGATCACCAACACGCTCGCCAAGGATCTGGAAATCTCCAACAGGTGGCGCGGCTTCCAGGACATCGCCGACTTCCGCCATCTGAACAATCGCGTCGAGCGGGAAGTCGTCGACGCCCTCGCAAGCGCCGTGCGCGATGCCTATCCCCGCCTTTCCCATCGCTATTACGCGATGAAGGCGCGCTGGCTTGGCATGGATCAGATGAACCATTGGGACCGCAACGCGCCTCTGCCCGACACGCCTCAGGCAACGATCGGCTGGGATGAAGCCAGGAACACGGTCCTTTCCGCTTATCATCGCTTCGCGCCGGAAATGGCCGACATCGCGCGGACGTTCTTCGACCGCCGCTGGATCGACGCGCCCGTCCGGCCCGGCAAGGCGCCGGGAGCGTTCGCGCATCCGACCGTGCCTTCGGTCCATCCCTATGTGCTCCTGAACTATATGGGCAAGCCGCGGGACGTGATGACGCTCGCGCATGAGCTCGGCCATGGCGTGCACCAGGTCCTTGCAGGCGCGCAGGGGCCGCTGATGGCTTCGACGCCGCTGACGCTTGCCGAAACGGCGTCGGTTTTCGGCGAGATGCTGACGTTCCGTTCGCTGCTCGACCGAACCACGGAGCGGCGCGAGCGCAAAGCCATGCTGGCGCAGAAGGTCGAGGACATGATCAACACGGTCGTTCGCCAGATCGCCTTCTATGAATTCGAGCGCAAGGTTCATGCCGAGCGCAAGAAGGGTGAACTGACCTCTGACCGGATCGGCGAATTCTGGCTGGAAGTGCAGTCGGAGAGTCTTGGCCCCGCGATCAAGCTGCGCGAAGGCTATGAAACCTTCTGGACCTATGTTCCGCACTTCATCCACTCGCCTTTCTACGTTTACGCCTACGCCTTTGGCGATTGCCTGGTGAATTCGCTTTATGCCGTCTACCAGAACACCGAAAAAGGCTTTCAGGACAAGTATTTCGATATGCTGAGGGCCGGCGGCACCAAGCATCATTCCGAGCTTCTGAAGCCGTTCGGCCTCGATGCCACGGATCCGGGCTTCTGGCAGAAAGGACTTTCCGTCATAGACGGGTTGATCAGCGAGTTGGAGGCGCTCGACTGACGAGGGCCCGCCTCGCCTCTTCTCCACACCCGCGCGGAAGCCGCTCCGGTAATCCTCTTTGTTGTGCCCCTTTATTATGACCGGCATATGGGTTAGCCACCCATAGTCGATCGATTGTCTTGAGCGAGAGGGTTTTGCGGAATGGCGAAAGCGAACTGGCCCATTCATGGAGAGATCAGCGGCCCGGTGGTGATGATCGGCTTCGGTTCGATCGGGCGCGGCACGCTGCCCCTCATCGAGCGGCATTTCAAGTTCGACAAGTCCAGGATGGTCGTGATCGATCCTCAGGATCGCGACAAGAAGCTGCTCGACGATCGCGGCATCGCCTTCGTCCAGGAAGCGGTCACGAAGAAGAACTACGAGCAATTGCTCACGCCTCTCCTGACCAAAGGTGCGGGGCAGGGTTTCTGCGTCAACCTTTCCGTCGACACCTCATCCCTCGACATCATGAAGCTCTGCCGCAAGCTCGGCGTCCTCTATATCGATACCGTCGTGGAACCCTGGCCGGGTTTCTATCTCGATGCGGAAGTGGGCAACGCCTCGCGCACGAACTATGCGCTCCGCGAGACGGTCATCGCCGAAAAGGCGAAGCATCCGGGCGGTACGACGGCCGTTTCCTGCTGCGGCGCCAACCCTGGAATGGTGTCGTGGTTCGTCAAGAAGGCGCTGATCGATCTGGCGAAGGAATTGCGGCTGGAATTCGACGAACCGGCGGCTTCCGACCGCCAGGGCTGGGCGGAGCTGATGAAGAAGGCCGGCGTCAAGGGCATCCATATCGCCGAGCGGGACACGCAGCGCACGAGAAATCCGAAGCCGATGAATGTCTTCTGGAACACATGGTCGGTGGAAGGCTTCATTTCCGAAGGCCTTCAGCCCGCCGAACTCGGCTGGGGAACACACGAGAAATGGATGCCGGAGAATGCACACGAGCAGAAGCACGGTTCGAAAACGGCGATCTATCTGGAGCAGCCCGGCGCCAACACGCGCGTCAGGACATGGTGCCCGACGCCCGGAGCCCAATATGGCTTCCTCGTAACGCATAATGAATCGATCTCTATCGCCGAGTTCTTCACGCTCAGGGACAAAGACGAGAAGGTGAATTATCGCCCCACCTGTCACTATGCCTACCATCCTTCCAACGATGCCGTTCTTTCGCTGCATGAAATGTTTGGGGCCGGAGGAAAACCGCAGCCGGTCCAGCATGTTCTCGACGAGAACGAGCTGGTCGACGGCATCGATGAACTGGGCGTCCTTCTCTATGGGCATGCGCGAAACGCCTATTGGTTCGGCTCGCAGCTTTCGCTCGAGGACACCCGCAAACTCGCACCGTATCAGAACGCCACGGGCCTGCAGGTGAGCTCCGCCGTGCTGGCCGGCATGGTCTGGGCGCTTGAAAATCCCGATGCCGGCATCGTCGAAGCCGACGAAATGGACTATCGCCGCTGCCTTGAGGTCCAACTGCCCTATCTCGGCCCGGTCAAGGGATACTATACGGACTGGACCCCGCTCGAAGGGCGGCCCGGCCTCTTCGAGGAAGACATCGACCCCCGCGACCCGTGGCAATTTCGCAACGTTTTGGTCCGCTAAGCATTCCTCTAGGCGCCGGTGCGATGATGCGCCGTAGGGCTGTCCTTGCTTTCGAGGCCTTTTCGGGCCAAGACGAAGGCAATCGGACCGAGGAGAGGATGATCGGGATGATGAATGCGCGCGTGGCCGCTTTGGCCGCTTTCAGTGGACTCGCGATTGTGCTTGCAGGTTGCCAGTCGAGGCCTGCCGGATTGGAGGGACCGGCGGCGGCTCCGGTCGCGTCATCGCCCTTCGACGGGCAGTGGATCGGCACGGACGGCGTCGCTGTTTCGACGCTCCGCAACGGCACATTCGAATCCCGCTCCGTCCAGACCGGCGAGCAGTTGACGAGCGGAACCTACTCGGTCCGCGACCAGTCGACGATCAATCTCGATTTCTATTCGATCAAGAGCCAGAAGCGGACCACCGCCGCCTGCCTCCTGGTCACGAGGAATCAGATGAACTGTACTCTGGAATCGGGAACACGGTTCGTGCTCAATCGCCGGCAGGTTTAGTCGGGGACTCTCCGCGACCTGTTCCGAGAGCCTGTAGGGCCCGTTTGGCGGGCGGAGAATGGAAAAATGAGAAAGACGGCCTTTGCGGCCTTTCTGGCAGCGCCGCTCCTGGCCTTTTCGACGGCTGCGGCGCTTGCCGATTACAGCTTGACGATCCTTCACTTCAACGACTGGCACAGCCGCATCGAGCCGATCAACAAGTTCGATGCGACCTGTTCCGCCGAGGATGAGCGGAAAGGCGCCTGCATCGGCGGCGCCGCTCGGCTGAAGACCGCTATCGACGAGGAACGAAAGAAATTCGCCGGCAGGAATGTCATTCTGCTCGATGCGGGCGACAACTTCCAGGGGTCGCTCTTCTACACGACCTACAAGGGGGCGGTGGAGGCCGAGTTCGCCAATCTCTTCAAGGTCGATGCCATGACCGTCGGCAACCATGAGTTCGACGACGGCGAGGAAGGCCTGGCCGCCTTTCTGGACAAGGTCCATTTTCCGGTCCTCGGCGCCAATGTGCTGCCGGACGTCCATGCCAGGATCGGCAACCGGATCAAACCCTATGTCGTGCTCACCGTCGGAGGCCAGAAGATCGGCATTATCGGCGTGGTCGTCAACGATACGGACGTGATCTCCTCGCCTGGACCGCATGTCCTGATCGGCAACGACGCCGATGCGGTCGCGACGGCCGTGAAGGCGCTCCAGAAGAAAGGCGTCGGCAAGATCATCGCGCTCACCCATGTCGGCTACCGCCGGGACATGGACGTGATCGCCAAGATTCCCGGCGTCGACGTCGTTGTCGGCGGCCATTCTCACACGTTGCTGTCGAACACCGATCCGAAAGCGGCAGGCCCCTACCCGACTTTCGTCCAGAATCCGCAGGGCTACGAGGTGCCGATCGTCACCGCCGCCTCCTATTCCAGATATCTGGGCGAGGTCACCGTCACCTTTGACGACAAGGGCGTGGTCAAGGAAGCGTCCGGCGATCCGATCCCGCTCGATGCAAGCATCAGGCCCGACCCGGCGGTACAGGCGCGCATTCGGGAACTCTCCGGGCCGATCGCCGCTCTGAAGGAGAAGCCGGTCGCGGAAACGACTGCGCCGATCGACGGCAGTCGGGAAACCTGCCGCGAGCAGGAATGCGCGATGGGCGATCTCGTCGCCGACGCCATGCTCGAAAGAGTGCGCAACCAAGGCGTGACGATCGCAATCATCAATGGCGGCGGCTTGCGCGCTTCGATCGGCAACGGCCAGGTGACGATGGGCGACGTACTGAACGTGCTGCCCTTCCAGAACACGCTCGCCACCTTCGAGCTTTCGGGCAAGGATATCGTCGCCGCGCTCGAGAATGGCGTCAGCCAAATCGAAGTCGATGCCGGGCGATTCCCGCAGGTCGCTGGCCTTCATTATACGTTCGACCGATCGGTGCCGCCGAATGGCGGCCGGATCAAATCGGTCGATGTGCTCGAAGGCGCTGATTGGAAGCCGATAGATCCTGCAAAGACCTATCTGGTCGTCTCCAACAATTACATGCGCGCCGGCGGCGACGGCTACGCCGTCCTGCGCGACAAGGCGAAGGATGCCTATGATTTCGGGCCCGATCTGGCGGACGTTCTCGCCGATTACCTGGGAAAGCATCAGCCATACACGCCGCATCCCGACAACCGCATTCGCGACGTCACGCCGGTCGTCATTAACAACCTGCGGAAAAAGCAGAAACCGGAGACGTTCGCCGGAGCGAACGCTCTTTCCAAGGAAGCGCCTTCCACCGTCGCTGCCGAAACCGAAACGCCTGACCTTCCCGCCATGTCTGGAACAATCGCCTTCCGGCCGCCGTCCATTCCAACCGAACCGGCGCCGCAAGTTCCGCTGAAGCAGTCTCCGGCTCCAGCAAATGCGCCCAAGGCTCAGGCGAAGACCGGGGCTGCTCCGGAAAGCTCGTCTCCGCGCACCTATACGGTCGAAAGAGGCGACAATCTCTGGAAGATCGCCCGCAGCCTCTATGGCGACGGCGATCGCTGGAAAACAATCGTGGACGCCAACCCTGCCTTCAGAGGCAAGCTGATCCATCCCGGCGATACGTTGGTTATCCCTTGAGCGCAGGCAAGGCGGGCTTGCGCCGCCGTGCTCCTGCGGCTACCGGCGACATTGAAATCCTTCCTCCTGTGGTTAATTACACGGCATCTGGAAGGTGATCAGTGGACGCATCGACGACAAGCACCGAACCTGCAGAACGGGAGTCCGGTCCTCCCGCCGGGCATCCAGCTGTTCGCACCGGCAGGGTCGGCGTTCTGCTCGTCAATCTTGGCACGCCCGAGGGCACCGACAAGGTCTCGATGCGCCGTTACCTCAGGGAATTCCTTTCCGACAGGCGCGTCATCGAATGGCCGCGTGCCTATTGGTACCCGATCCTCTACGGGATCGTCCTCAACGTGCGCCCGAAAAGGTCCGGCGCGCTCTACGATAAAATATGGAATCGCGAGCAGAACGAATCGCCGCTCCGCACGATTACCCGCTCGCAGGGAGAAAGGCTCCGCCTGTCGCTGAAGGAACATAAGGCGGTCATGGTGAACTGGGCCATGCGCTATGGCGAACCATCGATCGAAAAGGTGGCGGAAAAAATGATCTTGGAGGGCTGCGACCGCATCCTGATGTTTCCGCTCTATCCGCAATATTCCGCGGCGACGACAGCGACCGTCAACGACAAATTCTTTGAGATGCTGATGAAACGCCGCTTCCAGCCGGCGATTCGCATTGTCCCGCCCTATTATGACGATCCCGCCTACATCGACGCGCTGGCGCAATCGATCCAAAAGCGTCTGGCCGCTCTTGCCTTCCGGCCCGAGGTGCTGATCGCCTCCTATCACGGTATTCCGAAAAGCTATTTCGAGAAGGGCGACCCCTATTATTGCCATTGCCAGAAGACGACGCGCCTTCTGCGTCAACGGCTCGGCCTTGACGAAAAACAGTTGATCACCACCTTCCAGTCCCGTTTCGGCCCGGAGGAATGGCTGAGACCCTATACGGACGAGACGGTCGAGAGGCTCGCCAAGGAGGGGATCAAGTCCATCGCGATCTTCAATCCCGGCTTCGCGGCGGATTGCCTGGAAACACTTCAGGAAATCGCGATGGAAGTCGCCGAGACCTTTCATCATGCCGGCGGCGAGAACTTTTCTCACATCCCCTGCCTGAACGATTCCGACGAAGGCATGCAGGTTCTTGACGTTCTCGTGCGGCGGGAACTCTCAGGCTGGATTTGAACAGGAGAAGCCGGCGCGCGGCCACGGTCTGTGCCAACCGGCCGTAGCGCGGCGCATTTCCCGTTTTTAATTGTAAGCCAGCGCGGTAGTGCCTAGATCATTGTCGCGGCGCCATTTGTCGCGTCAGATTGGGGGAAGGCATGACATTGACCGGTTCCGATATCCTCATTGCCGTTCTTGTCATCCTCGTCATCCTGTTCCTGTTCGCGGGAATCAAGACCGTTCCGCAGGGTTACAACTATACTGTCGAGCGTTTCGGCCGCTACACCAAGTCCCTGTCGCCTGGCCTCAGCCTCATCCTTCCCTTCATCGACCGCATCGGCGCCAGGATGAACATGATGGAGCAGGTGCTCGACGTTCCTTCCCAGGAGATCATAACGCGCGACAACGCCATTGTCGGCGTCGACGGCGTCGCCTTCTATCAGGTGCTGAACGCCGCCCAGGCCGCCTATCAGGTTGCCGGACTGGAAAACGCCATCCTGAATCTCACCATGACCAACATCCGCACCGTCATGGGATCGATGGATCTCGATGAACTGCTCTCCAACCGCGACGCCATCAACGAAAGGCTGCTGCGCGTGGTCGATCAAGCCGCGCATCCATGGGGCGTCAAGGTGACGCGAATCGAGATCAAGGACATCAATCCGCCGGCCAATCTCGTCGAGTCCATGGCGCGTCAAATGATGGCCGAGCGCATGAAGCGCGCCCAGATTCTTGAGGCGGAAGGCAAGAAGCAGGCGCAAATACTTGAAGCCGAAGGCCGCCGGGAAGCCGCTTTCCGCGACGCCGAGGCGCGCGAGCGCGCCGCGGAAGCCGAGGCGCGGGCCACCCAGGTCGTTTCGGAGGCGATTGCGAAAGGCGACGTGCAGGCGCTCAACTATTTCGTCGCGCAGAAATACACCGAGGCGCTCGCCAAGATTGGCTCTTCGGCCAACAACAAGGTCGTCCTGATGCCCCTCGAAGCCTCCTCGCTGGTCGGCTCGCTTGGCGGCATCGGCGCCATCGCCAAGGAAGTCTTTGGCAATGATGCGGCGCCGCGCGCGTCTTCGGGCAGCAGACCGCCGCGAACCGGCCGGGATCAGTCATGACCCGCACCAGAGCATTTCCGTTTTTCTCCCAATCACAGGAATGCTCTATCTTTTTGTTTCTACGCAATTCCGAACGCAAAACCGCTATGCACTTTTGCTGGAATTGCTCTGGCGGGGGATGTGGCCATGCTTGAACGCATCTTCACCGAACTCGGCCCCTGGAACTGGATGGTCCTCGGTTTCGTGCTGCTCATCCTCGAAATCCTGGTGCCTGGCGTGTTTCTGCTCTGGATCGGCATCGCAGCGATTCTGGTCGGTGCGCTGACGCTCCAGCTTGCGCATGCGGCATTCTGGGTATGGCAGGCGCAGGTCGTCCTCTTCCTGATCCTGTCGGTCATCTCCGCCTATGTCGGCCGTCAGGTGATGGCGAGAACCGGCGGCGAAAGCGACCAGCCTCTTCTCAACCGCCGCGCCGAACAGTTGATCGGCCGGACCGCGACGCTTGCCGAACCGATCGCGGAAGGCCGCGGACGCATCCGCCTTGGCGACACGTTCTGGCTCGTCACCGGGCCGGACCTTCCCGTCGGCGCACGGGTTCGCGTTACCGCTGTCCAGGATATGGAACTAGTGGTTGAGCCGGCCTGAACGGGCTGGCTGGAGTCCTGTCAGACGACTCCGATCCGCAACAGATCGTGGAAATGTACGATGCCGACAGGCTTTCCTTCCTCGGCCACGACAAGTGCGCTGATATTGTAGCCATTGAGGATTCCGGTCGCCGTGCTTGCGAGCATATTGGGAGCGGCGGTCTTGGGATTCCGCGTCATGACCTCCTCGACCCTCATGGCGCCGAGATTACGGTTGAGATTGCGGGCAAGATCGCCATCCGTGACGATGCCCGCGAGCTTCCCTTCCCCGTCGACCACGCAGACGCATCCAAAACGCTTCTGCGAAAGGATGATGATCGCGTCCGGCATGCTGGTGCCGAGCGGCACGATCGGCATCTCGTCGCCAGTATGCATGATCTCGGCCAGATGCATCAGACTCGCCCCGAGGCGCCCGCCCGGATGGAAGGTGCGGAAATGATCGGCGGTAAAGCCCCGCGCTTCCAGAAGCGCGATGGCCAGCGCGTCGCCTATGACGAGTTGCAGAAGCGTCGAGGTGGTCGGCGCGAGCCCATGCGGACAGGCTTCCGAAACCGGTGGAAGCAACAGCACCGTGTCGGCTTCCTTGGCAAGGGTCGAGCTCACGCCGGAGGTGATGGCGACGAGCGGGATGGAAAAACGCCGAGAATAGGCGACAATTCCGTTCAGCTCGACGGATTCCCCCGACCATGACATGGCGATGATCGCATCGTCATGCCCAATCATGCCGAGATCGCCATGATTGGCTTCGGCGGGATGGACGAAAAAGGCCGGCGTTCCGGTCGAAGCGAGCGTGGCGGCAAGCTTCGAGCCGATATGGCCGCTTTTGCCCACGCCAGTGACGATGACCCGTCCCGTTATCGCCGAAATACGCTGGACCGCTTCGGCGAAAGGTTCCGCCAGCCCATTGTCCAGCGCTTCCGCCAAAGCAACGACGCCCGCATGCTCGGTCTTCACCGTTCGTATCGCCGACTGGATAGCGGCCTTCTTGTCCGCCGATTTGCGCATCGCCCATCCATGCATCATGGACCCGCTCTACAGCATTGTTAGGCAAAGCGGAATCCATTTCGCGAGGCAATCGGGCGTTTTCGCTCGGGATTTGCTCCAATCCAGCAGCCGCTTGTCGGAAGCGGTAAACGCCGTGCGTATGCGAGCCGCAAGCTCAACGCTCCGTTAACCATCCCGATTTACCTTTCCGTAAAATTCCATGCGCGCCAAGAGCCTGTCAGGGGACGATGTCTCTTTTTCCGAAGCCACCGATCAGAGAAGCGCGCGGAAGGCGGCTGGCCGCCCTTCTGATCGGCGTCGCGGCGCTCGCCTCGACGGCCCCGCTCCTCGCATCGGCGCAGCAAACTCTCGCGCTGCGGGGAGATCTGCCCGAGAACCAATCGGATGGCGGCCTTTTCGGCAACGCCACACCGGCAACGGATGCGGCCGTGGACGATGAAGACAACCTCCAGGACAATGCCTATGCCCCGGCTGAAGGCGCCTTGCCCGACAGCACGGGTCCTCGCCTCAATATCCCTCTCCCGGCATCGGCGAGCAATAGCCGGACGGGAGCCTCCCCCAATGCCGCTGAAACGGCGGAAGGAATCGATCAGCAGCCCTTCGGCAGTCTCGATTCATCCGGCCAGGATCAAGCTGATACGACCTCGGATCGGCGCCCGTCGTCGAAAAAGGGGAATTCCACCGGAAAAAAGAACGCCGCGTCTGATGCGCGGGAACCTGTTTTGCCGGAAACGGCCGGCAATGTCCGGGCTGCCCCACTCGATTCGCTTGATGAGGATTTGCGCCGCGCCGCGCCGGAAAATCAGCGCGAAAAGGCCATCGAGAACAGCAGGAAGCCGCGATATGACGACGATCCCTACGCTCCACTTGGGCTTAGGCTCGGGACATTCAACGTAAATACGTCGATCCAGTCCGGTTTGACGGCGACGACGAACGCCGATTCGAGCACTGACGGCAAATCCGCAATCCTTTCCGAGACAACGCTTCGCTTGAACGCCGTTTCTGACTGGTCGCGCCATTCCGCCAACATCAATGCCTATGGGATTTTCCGCAAGTCGGTGGCTGGCGAGGAGCTTTCGCAGCCCATTGCAGGCGTGGACAGCGAACTGGACCTCGATATCACGCGGCAATTGCGCGGCAGGATCAAGCTCGGCTACGCCGTTGCGCCCGAAACGGCGGAATCGCCCGTTATCATCGAAGGAACGACCGAAGAGCCGTTGACGCAAACGCTCACCGGCAGCCTCGGTCTCGAAAAAGCTGTCGGCAAGCTGCGGCTTGGCGTGACCGGCAATGTCGAACGCGAGATTTATGGCGACGCCAAACTGGATTCCGGAGGCACGCTGTCGCAGAAGGACAGGAACAACACGCTGGTTTCCGGCATACTTCGTGTCGGCTATGAAGTCTCCCCGTCCGTCATTCCCTTTGTCGAAGGCGAGCTTGGCCGCCGTTATTATGATTTGCGGCTCGACGACGCTGGTTATGCGCGCTCCGCCAATCGCGTCGGCGCAAGGGCCGGCGTGACGCTCAGCCTGACGGACAAGCTTTCAGGCGAATTCTCCGCGGGCTGGCTCAGGGAAACGCCGGATGACGACCGCCTCGCCTCGATTTCGGGCCCGTCGATCGCAGCGGACCTGAAATGGTCGCCGATTAGGGGAACAACGGTTTCCCTTCAGGGAACGACGCAGGTCGAAGGCACGACAACGGCAGGCGAGCCGGGCGACATACTCTACACCAGCCAGATTTCGCTCGAACGGCAGATGCGCGCCAATCTGACGGGGACCGCCACGCTTGGGATGCTGTGGCGCGATTATTCTGGCACCAGCGGCCATGATTTCGGCTGGGACGCCGAGGCAGGCCTGACCTATTGGCTGAACCGCTACGCCGGCATCACCGGCAAGGTCAGGCACGAGCAGCAGATAAGCAATCTTGCGGGCCGCGACTACAAAGCCGAGAGTGTTTTCCTCGGCTTTGTCGTCCAGCGCTGATAAAGGAACTATTCCGCTGCCTTGATCCTTGAGCCGGGACCGATATCGCCCGAAGCTTCGTGGATCAGCGTTACAATGCGTTCGCGCATGTCTTCCCGCAGCAGGGCAAAAGCGACATTCGCCTCGATGAATCCTTCCGGCGAGCCGCAATCGAATGTCCGGCCGCGATAGTGATAGCCATAAAAAGGCTGCTTCTCCTTCAGCCGGAGCATGCCGTCGGTAAGCTGAATCTCGTTGCCGGCGCCCTTCTCCTGATTTTCGAGAATGGAGAAGATTTCCGGCTGCAGGATATAGCGACCGTTGATGTAGAGATTGGTGGGGGCATCCTCGGGCTTGGGCTTTTCCACCATTGCCGTGACCTCGAAACCGGAATGAGCGTCCGCTCCCTTTCCGATGATGCCGTATTTGTGCGTTTCCGCCGGATCGCATTCCTGAACGGCGATGATGTTGTTGCCGGTATGCTCATAGAGCTCGACCATGGCTTTCAGGCAGCTTTTCTCGGATTGCATGATCATGTCGGGGAGGAGCAGCGCGAACGGCTCGTCGCCGACCAAATCGCGCGCGCACCAAACCGCATGACCGAGCCCGAGCGGCACTTGCTGGCGCGTGAAACTCGTCTGGCCCGGACCCGGCTGCAAACGTTGCAACCGGTTGAGGACGGCGTCCTTGCCGCGCTCGGCGAGCGTGTCATAAAGTTCGAAATGAATGTCGAAATGGTCTTCGATAACGGCCTTGTTCCGGCCGGTGACGAAGATGAAATGCTCTATGCCGGCTTCCCTTGCCTCGTCCACAACATATTGAATGACGGGCTTGTCGACGACCGTCAGCATCTCCTTGGGAATCGCCTTGGTCGCGGGAAGGAAGCGCGTGCCGAGACCCGCGACCGGAAAGACAGCCTTGCGCAGCTTCTTCATGTCTTGTTCTGTTCCTCGTTCAATCCAAAAAAAGCGTAATACCGCCCACTTCCTGAACGCACGCCCTCGGATGAGGTTCCGGATTCAAAATTACAGGAATAGGCCCGAGATTGGAACTCATGGTAAACCAAATCCTAACCGGCTTACGCGATGAATAGGCTTTCCCAACTGAAGGAAGGAAGATGTCCGCTTCATCCATCGCACGACGCATCGCTCCGATCCTCGCCGCCGCTCTCATGGCAACGCTTGCCGGCGGAACGTCGGCGCGAGCCGACCAAGGCTTTCGCCACTGGGTCGAGAGCTTCCGTGCCGCGGCCCTCGCCCGCGGCGTTTCCCGTTCCACGTTTGACAGGGCTTTCCGCGGCGTCACGGAACCTGACCCGGAAGTTTTGGAAAAATCCCGCGCCCAGCCGGAATTCAACGCGCCGGTCTGGAACTATTTCGACAATCGCGTGCAGGAGCAATCGATCGCCGATGGAAAGGCCATGGCGGCGAAATGGCGGCCATGGCTCGACCGCATCGAACGGCGCTACGGGGTAAGCCGATATATTCTCCTCGCCATATGGTCGATGGAATCGAATTATGGGGAGACCCTGAAGAACGATAAGGTGATGCGCAACGTCATCCGTTCTCTTGCCACTCTCGGCTATGGCAGCAAGCGCTATTCGAGCTTTGCGCGCAGGCAGTTGATCGCAGCGCTCAAAATTCTGCAGCGCGGCGACATCGATGAACGGCACCTCACCGGGTCATGGGCCGGCGCTATGGGACAGACGCAATTCATACCGACGAGCTACGAAATCTACGGCGTCGATATGGACGGAAACGGCCGGCGCGACATATGGACATCCGTTCCCGACGCCTTGGCGACCACGGCCAATCTCCTGGCGCGCAACGGCTGGCAGACCGGCAAAACCTGGGGCTACGAGGTGAAGCTTCCGGCCGGACGGAAGTTCCCCGCCGGTTTCGAAACGCTCGACAGGTGGGCGGCGCTCGGGGTGACGCGGGCGAATGGCAAGGATTTTCCCAGGGGATCGGATCGGGGGGCGCTCAAGCTACCCGAGGGCCGCGACGGGCCGGTCTTTTTGATGCTGAAAAACTTCTTCGTCATCAAGAAGTACAATAATGCCGACAGATATGCCCTCGCCGTCGGCTTGCTCGCCGACCAGATCGCCGGCTATGGCGGCCTCGTCCAGGACTGGGACCGCCCCTTCGTCAAGCTGAGCTTCGATGAGCGGAGGGAACTGCAGAAACGTCTCCTTGCCCTCGGCTATTATGATGGCAAAATAGATGGTCGTATCGGCGACGGCTCGCGCGACGCGATAAGAGCGTTCCAGGCGCAGGCAGGCCTCACCCAGGACGGCAATCCGAGCAAGAAAGTGCTGACCAGCCTGAGACAGCGGTGAATGGCAAAGCGGTGTGGACGGATAGCGCTCCTTTTTCATCCGCGTCGTGATGGCGGAGCGGAAAGACACGCCGCATCGGCCGCAAGCCTTTCTTTCCGCGTCCCGCCGCGAAGGACCGCTCTCGCCAAAGCCGTTTTCGTTTTCGCAGCGATGGCTTTCCTGGGAAGCGTTCCCGGCGCCCATGCCGAAAACGCGCCGCCGACCTTCCAGCGGTCGGGGAAATGGCACCAGCCCTATGTCAGAAGGCGGATGCGGCCGCCGCCTCAGCCGAGACGGGTGGAAAGGCCGCGGCCGAGGCGGACGTCAACTCCTCCCCCACCGCCCCCGGAGCAAGTGGAAAAGCTTCCCGATGCCCGGACAGTGATGGTCGTTGGCGATTTCCTTGCATCCGAACTGGCCGCCGGGCTCACCGAGGCCTATGCCAAATCGCCGGGCGTGAACGTCGTCGACAAGACCAATGGGTCGTCCGGTTTCGTCCGCGCCGATTTCTACGATTGGGTAGCCAGCATCGGTCCGCTGCTCGATGCGGTGAAGCCCTCCGTTGTCGTCATGATGGTCGGATCGAACGATCG